>Ga0315284_10011578_pt1 | contig 12583 bp, 22 predicted proteins | sample YL17G09_16_MG_FD_203696 | JGI IMG/M metagenome (GOLD analysis project Ga0315284, IMG submission 203696) | Sediment microbial communities from Yellowstone Lake, YNP, Wyoming, USA - YL17G09_16 | ecosystem: Environmental > Aquatic > Freshwater > Lake > Sediment | place: USA: Wyoming | collected... | reverse complement strand
CAGCATCCTGCCGCCGGACCTGACGGGGAAGTCCATCTTGGACATCGGGGCCTCGGAGGGCGGGATGTCCTACGAGGCACTGCACCGGGGGGCGCTCTACGCGACGGCGGTGGAGCAGCGGCAAGCGCAGGTGGAACTCATGCGGCACATCCGCACGGCTCGCCAGTTGCCCATGACGGTCTGCCATCTGGATGTTAGGCAGGGCCGGCTGCCGCCGCTGGCCGTACACTTTACCGAGACGAGATACGACCTGACGCTGCTGCTCAATGTGCTCCACCATTTCGAGGACCCGCTACCGCTCCTGGACGAGGCCCTGGACCTTTCCGAGAGGCTCATTCTGGAGACGGCCTTCGGCCTCGGGAAGGTGCCGTACAAGGCCGGGTGGGACCCCTACCCGAATGCCACGCACCTGCCGCCGGAGTGGGTGCGACGTGTGGCAGAGGGCAAGGGCTTCAGGCTTGCGGCCATCGAGGTCAGCGATATGTGCCCGGGTCAGAGGCTGATATATCGGCTGGAGAGGGTACTGCCAACTACCCCCGACTGAAGTCAGGGGTTTCCGCGCCGGAGATCCTATGAACTATCGCGTACGCGGCCAGTACACCATCATCGAAGACGGCGCGGAGATTGGCGAGGGCACGGTCATCTGGCACTACGCCTTGATTCGCACCGGTGCGGTGATCGGCGAGGGTTGCGTTATCGGTAGCCGGGTGGAGATCGGCCCCGGAGTGCGCATAGGTGACGGTACGCACATCGGCGCGGACACGCAGGTCCATCATCCCGCGCAGATTGGGACCCGGTGTTTCATCTCGCCGCAAGTCTTCATCAGCAACGACAAGTATCCAATGATCCGCGACAACTTCAAGCCTCAGGGCGTGGTCATCGGGAATGATGTGATCATTGGGGCCAAGACCGCAATTGTCGGTGGCGTCCAGATTGGCGATGGTGCTTTCGTGGCGATGGGTGCGGTGGTCACGAAGGATGTGGCGGAGGGTACTATGGTCAAGGGCGTACCAGCGCGGGAATACGGCAGGCGGACTATCTGCTATCCAGGTACGGCGATCGAGCACTACGGGCCGCTCTGCCCCTCTGACCACTGCAAACGGTGTGATGATTTCGGTGCCGAGCAATATCATCCGCCAGGCATCGGCACTCAGGAGACGCAGGGATAGGTCTCTCCTAGTTTTCGGGGCGGTTCCCTCCCCCGTGCCAGTGCGCTGGGCCCGGTTGCAAGGCCGGGGTTTGAGGACATTCGGCCTCGCCTGACGGCGAGGGTTTCGCACTTTGGGGCTGACCGCCACCGAGTTCACGGTGGAGCGGATCGCGCGGGAGTGGGCGGCGTTCTTCGGGGAGTTGGCAGCGTAGACATTCGCGTGCGGGGCAATGATGACGAGCGCAGCATTCGTCATCGAAGCGGTCGCCCCTCTGGAGGCCGGTTGACACAGATGGGTAACTTCGCGATCCAACTGGACGGGGCGACCAAGTACGGGACCTGCACGTCCCGGAACCTGGGCACGGTCCACAGCATCTCTCATTGGCTGAAGTTCGGATCGGCTGGCGGGGGGAGCGACATCAACCGTGTCGCGGTTAATGGCCACTACCAGGTGGCACAGGCCGGCGGGGCCTATGGTTGCTACTACCAGGCCACCTCAGGCGTTTACGCAAAAGTGACGACTGGGGCATTTACCCTGGGCGTCTGGTATCATCTGGCCGTGGTCAGGGATGGCACCTCGGTCAAGTTCTATATCAATGGTGCGCAGGTGGGGACGACACAGACCCTCGGAAGCAACACGGCCTTCTACCTATCGCAGATACACGCGAGTTGGGCCTTTGGGATAGTTGATTATGATGAGCTAAAGGTTTGGAGCGCGGCTCTTTCCGACGCGGAGGTGCTGGCTGATTATGCTGCCGGTCTGGGCGTCTACGGTCAGCCGGGGGGCAACCTGGTCGGCGGTTGGCATTTCGACGAGGGCACCGGCTCCACGGCAGCGGATTATTCCGGCGAGGGCCGAACCTTCACGCTCATCGGCTCGCCAGCCTGGACGGCGGGGAAAGTGCAGCAGCCGGCGGCGGGGCATCCCTACTACCAGCAACTCCTATCTGACAACCGGCGCGGGAGGTTCTGATGGCGATTTTGGTCAAGGCAAACGAGGCAACGGCAGCTTTGCGGCGAGTCTATTTCCAAGTCGCAGACGCGACCGATGGCATGACGCCGGAGACCGGCGAGGCCGGTGGACAGGCACAATGCAGCGCGAACGGCGAAGCCTTCGCCAATACCGGGATAGGTGTGCTCGTTCACCTGGGCAACGGGCGCTATTACGCCGAGTTGACGCAAGCGAAGGTAAGCGCGGCAGGGCAGGTTATCGAGACGCGGTACAAGTCGGCGAATACGGCAGAGGGTATCGGGACGACGGTGCAGGTAGTCGCTTTCGATCCGCACGATGCAGCCGGACTTGGGCTGACGAATCTGGATGAAATGGTGAGCAGCCGAGGGACCGCTAATCCGGGCGATCCGATGATGGTCAGCAGTGAGGACGAACTCAAGATCGGCGGGATTGTCAGCCCACTCTAGCGAACGAATTCAAGGAGGTATCATCGTGGCATCTCAGTGGTATCCAAAGGGCGTGCAGCATGTGCTGCAAGGCGACATCACAGGTGGCCTCGACGCGGCGAACCTGAAGGCTGCTTTGGTCGAGAGCACCCACAATTACGATCTGACGGATGAAGTCATCGGCGACATATCGCCGATTGCCGCCACGAGCGGCAATCTAGCAAACCAGGCCGTGAGCATCGTATCCAATCTGGTGAAGCTTACGGCGGACGGCCTGACCTGGGCCTCGGTGGCGGCTGGCGCTGCTTGCAATAAGGTCGTGGTTTACTGGGACAGCGGCGTAGCCGGTACCCGGTATTTGATCTGCTGTGAGGAGTTGGCGAGCCCGGTCACGCCGAACGGGAACAACATCAACCTGACCTGGGGCGCGAACGGCATCTGCACCGCGACAACGTAAGGAGGCGGTTGTCTGATGGCGACCGTCACTAAAACGTGGGCAATGACGCTGGATGGTGCTATCTGTCGGCAAGGAGGATATGATGCCAGGGTTTGCTAGTTATGATGACTTGATTGCAGAGATTACTACCGGCGGCAAGCTCTACGATCAGGCGTGGTATAAGGCGATGACTGCGGCGCAGGGCGCCGGACAGTGGCACAGCGGGTGGCTGGGGACCGGCTTGCCGGGCGCCGGCGCTGCGCCGGCGACGACGCCGGGCACGAAATACGCTGGGACTCTGGCGGTCCCGGTCGCAGGTGCGATCAACTTCCCCGACCAGGCGTCGGACACGAAGCACCTGCTCACCGTGTCTGCCGTGCCCGTTCTCAACATGGCATTGATGGTGTACGACCGTCTCTATGGGGTCTCCGCCGTGTCGCTTATTACCACGGGTGATAGGGCGCTCGACAACGGGACCATCGGCATCGGGCGCTACACGGATGGCATGGGCGTTCTGCCAGCCCTAGAGATAACCACCGCCACGACGACGACTGCCCCGAAGGTAAACCTGAAGTTGTACACGAACGAACTCGGCGCTCAGGTCGGACCGGGCCCTGATTTCACCCTTCCGGCGGCGGCGACCGTGCTATCCTACATGTGCTTCCTGCCCCTGTTGGGAGAGAGTCAGGGGTGCCGCGACGTGCGGACGTTGAACGTCGTAACGGCAGGCGCGACTGGCGTCTGCAATGTGGTGCTGATCAAGCCGCTGGCGTTTCTGCCCCTGGTCGCAAACATCGGCAATGAGCGCGACCTGGTATTGCAGTTGGCGGCCCTGCCGCGCATTTACAACGGCGCGTGCCTGGCGTTTGCGTACTTCGCCTCGGCGGTGACGGCGACCAGCATCTTCGGGCAACTGCGGGTCGGATATGGTTAGGGGCGCGATTGATCGCGCCCTGGGCGCAATGAATTGCGCCCCTACAGGCGGCCAGATGGATAGCGATGGCACTACACTCAGAGACCATCACCAAAGTCTGCTCAGGCTATGGAGTGGCGCGGTGTGACTACCTGGCCTCACCGTCGCGGCCCGACGTGTGGAGCTGGGCTGGGAAGAACCCAGGGACGCCGTTCCCCTTCTCGGGGCTTCAGAATGTAACAGCAACGACGGCAGGTGCAACTGCCGCAGGCATTCAAGCCAGCGCCTCGCCGCAAAGCAGTCTGAGCGCAACAGGCACGACCGCAGACGGGTCTCTGGCAGGAGTCCAGGGCTCGGCAACCGTTCAGGAGAGCCTCGCGGGCACGGCGCAGACGGCAGATGCGCCTGTCGCCGGGGCCGAGGCCTCCGCCGAGTCGCAGGCCAGCCTGAGCGGGACCGCAACGATGGCGGGTATGGCACTCGCCGGCGTAGATGCCAGTGCCGAGGTCCTGAGTGGCGAACAGGATGTGCAGGCCGCGACTGCTGATCTGGCGGCGGCGGGTACGCAGACAACGGGGGTGGTCCAGGACCCGCTGGTGGCCGAGGCCACCGCAGCCGATGCAGCACTGGCAGGCGTGGCCGCCAGTGCCTCCGTCACCTCGCCTTTAGAGGCCAGCAGCCAGACAGCAGATGCGGCAATGGCGGGGGTCGCCCCAACCGGAGTGCCTGAGGAGAACTTGGAGGGCGCAGCCTCTAGCGCATCGCTGGAGGCAACGGGCGTTGCCGCGACCGGAGAAGTCGCTTCGGCTTTGCAGGTTGCGGCTCAGACGGCATCCCTGGCTGGAGATGGGATCACGGCAGCCGCCGAGGCTAGTTCGCCTTTGGAGGTCGCTGGGCAGACTGCAGAAGCGATCATGACCGGCATAGATGCCAGCGCCGAGGTGGTCGCTGAGGTACAAGAAGTGACGGCTACGACTGCCAGCCTTGTGGCAGCCGCCGTGAATGCCATCGGCGACCTAGATGAAGCGCTTGAGATACTGGTCGAAACGGCAGACTCGATCATGGCTGGACAGCCGGCCTTAGCAGGTTTCGCCGGTGTTTTCCGTTCGCACGGGAGATGGTACTAATGCCTGCCGAATACATATTGGGGCAGAAGTTCGAGTTCGCCTTCCAGGTACGGCATTTGGCTGGAGACCTAATTGACGCGGATGAGTTGCCGACTTGGACTGTCTATGCTGAGGACTCAGATGAGGTCGTGGCGACTGGCGATTGCGCGAAGCGCGATGATGCTAATACGACTGGCTACTATGTGGCCATCGGAGACATCTCTTCGCCACCCTATAGCGAGGGCACCAGTTACTCTGTGCGAGTAGAGGCGCTTGTCGCGGACATACCCACGGCGGCCCCGGTCGGCCGGTTTCTCGTGGTCGAAACTGACGTAGTCCGACAGAGTGACTTGGCATCGCTGGTCAGCGACATTGCCGCCGCCGTCTGGAACTACCTGACCAGCGCCATGACGACCACCGGCAGCATCGGCAAGAAGTTAGCGGACTGGGTGATCTCCGGCATCATCGGCTTCGGCTTCGGCCCGTACAAACTCTCGGCGGATCAGACGGAACTGGAGGTCTACCGGGCCAATGATACAGACATTCCGGTAACCCTTTATGCCGACGAGACGTTCACCACCGTTCTCGACCTCACGAACGCGAACAAGGTCTACTTCACGGTGAAGGAAGAGACGGATACGGCCCTTGACGCAGCGGGCGACAGTAATGCCATCATAGACGCCGGGGCTCCGCTCGAATGCGTCATCTCCACGCCGAAGACCAGCGGCATCATCACCATCCCGCTGACGAAGACGCATTTGGCCGCACCGACGCCGCTCGTCTGGTATGCCTTCGATCTGAAGGTCATCTGGACCAGCGGCGATGTGCAGACGATAGTAGTCGGACGGTTCCGGACGAAACGGGAAGTAACGCGGAAGGCGACGGTCTAGGAGTCACTGTATCATGGATAACCCGAAGCACTGCGAAGAACACGGTGGCCTCGTAGAGCGCGTAGACAACCTCGTAAAGGTGGCTGAGAAAATGGAGAAAGACCTGAAGGAAATCCGTACTCTGCTCATGAAGGCGGTCATCGCGGTGGCGATCATGGCGGCGAGCGGTGCCGCCTTCGGGGACTGGGCCAGAGGCTTAGTTATATCTCTCCTCGGAAAATGAAAGAAGGTGGACTCATGGCAGGTTTGCAAGCATGGTTCGCCGCCTTGCCCGTGGCGGCACAACTGGCAGTCTTCGCGGCACTCGGCGAGCGGGCGACGTGGCTCGTGCGCCTAGCCCTCTCGAAGTGCGGCGTCAAGCTCGGCGATGACGCGATGGCGAAGTTGCAGAAGCTCCTCCTCGCCGCGACGAACGGGGCGTGGATCGCAGTCCTGGCGGTCGGCCTGACGCCGGCCTTCTGGGGCGCGTGGATCGCGGCGACGGCGAGTGCGGTACTGCTGCACGAGGCCGGTGCCAAGGTGACGAAGGCCGTGGCCGGTCCAGTCCTAACTGAATAACCCCTGCTCCCCTCCCTGCCGCAGAGCCGGGGCCGGCCTCACCTCCTGCCGGCCCCGGCGCACTCCCTCTCTCTCCCCTCTCACCTCATTCGCCAGAAGACCGCCTGCTGCGCCAGGCTTCGCGGTGGCGCGACTGCGGGTCGGATTAGGGCTTCCCCCCTGTTGACTGCTCTGTGCTCCCCTGCTGGCCCCCACAACTATTCTCAAAATAGGTGCCCAACCCCTTGACAAAACGTATGGCCCTGGGCTATACTAAGGGCGTAAGGAAGAGACAGGGAGGCCGACATGGACAAGCCACTAGAGTCATTCCAGAAGAGGGCCGGGTGCCCCACCTGCCGTTATGCCGACCGGCAAGCCGTAAAGGAGGCTAGTCCCTGCTGCAACCTCCAAGGAGGCAAGGTACTTCTAAACGCGGAGGGTGGTTGTCGGCGATGGCGTGGCCTCGCCAATGACATATACGACGGCCCGAACGCGGCAGAAGCTCCGCTTGACCTTCATGGCACAACCGGGGAGGTGGTCTAGGTGGCGAAAGAGCCAATGGTCAAGTTCCTGGTCCGCCTGCCCAAGGATCTCCTCGCCCTTCTGCGAAAAGAGGCGAAGGCCAGCGAGCGGACGGTGACACAACTGATTCGACACCTGCTATCGGAAGGACTGAAGAAGGGAGGCCGCTGATGGCCATTGACAAGGGAGGGGGATAGATCGTGATAGGCAGCCGTCGTCAGTATATCTACCGCCCTCTGTGGCAAAAGCATCATGATGCAATAGCTGAGGGACACGTCATCCACCACATCAATGGGAACTCTGCTGATGATCGAATAGAGAATCTTATATGTGTCACTCACTCTGAGCATCGTCGTTTGCATCATCTGCTGAAGCGGTTACCGGAGACGGCGACCGCACGTATCACCCCGGAAGTTAGTGCCCGTCTCGACCGCCACTGTGAGGAGACCGGGCGCACGCGACAGTGGGTCGTCAGGCAGGCGATTGAGGACTACCTATCCGGGGCTGAGTAGGGGGACAAGTAGACATGAGTCAGATTACCCTGGTCGAGGAATCGGACGAATACGCTTCCAACTTGAAGGAATGGTGTGCCGCGTGGTTGCTACGAGCTGGACGCTGACCACGACCGCTGGGGCAACAGCAAGTGGCACCGCAGCCTGGAGACCTGTAGCAAGTGCGGGGCGGGTACGTGGCTGACCTCGGATGGTAAGGGTCAGTGTGAGGAGAAGTGCCCGAACGGATGCTTCCACGAGAAGTGGACCAATCCTAACTGATGAGCGGCGCGGCTAACGCGCAGGGAGGCAGATGATGACAAAGACCTATGCGGTGACATGGAAGAATGGAGGTGTCGTTGCCCGCTTCACGCTTCGGATCGCGAAGGCCCATGCACTCCGCGAATCTCAGAAGAAGCCGGGCATCGAGGTCCTGGTACGCGGGCCTAGTTACCAGGAGATCGTAAGTAGATTTCTTGACGGGGCCGAGATCGGTTGACCGTCGGCTGCTCCCTTGGGGGAGGGAGGGGTGGCCGGTCGCACCGGAGATGAGCGGCGCGGCTCTAAACGCGCAGGGAGGCTATGATGGCGACCGTTTGCAATGAGGAGTGCGGCGCGACGAAGTTGCATCATGACAAGTGGCTCTTCGTCATGCCGTGCGATGACCGCAAGCCGGAACATGCTATTCAGAGGCGCCCAGGCTTCGCCACCCTCTACGAGGTGAAGTTCTGCCCGGACTGCGGCAGCAAGGTCGGCTTTGCTGAGGACGGGACGCCGGTCTCGGAGCCAAGGGCGGAGTTGGAGGCCAAGGCGGCGGCGCTAGACAAGTTGGAGGCGGGAAACAACAATATCACCCGCCATGAGGAGAACTGGTCAACGTGGCTGGGGGACACGCCGCAGATGATTGTAGGCGACAATCTCCTGGCCCTCGCCAAGGAACTGCCCGACGCGCCTTAGTCCCTCAACCCTACTCCCTCCCGCCCCTCGCATCCTGGGCCATCCTCGCGCAACCGGCGGGCCTTCTCATGCTGCAACTGAAGTTCTTCGGCGTGCCAGTGTTGTTCTGACACCTCACCGCCATTGAACCTCTGCGTCCGTTAGCCCCGGGCCGCGCGGCACGATGCAGAGAATGGCCGCCTGGAGAATCCGGCGCTTCTCCGGCGGCGTGAACCCCGGCCATCCCGTCTGCAGCGCCCTCAGCGTCGCCCTCAGCTCGCCCACCGTCGCCTGCGGCCTCTCCTCCTCCTCGTCACCCTCCAGTTGACCGAGTTGTGCGGTCAACTGATCCAGCAGCGGGTCGGTCTCCTCCTCGCTCAGGCGCCCCCGTATGTGCAGCGCCACCACCCGCTGCCGTTCCCTCTCCAGGCGCTCCCTCTCTGCCTCCACCCGGCGCCGCTTGCGGTCCCTCCGCGAGGGCGGTGGGAGGTCATTCACATTCTCCTGCAGTTCGCTGATGATGAGCGGCATGATGGCCGCCTCGAAGCTCATCTCCGGTATCATGCGCCTCCAGCCGCAGGTCACCGGGGGCAACCGCGACCGCAGGCACTTGTAACTGAGGTAGACGCGACCATTCGGGCGTGGCTGCGTGTAGTGGACCGTCAGCCAACTGCCGCACTCCGGGCACTTGAGGAGGCCGGCGAAGATGGCCCGGGTGGTGTAGTCGTGAGTGGACCGCTGAGGGCGGAAGGCCTGGTCGGCCAGGATGGTATCCACCGACGCGACGAGGGCTGAGGGAACCACCTCCGGCAAGTCGGTGCGGTAGGATTTGCCGCCGAACCGGCGGAGGCCGCGATAGGCGGTATTGCGGACTATGCGCCCGACCGCGGCCGGCGAGAGGGGTCTCCCAGGGCGCGAGAGGAAACCCTCGGAGTCGAGGCGGAGGCACGCGGCCTTGAAGCTGCGGACGTCGGCAAAGACCTGAAAGGCCCTGACGGCGAGGGGCTGGGAGGCCTCGTCCAGCACATAGAGCTTCCGCTCCTTATCCCACCCGATCCCCGGTGGGAGGTACCCGCCACGGTAGAGACCGGCCGCCACCTTGACTTGCTGCGCCCGGCGCATCCGGTCCCCGAGTTGCCGCGCCTCGAAGCGAGCCAGCAATGCGAAGAGGCCCTGGGTGAACTCGCGGATGGCGCTGTCCACGGCAGCCTGTGGGTCCTCGTCATGGCTGACCAGGGCGACGCCCTGTTTGCCGAGAGCCGCACGGATGGCGAACCAGTCCTCCGGGCGGCGCGCCACCCTCGAAGTCTCCTCGCACCAGACCAACTCGAATAGTTTGCGCTTGGCATCGGCCAGGAGGCGCGAGAGGCCGGGGCGATCCTGCATCGGGACCGAGGTGGCCGACACGCCCTCGTCGGCGTAGTCGCCCACGGACTGGAGGCTCCACCGCTCACAGAATTGGCGGAAGAGTTCGCGCTGGCGACCGGGCGACGAAAGTTGCCGGTCGGTTGACATTCTGATGAGCGCCACGGCACGGAGAGGGCGGTTGGTCATGGCCAGAACTCTGGGAGGAGGATACCAGCAAAAAGTCAGGTTCCTCACAGGCTTTCCACGTCGGGGAGCGGTACGGTGGTGTCTATCCTAGCAGCAAAGCCTGGGAGGCTAACATGGGCAAGATGAGTGAGAGGTTACAGGAGTTAGGCTACGAAGTCAGGTTCGCGCCGCTGCCGTTTGGGGGTGACTGCGCCATCATCCCGAGCCACCACCTCATCGTTCTCGACCCGGCGCACGCCCCGAGCCGGCAGACGCGGGCGCTCAGGGAAGCCGTCGCACTGATCGCAGGAAGTCCAGGCCCCGGAGGGCCTGCTCCAGCGACTCCATGATGACCGGCTGGCCGTCGCGGAGGACGACCAATTCCGCCAGAAGGTGCAACTCTTCGGCGGTCACATGATGCTGTCTGCAGGTCTCCGACTCGGCGGCCAGGAGACGGACGCCGGGATGGTCAACTTCGGTCTCGATTCTTGCTGGCATTGGTTGTTTGGCTCCTGGTAGAAAGTAGTCAAGGGGCTTGCCCGTTGCGGCGGCCCACCGCGACACCACATCAGCCGGCACCGTTGACTTGCCACTCTCATAGTTGCGGATCGTCCTTGCCGTCACCCGTATCAGTCCAGCAAACTCCTCCTGCCGGTCTCGGAAGCCCGCCTCCATTCTCGCTGCCATCAACCGTGTGGCCAGAGTTGACTGCATGGCTCTATTTTACCAGACGCGGCCAGTCTGTAGATAAAAAGTTTTCCTTGACAACGGAAAGCCCTTTCCCTTATAGTGTCCGCTGGAGGCAGCAACTTACCGATATGGGAAGCTACGGAGACACAATCAGGAAACTAAGGGTAGCGGCCAACATCAAGCAGGGTGACCTGGCAGAGCACATGGATTTACGGCAGACCGACCTGTGCGAGAGTGAGTTGGGCAACCGCGAGATGACCGAGAGTGAATACATCAAGGCCCGCCAGGCGCTTCTGGACTTGATCGCCGAACGAGACGAGGCTTACGCGCAGGCGAAGGCGGAGGTGGCAGGATGAGCCCCATTCGCATTCCCGCCTTCGCCTATGCCGACCTTCCCTTCACCCACTGCCCCTCCTTCGACAGGTGCTCGGTAAATGCCTGTCCCCTCGACCCGGACTATCATCAGCACGTCAGCGAACCCGAGGATTCTGAGAAGAAATGCCGCGCCCATAAGCCCACCCGCCTGAAGCTCGTTGAGAGGCTTCGGGAGGAGGGCAATCCGGCACTGGACGGCCTCCCATTCGGCGGGCTGACCGCCAAGGAAGAGGCGGGCCGGAAGAGGGCCGAAGCCTTCGCGCAACTACCGGAGGAGGAGCGGGAGCGTCGGCTGGAGATTCTCAGGCGAGCCCGGCTGCAGTTATCCGCCGGAAACAAGCCTCTGAGTGAACTTTGCCCCCAGGAGACTACCCCCGGTGATTGCGGGCTAGTGAGTGGCACTGAGCCTCACGTAACTCTGGATTCGGTGTCAAACCGCCCAGAATTAGAGGTGCCCGGATGACCGTCCGCGACCGCTCCCTCAAGAAGTCCGACTACAAAGGCCGCCCCTTCGACGCAACGGACTACTGCTGCCCCTGCCGTTCCTGCCTGAATAACCACGACTGCGGGCGCAACCAGAAGGTCTACAAGGACGGTCTCTGGGTGGAGAATGAGTGGGTCCCGCGCATGGAGTGTGCGACCCGGTACAACCAGGGTTGCCCGCGTCCGTTACCGGAGCCGGTGCACGATTTCGGGAAGGCGCGACGCTATTGTCGCCGGTGCGGGGCGCTCAATATCGAACTGGCGAACCGGAGACTAGCGACGGCGCGGAAGCAGTGGGAGCGGCTGGCGGCACCGGCCCCGGGGGAGGCCACGAAGTGAGGCGTCAGAAGTTCGAGCCGGCTGAGTTCATCAGATACGAAACGTTGACGGTCGTCAACCAGGGATGCACGCTTCAGGTCACCCTGTCGCGGATCATCATAGATCAACTGCGCTTTTCTACACGGCGCAGAGGCTGGTACCTTGCGGGCAGCAGGTTTTTCATCCCGGACGAACAGTACGCCGCTGCGTTGGAGCGGGCGGGGGCGCCGGTGTCGCTGGCAGAGCGCGAGAGGGCGGCGGCGCTCGCGGAGGTGGCCCCTTCGTGAAATGTCTCACAGTCTACCAACCCCATGCTTCCCTCATCGCGGTCGGAGCGAAGACCGACGAGACGCGCTCTTGACGAGGCTGGCGATACCGGCACCCCTGGAGGTACCCCATGATTAGCATGGTTCCCGACGCTTGCACCGACGTTATGAAAGCCGATGGCTGGGGCTGGTGTATGACGCCCACCGGCATTGAGGAAGCCTTCTTCGGCATCGAGAAGGATCTGGCCGATGATGTTACCTTCATCATCTGGGGAGACGGTCCCTGGGGGTTCTGCATAGATCGCGGAGAGACGCGGCTCAAGCAGACCACGAAGGATTACGCAACTGCCGAGGAGGCCGCGCAAGCCTGCAAGGATGCGTGGGCAGTAATCCAGGCGGCGCCGGCGCCGGGGGAGGTGGCCCCTTCGTGAAATGTCTCACAGTCTACCAACCCCATGCTTCCCTCATCGCGGTCGGAGCGAAGACCGACGAGACGCGCTCTTGACGAGGCTGGCGATACCGGCACCCCTGGAGGTACC
>Ga0315284_10011577_pt1 | contig 12583 bp, 6 predicted proteins | sample YL17G09_16_MG_FD_203696 | JGI IMG/M metagenome (GOLD analysis project Ga0315284, IMG submission 203696) | Sediment microbial communities from Yellowstone Lake, YNP, Wyoming, USA - YL17G09_16 | ecosystem: Environmental > Aquatic > Freshwater > Lake > Sediment | place: USA: Wyoming | collected... | reverse complement strand
CGCGGCTCGCCTCCTCCGCTTCTCCGTGTCGCCGCACGAAGACGAAGACGGAGAGGAGCAGCGCAGGGCCTTTTCCGTCGAGAGGCGCAGCGCGACGCGGGAGAGGCAGAGGGCCCGCGCAGCGGGGCCGCCCGCGGCGCCGCCGCGAGAGAGCACCGCCGCGGCGGCCGAGGTCGCGGCGGCGGCAGCAGCAGAAGCGTAGGACGAAATCCCCTCTTCGCTGCCGCCGCCGCTACCGCCGTCGAGCGCTGACTGCAGCACGGAGCGAACGGACCTGAGCACCCCGGGGGAGCGCAGGGAAGGGTCCAGGGCAACGACGGCGTCCGCGGCGGCGGAGGCGCGGGCTCGGCAGGCGGCGCTCCTCCCTCCGTCGTCGTTGTCGGCGGCTGCGGCTCCGGCCTCGCTCCCCGCCATCTTTTCGAGCGCGGCGGCGGCCGAGGCCGCCGCGGCGGCCGATGCCTCCTCGCCGCCGAGAAGGGCCGCGCGGACCGCTGCGGCGACGGCAGTGGGCAAGACGACGACCGAGGTCTCGAGGAGGAGCGTCGAGAGAGGGAGCGATGGAGCAGCAGCAACAGCAGCAGCAGCAGCAGCAGCAGCAGGAGGGGCAAGGTATTCTTCGCCCTCCCCCTTGCCACCGAGGCTGCGGACGAGCTCGTCGCGGAGCTCTTTCGCCGCGCGGCAGGCCGAGAGCGGCGGCGGCACAACAGCAGCGGCTGCTGCCCTCGGTTCTTCGGCGACCTCCATCGCCTCTCCCTCGCCTTCCTCGGCTCCTCCCCCGAGCTCCCGGAGCTTCGAGAGGCAGGCGCCGGCAAAGGCGCGTCCCGCTCCCGCTTCCTCCTCGCCCGAGCCCGCCCCCGCCGCGACTCTCGCCGCGGCCGCTGCCGAGCGGGAGGCGCGCCGCAGGCGAGAGGCGGGTCCTCCTCCTTCTCCCTCTCCTTCTCCCTCCCCGGCGGCATGCAGCAGGGCTTCGACGTGCGATCGAGGGTCCGAGTCGAGCGAGAGCAGCAGCGCCAGGGCGCCCCGCGGGGGGAGGCCGAGGCAGCACAAAGCGTCGAGCCTGCCCGTGGCTCCGAGCGCCGCGGCGCCGGCCTCCGCCAGCGAGAGGTCGCCGCCGGCGAGGAGCGCCGCGCGGGCGGCCTCCTCGTCGAAAAAAGGGCTCTGCTCGTCTCCCTCTGGAGCGGAAGAGACAGGGACGACGACCAGAGGCTTGTCGCTTTTCTTGAGCAGCGACAGGAGGCGCGCCTCCGCCGCCGACGGCGCCTCTTCTTCTTCCTCCTCCGTTCCTCCCCCCTCTCCCCCGCTCTTCTTCCTCCTGGCCCAGCGCCCGCGCGCCGCCGCTGCCAGGCAGAGAGGCGTAGCCCCGGCGACGGAAGCCGGAGCGGAAGCGATGGGAAGCGGCGGCTCGCCCGGAGAGGAGAGGCGCACGAGAGGAGGCGACGGCGGCGCGCCGCCGACGGCGCTCGCCCCCCGCCCTGCTCCTCCTCCCTCGGAGCCGCCCCTCCCCCCCCCGTCTCCTTCCGTCGCCCAGCCCCCCGAAAGCGCTTCGAGCACCGCGCGGCCCCCGGGGGATCCCGCCTCGATCGCCGAGAGCACCGCCATGGGCCTCGCCGCGACGGCCAGGGCGGCGGCGCGGGAGCGGGCGGCGGCGCCGGCGGCGGCGGCGGCGGCGGCAGCGCTGCTCCTCTCCTCGTCGTCGCCCTCCCCCGCTTCCGCTTCCGCTTCCGCGGAGGAGCACGCGCCGACGAGAGACAGCAGCGGCGGCAGGCTCCTCCCGGGCTCCCCGGCCGCCGCCGCGGCGACCGCGGCCGCGGAAGAGGCCGCGGCCAGCGCGGACAGGAGCAGCCGCGAGCTCCTGTTCGAGCCTCGCCCCCTCGGCAGCGAGAGGAGGACCCGGACCCAGTCGCCGTCGTCGCTCGAGTCGCCTCCTCCTCCTCCTCCTCCTCCGGGCAGCAGCGCAGCGCGCAGGCACGCCCTCGCCCGCTCTCGCGCGGCGGGGGAGTGAGACGAAAGGGCTCCCACGAAGCGCACCAGAGCGTCGCGGAAGGCGGCGAAGGAAGACGAGGAAGACGACGACGAAGGGTCCCCATCGGAGCCCCCTCGTTGGAGCCGGGCGAGCTCCCGGCGCAGCGGCGCGGCGAGCGCGGCGGCCGCGGCGGCAGAGGCGGCCGCGAGGCCGCCGCCCGCCCCTCCCGCCCCCTCGTCCTCCCTCCCCGTCCTCCTCCTCCTCCGCAGCGCCAGGTCGAGCAGGTCCGGGGCCCACGCCGCGGGCAGCAGCGCGCCGGCCCCGGGGTCCGAGGCCAGGAGCGGCCCGGCCCACCTCCAGGCGGAGGCCGGCGACTCGGCGACGCAGGCCGCCGAGAGGAGCGTCGCCGTGCCCTCCGTCGCCGCCGCTGCCGCCGCCCGCTCCCCCGCCTCCGCTTCCGCCTCCGCCTCCGCTCCCGCCGCCGCTGCTTCTGCGGCGGCGGCGGCGGCGGCGGGCGGCCTCAGCAGCCTCGCCGCCGCCGGGGGCGAGAACTCGAGCGAGCGCAGGGCCGCGCCGGCGCGGGTCGAGCGGGCAAGGGCGACGAGCGACTCGGCGAGTCCCCGGGGCGGGAGGCGCGACGACGACGAGGCCTCGGGGAGCGGGCCCCTCCGCAGCAGCGGGGGCGCCGCTGCCGCCGCCGCAGCCGCTGCCGGAGCTGCTGCCGCCCTCCTCTCCTGCTGCTGCTGCTTCTGCTGCTGAGCTGGAGGCTTCCAGGTCGAGCCCCTCGAGGACAGCTCGGCGACGACGGCCTCCACCGCGGCGGCGTCGCGCGCGGCCTCGGCCTTGGCCCTCGCCAGCGCGCGCCCGGCCGCCGCGGAGCCGGGGCTGCCCCACCCCGCCGACGCGTCCCCGGCGGCCATCGCGACCAGGAGGAGCGCCACGGAGGGGTCGGCCTCGACGGCGGCGGCCGCGAGCGCGGGGGCGGGGCGGAGAGCGGCAGCGGCGAGGCCGATGTCCTGCGAGGGAGGAGGGGGGGGACGAGGAGGCGTCCCGGTCACCGCCGCCGCGGCGGCGAGGAGGCAGCAGACGCGCGCCGCGCGCCACCACGCCTCCGCGCTTGCGAGCTGCGGCGGCAGCGGAGCGCCTCCCTTGCCGCTGGCGCCGGCAGCGACGGGCGGCAGCGGGGGCTCCGGGGGCCGGAACCCTGCGAGCGCGAGCGCCGCGGCGACGAGCTGGGCGTTGGCGAGCTTGGGCAGCAAGAGGTGTGACGCCGCCGACGGAGAACCCGCAGCGACGTTCGAAGCGCCGGCGGCGGCGGCGGCGGCGGCGGCGCCGAGCCTGCGCACCAGCAGAGCGTCCGCGACCTCCAGCGCATCGGCCCCGGCCAGCGGCGCCGCCTCGGAGAGGCCCGCCACGAACACGTGCGTCAGCGCGTCCTCGGTCAAGGGAGAGGAGAGCCTCAGGGCCGAGAGCGCCGCGGCGTCGGCGTCGACGCCTCCGCAGGCGGAGGCCGAGGCGGCGGCGGCGGCCTCGGCGGCGGTGCGGTAGCTCCGGGGGTCCGCATCGAGGAACAGTGCCCTCCTGGCCGCGCCGGCCGCGGCGGCCCGCGAGAGGCCCCGCACGGCGGCCAGACCCGAGCCGGAGCCGCACCAGGCGGCCGCGGCGTCCTGCGCGAGGCCGCACTGCGACAGCGCGGCGGCGACGAGCGGGTTTGAAGGAGAAGTCGAAGAAGAGACCTCGATCGCCGCCGCCACGGCCGCGAGCTGCGCGCTGCACGCAGTTGCGACGACATCAGCCGCCCACGCCTCTCCCCCGAGAGCAGAGACAGCATTGTTAGCAGCAGCAGCAGCAGCAGCAGCAGCAGCAGCAGCAGCAGCGGCAGTCCTCTGCTGCTGTTGAGGCTGAGGCTGCTCCGGCGGGGGCCGGGCCCAGGGGGAGTCGGGGGACAGCAGCGCCGAGACGAGGAGCCCGACGTCGAGCGCAGCCGGCCGCCGCCGCTGCTGCTCTTCCTCTCCCGCGGACCTTGCCGCGAGCGCCGCGGACGCCCTCACGAGCCTACGAGCGACACCGCGGGCCCTGGGGCGGAGCTCCGGGGACGCGAGGAGCCCTCCCAGGGCCGCAGCCGCGAGGGCCTCCCCGGAGGGACCCGAAGAAGAGGAGCAGGAAAGAGCGGAGAGGGAGAGGGCGCGGACAACGCCCGCCGCCGCGGCCGCGGGCCCTCCTCCGCCGACGATGAGCGCCGACGACGGCGAGAGGCCGTCGCTCCCTCCGCCGCCGCCGCCGCCTCCCGAGGCGGCGGTGGCGGCGTCCCGCGTCGCGTCCGCCCAGAGGTAGGCCCTGAGCGCCGCGGCGGCGATGTCGGAAGTCGCCGCGGCGAGCCTCTCGACGGCGCAGCCCGCGGCTGCGGCGGCGGACGCGGCGGCGGAAGAGGAGGAAGAGGAGGCGGCAGCAGCGGCCGCAGCAGCGGCCGCAGTCGGAGTCCCTCCTGTCCCCGTTCCCGTCGCTCCTCCGCCTGCGGCGCCGCCGCCGCCGCCGAACCCGACCGCCGCGCGCGCCCTGATGGCTATCAGCGACGCCAGCGCGTCCAGGTCCCCGGGCTCCGCCGCCCCGGCGCCGCGCGAGACCCCGGAGGCGACGATCTCTTCGAGCAGCGCCGTGCCGACGCGGGCCGCGGCGGCGCCGGCGTTCGAAGGAGCCGCCGACGCCGACGACGGCGCTGCCCCGCTTCCGCCGCCTCCACCTCCGCTCGCTCCTCCCCCGGCGAGCAGCAGCGCCTCCACGGCGGCTGCCGCGGCGGCCCTCCCGCCGGAGCCGCAGTGGGCCGCGGCGGCGAGGAGCCTGGCGTTGCGACGGGCCTCGTCGCCGGCCGCGGCGGCCGACGACGCCGACGACGACGAGAACGAGAACAGCAGCGGCGACGGCGACGAGGAGGAGGGAGGGAGCGCGGTCCGGGGAGCGTGGTGGCGGTGCTGGGAGGCGGGGGCGGCGGAGGGCGCGCCGCTCCCGCCCGCCGCCGAAGACAGCCCGACGAGCGCGCGGGCCTTGGAGATCAGGGCCTCGGAGGCGGCTCGCCTCGCCTCGGGCGAGGAGGCAAACCGCGGCCGCGGCGGCTCGGCGGCAGCGGCCGCGGAGGGAGCGGCCGCCGGGGTCGCCGCCGCCGCCGCTCTCGCCGACGCCGACCCTCCGCCGCGCTGCTGCGCCTGCGCCGCCGCGGAGGCCTTCGCGGCGGCGGCGGCAGCGGCGGCGGCGATCCAGGGCTGCGGCGGGAAGGCCTCCGAGACGGCTTCGGCGAGGGCGAGCGCCGCGGCGGGCGCGGCGGCGCCTCCCGATGTGGCGGCAGCGGCAGCAGCGGCAGCAGCCGCGGGCAACGAAAACAGCGCGCCCCCGGGCAGCGCCGGCCTCAGTCCCGGGCCCAGCTCGGACGCAGGGTCCCCGCCGACGACCAGCAGGGCAGAGGCGCGGGAGTGCGGCAGCAGCGCGGTCGAGCAGGCCGCGGCCAGCCTCGCCCCCGCGGCGCCCTCGCTCCAGGCGCGGCGGCCAAAGAGGTCGTCGAGCCACGCGGGGACGAGGTCCGCGGGCCAGTCGGCCGCGTCGTCGCTCCTCCCCGCCCCGTCTCGTTCCCGCTCCTTCTGCTCGTAGGCTGCGGCGAGCGCGGCGGCGGCGAGGGCCGCGAGCGCGGGGGAGACCCTGGCCGGGGCCGCCGCCGCCGCCGCCGCTGCCGCCGCCGCCGACGACGACGACTGCTGCTGAGCAAACCTGGAGAAGCTGCTGCCGCTCGGGGCAGCAGCGGCAGCGGCAGCGACAGCGGCAGCGGCAGGAGAGGAGGAGGAGGCCCCGCCGCCGCCGCCCCTCCCCCCCCTCAGAAACGTCATCAGCTTCGCCCTCGTCAGGGGGAGGAGCGCGAGCTCGGACGGGCGCGCGGAGAGCGCGGAGAGCGCCCCAAGGAAGGGCGCCCTCCGCGGCGGCGCCGGCGAGGTCGCCGCCGCCGCGGCGAGGGCCGACGCCAGGGCCGCGTCCGCCGCCTCGAGGTCGCCCGCCGCCTCGAGGGGCCGCAGGATCGAGTGGGCGACGGAGGCGGCCTCCGGGTCGGACGGGAGAGAGGCGGCTCGAGGGGCGACAGCGGCGGCAGCAGCGGCGGCGGGGACAGAGGCGGGAGGCCGCTGCGGCGGCAGCGGCGCCCTCGAGAGCTTCCTTGCTGCTGCTGCTGCCGCTGCTGCCGCCGCTGCCGCTGGAGCTGCTGCTGCTGGAGCTGCTCGAGCTGTTGTTCCTGCTGCTGCTGCTGCTGCTGCTGCTTTCCTCGCCGCCGCTGCCGTCGACCCCGCTGGTGTCGTCGACTTGGGGGCCTTCTCCTTCTCTGCTGTCGGGGTGGCTTCTTTCGAAGGCGAGCGCGAGGCCTTGGAAGGGGGTCTGCCGCGTTTCGGTTTTTTCGCTCTCTCCTCGTCGTCGTCCTTGGCGTCGGCGTCGGCGTCGGCGTCGGCGGCGCCGGCGATCTCTTCTGCGGGCTTTTTTGAAGCGCCTCCTTTGGGGGCGTTTTTGGATCCCGGTGGCCTCCCCCTCTTGGCAGGAGAGGCCTTGCAAGATGTTGTTGCCGCGGATGCGAGAGATGGAGCATCGGCCTTGTCGGAGGAGGCAGCGATGGCAGCGGCGTCGACAACGGGCGTCGCCGATCGGCTCGCAACATTGGCCAATGCCGACGCGGCGACGCCGGGCTGCTTCTTGGGCTCCTTCTTTTTCTGCTCGCCGGCAGCAGCGGCAGCGGCTGCAGGAGGAGGAGCAGACGAGGGCGGAGCTCCAGCGCCGCTGCCTCCATCGCCGCCCTCGTCGTCGCCCTCTCCTCCAGCGGCCGCGCGAGGCCGCTTGGGGGGCATCGGAAAATATGAGCTTAAGAAAAACGAGAGCAAGGAAAAATGAGAGAGAGAGAGAGAGCTCGAGCTTGTGCTCTTTTTCTTTCAGAAATTCTCTCTCTCTCTTTGCTCGAGCTGCTGCTCTGCTCTCCCACAATCAAAGCCTCGACCCCCCGCCCCTTTTTCCACTTTTAAAAAAAAACACCCCTCCCCGCGCCTTGAAAATGCAGACCGCACTCGCCCGCAGCGCTCTCGCGCCCCTTTCGGCACCTCGCACGGTCTCCCCCAGGGCGCCGCGCGTGGCCGCGCAGGCCAGCGCCAAGCCGATGTGGCTGCCCAACACCAAGTCGCCTGCTCACCTCACGGGAACGCTCGCCGGCGACCGCGGCTTCGACCCGCTCGTGAGTTGATTGTGATCGCAGGGAGAAGCTGGGTGTCGCGCTGTGTCTGCCGTGTTGATTGGGCAGGAGAAGGCACCGCGAGTGCCTCGCGCGGGGGGCACAACAGAGGGGGATCAGTAGAGATCAATTCTTTGATGGTCAGAGACTTTGATAAGACTCGGAAAACGACGCTCTCTGACCACGCTCTTTTCCATCTCTCCCTCTCCTCCAACTCTCTCACGCACTCGCCAACAGGGACTTGGCTCCGACGCCGACCGCCTCAAGTGGTGCGTACTTTCGTTCTCTCTCTCTCTCTCGACGAAAACTGAAGTCGAAACAAAGAAGCAGCACGAGAGAAAGAGAGCTGAAAAGGCTCGGTCTTTTTTTTTTTGCTCGACCCCGAAAGAGCTTTCTTCGACTTTCTTCGACCTCCTCTCACCCTATTTCTCCGAAATCCAAAAAATCCAACAACAAAAAAACTTTTTTTTACTTATTAGGTACGTCGAGGCCGAGAAGACCAACGCGCGCTGGGCCATGATCGGCGTCGCCGGCATCCTGGGCCAGGAGATCCTCGGCGTCGAGCCCAAGTGGTTCCTCCACGGGCAGAAGGACTACGGTAAGAACTTGCTTTTATTTTTTCTCTCTTCTTCTTCTCTGTGCGACGGCCGACGACCTCTCCCGTTTTGTTATGTGCCTCCTCCGGTATTCCTTGCCTTTTCTTCCTTCTTTGCTCTCGGCTTCTCTCGGCCACAGGAAAAAGAGAGCGAGAACCAGGGCAGCGCAAGCGAGGGCAAGCACGAGGGAGGAGCAAAAGCAAGCAGGGCAAAAACTGATCCCTTTTCTCCCCTCCCAAAAAAACCCCGACCTCCTCCGACGACGCCGTCGAGAACAGGAATCCCCTTCCTCGGCCTCTTCGCCATCCAGCAGATCGTCTTCGGCTTCCTCGAGACCTCGCGCTACCAGGCCTGGAAGTCCGGGGAGAAGAACGCGCTGTTTCCTCTGGACCCGGCCGGGATGAACTCGGACGCCAACGCCGTCAAGGAGATCAAAAACGGCCGCCTGGCGATGGTCGCCTTTGTCGGGTTTGCGGTCCAGGCGCTCGTCACGCGCGAGGGGCCCATCGAGGGCCTGTTTGGCCACCTCGCGAGCCCGTTCTCGCACAACATCATCGGGAACATCGCCAACCTGCCCAACGTTATCGGCAAGTAAAGAAGCAGAGGAGGAGGTTGAAGAGATGAGAGGAGGAGCAGAGTGAAAAGAGAGAGGGAGGGAGCGAGAGAGAGAGGGGGAGAGGGAGAGGGAGGAGAGATGAGAAGAAAACAAAAAAATGTCTCCGAGTTCTCCCTTTTTTCTTTTCTTTCTTCTTTTAACGCTGCTCCTGCTGTTTTCAGCCTTTTTGAATGCTATGGGTTTCTGCTTCCTTGTTAAATCGTGCCAACCAGAAAACGAGAAGGAGAAAAAATGGGAAAATCCACTCGCCACGGTCGCCGCCGTCGTCTCTCTCTCTCTCTCTCTCTCCCCCTCTATTATTTCTCTCGTTCATTTTCCATGTTTCATTTTTTATTTTACACAGTGCGGGAAGGGACAGTTCTGCAGGGAGATGGCAAGTGAATGGCTGGTTCGGACAAAGGGGCGTGCGAAGCGGAGAAATGCTGCTGGGGGGGAGGAGGGACTAGTAGGGGAAAAAACAGTGTTGTGGGAAAACGGAAAAAAAACACATGCTGCGTCTAGTGTTCAAGTGTCGTTGTTGCTTCTGCTCGTCGTGGGGTGCGGGCGGAGATCCTTGAGCTTCGGCACTCGTCCCCTCACTTCCTCTCCTTTCCCTCCCCCTCCCCCTCCCCCTCCTCCTCCCCGCCCATCTTCGCCAAGAGCCTCCTCGCCGCGGCGTCCAGGAGCTCCCGTGCCACCGACACCACCGGGAACGCGACCTGCGCGACCGCGTACCGGATCCCGAACGGGCCGTAGGCCACGACGCGCTCCTGCGAGCTCTCGACGACGGTGACCAGGAGCGGGCACTCGCGCGCGTCGCCGGAGCGCATCCCGGTGCCGAGCGGGACGTTGGCCAGCAGCGGGACCTCCCAGCCCCCCGAGTCCCCCGCACGGGGCGAGGCCACCAGCGTGAACTCGAGGCGGGCGGTGTCTCCCGGAGGGGTGAAGAACTCCTCGCGGGGCGCGAAGCGGTAGAAGTCCGGGGAGGAGAGGTGCGCAGGGAGCGTCGAGGAGGAGGAGGAGCGGGCGTCTGCACCCGCGGCGGCGGCGGCGGGAGGGCGGCTGGGGGGGAAGGCGGCGCGCGTGGACGCGTGCGGCTGCTGCTGCTGCTGCTGCCGCTGCTGCTGCGCGCCCCGCCGCATGGCCTCGTTGGCGGCGGCGGCTGCGGCGAGGGCCGCGGCGTCGGCGTCCAGGCTGATGGTGCCGTTGCCGTTGCCGTTGCTGCGCCTCGAAGCGGGAGCAGCAGCAGCTGCGGCGGCAGCGGGAGGAGCTCGGGGGGGGAAGGCCCCCGAGAGCGCGGACCTGCTCCGCGGCGGCAGGTCGCCAAGCGACGCCAGCGGCGCCAGCTCGAGCTCGAAGAGCCTGGTCTTGCGGGACCCGGCGGAGGAGGAGGAGGAGGGGAACCAGCGCACGTAGAGGAGGAGGTCGAGGTCCCCGGAGAAGTGGGCGGCGCTGTCGCGGGTGTCGGCCGCGCGGGCGGCGGCGGCGGCGGCGGCCGAGCGGGGGCGCAGCGGCGGCGCCAGGAAGTTTGCGAGAGCTTCTCCTTCCTCCTCCTCTCCTTCTTCTCCTTCTACTTCTCCTTCTTCTTCGTCGTCGTCGTCGTCCTCGTCCTCGTCTGCGCCTCCCTGGGCGTAGAGCTGCGCCGGGGAGAGCATGCGCCTGCTCCTCTCGGCCACGCTTTCGAGGCGGGCGCGGAGCTCGAGGGCGCGGAATTCGAAGCGGCGACCGTCGTCATCGGTGTCGTTGTTGTCGTTGTTGTTGTTGTTGTTGGAGCGCGGAGGCGCCGGCCGAGGCTGCGGCGGAGGCGAAAGAGGAGCCGAGACCTCGGCCGAAGTCGCCGCCGTCGCCGTCGCCATCGCCGTTCCGTCCCCGGCAGCTCCGTCGTCGCCTTCTCCGTTCGCTCCTCGCGCGCCGCGGGGCTGCAGCGGGGAAGGGAGGGAGTCGGCGACGGTTGCGCGGCGGGGGCGGGCAGGGACGGCGGCAGCGCGGCCCGCGAGCAGCGAGCGGGGAGGGGCGCGAGCTGACGCCGCCGCAGCCGCCGCCGCCGCCGCTGCGGTGGGGGCTACGTGCCTCCTCGTGCGGCGCCAATCCACGGCCGTCGCCGTTGTCGCTCCTGAAGCGGCGGTGGTGGCGGCGGCGGGCTGAGGGTTGGGTTTTGGTAAGAGAAAAAGAGAGAGCGAAAAAGAGAGAGTCGAAGCAGGTGAGCGAAGAGAGGACGTCCGTTCGGCGCCGGCGGAAAAGAGCATCGTCGAGAGCGCCGCGTCGATGGTGTTGTTTCCTTCCCAGGACAAGCCTCCTCTTCGCTCTCTCGAAGACGACGCACCTGGTCTTCCTGCTGTTGCTGCTGCTGCTGCGCCTGGTGCCTCTCATCGACATCGCCCTCATGCGGGGGCGCGCCGCGCTTCCTCCTCGGGTTCGGGCGAGGCGGCATCGAGTGGTGTCAAAGAAGAAAAAGAAAAAGAAAAGTGAGCAGCGAGCGAAAGAAACTTTTGACACAGCATTGATCGAACTCCAGGCCAAAAGAAAGAAGCAAAAATCTCTTCTCCTTCTTTCCCCGCTCTTTACTCTCTCGTCGGCCTCTCTCTCGCTTTTACGGAGAGAAAGCGCGCCGTTCCCCTCCTCCTTCTTTGAAGCACCGAAGAAACCAGGAGAGCTAGAGAAGAAGAAACAAAGGATGGCCACAAAGGTTGCCGTTCCGGCGCCCCCCTCGACGTCGTCTGCCAGCAAGGCCCCGATAGGCGGCGCCGGTTTGAAGGCCTACTACGAGGGCAAAATCGAGGAGCTCGAGCTCGCGGCGCGGGACAAGGCCGCCACGCTGCGCCGGCTGGAGGCCCAGCGCAACGAGCTCAACTCCAAAGGTGAAGAAGAGGACGAAGAGCAAGAGAGAGGGAGAGGGGATCGATGGCGACGAAGTGATGGGTTTCTCTAAGCTCTCTTTGCCGCTCCTTGCTCTTCCCTTGCCTCTCGCTCTCGTTCTCTCGCTGAGACGTGGGCTTCGAAGTGCCCTTGATCGCTCGTCAGAGCGCACGCCGCAGAAACGCAACAGAGGGCGAGCAAGGAACAAGGAGTTGATGCAGGGCGCACCTCGCTCTCATTTTCAATCGCGTTTTCTCCCTCCCTCTCTCTCACCTCTTCTTTCTCCCTCCTTGCAAACCAACCAACACGAAACAGTCCGCCTCCTCCGCGAGGAGCTCCAGCTCCTGCAGGAGCCAGGCTCCTACGTCGGCGAGGTCATCAAGGTAAGGGGGAATGGCTTGAGTGGAGAACGAGAGAGAGAGAGATGGAAAGAGAAAAGCAGCGTAATCCATTCGATCTTTTTCTCTCAGCTTCTTCGACCTGAACCTCAACCTCGACCTCGACCCTGCGTCTCGCTCCTTTTTCGCCTCCTGCGCCAAAAAACAAACAAAATCAGGTCATGGGCAAGAACAAGGTCCTCGTGAAAGTCCACCCCGAGGGGAAGTACGTCGTCGACATCGACAAGGGCGTCGACAGGGCGCTGATCACCGCGGGTATGCGCGTCGCGCTCCGCAACGACTCGTACGCTTTGCATTTGTTGCTTCCGACGAAGGTGGACCCGCTTGTCAGCCTGATGAAGGTCGAGAAGGTGCCGGACTCGACGTACGACATGGTCGGCGGGCTCGACAGGCAGATCAAGGTACTCCTCCGAGTTTTTTTGTTTTTGTTTGGAGTCGGAGAGCGAAGGAGAGGGAGAAGAACAAGAAACAGAAGGGGAAAAAAAACTCTCTCTTCAACGCCGATTCCTTTCTCCTCCTCCCCCCCCGCCCTCTCTTCCTCTCTCTCTCTCTCCCTCTCTCTCCCTCTTCCACGACAGGAGATCAAGGAGGTCATCGAGCTCCCCATCAAGCACCCGGAGCTCTTCGACGCCCTCGGCGTCGCGCAGCCGAAGGGGGTCCTCCTCTACGGCCCGCCCGGAACGGGCAAGACGCTGCTGGCCCGCGCGGTCGCGCACCACACCGACTGCACCTTCATCCGCGTCTCCGGCTCGGAGCTGGTCCAGAAGTACATCGGCGAGGGGTCCCGCATGGTCCGGGAGCTGTTCGTGATGGCGAGGGAGCACGCGCCGTCGATCATCTTCATGGACGAGGTTGGTCAATGGAGAGAACGGGAAAACAAGTTCTTTTGATATATATTTGGGGGGGGGGGCGTTTCTTTAGGCGTTTCTTTTT
>Ga0315284_10011576_pt1 | contig 12584 bp, 11 predicted proteins | sample YL17G09_16_MG_FD_203696 | JGI IMG/M metagenome (GOLD analysis project Ga0315284, IMG submission 203696) | Sediment microbial communities from Yellowstone Lake, YNP, Wyoming, USA - YL17G09_16 | ecosystem: Environmental > Aquatic > Freshwater > Lake > Sediment | place: USA: Wyoming | collected... | reverse complement strand
AATCTGATTCACATAATGAATGAACCCAATCAATTGAAAGTCCAATTTTTTCGTTTGTTATTATTTTATATTTAAAATCACCATTATTGTCTGTCATAATTTCTTCGTGAAGTTCATTGTATAGACTTGTAATTAATAATTTCAATTGTTTCATATCATTGTTTTTAATTATATCTTCGCACGCATCAATAAACTTATCAGATGAATATAAAACTTGATCAAAAAGGGCAATAAGTATATGTTTTTTATAATGTAAACCAATATCCAAATTTTTCATTTTAATTAATTTTCCAATTATGTCATCATCTAAACATTTTCCATTTTTATAATGTTTGGATAATTGCTTTATTATATCCTTTTCCCAACATAATAAATCTAATATTTGAGCTGGAGTTTCAACAAAGTCACTTTCTACATTTGTTCCACTAAAAATACTATATTTAGTCTTTCCAAAAATATGATGTAATATATGACCAAATTCATGGAACAAAGCAATAACCTCGTGAAAATTTAAGAATTGTCCGAATGATGCTACCAAACAAATAATAGGAGTTTGATCATACGTCGCTGGTTGCAAACAATAACATCTTGTTTGTTTATATTTTCCATTTCGACAAAGTAAATCCATATGCAGATAACCAATAATTTTATTATTATCATATATTGCATAAGTCACGATTTTGTCACACCATAATTTTTCGCCACTTTTTTCACTAAATTTAATACCAAAAAGTTTTTGATATATTTCCATTGTCATTTTTAAAGTGTTATTCATTTCAAAATATTCTTTTAATGAATTATCATTGATACCATATTCTTGTTTCCATTTTGTCATATAATATTGAATATCCCAACTATTTACATTTTCATGGTTATTATCTTTTACCATAATTTTCATTAAAGTGTCAATTTCCCTTTTATACCTAAAATCCAATTTGTGTAATAATTCAACTAAGAAATTTTTTATATTTCCAGAATTTTTTGTCATTGCCGTATGGGATTTAAAATCGCTGTAACATTCATATGATAATATCTTTGCATGTTTATCTCGCAATACAATCAATTTTGATAAATATTCAATAATACCATCAAATTTTACTGAATACGATGACTCGATAAATTTTCTAACTTGCGAGTCATTTACATATTTCATTAAAAAAGCATAATTTGTTTTATTGAATTGAACATTATATATACCTATTGATAACTTTTCAAATGTGTTAATTATTGCGTTTGGAATACCTTCTAATTGAACAGATGTTAATTTAATATAGTTATTTTCACTTTCATTAATAAATTTAATAATCATATTTTCCATTTTTGATATCTCATGATTTATTTTTAATAAAGTTTGTTTGCTACCATCATTCAAATTAATACCGTTTCTTTGATAATTCAAAATAAGTTTATTAACAAACTGCAGATCATTTGGATCTACATTGTTTTTTTTAACTTCTAACAATTTACTGTAAACATCATCTCTTGTATTTAATTCATTAATATATTTAGATAATATTAAATCGGCATTCCCACTAGCTTTACGAATTTTAGGATCGGGACTTACAAATTGCAAAAATCCGCAAAAATTATGAAATATATTAAATCTGTTCAAATCGTCATTTAACATTGATATTATTTTGGGGTTAGATTGTGTTCTTATAATATCATTATAAAGTTTGCGAGATTGTTCTATAATTATAGTTGTTTGGTAATTTATATCATCTGCTTCCAAATTCCATTTTATATTATTCATATTATGAAACACCAAGAATAAATTATATTTACTTTGAACTTGATAATTCAAAAAAATTGATTTAATTAAAATATTAACCCAAAAATTATAATATTAAAATAGATAATGCCTATTAACAATTCAAATAAAATATGTAATTTATGTAATAATACATTAATTAGTCCAATAAAATCGGTAAACTCTGATGCCAATTGTTTTCTATGTTTGATGTACAATTTTATGATAAATAAATTAGCTAATAGTGAAAATAATTATATTTGGTTATATTCATCAAATTATAATGAATTCTGGTGGTGCTATGATAAATCGCAAAATTTGCAAATAGAAAATACATATAAAGATTTTTTACTTAAACAAAATTCAGTCAAAAATGACGATATATCAATAAAAATAAAAATAAATAAATCAAAGGAGAATCATAAATACGATATATCCAAAATAAATTTTCACGCAATTGACATCGAATCAGATGAAGAAACTAAATTAAATTTTACAGATGAATATATTATTGAATCTACAAATATAGTTCCAATTTCTTATATCATGCAAATTCAATCAACAGAGTATAAATTAGATTTTGATTCTATGAAACAAATAAATTTATCCGAATTATGGAAAAAAAGATCTATTAAACGATTAACTATTCCGTCAAGTACATATTCTTTTCTGGAAATAATAACTTATTTAAAATCACAAAATGTAATAGGAATAACAGGAACAAAATTTAAATAAAAAAATGAAAAATATTCAATATAAAAAAATACATACACTACATTATCATAATGAATATTCCTCAAACATTTACCTGCCCGTTAACGAAATATTCTATAGAATATGTGATAAACTCTACAACTCAAATAGCATTAATAAACATGATAATATGTGATTATAAAAATATCAAAGCATTATTTTCATTAATTAGAACATCAATCAATAAATTACAAAAAGAAAATATAAAAACAATTGTTCAATATGTGGCGACATCAGAATGGAAATTGTATTTAAAAGATAGAACAACTTGGAAAATCATAAATAAGGATGTAACAAACCAAGTATATACAATATCATGCCTAGTAGATGATTTCATAATGAATTATGGCATTGGTATTGGATTATCTTAAATAAAAACCAATGAATTGATCAAATTTATTTATTACCATATAACACTATGATCCGCGCAATTGCACAATGTTACTAACTCATGTAAAATGGTATATTATATCTAATTTAATTGTGTGGGTCCATAACATTATGTTAATATATATATTAATTTAAGAGCAATTGTACGTTATTATAGAACTACTCAATCAGATACAATATGATAATTCAATAACAATGTGCTGTTGCGTGGATATAGAATTAAAAATTAATGCTTATTAAATATTGAATTTTTGACTCAATATTTAAAAATTGAAATTGAGTATAAATAAGATAAAATTTTAGCATTTAGTAGATATATGAGTAATAATATCACTACAGAACAACATGGATCGTTTGATCAAATGAATCTTAAGGAATCCTTATTGCGAGGAATTTATAGTTATGGTTTTACTGCCCCATCATTAATACAATCAAAGGGGATACCATTAATTATGACAGGAAAAGATTTAATAGCTCAATCACAATCAGGTACTGGAAAAACTGGGACTTTTACAATAGGAACGTTACAACAAATAGATGAGAAACTTAATGCAATTCAAGGAATAATCCTTGCACATACTAGAGAATTAGCCATGCAAATTTTTAGTGTGTGTTCGGCAATAGCACAACATATGAATGTTACTATCGTATTATGTATAGGCGGTCAAGACATTAAAGAAACATTACATCAATTTACAAACAAACCCATATTAATAATAGGGACTCCAGGAAGAGTTTTAGATTTAATCAAAAGAAAATATTTGTCAACAAGATTAATCAAAATTTTAGTCATAGATGAAGCAGACGAAATGTTATCACATAGTTTTCAAGACCAAATGAAAAGTATTATTCAATCAACACCAAAAACAACCCAAGTATGTTTATTTTCTGCCACAATGAACGATGATATGATGGATATCACAGAACATTTTATGGATAATCCAACTAAATTACTTATTGAAAATGAAAACTTAACCCTTGACGGTATCAAACAATTTTATGTGAACGTGCAAAATGATTTATGGAAATTTGAGACATTTTGTGACTTGTATAATATGATATCTGTCAGTCAAACGATCGTATATGTTAATTCAATAAAAAGAGGTAAAGATCTAAAAGCCGAATTAGAAACTAAAAACTTTACTGTGTCATTATTACACAGAGATATGAGTTCACTTGATAGGCAAAAAATTATGGAAAATTTCAGAGCTGGGGAAACTCGTATATTAGTTTCAACTGATTTACTGTCAAGAGGAATAGACATTCAACAGATTTCTATTGTAGTCAATTACGATATACCAAAAAATAAAGCATGTTATTTACATAGAATAGGTCGCAGTGGACGATTTGGTAAAAAAGGAGTCGCTATTAATTTGATGAGTAGATATGAAGAAAAAACATTAAATGATATTGAATACCATTATAAAATAACAATTCCTGAATTACCACCAAATATACAAGAATTTCTCAACTAAAATATTTGTTTAATTTATGATTTATTTATTATACAGTAAGTGTAATAAATGGGAACTTTCATTATTGAAAATTCAGGAAATTCTTATATTATGTCTATATTAATGGCATTATTTTTTGAACCAACTAAATTAGATAACATATTAGATAAACCTGTCTCAAATACACTTAATATTTATTTTCGAGAATGTATAAAAACTATTATACTATCTATTCGTAATGGTAAATCCATTTTACAAAACGACATAAGTATAATCAATATGATATGCAATCATTTAGGGTGGAAATCAGATGAGGAACATATTAACAATTTTTATTCTTTTTTAATAAAAGAATTGGAAATAGAGCAAATAGAATTAAAAATTAAAAACGATCAACATGATTATAAAATAGAGACACATTCATTTATACAATTATCTTTTTCCGGATATGACACACATGTCAACACGTCTACATTGCTAAATGAATGGTTAAATAATTCATGTTATATAAACAATATACCGTATTTAATTGGATTATCAATTAATAGATCTAGTGATGATGTGCATGTGATTATCCAAAAAAGAATATCATCTAATATAAAAGATATTATAAACAATATTAAATGGAAATTTCATTCAGCAATTTGTCATAAAGGAAACGAAAAATATTATTCATTATTATCAAGTAAAGATAAATGGTATATATTTGATGATTCAGATGTTCCATGTTTATGTGAAATAAAAATGGATGATCCACATATAACAAAAAAATTAAAACTCGAATGTGTATTTATAATATACAAATTACCAAATCCTGATTTCAAATTGGCCACTTAATTTTATTTAATATAAGATCATAATCTGCGCAACTGCACAATGTTATAGAGTCGCACAATCTGCAGTTGCCATATAATAAAATTGAAATTTGGAGACTCTAAATATTCAAAAATAAGTAAAAATAAAAACAAAATGCCAAAACAACACAAATGCACTTCTATGGTTAAAACAAATAATAAGACTAGAAGATGCAAAAGAAAAGCAACAAAAAATGGGCAATGCTCACAACATCACAATTTATTATCTCATAAATGTTATTTATGTAACGAAGAATGCAATCCTTGTAGTCAAACATGTGGCAGATGTGCACGAATGATTTTTTTAAAATATTGACATAATAATATGAACATTCTGTTGAAATATAAAAATAAAACAAATCAAAATGAAAAATTATGTGATGATTTAAAAATTATCGAAGAAACACATAAAAACTTTTTCTTAAATGGAATTCACAGTAAAGAATACGAAATAATAAATACCATCTCAGTAAAACATGATAGAAGTATCCACATAATAAAAAAAAATGATGTGAAATATATTCTAAAAATTAAAACTGCTCAAAATGATAACATATTTGAAAAACATATATGTTTTATCCTTTCACAACGATACCATGAAAATGTAATCAAATTTATAGACTACATTCAAGAAGAAAATTTTCATTATTCAATATACGAATATTTTGAAGGCAAAAATTTATGTTCATATATTAAAAAAAATAAAAACATTACAGATACACAATTAAAAAATATAATAATTCAAATAACACATGGTATGAATTTTTTACATTCACATAACATCATTCATTGCGATTTGAAGCTTGATAATATTATTATTAATAATAAAAATGAAATCAAAATAATAGATTTTGATTTGTCGATTATTTCAGATAATATTGATGGACATATATCGAATAATATTTTTGGAACGATGCAATATATAGCCCCAGAAAGTTATGATTTGTGTATATATTCAAAAAAAACTGATGTATGGCAAATCGGAATTATTTTATATATATTAATTACAAAACAATTTCCATATCAAAACGAAATCACATCCAATAATTCACATAGTAATCTATGTCGCCAAAACATGTTTAAACATATCGATTTACAATTAGCTAAAAATAAACATTGTGATAATACTTTATACGAAATATTAGAAGGATCATTATCTTTTACGGACAATACAAGAATGACTATAAATGATATATTAAAAAAATTGATTTAAAAATTATATATATAAAACTACAATTATAAATATAACTAAAATGACAACAGTTGGAATTATTCTCAAAAAAAGATTACTAGGAGAAATTAGGTTACTTAAAAAAGATCCACATAAATATGTAGATGTTGCTCCTGATGAAAAAGATATATTGACCTGGTATTTTTTGGTCAAAGGGCCAGAATTTAGTGACTTTAAAAATGGATACTACATTGGTAAAATAATGCATAATCCAGAATATCCATTAAAACCACCTGATTTTATGATGTTGACACCATCTGGTAGATTCAATGAAGGAAATAAAATATGTTTATCTAATTCAGGATACCATTCAAATGAATGGAGTGCTTTGTGGAATATTCATGCGATTTTAACAGGATTTTTGTCTATTATGCTTGATGATAAAGAACACGGAATATCACACATACATTGTACTAAACAAGAAAGAGAACAGTTTGCTAAAACTTCCATCGAATATAATAAAAAACACCATATGAAACTCCTAAAATTATTTACACGATTTATTGATGAAAATGGAAATCCCATCAAAGACGAATTACCAATCACCACAAAAACTAACACATCAACTGTTATTGAACCAATTGTTGTTAAACCTATTATTGAACCTGTTCTAAATATCGGTTCATTGACAATTGTTATGGAACCAATGATTAATCCCCAAATAATCGAAACACCAAAAGAAAAAAAGAAAGTTAAATTCGATATAGATAATTTGCGTCTAAAAGATTATTCTCAAACAACAGAAAAATACAAACAAATTGTATCAAAAAAATAATTATATAATATATACATATTATGGAAAATCCATGGGTCATGATTATTGGAATAACAGTTTTAGTTCTATTGGGATTATTTATTACATCGAAAGAAACATTTTCGTCGTCAGGTTTAACTATATCAAACGCAGATTGTCATAAATTGAGCGACATCTATGTCAATCCACATGAAATGGATCCAATGACAAGAGCCAATTATGAAGAACGTATTTGCGATCATAAAAGAAGGGATACTGTAGATTATAAATTCGGCAATTATTATACAGTCAACGGAATGCTAATTTAAATACCAATTTATAATAAAAATATAACTAAATGTCAATCAATTTGTTTAATATAAGACTATTATCCACGCAATTTCACAATGTTATGGAATCACACAATTAAATTAATATATTATATCAGATTGTGAAATTCCATAACATTGTCCCCTTTGCACTAAAATTAATCCATATTATAAATCCATGCAACTGTGGATTGTTATGGAGTTGCGCAATTTAATTAAATATACTATACCATTGCGTTAGATAGTAACATTGTGCAGTTGCGTGGATATATGTGGGATGATTTTTCAAATTGGCCATGATAGATATATTTTTATTTAATATAGTATATAAAAATTGAATAAACAACAACATAATAATATCGCCATATAACATCAATTTAATAATCTATGGTCAATACAACAGGAGGCAGTAAGCATAAAAAACAAAAAAAACATAGAGTTGTGCCAGATCAAACCACAGACAATCAAATACTATTAGCAGACACAAATCAAATATATGCTTTAGTAAAAAAGAAAACAGGAGGGTCTAGAGTAACCGTAGAATGTTCTGATAATAAAGAAAGAAGTGCCATTATTCCAGGAAGATTTTTTAAGAAATTATGGTTCAATCCTGGAGATATATTATTATGTAGCTTAGAACCTAATGGTGATGATTCTCTATGTTATATCGAACATAAATATTCTGTCAAGGACGCAAACACATTAAAATTTCAAGGGAAGATGTCTTTTGAAGTTGCAGTTGTCGAAAAACAAGAAAATAAAGGATTTAAATTTGTTGAAGGATCTAAGCTTAAAAATAATAATGACAATATCAATATATCGGAAAGTTTATCAGAATCATCAGACGATTTTGGTATCATGAGTAATCCGAATAAACAAACTAAACTTAGTGGTGGAAAAAAAAAATCACAATCAAAATCTTGTAAAAAAAATTCTGAATCATTATCCGATAGTTAGTTACATTTTTTTCAATTTATTTATACCCAATATATTGAAACAAGATTCCAATATACTTTTCGTTATATCACAAATCAATATTCTGGAATAGTTAATTGATAATAAAGTATCGCCATCATAATGTAAACATCTACAATTACAATAAAAAGATCCAAAAGCATTAGTCAAATCGTACATATAATTGCATAATGTATGAAACATTAAGTCACTCGATAATTTCTTTATTATTTCTGGAAATAATAATATTGTTTTACAAATGTGTAATTCTTCTTTTTCGGATATTGTAAATTCATTAACATGCTCATTTACTTTGTTCATATCAATTTGACACATTATGGAATAAATTCTAACGTATTCATATAGTTGGTAAACTCCTGTATTACCTTCAAATAATAACATTTTATCAAAAGAAAACTTATAATTATTTGTTCTTAAAGTGGACAAATCCGCATATTTAATTGATCCGTAAGCCACACTTTTAATAACATCATCTTGTTCATTTTCGGATAAACTGATATTCTTTCCATTATTGCTTCGCCTTTTTTGTTTAGCCAATTCCAATGCTTTTTTTGCTTGTATCATAGCTTCATCAAGCAAAAGATTAAGTTTCACTGTGTCACCATCTCTAGATTTAAATTTTTTGCCTTTTTCATCTAAAACCAATCCAAACCCAACATGTTTAACATTTTGATGTTCTTTTAGCCAACCCATTTCTTTTGCAACTGAAAATAACATATCAAAATGTAATGACTGTCCAACATCAACAACATATATTATCTCATCAACATTCAAATTAGTTAATCTATATTTAATAGCTGCTAAATCAGTTGTATCATAAGTAAAACCTCCATCTGATTTAATAACTGTGAGAGGAACTTTTGAATTCGGCACTCTTATTATTTTTCGTCCATCGTCTTCGCATAATATACCTTTTTGAGATAATTCATCTATTAAGTCTGGTATTTGATTTTGATAAAACGATTCACCTACTTCAATTAAATTAATATTTAATCTGTTATAAATATCATCGTACGCTTTTCTGGATATGTCTTTTATAAAATTCCAGGCCTCGATAATTTCTTTATCTCCAGATTGTAACATAACTACTTTTTTATAAGAAGCATTTCTAAAATCAACATCAACATCAAATCTTTTTTTAGATTCAGCATAAAATTTTTGTAAATCGCCAATTGATAATTCCTGATTCTTATAGTTTGGGCAATTTTCAAAAAAATATTGTATGATCATTCCGAATTGTAATCCAAAATCGCCAATATGATTTACTCTCATGACTTCATGCCCCTGTGTTTCATAAAGTTTACATATTGAATCACCAATAATTGTTGAGCGCAAATGCCCGACATGCATGTCTTTAGCGATGTTAGGTGATGAAAAATCAACAAGAATCTTTTTTTTACGTTCTGTAATTTCAATTCCGATGTTACCATACGTCTTTTTAATCATTAATGATATTATTTCATTTGTTAAATTAATATTTATGCTACTTTTATTGAGTGAAATAGTGAATAATTTTGGATTGAAATCTTTTGTTAAAATCATAAATAGTTCATTATCAATGACTGATATGTTTATGGTTTTCAAATAATTGTTTAATTTAAACAGGGATTGCATACTGTAATCAATTCCATGATTGCCTAAGTAAATGACATGAAAATATTTGTCATCTATCGGAATCTGATACTGATCAACAAATGATTTTTTTAGTTGTTTAAATATGATATTTTGTATATTCATTTTGATTCCTATTAAATAATAAAACAGCATATGGTCTTTATATCAATTTTTATTTATGTATGTCAATCGACCAATTTGAAATCATCTCATATGTATCCACGCAACGGTATAATGTTATGAAATCGTGCAATTAAACTGGCATATTATATCTGAGTATGCGATTCCATAACAATATGCAATTGCGCTAAAATTAATAAGTATTATAGGTCCACGCGACGACATAATGTTATGGAATTGCACAATTTAAATAGATATAATATACCATTGTATTAGTTAGTAACATTGTACCGTTGCGTGGATTATAGTGTTTATTGTAAAGTGGGTCCATTATATATGTTAACTCACGCATGAATTACTTTTTAAAATTGTTTTCGATATTTTTTAAGCATCCATTTAAACATTATTTATATATTTCATAATAATAATAATAATGACTGACATAACTAAACTATTTACTGTCACATGTAATTATAATCATGATACATGTAGAAATATAGCTTCTAAAATTATGACATTACATAGAACTGGAAAAAAAATAGATCATGCAATATTTACATCATATTTATTATATTTAACTCGCAATCAACAATATTATTATGAAAAATGCATGGGAAGAAAAGAAATCTATGTACTAGTCATTACACAAATTCTTGATTATATAACACCAACAAATGAAGACATGCGCATCTTAGCGACTTTCCCAAACACAAATAAAACCAATGATAAAAATACTATAATTGATCCATTGGTCGAAATATTTACTATAATATTTAATAAAAAAATACCCATTGGTCCTGACATTCTTGAAGTCGCAATAATGAATAATAACTTGGATATATCATTGTTCTTGATCGATCATATAAACCCAAATAGTAAATGTCTTGAAGCAGCATGTCTTAGCGCCCACTCTTATATGTTAGTCACTTTATTAGTAACTCAAAAAGTGGAAATAACAGAACAATCAATTATCAATTCAATAAAACAAAAAAATGCATATAATGTTGGCATATTATTACAATTTGGATTTACTCCAACTATAAATTGTCTTATAGAAGCTTGCAAAATACAAAATGAGCAAATAATAAACAAAATATTACTATGCAAAATAACTCCCACTAAAGAATGTTTTAATGCATTATTAACTGGCGCAAATATAAGTTATAATAAAAATAGACAATATCATAATGCACCACATATTGCTAAATTAATAGATATTTTAATAAGGAATGGTTACAAACTAACATATGATGATGTATATTGTGCATTAATTGTTGGTTGTTATATTAATAATATAAAACAACATGATGTTAATTTAGATGATCAATTATTTATAGAAGATTGCACAAGGTTAGGTTATTATCCATATGAAGAACTTAATTTAGTACCAACATTAAAATGTCTGTATATAGAATGTTCACGTCCTAATAATGCTAACACTATACATAGGCTTATTGGATATGGATTAAAACCGGATATCGATTGTTTAAAAATAGCATGTGAAAATAAATCTACACTCCAAAACGTTAAAATATTAGTCGAAAATTATGGTGTTAAGCCAACATTGGAGTGTATAAAAGAAATGACAAAATATATAAGTCATAATGCATTGACATATTTATTAAATAATTGTGATTTATTTGAAGAAAATGAAATTGTTGTAGAAACCCCAAAAATATCAGAAAATAGTGAATCAATTGAAGAAATAAAATATAATATAATTGAATTGAATTCAGATAAATTAAAAACTATAAATAAAAAAAATAAATATAATATTACATCATACGCATCTAATTTCTTAGAATTAGATAAAGATACACATCTCACATTTTTTGAAGCCAGAAAGCATATTTTAGCATACATAAATAAAAATAACCTTACAAATAATAAAAGAAAAGATATAATTGAACTTAATTCAGTTTTATGTAAAATATTAAATATTAAAAAAGAAAAGCAGATTAAATATTTAATTTTTGATGATATTGATAATATAGCATGTGCCATACTAAAAACACCAAAAAATTTGAAATAATATGTATATATTATCAATACAATGTATACACATATATAAATGAGCAAACTGACTAAAAAAGTAATACAAAAACCCCATGTAAATGAAACTTTATCATATGAGAAACAAATAGAACAACTATGTACTAAATCATGTCGTCATCAAGATTCATATTACAGCAACAATATGGATATTTGCGGACCAATTTGTGACATAATTAATAAATGTTATGCGGATGACGAAACATTATCCGAAAACACAATAAATTCATTTTTAAATTTTATTTCCAAAAAAACCAAACCTAATTACTCTTATTATCATGGACAAAAAGGTTGTTATATTGAAAATAAATATAAATTAGTGGAAGTAT
>Ga0315284_10011575_pt1 | contig 12584 bp, 9 predicted proteins | sample YL17G09_16_MG_FD_203696 | JGI IMG/M metagenome (GOLD analysis project Ga0315284, IMG submission 203696) | Sediment microbial communities from Yellowstone Lake, YNP, Wyoming, USA - YL17G09_16 | ecosystem: Environmental > Aquatic > Freshwater > Lake > Sediment | place: USA: Wyoming | collected... | reverse complement strand
ATAAGCGAGGAAATTCTCCGTAAAGAGATTCTCGAGATTCCCGGATCAAGAAGCCCGCCGGCGTGAATGAAGCGAGGCCTGCGACTGTCCTGCATTTTGACCAAGAGTTCTCAGTTCATGCTCAGGATCAGCTGGTCAGCGGCGGATTTGGTAGGCGAGCTTTATGAAGAAGCCGTCGCTGGCGCGCCGCAAGTCTGAGATTCCGAATGTCTGATCGGTGTCCAGCGAACTTCCATAACCGAAGAAGGCGACGGTTCCCGGCGTAGGCTCATAAGAGACAAGCGCATCCAGACGGAGGCCGTTGAAACTTTGCGGCGTACTCACCTTGCCATTCACAATCAGCAGGTTGCCTGTGTATAGGTCTCTCAGAGCTGCCTGGCGTTGCGAGCGGTATTCGGCAACCAGCCGGAAGAACAGGGATCTCTTGGGCTGATATTCAACTTTGATCCGAGGGATCGCGGTACTGGCGAACTGACTTCCGTCGCGGGCGCGCACAAGGCGAGAAATCGTAAGTGTCGACTCTGCCCGTATGGTGTCTGTCGGCCGCAACTTGGCCGTCAGCGCAAGAATGGATTCGCGGCCATTTGCGGCTTCCGGGAAGATCGGGCTTTTGCCGTAGGCGATCTGCAGGCTGCCGCCAAAGGTGCGATAGGTTGGGGTGTTCGTGGTGAGACTCTCGTAATAGGAGCCACTCAGAATCTCGGGCATCACAAAGGCCTCTATGTTTCCTTGATGGCCCTGGACTTGGTACCCCTCATACATGGTCCGGTCAAAACGTACGAATCCGTGCCGTGTTCCGCTGCTGATGAGCCAGCCGCCCTTGATCTGGAACATTAAATTGAGGGTCTCGTTTCCCTCGATTGCAGATTCGTTCAGGAAGCCGCCATAGCTCCAGATGCGCGAAATGCCGATGTTGGTGGAAAAACTCTCGAGAATCGCCCCGCGCTCTCCGTATATCGTAAAACGGTTGAAAGCATGGCCATCTACGATATTGCTGCGGGGCACATAACCGGATTTAGCCTCGAAGGATTCACCGATGCCATTGAGTTTGTAATTGAAGCCCCAGGCTCTGCCGGTACGGTCAAACTCCGCGCTCCAGAGCGGGGCACCGGAGGATAGGTCCTTGAGTTCACTCCAGGAGTGGCCCAACTGGCCCTGCACGTAATAGAGCTTTTTGAATGTCACGCGTGCATCCGCCGCCAACACGCGATTGGTGTCTCCGTCCGCGGACCGATCGGTGTAGGTGATTCCAGCCAGGGAGTTGGCGCCTACATCGGTACGCAGGCGTGTGATATTAAAAACCGCATGACCTCCACCGCTGAGGTCATCCGCGGCGTTCAGATATGCGACGCCGAATCGGCCGAACTTGCCGGTAAACTTGCCCCCTGCAATCGGGTCTACGATCTGTCTGGTGTAGATGAGTTGATTGGGAGTGGAGAAGAGTTCGATCCCCTCGAGAAAGAATGGGCGCTTTTCCGGATAGAAGAGCGCAAACCGCTGGTTGACTGTCACCTGCCCGGCGTCGGATTCGACCTGACTGAAGTCGGGATTAACCGTGGCGTCAAGGGACATGTTCGTGAATCCGAGGTGGACGTTGGCGCCGGGATTCAGTTTTACTTTTTCCTGTTTATAGTCTCCTGTTTCCGTCCTTGCTCCGTTCCTGGTTGCGGTGACAAACGGTTGTACCTCAGTCACGACCCCGCGTTTCATGTCGTGCAGCCCTTCCATGGCGCCGGCTTGACCAAGAAAACTGTTGCTGGCGCGGCGCACGTCGGTCCAGGTATCTGTGTATCCGGTGCGCTGAATCTTGCGCTGCACATTGATGCCCCAACGCTGCGGCCCGTTGCCTGGATAACGCAGGCTCTTGAAGGGAATCCGGATCTCGACCGTGTAGCCTTGCTCCGTAGTCAATCCGGCCGAATCCCACTTGTAGTCGGGGCTCTTGTCCAGCGTGCCGCCCTGGAAATTGCCGCCGCCCCAGGCGCTTCCGGCATTAAAGGCGCCTTCGGTTTGAACCCCGTCTTCCTGGGCGCCCAGGGGATTGACGCCGAAAAAAAACGCCCTGCGCCGGTCATTAAAGGTATCTAGAAAAATAGTGACGGTGTCATCGCTGCCCAGATTATCGCGGTCTGCAACGGTAGCGTGGATGGAACCAGGAACGGAATCGTGCGCAATAATGGCGAAGTGGAGCGCAGAAGGAGAGTACCAGACCAGCACCTCGGTTTTTTCTTCGGCGGGCCTGCCGTCCACGGGCTGGTATTGAGAAAATCCGGTCAGCTTTGCGGCCTTGGACCATGCCGGCTCATCGAGACGCCCATCGATCTTGACCTCAGCCTCAATGCGCGGGATCGTGAACGTCGGGGCTCCACGCCCCTCAACCACAGGCGGGTTCGCGACTTGCGCCAGCTGGAGTAAGCCAAGGATGAATGCAATCACGATTTGCTCCTCTTAAAAGTTTCGTAATATACCCCAACCAACCCCCCCAATGCACGAAATAGCCGACAGGACCTGTGCTTCAGACAGTAGAAGCTAAAAGCAGCCACGAATAGCCATAGCCACAACGAAAAGATCTTATCGCAGAGCACGCCGATAACCTGCGATTTTGCCACCTCCCCATGGGTGGCCGCTCTCTTCTTTCGTGCCATTCGTGGCTAGGCTTTTTCGCAGGATAGAGACCCGGGGGCGAGTCTCATGTGTCAAAGCTGAAGTTCGGACTTCAACTTGTTCTCCCTATCGTTGACCAGGTCGGTGAGCTCGCGGAACATGTCCGCATTGATCTGTTCCGCGTAGGGAAGGATATACTGTTTCGTTTCCTTGAGGTACTTCCTGATAAATGCTTCTTCGTGGACGAATCCAAGCGCAAACATGTTGCTGATCCGGTCCGCGAGCTTCAGGATCTTGGCCTTCTGGCTTCCCGACTTCATTACCCGAGTCAGGTACTCTGGCTTGGGTTCTTTGACTCCATCGACAACCCGGATGGTCATTTCCATTACCAGGTCGTACACGGCCTTGCCGTCCTGATCGATGTAAACGATTTCTTCGCGATTAACGCCGGGCATGCCTGAGGCATCTTCGAAGAGGTCGTGAATTACGGCTGCCTTGAGGAGCACAGGATCAACGAATTTGTAGTCGAGCAGGATGCCCAGCGTGCTCATCTGGTGTCTGAACATGTTGCTGCCGGCCCTGCGCCGCACACCGATCAGGGCCATTGCTTTGAAGATGTACGGGGCCAGCGTCATCCCGCTCAAACGCTTTTCAAGGTCATCCATAGTTCTGTTCTTTCTGCCAGACGTAGATATTTCCAAGCGCCGCTTATTATTAAAGGACTTTCTGCTGCTCTCGTCAATCGTGGCGCAGGGCCTAAAATACCTATTCAACCACAATACAATGCAGCTACAAATAAAAAATCGGGATTTTCCATTCCCTTAAGTTTTGGCCAGTTCCCGGATGATGGCCAGCGTGGCCTCGAGCTCCGCTTCGCTGTTCGTGTCATTCGTGGCTGCTTTTACTTTTACTGTCTGGATCACGGATTTGTGATATGTTTGCCGATAACACGCCGGCGGAGGCAGAAATGAACAAAACCGTCATCTCTCTTATTTTCATCGTCGCTTCGATCTCAACCTCTGCTCCCGTTGGCGCGCCTGCGGAAAATGCCGGGGCCTCATCACGGCAGATATTGTTGTACGATCCGGGCTGGAAATTTCATCTTGGCGATATAGCCGGAGCCTATGAATCCGGCTTTGACGACCGTACCTGGCGCGCCATTGATCTGCCGCACGACTGGAGTATCGAACTTCCGTTCGATGCCAGATTTGCGAGCGGCACGGGATACCTGCCCGGAGGCATCGGGTGGTATCGGAAGAGTTTCAGCCTGCCCGCATTCGGCAAGGGGAAGCGTGCCAGTATTCGTTTCGACGGCGTGTACATGAAGAGCGAAGTCTGGATCAACGGCCATGAGCTCGGCAAGCGACCCTACGGTTATGTCAGTTTCGAGTACGATCTCACTCCCTACCTCGCCCTGGATAAAAGTGACAATGTCATTGCCGTCAGAGTGGACCACTCCGATTATGCCGATTCCCGTTGGTATACGGGATCGGGAATATATCGTCACGTCTGGCTGACCGAGACCAACGACGTCCACATCGCTCCATGGGGAGTCTTTGTTACCACGCCGCAAGTCAAAAAGGAAACCGCCGCCGTTGCGGTCAAGACGCGCGTCGTCAATCAGAGCGATCAGGCCCAGGATGTTGTGCTGAAATCAATAATCTCAGACCCTGCCGGCAGGATGGTCGCGAATGTAGAAACCCGGCATGCAGTCAACGCCCGCGCCGAGTATCAGTTCGAGCAAACCGCCGGAATTTCGGATCCAAAACTCTGGTCTCCGGGCAACCCTTACCTTTACAAGGTCGTGAGCCACCTGATGACGGCCGGCAAGATCATCGACGAGGCGTCCACAACGCTCGGTATCCGGACAATATTGTTTGATCCTGACAAGGGTTTCTTTCTGAATGGGACGAAAACGATTCTCAAAGGCGTGTGCATTCACCACGATGCCGGGGGCTTGGGAGCGGCAGTGCCGGACCAAGTTCTTTACAGAAGGCTGCAACTCCTCAAGGAAATGGGATGCAACGCCATCCGAACCAGTCACAATCCACCGGCTCCTGAATTGCTCGATATGTGCGACAGCCTTGGATTTCTGGTCATGGACGAAGCCTTCGACGAATGGGCCAAGCCCAAAAAAAAATGGATAGAGGGATGGAACGCGGGCAGGCCCGGACTGCAAGGCTATGCCGCCTATTTTGATGAATGGGCGATTCGAGACATCCAAAGCATGGTGGAACGGGATAAAAACCACCCCAGCATTATTCTCTGGAGCATCGGCAACGAGATCGATTACGAGAAAGATCCCTATTACAACCCGGAGTCCAAGGACTATACCCCGGATAAACCCTCCGCGAAGGATTTGCCGGTACTCGCCGCCAAACTGATCAAAGCCGTAAAGGATATTGATGCCAGCCGTCCCGTCACGGCTGCGCTCGCCAACATCACGGTCTCAAACCGTTTCGGCCTGGCCGACCTGCTCGATGTCGTGGGCTACAACTATCTGGAGAAGTATTACAGTCCGGACCACCTTCAGTATCCCGGCAGGAAGATGTTGGGAAGCGAAAACTCCCATGCCTACAGTGCCTGGAAGATAGTAGAAGACCTTGCTTTCGCAAGCGGGCAATTTCTATGGACCGGTTTCGATTATCTCGGCGAAGCTCGTCAATGGCCGGCACGGAGTTCCAGTTCGGGTGTTTTGGACGAATGCGGTTTCAAGAAACCTGCATTTTATTTCCGACAGAGCCTGTGGTCAGAGAAGCCGATGGTGTACATCGCCGCGAAGACTCCTTCCGTGACGCCTGCAGATCCGCGGTCGGCACGAGCTGAGGTCGTCTCCAATTGGAATTGGCCGTTGAAAGACGGCGATCCGGCGACGGTCGTGGCTTACACCAATTGTGAGAAAGCAGAGCTGTTCTTGAACGGCAAATCGTTGGGCGAGAAATCGCTCTCCGCGGCCCAGGATCGCGTCCTGTCATGGGAAGTTCCCTATGCGACAGGGACTGTGAAGGCGGTTGGAAAGAACGGTGGCAAGACCGTCGGATCCTACGAATTGAAAACATCCGGGAAACCGGTGCGGATCAGCCTGAGTCCCGATGCCGCCTCGATTATTCCGGATGGAAGGGACTTGTCCCATGTCGAAGTGTGTGTGGTCGATAACGAAGGAAACGCGGTTTATTCAGCCGACAATCTAATCAGTTTTGAACTTACGGGCAAGGGACGCATCCTTGCCGTAGACAGTGGCGACATCCGCAGCCACGAGAGTTTTCGGATTCCCTCGCGCAAAGCATATCAAGGCAAATGCCTCGTGATCGTGCAGTCCACGCAGGAAGCAGGACCGATCCAACTAAAGGCGACCTCACCTGGTTTGCGCGAGGCCGCGATTACCATTACTGTTGCGCCCAAGAGGCGTTGATGCGGTGATACCGTCACCCGCGTCGACCTATCCAAGACTGGCGCACAGGTGACGGTTGTGAAGCAGAACGGTGAGGTGCTACTGCCGCCGCTGAAGCTTGAGCGCCGACGGCGTGATCGCCAGCCCGCCCCGTGAGGTGACACGCAGTTCCGACGGCAGCATTTTGCCGACCGCAAGCACGGCGTCAATGGTCTCATCAAGCGGGATCAAGTTCTGGTAGCCGCCCATGACCAGATCGGCGCAGACGAAAGCGCTCGAGGCAGCAACGGCATTGCGCGTGTGGCAGGGGATTTCGACTATTCCCTGCACAAGATCACAAACCGATCCCATCGTGTTCTGAAAAGAGATTGCCGCGGCATCCGCGGCTTGACGGGGAGTGCCTCCGCCGGCTTCCACTACCGCGGCTGCTGCCATGGCGCCGGCAGCGCCGATTTCCACCTGGCACCCCGCAATCTCCGCCGCGAAGGTTGCACGCGTGCCCACGATTACGCCGACTGCGCCGGCGGCCAAGGCTGCGAAGGTCGCGCTTTCGCGATTGAAGCCGCGCTCCACCATGAGCGTCGCCAGGACACCTGGCAACACGCCGGCTGAACCTCCCGTAGGCGCGGCACAGACGACTCCCATGCCGCTGTTGATATGCATCGCAGCCAGAGCTCGCGCCGCGGCGCGCGTATGCAGGCCGCCGATGGCCAATCTGCCTTCCGCCTCGGCTTTGAAGATGCGGCCGGCCGTGGGCGCCAGCAACTGCATCCTGGGAACATGCTCTTCGAGTCCTGCGCGAGTTGCCTCACACATCAGGTCCACGCGCCGGGCCATCTCCTCGAACACATCCGATTCGGCGATGCCGAGCAGCGCGGATTCGTGCGCCAGCGCCAGGCGGCCAAGAGTGCAGCCGCGCATCTCCGCAAGTGCGATCATTTCGGCCGCACTCGAAAAGAGAGACGGCCCCTGTTTGACAAATGCCACGGGTGGCGTTTCGCGCAGACGCGCGACGCCATCGACGGACGCAACAGCGGCTTTTGTCCCGGGGCTCAAAGCATGTCGGCGCATTGCGTGAAGAAACATCCGGCCGTCTCTTATCTGCAGCTCAGGCTCGCCCAGGAGATTACCGTCTCCGGCAAGGAGTGCGAGTACATGGAACTGTGCCGCATAGGTCAACTCGCAGACGACTTCGTATGTCTGCCCCGTCACCAAAACCGGCCAGCCGTCGATGCGCGTAATCTCGATGGCGCCACCTCCGATGGAACGTGCCCGTATTTCGAGCATATTTCCATCTGCTGCCCGCAACCAGATATCGGCCGCATTCGGGTGATCGGGTTCAATCAGAGGACTGACGCCGAAAATCAGGTGGATTCCCCGGGCCGCGACTTCTTGCAGAGAGGCGAAGAAACGCGGATCTGTGAGGGGCAGCCCCAGGATGCCCATTGCAAATCCCAGGTCCACCCCCTGCTGACGGTATACTTGTCCGTAGGAGCCGCCGGGATCGAATGTAATCCGAACATCGGCAGGCTGTGCGCCAAGCAACGCAACCGCAAGCCGTCCCATTTGATAGGACGCGGCCGTATGCGAACTGGAAGGCCCGCGCATGACCGGTCCCAGGACATCGTTGAGAATGCTGATTCCCGCAGAGGTGGAGATGTGGCTAGGCAATCGGTCCTCCTGTTATGTTTCTTTGCTCCATTTGAGGTTCCAGGTCCTCCATTCAATCAGATGATCCGATTCAAGGATCCCATACCGCCTTTCCGTTTGACAATCAATAAACTGTTTCTGGATCCCCAGATGCAATAACTTGCTTTGTTGGTATCGGAGGATTCATGGAATCTGGTATTATTAGTAAATCAATCCAGACATGGGAACAACACAGCGGCTGATGGTACGGCAACGGGCCGTGAACCTTGAAAGCATATTATGATGCATATTGAAGGTCATCCAAGCCGTATTCGGGAAATTCAGATCATTAGGCGGAAACGGCAGGGAATTGTGCTTGCCGGCTTTGTTTTGCTTTGCCTTGCGATTGGTGGAGTCGGAGGGTGGCTGACTGTGGACGGAGTCGCCACCTGGTACCAGATGATCGCGAAACCATCTTGGAGGCCGCCTGACTGGGTGTTTGGCCCGGTTTGGACCGCACTCTACATCATGATGGGATGCGCGGGCTGGCTGATTTGGCGCGGTGACAACTCTCCAGGCCGGAGGCCCGCGCTGGTGGCCTGGTTTGCTCAACTGGCGCTCAATTTCTTCTGGTCACCGCTGTTTTTCGGATTTCACACGGTAGGACTGGCGCTGATTGATATTTACCTCCTGTGGTTGCTTATCGGGCGTTTTTTCTTCACGGCTTGGTCTCTTTCGCGCCCGGCGGCTTTCCTCTTTTCGGTCTACTGGGTATGGGTTACTTATGCCACCGCCCTGAACCTCGCGATCTGGCTCATGAACCGATCCTAGCCCACGTTGCATTCGCGATATCTTTTTTTGAAATAACTCGTTCTGAAAATGCAGAAGCGGCCAAGAAGGGAGCGTTTTGCTGTTTCGTGGTCTGATGTGGGGACACTAGTCGCCGAAGCAAGTGCCGACGGAACGGGCTGCGTGCAACAGGGGCAAATCCGGAGGCACGAGGCGCTGCTTGTCTGCCGCTTCTTCCAGCGGTATGTGGGTGACGGTCCGGCCGTTCATCACCACCAGTCGGCCGCACTCACCCGCCATCAGCAGATCAACCGCGGTGCCGCCGAACTCAGTCGCCAGCACGCGATCGGCAGGTACGGGAGTGCCGCCGCGCTGCACGTGGCCGAGAATGACGGTGCGCGTTTCGATGCTTGTAGCCGCCTCGATATCTGCGGCGAGCTTTTGGCCGATGCCGCCCAGCCTGATCGGATCAGGACTGGTCGGATCAATGCGATTGACAATCTGCTGGCCGTCCTTGGGCCGGGCCCCTTCCGAAATGCAGATGATGCTGAAGCGCTTGCCGCGCCTGGAACGGCTGACCACAAAATCGCAGACCTTTTCAATCTCGTAAGGGATTTCGGGAATGAGGATGACGTCGGTGCCGCTGGCGATCCCGGAGTGCAAGGCGATCCAGCCGGCGTTCCGTCCCATGACTTCCACGACCATAACCCGGTGATGGCTGGCGGCTGTGGTATGGACACGGTCGAGAGCGTCCGTGGCGATCGACACGGCGGTGGCAAAGCCGAATGTAACATCCGTTCCAAACAGGTCATTGTCAATCGTCTTGGGCACGCCGATGCAATTGATGCCGAGCTTGACGAAGCGGGCGGCCATGGTCATCGAGCCGTCTCCGCCGATCACAACGATAGCATCAAGATGGTTGTGGGCAATGTGTTCCAGGCAGCGGTCGGTGATATCACGGATTTCGGTTGAACCGTTGACTTTGACAGGGTATCTGCGCGGGTCGACCCGGTTGTTGGTGCCCAGGATTGTTCCCCCAAGCGTGAGAATGTTGCTGACTGATTCGTTGGTGAGCGGATGCATGCGGTTCTGGATCACCCCCAGGAAACCGTCCTCAATACCCATGACCTCCAGGCGATAGGGGCCGAGGGCGGTCTTGGCAACAGCCCGAATGACTGCGTTCAGGCCCGGACAGTCACCACCTGAGGTCATTACGCCGATGCGCTGAATTTTTCCCATGAGAAACCTCCGCTCCACAAAATAACATCAAAGTCGGCACATGCCACCAAAACCTAATCGGCAAATGCGTGTTTGCCGGATAGGAATTATTCAAGTGTCGAATGAAGATGATGTGCCGGCTTCTCCGGCGCCAAAGCCTAGCCCGCATTTCTCACCAGCTTTCTACTGCGGCGGCGGATCCGGGCATGTCTACTGCGTTGCGCTCGGTCGGGCTCCTCGACGTACTGTCGAGTACGCCTGCGGCGCCCTCCGGTCGCGCGCCTTGTATCCATGCCCGTCTGCGCCGCCTCGCTACGAAATCTGGTGAGAAAAGCGGGCTAGTGAGCCAGGGTTGCGATCGCCTTTCGAGCCCAATCGGGATCATCCAGCATGGCGCGGCCGATCCCCACAAGATCCGCATGCCCTTCGCGCACGATGCGATCGGCGTGGAGAGGTTCACGAATGCCCCCGGTAACGATGACAGGGATCGTAACGCGAGCCTTAATGGCTGCGGCATAAGGGACAAAATAGCCGGCATCCTTGCCAAGGCCGCGCGATCCCTGCAAACCGCCGGATATGTCGATCAGATCGGCACCCTTCTCCGCCAGCCGTATCGCTGCCAGGCAGGCATCCTCCAACTCGAGTCCCCCCGGCGTTTCATCATGCGCACCGAGCCGCACAAACACGGGGAATCTGGGTCCGCCGTGCTGCCGCACCGCAGCGAGAACTGCCAGATGCATCCTTGACCTGTTCTCCACACTGCCGCCGAATTCGTCGGTGCGCTGGTTGGTAAGCGGAGAGAGAAACTCAGAGAGCAGAAAACCGTGAGCGGCATGGATTTCAACGGCATCAAAGCCTGCGGCACAAGCGCGGCCGGCCGCCATGCCGAATGATGCTGCGACCTCTTCAATCTGGGAAGTCGTGAGCGCCTCGGGGATCTCTCCGGCAGGATCGTAGGGATGCCGCACGGCGGCCGGAGCGACTGGCCGGACTGCCCCCAGGGCGCCTGGGGCAACCCGGGAACCCGCATGAGAAATCTGCAAGGCTGCAATCGCGCCTTCACCTTTGATTGCCGCTGCCAGCCTGCTCAATCCCGCAATCATGTCATCGGCGTACACACCAATCTGAGTGGATGAGTTTCTTCCCCGCGGGTGTACAAAGGCGTGCTCCACGATAATGAGCCCGCAGCCGGCTGCAGCTCGCACTCTGTGATACTCAATGATTTTATCGGTAACATGCCCCTCAGGCGTTGCCTGGCCCGACCACATCGGGGGCATCACGATCCGGTTGCGCAGTGTCAGTCCAGAAAATGAAATAGGTGTCAGAAGATTGGTCATATCCATGATTTCAGATAAGGGTTGTCAGAAAAGATCGAACTTCAACCAAGCGGCCTTTCTACGCGAAACGGCAACCTCATCCTATACCAAAATGTGCAATCTCCGAGATCATTTTCTCGACCTGCAAAGAACCCGGAAATCCATCTTCAAGGCAGACCGGGTATTTATCGGTGCCAGACTGCCGCGAGCGTTATATCCTTAACCTCTGGAAACCAAAGGCTGATTTTGGGTATTCTCTAATGCAGCCGAGTGGATTTCGGGCAATAAGGAGAGCTCATGAAAAGGGTGACTGCCAGCTTTTTGATTTTATTTGCACCGTTATTGATGGCGGCGGGCAGCATATATCAGCAGCCTGCTTCTGGGTCAGGTCTGGAATGGCAATCGGCTTTGCGCGGGGTTGTCGAGTCCGAGCTTGCCTTTGCTCGGACCTCCGGAGAAAAAGGAACGAAGGAGGCTTTCCTCACTTTCCTGGCGGAAGATTCGGTGCTTTTTCGCCCGCAGCCGGTATCCGGAAGAAAGTTTCTGCTTGACCGTCCCCCAGCGCCCGGAAAGCTTAGTTGGAGGCCTATCTTCGCCGACGTCTCTTCTGCCGGAGATCTGGGCTACACCACCGGCCCCTATGAATATAGAAAGGATGCCGCCGATGCTGTCCCTGCATCCTATGGGAATTACTTCACTATCTGGAAAAAACAGCCCGATGGTACATGGAAGGTTTTGATCGATTACGGCACCTCCAATCCTGCGCCGACGAAGAAGCTGCCGGACTTCGACGTTGGGCGGGCAAAGCCTTCTGAGGCATCAAAGGCGCCGGCCAATCCAGAAAAAACCGCTGCCACCCTGATTGAGCTGGATCGACAACTTTCAAGCATCAGTGCGATCCAAGGTGAGGCTGCTCTCGGCGAGCACATCGCCGATGATGCGAGGTTCCTGCGTTTTGAGAGACAACCGGCGGTAGGCGCTTCCGAAGTGCGAGCTCTTTTGGTGGCCGGGCCGGGCGCCTGGACCTGGGAACCACTAAAGTCCGGCGCCTCCATTTCCGGGGACCTGGGATACACATATGGGACATTCGAACTTCAGACTGGGGGGCAAGGCGACCATTCGATCCAAAGGGGGTACTACCTGCGCGTCTATAAAAACCAACCAAAAACCGGTTGGAAAATCGTCGTGGACGTACTCAGTTTCTAATGGTGGAGATTCCTGCCCTGGAGAAACAACCAAGGGGTGTCTTCCTGTAAACATTTTATTGGTGTATGGTTAGCGTGCACAAACGAACCAGGCAGCGCGGATCTTCAAAGCCCCGACCCCTTTTTTCGCAACAAAACCCTTTATTGTTCTCCGATTTGTGCGAAAATCATCCATTTTGCAAGGAGAGTTCATTCCTACGTCCCGCCGGTCGTGACGATGGAGTGTCTCTGTCACCAATGGCTCTTGGATAGCAGTCGTGCATCAGGACCGATGCCGGAAGCGGATCTATGCTGAACCCGGCAAGGCTCTTAGTATCTGCGATTCAGACAGTGGGCTATGCACGAATGATGAATCATAAGCAAACAGAGCCGCGCGCGTCAGCAAGCGGATATTTGAGAACTTTTCAGACTTCTTGGACACGACCTGTTTAA
>Ga0315284_10011574_pt1 | contig 12584 bp, 9 predicted proteins | sample YL17G09_16_MG_FD_203696 | JGI IMG/M metagenome (GOLD analysis project Ga0315284, IMG submission 203696) | Sediment microbial communities from Yellowstone Lake, YNP, Wyoming, USA - YL17G09_16 | ecosystem: Environmental > Aquatic > Freshwater > Lake > Sediment | place: USA: Wyoming | collected... | reverse complement strand
TCGCCCCAGAACACCTCGTAGTTGCGGTTGGAGTTGAACGGCGGGTCGATGTAGATCAGGTCCACGCAGTTGGCCGGGAAATGCGGCAGGATGTCCAGGCAGTCCCCGCAGTAGATGGTCTGCGGCGAGAAGTGCACCGGCTCCAGCGTGTGCGGCACGGTGGACATGGGGGGATTGTACCGCAGCGGGGGCATCGTAGGCGCCGCGCGTGCGCGGCGCGGCTGGGAGCGCCGCCATCCTGGCGGCAATTCAGAATGCCGGCTAGAAGCCAGCGCTCCCAGCGAGGGCGAAGCACGGCTTCGCCCCTACGCCAGCGCGTCGCGCAGCAGGACGGCGATGTCTTCCACCGGCGGGGCAGCCGCGCCGGCTTCCTTCGCCGCGTCGTCGAGCATCGTCTTGCAGAACGGGCAGGCGACGGCGATGCGCTCCGCGCCGGTGGCCCTGAGCTGGCCGTAGCGGAAGGTGTTGACGCGCTCTCCCTCGGTCTCCTCCATGAACATCCGCCCGCCGCCCGCGCCGCAGCAGAAGCCCTTGTCGCGGCTGAACTCGGCCTCGGCGAGTTGCACCCCGGGCAGGTCGCGCAGCACGCCGCGCGGCGCGCCGTAGACCCCGTTGTAGCGCCCGAGGTAGCACGAGTCGTGGAAGACGAGCTTGCCCGCACTGCCGTCGCTCCGCAGCTTGATGCGCCCCTCGCGCAGCAGGCGCAGCAGGAGCTCGCTGTGGTGAAGCACCTCGTCGAAGTGCAGGCCGAAGTCGGGGTACTCGTTCTGGATCGCGTTGTAGCAGTGCGGGCAGGCGGTGACCACCTTGCGCGGGCGCATCGCCTTCATCTGCTCGACGTTCATCTCGATCAGCTGCTGGGCGAGGTACTCGTGGCCGCAGCGCCGCGCGGGGTCGCCGCAGCACGCCTCATCGTTCAGCACCGCGAAGCTCACCCCGGCGTGCTGCATCAGCTCGACCAGCGCGCGCGCCGTGGGCTTGCTGCGCTCATCGAAGCTGGCGAAGCAGCCCACGAAGTACAGGTACTCCGCGTCCGGGTTGTCTTCGAGGGTGGGCACGGACAGCCCCTCGGCCCACTCCAGCCGCTTGTGCGCGCCGATGCCCCAGGGGTTGGCCTGCGTCTCCAGCCCGCGGAACGTCGCCTGCAGCTCCTTGGGGAAGCGCCCCTCCAGCTCCAGCACGAGGTGGCGCCGCATTTCGAGGATCGGCTCGACGTGCTCGATGAACACCGGGCAGTGCGTGTCGCAGGCGCCGCAGGTGGTGCAGGCCCAGAGCGCCGCGTCGGTGTGCACCTCGCCCACCACCGGCGGCGCGTCATCGGCGGCCACCCGCATCGGCTCTGGCGTCTCGCCGTTGGCCATCGCCCGCCGCGCCTGCGCAAGTTGCAGCAGCACGCGCGGCAGGTTGGCGTAGATGTGCTCGCGCGAGCCGGTGATGATGTGCTGCGGGGACAGCGTTTTGCCCGTCTGGTGCGCCGGGCAGAAGTGGTCGCAGCGCCCGCACTCGGTGCAGGAGTAGCTGTCCAGCCAGTTGAGCCAGGAGAACTGCTCCATGCGGCTGAAGCCGAACTCCTCCACTTGCTCGAAGTCGGTCCGCCAGGGCTTGCCGGGCTGGCCCAGGTTGCGCAGATAGACCTTGGGCACGCTCGTCAGGATGTGGAAGTGCTTGGAAAGCGGCAGCAGGTTGAGGAACAGCAGCACCGTCGCCAGGTGGACCCACCAGCACACGGCGTGCACCCACAGCGCGGCGGGCACGCCCAGAGGGGTAAGCAGGGTGGCCAGCGCCGTCTCGCCCCAGGAGTAGGGCGGGGAGAGATGGCCGGTGATCATCCCCGCGCCGCCCATCAGCAGGTCGGTGACCATTATCACCGCGATGAGCACGAGGATCAGCACGCCCTCGCCGGACAGCGTGAGGCGTTTAGGCTTGAGCACGAGGCGGCGGTAGAGACCGAAGATCACTGCGAGGAGCACGAGCAGGTCGAACAGGTCGCGCACGAATAGGTACGCGCGGCCCAGCACGTCAGCGCGCCCGAGCAGCGGGAGGCTCGCCTCGCCCCCGGAGACGAAGCCGCTCACCAGGAAGCGCAGCATGTTGAGCAGCAGGAAGACGAAGCCCCAGAAGATCACGGCGTGCATCAGGCCGGCGGAGAAGTCGCCGTGCAGTAGGCGTCCCTGGCCGAAGACATGTAGCAGCACGCCCCATAGGCGCTCGGCGACGTGCCCGCGGGCGTCGTAGGAGCGGGCACTGCGCAGCGCGATCAGCCGCTGCGACAGGGTGTAGGCGAACCAGCCGATACCGGCGAGCAGTACCGCAATGTAGACGAGCAAGTGCAGCACGGTCTGGTCCTCACCGCAGGTGTCGATCTGGCCCGGAGGGCCGGCCCTACCCCGTTACTCGAACAGCGGAATCCGCTCGGCGGGCACGCGAGTCAGCACGGCGTTGATCCCGGTGCGCCGGTGCTCGGTGTGCATCAGCTCGTCGCACAGGTCAGCCTCGTGATGCCCCGCCTCGTCGAAGCGCCTGAGCAGCTCGGCCTTGGGCAACGCGCTCCAGCGCTGGACGAACTGCGAGACGGCGGCGACGGAGCGCGGGGCGAGAGGCTTGCCCAGGCGGTTGAGCTCGGAGGTGATCTCGCGCATCAGCGCCTTCATCGCCTCGGGCTGGGCCTGGGCGTCGATGCGCTCGGCGTCCTGGCGGAAGCGCGCCTTAAGCGCCCGGTAGCGCGCCAGATCGGTGCGCCGCCGCACTTCCTCTCCCAAGTCCTCGTCGGTGCAGATGCGGAAGCCCTTGGCGGGCTTAGGCTCCGCCTCCTGGGTGGCTAGGCTCAGCGCGGCGTCAAGGAGCAGGCGCTGGCACACTTCGGCGTGCGCCGCCCAGACCGAGGGCCATTGCTCCGCGGGGACGCTGCGCCTCTCGGGCGGGGCCGGCGTCTGCACCACCGTCTGCGCCAGGCCCATCTTCTGCATCTCCTCGCCGGTGAGTGGGTTGCCCGTCTGGCCCATGTAGCGCACGTTCGCCGGATGAGTGCGCAGCACGGCGTTGAGCAACCCGTTCCAGCCAGGGATGATGCCGAGCTGCACCTCGGTGAACTGGATGCGCGCGCGGGCGTCGGCCACCGCCCACTGGGCGAAGAGCGGCCACTCCACGCTGCCGCCGTAGCGATCACCCTGGAAGATGCTCACCGTGCGCAACCGCGGCCAGAGCAGCTTCACCAGCGTGTCCACCTCGGTGCCACGGTAGAGGTGGTCCTTGACCGCGCCGTAGTCGGGGTCGCCGGCGAACATGGTGACATCCGCGCCCGCGTGCAGCGGGTCGTAGGCGCCGTGGAAGATGCAAAACGAGAGCGAGGCGTCCTGGCTGGCGGCGTCGGAGGCGGCCACGACGGCGCGGTGAAGCTCCTTCATCCCCTGCTCGTCAACCGCGTGCAGCTTCCGCGCATCGGGGTTGGCGAAGTAGAGGAGGAGCCCGGCCTTGCCGCTGTGCTCGGTGCGCGCCACCCAAACAAAGCCCTGCTCTCCCTGGTAGATCATGCCCTGCATCATCTCGGCGCTCATCGCTTCCTCCTGCCCGCGCGGAGGCTACCGCACAGGAAGACTGCCACCGCCCGCAAGCAACCCTGGGACGATGGCAGATGGTGTACGGTCCGTATCCGCGAACATTATCGCACGCCGCCAGGGAGGCGCCCAGGCCAGCGGCGGTGGGCATCCAGAGGGCGGGCACGAGCAAATGCGAATGGGTCTTCGTTGACAGGGCGCAGGGGGCGCGTTAGACTGTGTCTGCGGGGTGGAGCGGCTGGTAGCTCGTCGGGCTCATAACCCGAAGGTCGTGGGTTCAAATCCCACCCCCGCAATGAACCTGCTCCGAAATCTGTGCCCCCTCTGCCAAGGTGAACTGAGGGGGCTTGCCGCTCCCAACGTACTTCATCACGCCTATCCGGCGCGGCTTGCCGTTTGGGACGTGCGCTCCGCTTTGCGTAAGCTCGAACTCAACGACGCAGTTGTCCCGCCACTCGCCCACCTTCCGCTTGTACTCGCGCACCGCACTGCGCGACACGCGCTTGCCGAGGGTCTCCCCCACGAGCCGGGCCGCGGCACGGGCGGCCTCCATGATTGCTGCTCCCGAGTCGTCGAGCGAGGGCGGCAGCAGGACATAGCGCGTCACCGTCAGCTCGAGGTTGTGGAGCAGGTCGGTGAACTGCATCTCCAGCAGCCCGGTCTTAGGGTTGATCCGCAGATCATTGATGTCAAACCGGCGTCCAGAGCTCGCAAAAACCTCTGGACGGCAGCTGCGTGTACGCGCTGCGCTGACAGCACCGGGCTGACGAATCCGTCCAGACCTTCTGAACCAAGTCTGCGTCTACACCGCGGGTATCTGCCCCCTCTCCGCCTATGCGACCTAACCCCCCCTGGAAGCGAAGGGAGCGCGTCCGGAGCCCAGATTCAGAGTGTCGGGCCCCTAGCGAGCCGTCTTCGTGAGCCGAGTCCCGCCTGCGCACGTCCTGGACACGGGACCGAGCTGGGACCCAATTACGATACCCAGTGCCCCGGCCAGGCGGCCCGGTCAGCCTCCCTCTTTAGTACAGTATCGCGCTCAGCCGCGAGCTGCGCCGCCATGCGGGCACCGCCCGGCCTGGAGACCTGTGCCGGGGGCAGGCGGAAGGAGTAGGTTGACGGGCTGGACTCAAGCACTTGACAAACACGCTCGTAACCCATAGAGCTGCATGGGTTACCCGGAGGGTCGTCAAGTGCAAATACTTCGCTTGACATCTGTACTTGAAACCCATAGTATTACTATGGGTAACATGTAATAGTGTCAAGAACAACAGCCGCGAGTTATAGTGAGTTCCTTCGTAGACACCCCGTCTTCACGGGGGAGGAGCTGGCCAAGCACCAGTCCTCCCGCGGCGAAGCAGGCGCAAGGGCTAAGGAGGCATTCTTAGCATACTACCGGAGGACCGGGCGCGTTGTCATGGTACGACGCGGGCTGTACGCCGTCATCCCCGCAGGAGCCAACCCCCATTCCTACCCAGTTGACCCTTTCCTGGTAACTGGGAGACTGACCAAGGATGCGGTCTTGTCGCATCACACGGCGCTCGAGTTTCACGGGCGAGCCCACTCGGTCCTGGAGCAATTCACCTATTTGGCCTCCCGCCCGCTGTACCCCATCACATTCCGTTCCCGTGTTTTCCGCGGAACGCGGTTCCCACAGGCTCTTCGCCGCGCCGGACAGGAGAGCTTTGGCGTTGCGACTGCTGAGCGGGCCGGCATGGAAACCCGTGTAACGAGCTTAGAGAGGACCCTCGTAGACGTTCTGGATCGCCCGGACCTCTCCGGAAGCTGGGAGGAAATCTGGCGATCCCTCGAGTCGGTAGAGTTCTACGACCTGGACAACGTCGTGGCGTATGTGCGTTTACTCGGCAACGCAACTACGGCGGCCAAGGTAGGGTTCTTCCTCGCAGAGCACCGGGAACCATTGATGGTCGAGGATCGTCACCTGAAGTCCCTTGAGGAACTGCGACCACTGCGACCGCACTACCTCGATCGTTCCAAGCGTGAACCCGGTCGCCTCGTATTGGAATGGAACTTGGTCGTGTCTGAGGAAGTGCTTGAACGGTCCTGGGGGGAGGTCCTGTGAGAATCTCTCAAGAGAAGCTCACTGCCGAAGCGGAGGTGACCGGCTTTAGACCGGATGTGCTCGAAAAGGTGGCGCACTTGCTTGGATTGCTCGAGGCCATACAAAGCCACCACTTCCTCAGAGGGAAGCTAGTTCTCAAGGGCGGCACGGCCTTGAATCTCTTCGTCTTCGACGTCCCCCGACTCTCCGTTGACCTCGATCTCAACTACGTGGGCGCCGAGGATCTTGAGGACATGCTCGCCGAGCGTCCCAGGATCGAGGAGGCCCTCCGCGCAGTTCTCGCGCGGGAGGATTTCGCCGTAAGGTGGATGCCTAAGGAACACGCCGGAGGCAAGTGGTCGCTGCGGTCTGAAGGCGCCGCCGGACAGCCCCTCAACCTCGAAGTGGATGTCAACTTCATGTTCCGTGTCCCCTTGTGGCCGGTGACGATCTGCAACTCCCATCCTGTGGGAGCTTGGCGGGCGGCTGGGATTCCCGTGCTGGATCAGCATGAATTGGCGGCGGGGAAGCTCGTGGCACTACTGGCGCGCAAGCAGCCTAGGGACTTATTCGACAGCCAGCAGGTTCTCCGAATGGACGGACTCGATAATCGCAGGCTGCGCGTCGCATTCACTGTCTACGGCGCGATGAGTCGCAGGGACTGGCGGGCAGTCTCGCCCGGCGAGGTGGACTTCGATGATGTGATGTTGGCAAGGCAGTTGATCCCCGCGCTGCGCGTCAACGCGGCCGAGATCCGCGCGAGTTCAGCGGAATACGGGGCCCGCCTTGTGAAGGAGTGCCAGGTTGGTCTGTCCGCAGTGCTGCCCTTCACAACCCTGGAGCGGGCGTTCCTGGATCTACTGCTGGACGAAGGGGTAATCGACTCCACGATCCTGACCGATGACGCCACGCTCCAACAGCGAATACAAAGCCAACCACTTCTCAAGTGGAAGGCTCTCAACGTGCGGCGTCAAAAGGGTCTGTGCTGACGGACACCTGTCGCACACATGCTGTTCGGCTTTCAAGCCAGCGACCAGCTGGTGTCGGTCGACAGCGCCCCCTGCTAGGATCTAGGCATGGAAGGGGCATCGGCGGAGCGCTTCATCTTGCTGACGGACATCGCCGGCAGCAGCCGTCTCGCCGAGGCTTACGCTGAGCAGTACTACGCCGCGCTGGAGGCGCACAACGGCATCGTCGAGGGCTCAGTAGAGCAGCACGGTGGCGAGATACTCAAGAATCTCGGCGACGGCTATCTGGTTCTTTTCGACGATGCCGCCAGCGCGCTTAACGCGGCGGTGGATGTGCAGCTCGCGCTCTGCGCCGGGCAGCAAGGAAGCATCGCCGTCTTTCCAGACGGGTCGAAGCTCGGCGCGCGCAGCGTGGTGCATGGCGGGCGGCTGACGCGGCTGCCAGGGCAGGCGCAGGACTGGTTCGGCCCGCCGCTCAACCGCAGCGCGCGGATCGGCAAGGTCTGCCACCCCGGCCAGCTGCTGATCAGCGGCGTGGTGCGCAGGGCGCTTCCCGCGCTGCCGGTTGGGCTTGAGGAGTTGGACTTGGGGCGGGTGCGCCTGCGCGACCTGGGCGAGCCGGAGCAGCTCTACCAGCTTACGCACCCCGGCTTTGCACAGCGCCAGTTCCCGCCGCTGCAGGGCCTGGACAGCCGCCCTAACAACCTGGCGGTGCAGCCCAACGCCTTCATCGGGCGGGACCGCGACCTGGCCGAGCTTTCCCGTCTGCTGTCCGGGGATACGCGGCTGCTGACGCTGCACGCCCACGGCGGATACGGTAAGAGCCGTCTCGCCAGCCAGCTTTGTGCGCACCTGCTCTGGCGCTTCGAGCACGGGGCCTTCGAGGTGCTGCTGGCACCCGTGCGCAATCACCAGTACCTGCCCGAGGCCATCGCGGACGCAACGGGCTTTCAGTTCTTCGGCAAGCGTGAGCCGAAGCAGCAGGTTCTCGACTACCTGCGCAATAAAGAGATGCTGCTGTGCCTGGACAACTTCGAGCACCTGCTGGATGGGGCCGAGTTCATTGCGGAGATCCTCAAGACCGCACCAAAGGTGCGCATCATCGCCACCAGCCGCGAGCCCCTGCGCCTGACGGCGGAGCAGGTGTACCGGGTGAAGCCGCTACCGCTGGGCCCGGGAAGCGACAGCGTGCAGCTCTTCGTTGACCGTGCCACGAGGGTGAAGCACGGGTTTCAGCTCAATGACGAGAGCTCGCCCTTGGTAGAGCGCATCTGCGAGCGGCAGGAGGGGATCCCACTGGCGCTGGAGCTGGTTGCAGCCTGGGCGGACGAGTTCACCTTGCCGCAACTGCTGACGGAGGTGGAGCGGCAACTGGAAGTCACGGCGCGGATGCGCGACGTACCTGAGCGGCAGCGCAGCGTGCGCGCCAGCCTGGACTGGAGCTACGGCCTGCTCGAGCTGGAGCTGCAGCGGGCGCTGCGCAAGCTGTCCGTGTTCCGCGGCGGGTTCTTCATCGATGCATCAGAGGCGGTGCTGGAGCAGCAGGGGCTACAGGTTCGCCAGATCCTGGCAGCGCTGTGCGACAAGAGCTGGCTCTTCGCGCGCGAAGTGTCGTGGACTACTGCAGGCGAGGCCGTCGCCAGCAGCCGCTACTTCCTGCGCGACGCCGCCTCGCACGAGTATGCCCTGCAACTGCTCAGCGCGCCAGAGAACGCCGAGGAGCACGCCGAGGTGACCGCTGCCCATGCGCGTTACTTCTCCGTGCTGATGGAGCGCGAGGGGCCGAAGCTGCATGCCCACGGCCAGCTCGAGGCACTGAGCACCATCAAGCTTGAGTTGCTGAATATCTATGAGGCGCTAGATACGCTGCAGAACCGCCTGCCCAAAGATGAACCGGCCGCATTGCTTCTCCCCATCGCCCGCTGGCTACAGGAATACCTGAACATTGCCAGCGAGTTCAGGACGATGCTGGAGCGCTACCAGACTCTGAAGGAGGCTGCCTGGCAGGCCGGGGGTGTGAGAGAGGTTCTACTTCAGGCGTTGCTTGGCTGCAGCCGGGGACAGCAGCGACTCAGCGCATACGATGCCGCCCGCGCCGAACTGGGCAGAGCCAAAGAGCTGGCCGAAGCTCTGGGCGACCGCTCTGGGATCGCCGCGTCCCTCAACGGCCTGGGAAACGTGGAGTACAGCCAAGGCAACTACGGCGCGGCGCGCGAGCTTTATGCCGAGGCGCTGGCCCTTCGGCGTGAGATCGGCGACCGCTACGAAACAGCGACGTCCCTCAACAACCTGGGACTTGTAGAGGACACGCAGGGCAACTACAGCGCGGCGCGGGAGCTTCACGCCGAGTCGCTGGCCATCCGGCGAGAGATCGGCGACCGCTATGGAATCGCGCACTCTCTCAACGGCCTGGGAAACGTGGAGTACGGCCAGGGCAACTACGGCGCGGCGCGGGAGCTTCACGCCGAGTCGCTATCCATCCAGCGCGAGATCGGCGACCGCTGGGGAATCGCGCTGTCCCTCAACAACGTAGGAATCGTGGAGTACGCGCAGGACAACTACGCTGCGGCGCGCGAGCTCTATGCCGAGTCGCTAGCCATCGAGCGCGAGACCGGCGACCGCTGGGGAATCGCGGCGTCCCTCCACAACCTGGGGATTCTAGAGTGCATGCAGGGCAACTACAGCGCGGCGCGCGAGCTCTACGCCGAGGCGTTGGCCATCCAGCGCGCAATCGGCGACCACTATGGAATCGCGCTGTCCCTCGGTAACCTGGGAAGTGTGGAGTACATGCAGGGCAACTACAGCGCGGCGCGCGAGCTTTGCGCCGAGTCGCTGGCCACAACGCGCGAAATCGGCGACCGCCCGGGAATCTGCGACAGCCTGGCTGCGGCCGGGTGCTTGCTGACCGCCGTCGCGCAGCATCGGGCTGCCGCCGTCTGCCTGTACGGCGCGCGACATCACGCAGCTCAGCTTGGCTTCACCTTCGAGCCACTGGAGCGCGGGCTGCTGGAGCAGGGCTTGGCCATCATCGAGCATCCCGGCACCGGCCTGCCCGTGCATGAGCACCAGCGCCTCAAGGCCCAAGCCCAAGCGACGCCCCTCGAGGACCTAGCCCGGTTCGCCCAGGGCGAGCTGGAGAAGCTGAAAGGTGTTTTCGGCGCAGCCGAACAGCAGGCTGGCGCGTGATCCGCTATGTCGCCCGCCGCTGCCGCCGCCCTTCGCCTCGGTCGTCCCGCACGCCTCAGTGCGCGCGCTGTCCGGGTTCGGCAGCAGCGGGTGCGGCCCCATCTCCGGCAGCGGGTCCCGCGGCGGGTACGCCGGCAGCACGTGCCACGGATGCCGCAGCTCCGGCGGCACCCACCAGTCCATCCCCTCTCCCAGCCCCGCCCACCCCGGCGGCCCCGTCACGCCGCCCACCGGCGGGCTCATCGGCAGGGGCAGGCGCGTGTCGCGCAGGTCGTCGACGTACCAGCTCCCGAGAATGCGCAAAGGCGGGGAGCACGCAGTACCCCCCGCCTGGGATGTGCCCCCCGCTTGTTGGCCAGAACACTACCCCTTCTTGCCCTTCGTCTTGCCTTCCTTCTCCTTCTTCAGCCGCTCACGCTCCTGCTGCCTGGCCAGCCGCCGCTCCTCCTTCTCGCGTTCGCGCGCTAGGCGCTTCTGCTCCTGCTCATGCTGGCGCTCTAGGCGTTTCTCGATTCTGGCGATGGCCTGCCTGTGTAAGCGGGCGTACTCGGTCTGCTTGTACTTGGGAGCTTCTGGCAGCCACCCTTGCTTACTCCTGAGGAACTCGAGCTCACGCGCGCCGCCGATCTTGCCCAACGCTTCTGCTGCGTCGAGGGCGACGTCCTCGTAAGCCTCCATCAGGACACCGGCCATTCCCTTGACGCGCGGGGTGGCGGACGCAATGCCGAGCACGACGATTCGCACTCCCCCATAGGACCTGTCATGCATCACCTTATCAATCCAGCCATCGACTCCGGTCGCCCCGCTCTGGACAATCGCACTGGCGATCTTCTGTCTGTCGCGTTCGTCCTCGGCTGCCTCAAGCATCTCAACGAGGACGTTGCCGTCAAACGGGGCATGCGTGCCTTGGAGCATCCACGCGACGGTCACCCGATCCGCCAGCCCGCGGGGGCTCGCGAGAGCGGCCACGATGGCGTCCACGAACTGCGGTTCCTGCTCAGTTCCTGTGTAATTCTCCAGCGCAAACGTGGCGTTGACTGCCAGTCCACGCCTACGGAGCTCTCGAACCAACGCCGGGTTGCGCCGAAGGAACCTGGCATTGCCTTGGATAGCTTCCCTCCTCAGCGCAGACCACCGGCGCAGAAGCGCCAATTGCTCGCTAGTCACGCGTGGTCTCACCGAGTCACCAGCTAGATCCGCATGAGAGGCACTGCGACCTGCAGCGTGCTCACTTGCCGAGCTTCCCGTTGGCCTCTCCCTCGCCCTCCCTGCTTGCCCGCACCCCGGACCGCTGCTTCGCCAGGCGCCGCTCGATTCGCCTAATTGACTTCTCAAGTGCGGTTTCCAACCTGGTCTGCACGTCAGGTTCGAGCTCTCCCTTCCACCCTCGCTTGCCCTTCAGGAACTCCAGCTCCCGCTCGCCCCCGCGGATGCCCAAGATGCCAGTCACTTCGACCGGCTTCTCCTCAAACGCCTCCAATAGCGGCTCGTTCATCCAATCGCCGAACCTGTCCAGGTGCGAGACCATCAGGACCGCGATCCGCGCCTTCCCATACGCCCTATCCCGTGCCACCCGCAGCAACCACTCATTTACGCCTGTCGCTTTGCTCTGGGCGATGATGCAGGCGATGTGAGACCGTTCCTTCTCGGTCTGGGCGCGGTCAAAGGCCACGATGAGCCCGGCACCGTCAAAGGGGGCCTCTATCCCTATCAGCATGAAGAGAATGCTGTTTGGGTCGGACAACCCCTTGCCTTCAGCCAGCGCGTCCACCAGTGCATCCGCCATCGGCAACTCCGCGGGCGTTCCCCGGCAGTCTACTGGCCACCGATGCTTCCTGAGGTCAATCCCGTGCCTCCGCAGCTGGTGCCGCAACCCCGGGTTGCGGCGGTAGAATAGCCTAGCTTCGCGCCGATCAAGCCAGTTGTTGATCCCTTCGACTAGCCTCAACGCGTTCTCCGCAAACAGCTGACGTAGTTCCTCACCGTTCATTGCCGAGGGGACCTCCGCAGCCCCATTCCATCGAACGTTTCTGCGCGAATCCTCCTACCATGGGATGATGTTGTACCACGTGATCAGACCGCTGCGAATGACCTCGCGCAGTTCCGGCGAGATCCTGGTTCCCACTCTCGTGTACAACTCCACCTGCGATCCACGCTCCTGGGCCAGACGGACAAGCCCCTCTAACTGGGTTGTATAGCCGAGAGATGCCCTGTTCTTCACTTCCACAAGGACCGTTCCTGCTCTGTTCAGTAGGTCAGGCTTGCGCCACAACCAGTCCACCTTGCTGTAGATGAACTCGTCATTGGGCGTGAGTCCCGTAATCCTGGCAACCAGTTGTTCACCATAGTCCCCGACCTTCTTGATTCCCGCCCCTATTGGAGCGCGTACTGCCCACCGGTACATCTGGCCCGCCACTCGGTAGTACCCCCACCGCCCCCACCGCGTAGCGGTGCCAATGGCCCTCGAACCCACGGTGGTATCGGCGAGCGCCTCAGCTCCCAAGACGGAGCCAAACGCAATCCCGGTGATGATCCCTAGGCCTGCTACGATTGCGCCAGTGCCCCAGCGGTTGTAGGTGGCGGGGCTGACCGCGTTGAAGTAGCTGTCCCATCTCCCTCCGCGCACGCGGTTGCCCCAGTCGTAAAACTGCCGGCCCAGCCCAAAGAAGGGCAGCGCCGCGTCCGCGACCGCGTGGCCCATGGCGCTGGGGTCGTCGGGGTCGCTCGCATCAACCGCGTACCCGCCGTACAAGTTCCCCAGCCACGAGAACCAGCCCCAGGGGTCCTGCGCCTTCATGGCTTCGGCCAGGGCGTCGT
>Ga0315284_10011573_pt1 | contig 12584 bp, 10 predicted proteins | sample YL17G09_16_MG_FD_203696 | JGI IMG/M metagenome (GOLD analysis project Ga0315284, IMG submission 203696) | Sediment microbial communities from Yellowstone Lake, YNP, Wyoming, USA - YL17G09_16 | ecosystem: Environmental > Aquatic > Freshwater > Lake > Sediment | place: USA: Wyoming | collected... | reverse complement strand
GTTTGTGCGAGAGATTCCCCGCCCCTTTCTCCGATTTCATAATGTATCTTCGTTCAAACTCAGCACAGTGGAGGCAATGGCATCGGTCATGAGTATGGAGGACATGATTCGCGGACTGGATGGGGCGGATTGGAATGAGCTGCGACTCCGTGGAGATGTTCCGCAGCTCATGACCTATCACACGGATTCGATTTATCCATTTGGCAAATTATTCGTAATTCCTGAGTGGGTAAAAGTGCATGATGCACGCGAAACCTGGCTGGAAATGATGCAGATGATTGTTCTGAGAGAGTGTGCGCTCTATCAAAATAAGATGGATCAGCTTCAAACCCCTGAAATCAATGAGGCACTCCTGACTTTGCGAATTTACAAGGAGGACATTGAATTTTGGGAACAGTATGAGGCGGAATTAGAGCATTTGGTTCATACCTTTTTAAAGCACACCCAAGAAATGCCTGCGATCGAATATGCACAGCTGGAGAACTATGTCAAAACGAAAATGCGACATTTGGAGTGGTCGGTTCAAGAAATGTCGCATGCACTTCTTATTCTTGCCAAGATCCGCGGCCAACTTCGTCCGATGCGTCAAACGGGATTTGATTTGCGAGAATTCTCATTTGGATATGTTCGAAATGCGGTTCCTACCGAATTAAGGCCACATGTCCTTGCCAGCTGGCATCGAATGATGGATAAGGCAAACAAGACACATGATATTGTGGGAGACATGTGGCTTCTCGCCTCGATTCCATCGGTCATAGAAGGGCGTAATATCCCGCTTTATCAACATGTCAGTCTACTCTCGCATTTTCGCAAAGCGGAACAGCAAGAAATGATCCATGCGATTGAAGTCGCCGTTCCATTATGGATTGTGACGCAGGAGAATCCCACTTTTCATTTTATGTTTGAAGTGGATGGAATTCGCCCTATTTCATTTGATATGATGACGGATAAATGTGCGTATCAGCTCTATTTTGATTCGGTACATGTACCGTGTATGGAGGATAAGATACTGTTTTTATTGAAGCAGTACGCTTATGAAGAATTATTTGATCGCTCGTTGGATTCTATTGGATTTATGAATATGGCGACAGGGATGATTATTCAATATGAAATCACCTCTACCATACGGGAGCAGCTGAGCCACATGTGGCAACACCTACAAACGAAGTACAACCTGTACCAGGAGGGGCTGAACCATGGCGTGTCACAGTAGGGTGCGTGCCAGGTGCATAAGTGCTACCATATCCTGCGATGGGGGCGGACAGTTCCGTGGGAACTTTAGGAAGAGCACCGCCTGGCTGAGGAATGGGCCAATAGGCCTTCTCGGCTTGTAGTGTGGGGGCGACTTCATTGACACCGCCGTGGGGCATGGGATCGCCACGCCCACTTCCGCCAGGCAGGGCATAGAACTTGTCGGCGCCATAGCGATCCTGTTTGGTGGGATTGTTGAAAAGGCGACCGCTGCGCTCAAAGTATTTGGTGTCGTTCTCGGAGCGACAGGTGTAGATGTCGCGGCGAAGAAGGGCCTGGGGCATGGCGAGTTCGCTGACAAAGGCGTCGGAGATGGGTTTGCGATTAGGGACAGTACTGCCCGATACATACATATTGCTGGTTTCACGAGGAATGTACTTTGTGGATGGGCACCACTTATCTAACGGGTGATTGAGGGTACGAAGGACAGATTCCTTGTCAATATTGGCGGCATATCGGCCGGGCGGATAAAATTCTCCTCCCATGGGAAAGACCATATCCTTGGGTGGCATGGGGGCAGGAATAGCGGGAGCACTGGTGACATAATTTTTGCAGACCTTTACCCAAGGACGAAAATCTTCGGGCAAGCCAACCTTCTGTTGGGGCAAAATGTGTCGTAGCATCTGTGTTGGATCCCAATGTGTGCGGAGACATACGGGTGTAAATAAATTTCCCTCCACGGTTTCAAATGGAAACTGACTAATAAAGGGTGAGGGGGGATGACTCATTTATATACCTATCTATTTCATTCTTTTTAAAAATAAACAGATTGATTTGATTGCTATTTTCTAATGGGCCATAAATAAGATTTGTATTATGGTATGTTACAAAACGAGGATGATCTCTACCACTATCGACGGTTACGGTTACGATTATGACTATGACCACCGCCTGAAGGATAACCACCTCCGCCACCACCACCTCCGCCACCACCACCTCCGCCACCGCCACCGCCACCTCCACCACCAGCATCACCGCCACCAGCATCACCACCGCTACCGCCACCAGCATCACCACCGCCACCACCGCCACCACCAGCATCACCACCGCTACCGCCACCAGCATCACCACCGCCACCGCCACCATCACCGCCTCCAGCACCACTATCTGGAAAGCTACCACCGCTAGTTGAGCTACCGCCAGATGAGCTACCGCCGCCAGATGAGCTACCACCAGATGGAGCATTACCTTTGGGTTTAGGATTCTGAATACGAGCCTGATAATTTGGAGAATCGATAAAAAATAAACTGGCATCTTGTGTAGTTGTATTAGATACTGTCGTATTACCTTCAGGTTTCAAATAAAGATATTGCATTGCATCTGGATTAGAGGGAATGGGAATGGTAGGTGTTTCTCCCCATCCTGCATCCACATTGGCATATCCGATCTCTTCTTCAATTTGAAAGGTCGCATTCCACTCATTAATATCCAAATAGGATGGAATATAGAGCCATGCAGGTGTAACTGCCGCGTCATCAAAATAGATTTTAAAACTCAACCGATCTAATTTACCAAGAGGCTGATCGAACACAATGGGATTTTGAATAAGAGCCTGTGATTGATTTGTATTATCTACATTTGCCATTAGTACTTTTGCACAAATGTATTTCACTTGACCCGTTGTTTCATTACTAATCGTATAGTTTTCATTCATAGAAATATCCATATTATTAAATCCCTGTTCATCGTTGATAGAAATTAAGTAATTCTGAAAGGCAGTAGAAACCACTGTCGTAAATGTACTCACAATGTTAAATCCACCAGCGGGAAAACGATTAATACCAAGACGGAAAAAAATCGTTTGAATATTTGTTTCAACAGGAATACAGGAATACCATGCATACACCAGTTTTGTAATTTCATTGCAACATTCAGTTTGACAACTGCTACAAGTACTTGTAATATCGCTAAGCATATTTACTGATTCCATGGGACGAATCTGTGAGGGTAAAATCCCTGGAAAGTATACATATTGATTTCCCACAAATGAAACAGGTAGTCCCTGTTGAGCGGTATAGGATTGATTGGCAATCATTGAATCTGGTAAGATTCCCGCATATTTTGAGGAAACATAGGAGTGAAAATCCTGTTGCGTCTGCTGCTGAACTGATTGAATGACATTATTTGTACTTTGAACAATTTGGTAATAACTCGACAGTGTGCTATGATAATCGAGAAAATTTGTAAATGCCATTCGTTGCCCCGCATAATTTCCATAAATGCGCCCAATTGTACTGGTATAGGAAAACATAGTTGTAAAATCAGGATCTTCGTGCAAATCAGTAATAGCATGAAATGCGCATTCGTCTGTCATATGATCCATGCCACCCAAATAGCGATAGCCTGTTGCAAAATGATAGGTTCCCATAATGCTGCTAAGATTCGATTCCAAATGTCGTAAAATGGATACATAGCCGATGGAATTTGATTTCAAGGTCTTGAATGAATTTGAATTAAGTTTCCTTACTGATAGCTCTTGGTTGAGAAAACTTTGATGTGACTTTGTTAGATCCCGTGTAATAGAGGGATGCAGTGTATCATGAACAATTGAGAATTTATTTGTTTTATAGGAAATATTGTATTGATTAATATTTCGTAATTCAAATGTTAAATATTTACGATAGGCATCCAACACATATTGATTGGTATCACATAGGGAAAAATAGAGCGGATCATCCAATCCTCGAAATGACCCTATGACGGCATGGGAAACCTCCAAAAATGACATGTCCGCGAATTGAAGAAAGGGTTCAGCCCGCCGTGTAGCGATCAATTCCTTTAGGATTGGAAAATAATAAGCAACAAATGCAATCTTCTCGGTAATTTCGAAAAATCGATCAATATGCTGCTGTGTATAATAAGTATTCATAATATGCTCTTTGGTATGCATTCCATATCGCTGTGAAGTACATTTAGAGGAAAAGGTATGACCAGGCTCATTAAATAAGATCGATATGTCGCGCGTATTCATAAATGCATCGCGAAAAGCAGGATAGGAAATCAAATTCAGAGGTGGAGTATTATTTGCCTGAAAGGTTAGTTCTTCGGCAAGTTGTGTATTGTTATATGCTCCATCAGGTACAGATAGGGTAACAAGAAGTGGAATACCTGAAGATGTTGTGCGACCTTGTTCCATTAGACCGACGCTATTCATCGCAGTGGTGCAATTGATAGTTTGCAAACAACACTCAATACATCCTGTTGATACATTATCCTTTTGAAATTGTGTGCTTAATGCATCATAAACAAAAGCGTCAATACCCGTTGTATTGTTTGCTTTTGGAAAACTTATTTGAACAAATTGAAATTTAACCACTTTTTTATAGACACGCGGAAGTTTGACTTGAAAGTTGTAGGAACTGGGATAGACTTGAAGATCACGATTCGTTGATTTAATGGTGATCAAACTGGTTTTAGTTGTTTTGGGCGGCGCCATATAGGTGTATCCATTCAAGGAGCTGATATTCGTAGAAGAGTCCCATTCTGACCATGATTCATGTTTTCTATATTTGAGCCGATCTATTCGTGTTGGTAAATTGGGCCCAGCCGTAGCATGAATGGCATAACGCGGATCATATTCACGAAGAATACGCGGATCAAAGCCTTTTTTTATCTGCGTGTCTTGTCGTTGAACTTCTCGATTGAGTTGAGCTAATGGCGCCTGATTGTCTAATTGATTATTGTATTCATCTAGCTCCTCTTCGGTGTCATCGCCCGTGTCATTGCCTGTATCATCTCCTGTGTCATCCCCAGTGTCATCCCCCGTATCATCGCCCGTGTCATCCGACTCATAGGGCATATAAAACCGAGAGGTGTCACGATAGGAACTCATTCTACTGGTTGAGTTATTTTTTCTTTATATTAATAACATAAAGAAAGAAAAGGAGAATACACTATGGATCAATTTCATTCGGAATCGTATGAATATCAACGCAAATATCGGCGTAATCCTCTAAATAATCAAAATGTAGGCAATGTGACTGCAAGCATTAATAATTTTTTGGTAAATGTACCAGCAGTAAATACAATATTCTCTTCGGCACCGCCTGCGAGCGCAATGAGTGTTTTTGCTACACCACTACTGAGTGAAGATATGGCCTCTAATACGGTGTATCTTTCCGCCATTCAGCCACTTCTTACAGATGATACCCAGACAATCACTGTAACAGCGAGTACCATTGTCATGGAAGGAAATGAAGTATTCTTCAGCAGTCTGAATACTGTTGCTCTATCGGCTGATACGGAATTTACAATTACTACACCACTTGTTAGTCTATCCCAAGACTTACAGGTCGCATCGACTCTAACTGTTACTTCAATCCAAGCATCTCAGATCCAAGTGGATCAGCTATCCGTTTCAAACCTGTCACTACCAGCCGCCACGCTCTCTACCTTTACAGACCCAGCAACTTCTTCCTTTCTCATTCAGATTAATGGGTCTTGGTGGAAGATTCCTATCGTGCTTGCATAACAGAACCACCATTAATGGGAACAATACCAGAATGAAAATATGAGAATCAATGGGCGCGCAAATTGCTCCCATCTTAAATATCCGGAACAACTAACAGGATGCCAGCAGGTGGTGGATTATTACAACTTGTCGCCACAGGAAAACAGGATTTGTTTCTAACGGGAAACCCTCAAATCAGTTTTTTTAAAATGGTGTATCGCCGTCATACCAATTTTGCCACAGAATCCCAGGCAATGTATTTCGATGGTACCCCTAATTTTGGTCAGCGCATCACCTGTCTGATTCCGCGTCGTGGTGACTTATTGGGACGAGTGTATTTGGATGTGACGCTTCCCCAGCTTCGCGCAAATGATGCATCAGGAACCGTTCTCTCCTATACCAATGCAATTGGACATGCACTCATTCAGGAGATTACCTTTGAAGTGGGAGAGCAAGAGATTGATCGCCAAACGGGTGAATGGATGGAGATTTGGACGCAGCTTACCACACCCGCAGGGCAGCGGGAGGCACTCAATGAAATGATTGGTCGTGTGGAAGATCCCTATAATCCGGCGGGTGTGCGAATTTGGCCTGCTACCAATACAGAAGGTCTGCGACTCTTGATCCCACTCCAGTTCTACTTTTGCAGTAATCCAGGCCTCTATTTACCACTTCTTGCCTTACAGTATAGTCCCATTCGAATTAATATTACGCTTCGCCCTTTACAGCAGCTCTTTTGGGTTCCATCTCCTGCCAATAATTGCCCAACGGACAATACGATACCATCGGTACCCATTGCACCACCTGCCTGTTCGACACAGGTGGACTGTACCTCGCAGATTGTGAATATGATGTTGTGGGGAGATTATGTGTTTTTGGATGTGGAGGAGCGGCGCCGATTCGTCAGCAATTCACATGAATACATTATCGAACAAGTGCAATATACGCCGCCTTATTCCGTTACCGCGCAGCAGACGACAGCCACCATTTCAATCGAATTTAATCATCCGATCAAAGAATTCATGTTTGTGGTACAACGCGATATCATGATGGATCGCAATGAGTGGTTTAATTATAGTAGTTTGCCCTATACCGAATTGTTTTCGATTCCATTTCTGAATAATTATATTAACAGTAATTCACCCGCTGCTCGCCTGGATCTGATTTCCACTGCTAAGCTACAGTTGGATGGATATGACCGATTTGCCTATCGATCACCACAATATTTTCGACTGCAACAGCCCTATGAGCACCACACGACCACTCCGGTCGATTCGTTTATCTATAACTATTCGTTTGCCCTTCGACCTGAGGATTCGCAGCCTACGGGAACGATGAATGCAAGCCGAATTGATAGCATTGTCTGGCAAATTCAAATGAACCCGATTCTAAGCAATCAGGCTCTCACCGTTCCGCCTGATCCGACGGTCATTCTGCCGCCGTGTAAGCAGCGTGGCGCGTGCCACATTGTGGTATATGCGCACAATTACAATGTGTTTCGTGTCATTAATGGGTTCGGTGGTCTCCTCTTCACGATTTAAAGGTAAAAAAGATTGGTGTAAAAGATGATGCAAAAAAGTCACAATAGACAGTAATGAGCCAGGACGGTACGACACCAGCGGCACAACAAGGTACGACTCCTCTAAAGGCACAAACAACACCAGCGTCTGCTCCTCCACTACCACTTATTAACTCTGTAGAAGCGAATAGAGCAAAGGAAAAAGTGGAAAGGGAAAAACAGGAAGCAAAGGAAGCAAAGGAAAAAGAGGAAAAGGCAAAAAAGGAAGTAGCCGACAAAGAAAAAGGTCGCCAACCCCCTAATGAATCCGATTTACAGGCATGGCTCAAAGGATATATGAATCCAAATGCATCCAGTGGATCTAGTACGGAAGGTGCATTTTTATCATATGACTGGTTTATTGTATTAGCGGTATTGGGAGGATGGTTTGGACTCGATCATTTATATTTGCGCTCGCCATGGACATTTCTCGGGAAATTAATTGTCAATTCCTTATTTTTTGGCATTTGGTATGCCTATGATATTATCCAGGCATTTTCCAGTAAGGATGTCATTAAAGTATATGGCGTAGGCTTACCAGGATTTCCTGATAAGCGTGTGGCGATGGGTGTCTTGGCAAAAGATGAGCCAGGCTCAAAACATTCTAATTTTTTCGTTTATGCACTGTGCTTATTTATGGGAGGTCTATTTGGCCTTGATTCCTTTTTGGTAGGGGATCGTGAGAGTGGAATCATGCGGCTACTCTTTCTCATTAGTATCATTGGCTCGCCGATCGCATTTGGCTGGTGGATTTATAAGTTATTTCGGTTCTTTACCGATACGCCGTCGGTTGTCAATCAATATGCGTCTTATTTTGGATCAGCAGGTGGTGGTTGGAGCATTTTTGGCTCATTGATTGATCCTGCCTCTGTGCTGGGTACGCTTCTGAAACCAATTAATACTGCCGCAGAGGGATTCAATAGTGCGATGGAGGCCGCCTCTAAAACACTTGATTTGGGTGTTGGTATTGTAAATGCCATTGGCAGTGTTGGAAAGGTTCTATCAGAGAGTTCGGTACCGAATCCTGTTCCAACCTTTGAGGATATGAAAAAAGGTATTGCTGAAGCCAAAGCAGAAGATAAATCCCAGGGTGGCGGCGGGGAAACTAGTAGCTTAAATATCCTACCCTATACACTATTAGGAACCATTGCCCTCATTGCCCTGTCTGGCTTTGTTGCAACCTATTATCGATCCAAGAAACATGTCGCACCACACGATGACCGCCCTCCCGAGCCAGGAGTTTTTCGAAAGCCTGATTCAAAAGAATATGCCGCATGATCCTATTGTTATCATTAAGTTTACTGCTACATGGTGTGGCCCATGTAAGCGCATTGATACTACTCTTCTTCTTGGTCTTCATTCTGATATCAAGTGGTACGAATGTGACCTTGATGAAAATGATTATACACCAGGTTATTGTGGTGTAAAGTCAATTCCCGCATTTCTCGCCATTGTAAATGGTGTTCCACAACCCATTTTCCAATCTTCTGATACCATGAAGGTTGCGGAGTGGATTAAGGGTGGATTTAAACAGTAAAACAACTTTAATTTATATGGTTTGTTTCCAATAAACAAATCATAGGAATTCTAAAAGAAATAGCACAGAGCATTTCGCTCCTTGTCATCGGCACATTTATGAGCCGTGTAAATGGACCGCATAAAAGGGGCACATGTATAATGAGTATTCTTTTGTAGTTCAGAAATGAAAAAGGATAAAAAGGGTGCGCTCCGTTTCTGCCGTTCAGGATGGCCTTGCACTCCATAAATGGGATAATATTTCCCTTCGATGGCCGCCACATATTCGCGCCCCTGATCATCCAACGCCGTTGCCAAAATGCGATAGAATCGGCGTAAATGAGCATTTGCCAGGAAATCAGTAGGAGAAATGCCATAATCGTGATATTGTAGGGTAGATGGAGAGTTCTCCAAATAAGAGCGATATGGTTTGGAAAAGCCATGCATCATACGCGATCGTTTTCCATCCTTCGTAATGTGAATCGGGAAACGCCCATCTGCCTCATATCGCTGCAGGGTCGTATTGCCACTCACCAGCATCGTCAAGAGTTGAAATCCGAAACAGGTTCCCCAAATGGGGAAGTATTCGCCAGGTTGCAGGGATAATTCAAAAAACCGCGTCACCGTCTTGACAAGGGTTTTATTCATGACATCAAATCCTTTGTCCGTTCCTGGAATAAATAGACCATTGATCATGTGAAAATAGGCCTCGTGATGTATGGTATCGTATGGAACAGGAACGACTTTAACCCCCTGTGATTCAAACCAATCGACATACGATTTCATAATATGCCCATGCTTCATTTTACGCGAATATGTATGCGAATGCTTGCGCGATTGCTTGCGTGAATGAGGGAGGGTAAGAATGCCGACGCAAATAGAATCCTCCACCTTAGGAATGCTCTTGATGGTATGTCGAAGCACCGTACACATTCCGCTACTAAGTTATTAGTTTGCAAATAAAAGGCGCCCACGACCTTCTTTCACTTCATACACATTCCACCCTTCAGTAAACACGCGAAATTCAGATTTGCGCTGTGCAAGTGTTGGATTCGGTGTAATATTCGCTAATTCCAGGTACAGTGTGGGGCGATCCGCAGTTGTAAAATTCACGGTTCCTTCAGGCTGACGCGGGGCGGGATAAATGGTACCATATTGTGCGCCAGTAGACCATTTCATTTCTCCAATTTGTTTGCCGCTCGCTTTCTCATCTTTTGCCAACTGGCATATGGGACCCCATAAAAAGGGTTCATGGAGCAATTCGCGATCTTTCCCCGCAATCACCAGCTTCATCCGATAATAGTACTCGCCATAGGGCATCGTATAGGGTTGAGTAGCGGATGGTGGATGAAGTTCGAAATAATCATTAGAAAAGTCATCCAGGCGATTATTATCGAGTGAATTGTAATTTCGAAAAAACCAGAAGATCTTCTCAGTGGGGTGACGCCCATCAAGGCGGCGCGTACATGCCGCGGTTCCACCCTTATCCAGAGGAATATAGTCGAGTTCTCCAAAGGTAAAGTTGTTTTCAAATTGACGACGAAAGGGGATTTGAATGGGCTTGGAGCGGAGTTCCTCTTGGACTTTAGGGGGGACATAGTGTTGAATGGTGGAAAGGAGAATGGTGGGCTGTCCGATTTGATTCAATGGTTTAGGGGAAAAGGTATGAAATGTCCCATCAGGAAACTGATATTGAAATTGAGGAACATTCCATGGGGCGGGCTTTCTTATCGTCGGGTCGTTGCATACCACAAGATCTTCCAAGGGGCGAAGGATACCCTTGATGCGGAATTTCTGCCAGGCCATGCTAACAAGCGGAAACCCGCCATCTCCAGGACACTGCATGCCAGGAAGAGGCAAGACAATACGAAGATGTCCTGGGGTGGCACGAAGCTGAATGCCGCGAGGCGTAACCGCATCTGTATAAGGATCCCTGGTTTCCAATAAGCCGCCATTCACTTGCTGCAGCAAACTACTGTTCCAGGATCCTTCGCACACTTGTTTGGCATAGAGACCATCTCCGCTCCATTCCTGAATCAAGAATTGGTCCTGAAAGAACTGAATGCGTTCAAAGAGAAAGTATCCCACAGCATTTACATATCCGTAGGATACACCATTCGGCGCGTTCATAGAATCTGTAATAGGATAGAGCCCGTTAATAATACTGGGCTGACAGAGTTGTCCGTCTGGTACGCGAGGTAGAGAGGGGAGCCAGGTAGGGAGATCGATTTCCAGGGCGCATTCGGACATCACATCACCATAGGGATCAATTTCGACTTCAAAGGATGAACCGAAGTTGGTCGTCGTAATAGGGACTTCGGTTCGTCGCTCCGCAATATGATGCACAGATGATTGATAGCGTGCATCATAAGGAAAAGTGCTGGTAGGAGCATCTTTTACGAAATAGGTGTCTTTTACACCACGTGCCACAAGCTCAAAGAGCGCACCTTGTCCGCTTGATTGATTAATGGTGGCCATCCTATTGAGAGAAAGGATGATCGTTTAGACTCTTAGAAAAAATAATAAGGACAGGGTTGGCCTCCGCAATCAAACCAGCCATAGAAGGGCCACCAGCTTCCCCAATCACCCCATCCACCACCATAGCCTCCTCCATAATATCCGCGACCGTATCCGCGACCGTATCCGCGACCGTATCCGCGTCCTCCATGACCGTAACCACCTCCTCGTCCTCCATACCCACCTCCTCCACGACCACCACCGCCATAACCTCCTCCACCACGGCCACCGCCTCCACCACGGCCTCCACCACCGCCACCGCCACCACGAAAGGATTCATACGATTGATTGTGAATAAACCATATCAACAATGCAATTGCGATCAATAAATAACATACAGAGTGCATCTCTATTTATATAAGAGCAAATTAGGCAATGATGTGACGGACCAGCGAACTAAGAACACCAGACAACAGAGAAATGCCAAGCGCGGAAGGAAGATCAAAGCGATCGATCAAGATAATAAACACAGCCAGACCCGACACAAGGGCAATCAGAAGCGCACCCACAGCCTCACTCAACTTCATGTCAGCATTACGCGGATTGATATTCTTGAATTTACTGAGAATGATATGCGTAAGGGATGCCGTAATCAAAGAAGCCACCACCATCACCATTAGGATACCGGACCAGTTCAAGCGATAGGTAAATGCAGCGATATAGACCGCCGCAATATTAAGCGCAGACATCAATGATGTTTCAAGTAAGATCTCAGTAGAATCTCTCATGGTTCTATCTATTCTACAGATTTTAGAATCAGAAAAATTTGATAGATTATGATTCCAATCCATGAATCACATGACAAAATTAGCAATTGTCGAATCTCCTGCCAAGTGTCAAAAAATCCAGGGATTTCTGGGAGCAGGATGGCGCGTCATTGCCACCATGGGGCACATTCGCGCCCTTCAGCCCGAGCTGAGCGCGGTAGGACTTGACCGCGATTTCGAGGCCAAATATGAATGGATTAAAACAAAGTCCAAGGCGATCCAGCAACTGAAAGAGGAAGCAAAAAAAGCAACAGAGATTTACTTGGCATCGGATGATGACCGCGAAGGCGAGGGGATTTCCTATGCGGTCTGTATCTTGCTAAAACTGAATCCGAATACGGTACATCGCGCCGTCTTTCATGAGATCACAGAAAAGGCAGTACAGCATGCGATTGCCCATCCTCGAAAGTTAGATCTCCATCGAGTTCATGCCCAGCAAACACGGTCGATTCTGGATATGATGATCGGATTTACAATGAGCCCCCTTCTATGGCGTTATGTGGCACCTGCTCTATCTGCGGGTCGT
>Ga0315284_10011572_pt1 | contig 12584 bp, 8 predicted proteins | sample YL17G09_16_MG_FD_203696 | JGI IMG/M metagenome (GOLD analysis project Ga0315284, IMG submission 203696) | Sediment microbial communities from Yellowstone Lake, YNP, Wyoming, USA - YL17G09_16 | ecosystem: Environmental > Aquatic > Freshwater > Lake > Sediment | place: USA: Wyoming | collected... | reverse complement strand
GGTATTGCCGCGCTGCGGCGGCAGTATCCGCAAGGCGACAATGTCGTGGTGGCCCAGGACGTCGAGCGGCCCTTCGTCCGCAACTACGGCGACCTCAAGGTGCATTTCGAGGCCCTTTCGTCACTGGTCAAAAGGATCGCCGGCGCCGGCCGGGGCTGACCTCGCAGGATGGGCCCCTTCGTTTGCCTGCCAGCAATACCGCGGAGGCCCGCGCGGCCGCCGAAAGAATCGCTCCGGACGTCGAGACCTTCCGCCGGCACGAGAAAGAGTTGGCCGACCTCCGCGCCCGCCTCGGCGAGACGGAAGAAGAACTGACGCGCCTGCGTGTCGAGGCCTCCGTCGGCCAACCCGCCGCCACCGTCGTCCAGTGGCCGTAATCGGGCGGCCCGAACCCGGCATTGCCGCTTTCGCTAGTGTTCCGTCACAGTTGAATTTGTGGGTGCCATGCTTTCGCGCCGTTGCGAAAGCATGGTCGTCTGAGGGTCGGAAACATGCTTTCGCAAGCGAAAGCATGACACCCGAACCCACACGTTCAAGGTTGACGCATTACTAGCGCCGGACCGCCACGCTGGGGCCGACGAATCGCGGCACATAACCGCCCGCCCCGTGCTGCACCGGCTCCAGCACAATGAACGCCTTCGCGTCCACCGCGCGCACCAGGTCCAACGCTTTCCGCGCCTGCGAACGCCGGACGACGCTGAAAAGAATCTCGACCGGCCCGTCGCGTCCCTCGCCGGCGACGGCGGTGACGGCAAATCCGCCGGACCGCAGGCGGTCGCCGATCAGACCGCCCGGCGGGCGGCTGAGGACGCGAAGAAGCACAAACTCCGACGAGAACCGCGTCGCCAGCGTCATCCCCACCAGCGTCCCGACGCCGAAACCCGCCGCGTAGCCCACCATCTGAAGCCAGTGGATCGGCGGCCGAAACATCGTCGCCAGCGCGACGATGAAGATCCCCGAAGCCAGCATGCCGAACACCGCCGCGAGCCCGCGTTGGCCCTTGACGATCGAGATGACGCGCAACGTGTCGATGCTCACGTCGGAGACGCGGCAAAGGAAGATGAAGACCGCGCCGAGCACCACCCGCTGCCACTCCGCCCCGCCGATGGCTTCCGCCAGTTGCTCGAAATTCATGAGACCGTCCTCCCTGCGATACGTTCGCGAACACCCCCTCCTCTCCACCATACGCTGCCGGCAAGCCCCGGTCAAAACAAAGCGGCGAGCCGCCACCGTCGTTTAGTGGCCGTGATGCCACGACCGTGGAACCCAGTGTGCCACGGCCGGTCTTGCCCGGCCGTGTCCTCATGCGCGGCTGCCTTTCGGATGCATCCACCCGACGTGGCCCAGGAATCCATCATTGCGGTTGCAGACATTTCAGGGTAATCTATACGCGCCGAGCCTCGGGGTTCGGGGAACAGGATACGAAATCGGCCTTGACCGGCGGGTCCGGTCGGATTAGCCTATCGGGATGCCACGGCCGGACCGGGGATTATACGGAAACCAGGTAATCAGTAGTTAGGGCAGCCAACATCGGAGTCGTTCGCGTAAATGGGAGGGACAGACAGTGCCCTTTAATGAGGAACAAAAGCGTGAGGTTAAAGAAAAAGCCGCATTCCGCTGTTGTCGATGTCAGAACCTCGGCATCGAAGTCCACCACATAATTCCCTAAGCGGAAGAAGGGCCAGACACCTTGGATAATGCGGCTCCGCTTTGTCCTACGTGTCACACTGACTTCGGGGGCAATCCTCAAAAACGGAAAGAGATCAGGCAGATGCGGGATTGGTGGTACCTACAGGTTGAGGAGAAGCACGCCGGATCAGGGGCAAATCTGGCAGTTTTAAGCGCGATCGACTCAAAACTTGAGGACATCCGCCACAACCAGGGGGCCGAACTGCGCAACCTGAAAGAAATGTTAAGAAAGGTCTCCAATGAGACCATCGATGGAATAACACCGCAGACCGCTGCAGTCGCTTCCTCTTTCATTGCCAACGCATCTGACGCGGCTTCATCGGTCCGGCTGGGAGACCGTGTTCACTCCAACGTCGTATGTCGGAGATGCAACACAAGAATCGGGCTGTTAATAGGGGCAAACGCTTGTCCGAACTGTGGCGCGCCCTTGACCTGAGAAACTGCTTCTGGAAAAGCCTCTCGAGACAGGCGTGCCGTAACCTGCCGATCAAAGACGCCCGGACAGGCGGAGTTCGGCGGAGTTCGGGGGACAAGATACTTGATTGGCCTTGACCGGCGCGTGCGTTCGGATTAGCCTATCGGGATGGAATGGCCGGCACGGGCCGATGCCCGGGCGAAGACCGAATTAGGTGTTGTGTCCCCGGAAGGCCCGGGACCTGCGGCGCGGCGGTAGAATCTCGGTATTGTGCGTGGGGCAGTCTTGTGACCGACTTTGAGAAGATCGCCTGGACCGCAGCCACGAGCCTAGCCGTTGTCCTCGTAACCACTCTCATTGTCGGCATTGTAAGGGCCATCGCACGCCGCAGGAAGGACGCGCTATCGCTCAAGGCTGAGCTTGCCGTCGTCGGCGACTTGGATGTTCTGGCTACAATCGGGTGTCCTGGCCTGGTGCTATGGCTTTCGTGTTTGGGAGCAAGGCCGGCCAAGATTAAGGGGGCCGCCCTCTGTCTCGTTGGCGATGATCTTTTGGCGGCCTTTCAGAAAGGCTTTGGCACCGATTTTGGCTACAGGCCCCCGCCCAGTGGCGCCGATCGGAAACAGACACTTGTGATCGGCTTACTGCCCTTGTCGCCAACGAACGTGCTGCACGGTTACGTTATCGAAAGAGACGAAGTATGCAAGTTCATGCTGCCGCTATTCACGCCCGGCCTGCTGCGCTTTGCCCAAGCCCCCTCGGAGGACGTCTCCGTCAGGATCCAGTTCCTTGACGGCCATGAGCAGACTGTGTTACGAGGTCTGTCGGTTCAGAGCCAGATAGACGCACTCATCAGAGTGTACGGCAGCGGGCACTACCAACTCAGGCCTGGTGTCACTCTCCCCATATCGATTCGGGCTGTTTCTGCCGCGCCCCCTGACCCGTCGGCTGTTGGGCGGATCAACCCGAACCCGGTTAGACTGGTTGATGACGCGAATGGCAATGATGCATAGCCGACAACGGTACCCGTCGCCCTGTGGGGCGTAGGATTCTGGGGACACCCCTAACCGTGCCCGGTCAAGGCCCTGGTCGCAGGGGTCCTTGTCTTTTCCCCGAATACCGTCCTTTGTTGTTTTTTTAACGGAGTTCGGGGGACACGATACTTAATTGGCCTTGATCGGCGCGTCCGGTCCCAAAAGCCGTTTCCCGGTCCCTCATTCCCTTCGTCCCTCAGTCCCTCAGTCCCTCAGTCCCTTCGTCCCTTCGTCCCTCGCCGCCCTTCCAACCTTGACACCCGCCCACAGCCGGGGTATCGTTAAGGATTCGGTATGCTGGAGTTATTCTGCGCATGCGGCGAACTATCGAAGTCAGAGGCGTGCGGACGCACAACTTGAAGGGCGTCGACGTCTCCATCCCCCACCGGGCCCTGACGGTCGTCACGGGCGTTTCCGGGAGCGGCAAATCGAGCCTCGCTTTCGACACCCTCTATGCCGAGGGACAGATGCGGTACGTCGAATCGCTCTCGGCCTACTCGCGGCAGTTCCTCGAGCAGATGGAGCGGCCGCCGGTGGATTCCATCACGGGCCTGCCGCCGGCCATCGCGCTGGAACAGAGGAACACGGTCAAGAACGCCCGCTCGACGGTGGGGACGGCCACGGAGATCGCGGATTACCTGCGCCTCTTGTTCGCGAGCGTCGGCGAGACGAGTTGCCCGGAGTGCGGCCTCAAGGTCGAGAAACACACCATCCCGGGGGCGGTGGACGCTTGCCTTAGAGGCTGTTTCATAACCCCCTCTCCCTTGATGGGAGAGGGAAGGGGTGAGGGTGAAAAAGGCCTTGGAAAGCCCACAATGCCCCCTCACCCTAGCCCTCTCCCACCGGGGGAGAGGAAATTGCAACAGCCTCTTATGCTGCCGGGCGGTTCGCGGCTCCTGGTGGTGGCGCCCGTCGCGCGGGCGTCGGCGAACGGTTCGGACGAGGCCAGGCCGTGGGAATCCTTGAGGCGCGAACTCGAGCGCCAGGGTTTCCGGCGTCTCTGGCTCGGTGGGCGGATCGTCGAGGTGGGCGAGGTCGAGGAATCGCGGGTCCCCGCCCAGATCGAGGTCGTCATCGACCGGCTGGTGCTTGCCGACGCGCCGGCCGAGAGCCGGAGCCGGCTGGCCGAGGCCCTCGAGACTGCGTTCAAGGCCGGTGCCGGGCGTGCGGCCGTCCTCGTTCTCGATGAATCGAGTGCGGAGCGCGAGCGCCTGCCGTTCGACGTCCGTTTCAACTGCGCCCGGTGCGGCCGGGTGTTCCCCGAACCGGAGCCGCAACTCTTCTCGTTCAACAGTGCCGTCGGCGCGTGCCCGACCTGCCAGGGTTTCGGGCGGACGAGCAACCTCGACCCGGACAAGATCGTCCCGGACCCGCGCAAATCCATCGACTCTGGGGCGATCGCCTGCTGGCAGACGCCCGCTTACAAGCACCTGCACAAGGAGTGCCGGCGGGCCTGCCGTCGCCAAGGGGTCCGGACCGACGTCCCGTACGTGGACCTCTCGGAGGCGGACAAGCGGTTCGTCTGGGAAGGCGATGGGGACTGGATCGGCATCCGGGGATTTTTCGACTGGCTCGAGACGAAGCGCTACAAGGTCCACGTCCGCGTGATGATCGCGCGGTACCGCGGCTACTACACGTGCCCGACGTGCGGGGGTCGGCGTCTGCGGCCGGAGGCCTTGAACGTCCGCGTCGGCGGCAAGACGATCGCCGACCTCGCGCTTGAGCCGGTGAAGGACCTGCGGGCGTGGTTCGACGCGCTCGGACTCGGCGCCCAGGATGAGGAGAAGGCGGCGGTGCTGCTCCGGGAAATCCGCAGCCGACTCGCGTATCTGGACGACGTGGGCCTGGCGTACCTGACGCTCGACCGCCAGACGCGCTCGCTCTCGGGCGGCGAATCGCAGCGGATCAACCTGGCGTCCGCGCTCGGCTCCAGCCTGACGAACACTCTCTACGTGCTGGACGAACCGACCGTCGGCCTGCACGCCCGCGACACGCACCGCCTGCTCGGCATCCTCAGGGGCCTCATCGCCAAGGGCAACACCGTCGTCGTCGTCGAGCACGACCCGGAGATGATTGGGGCGGCCGAGCACCTCGTGGACCTGGGACCCGGCGCGGGCGAAGCGGGCGGCGAAGTCATCTTCGAGGGCGCCTACGCCGACCTGGCGGCGTGCGAGGCGTCGGAGACGGCCCGGCAACTGGCGACCCACGCCGGCCGCGCCATGTCGCCCTACGGACGCCGGCCCAAGGGATGGATCGCCCTCTCGGGGGCGAGGGAACACAATCTGAAGAACCTTTCGGTGCGGTTTCCGCTCGGCGTGCTCGCGTGCGTGACGGGCGTCTCGGGCAGCGGCAAGACGACGCTCGTCCACCATTGCCTCTACGGGCAATTCATGCACGCGCGCGGCCGGCCGGTGGACGACGTCGGCCGGTGCGACGCCCTCGAGGGCATCGACGAAATCGACGACATCGTTCTGGTGGACCAGAGCCCGATCGGCCTGAGCACACGCTCCAACCCCATCACATATGTCAAGGCGTACACGGCGATCCGGAGCCTCCTGGCCCAGACGCCGAAGGCCCGAGTCGCCGGCGTCACGGTGGCAAACTTCTCGTTCAACGTCGCCGGCGGGCGGTGCGAGGTCTGCAAGGGCGTCGGCGCCGTCACGCACGACATGTACTTCATGGCCGACGTGACGGTCGTCTGCCAGGAATGCGGCGGCAAACGGTTCAAAAAAAAGGTCCTCGACGTCCGCTGGGAAGGAAAGAACATCGACGACATCCTCGCCATGACCGTCCAGGAGGCCAAGGCCCACTTCCGCGAGCACAAGGACCTGGTGGCGCGGCTCCAGCCGCTCGTGGACGTCGGGCTGGGGTATCTCAGGCTCGGTCAGCACACGGCCTCGCTCTCGGGCGGCGAGGCCCAACGGCTCAAACTGGCGTCCTACCTCGCAACCCCGAAAAAAGGCCGGCAACACCTTTTCATCTTCGACGAGCCGACGACCGGCCTCCACCTGGCCGACATCCAGGTCCTCCTAAAAACCTTCCACCGCCTCGTCCACGCGGGGCACTCGCTCCTGGTGATCGAGCACAACCTCGACTTCATCAGCCAAGCCGACTGGGTGATTGACCTCGGACCCGAGGGCGGCGAAGGGGGCGGCGAACTGGTCGTCGCCGGGCCGCCCGAGGAAATCGCCCGATGCCGACGGTCCTACACCGGCCAATTCCTCGCCGAGCGTCTGAAAAACACTTAACCCCCTGCCCCGGCGACCTGCTTGCCACGCCGAAGCCTCCGGCGAAGGCGGGTCACGGCGGAGTCCCTGACGGAGCCGGAAGTCGAAGACGAAGCCGGGCCGCTTCCTCGCCCGCCGATTAAGCGCCGGCGCCTAACCGCAAAGACCGCAAAGGGAAGATTGGGGAACCCTCCTTCGCCCTTCCGCCGTCGCCCCCGGCGCGCCGGGATCGAATGGGGCGCCAAGGACAGCGCGAGCGGGGTCAGGTCTCGAAGACCTCCGCGCCGCCGACGACGCGCGGGTCGAAACTATCGGGCCGCAATTCCAGGCCGCATTCTTCTCGTCCGCGCCCGTGGCCGCCTCACACGTCGCAGATCGCCACCGACTGCTTCAGCGAAGCGAGCGCATCCTTCGTCGGGCTGTACTCGTGGGACACGTACCCTTCATACTTCAGGTCAACGATGGCCCGCATGATGGCCGGGTAGTAGAGTTCCTGCGTGTCGTCGATCTCGTGACGGCCCGGCACGCCCGCCGTGTGGAAGTGGCTGATGTACTGGATGTTCTCGCGGATCGTGGCGATGACGTCGCCTTCCTGCACCTGCATATGATAGATATCATAGAGGAGTTTGATGCGCGGGCTGCCCACCTTCTTACACACCTCGGCACCCCAGGCGGTGCGGTCGCACTGGTAGTCCTTGTGGTTGCGCTTGGAATTCAGGAGTTCCATGCACACGTTGACCTTTTTCTCCTCGGCGAAGGCGGCGATCTTCTTGAGGCCCTCGGCGCAGTTCTCCAGGCCCGCGTCGTCGGCCAGGCCCTGCCGGTTGCCCGAGAAGCAGATGATGTTGGGCCACCCCGCATCCGCCGCAGCCTCGATGCCCCTGCGCAGGCCGGCCACGAGCGCCTCGTGGTTCTCCTTGCGGTTGAACCCGCCCGATATGCCGCTGCCGGGGGCGCGCGCCAGCGTGCACACCAGGCCGTACTTCTTCAACGTCGGCCAGTCGGCGTCGGCCACGAAGTCCATGCCGAAGAGGCCCACGTCCTTGCATATCTGGCACTTCTGCTCGAACGTCGCCCCCTTGGGGAACACCCCGCCGCAGGCGCCCTGCTTGATGCGTCCCTTGATTTTCGGCGTCTCCGGCTTTTCCTCGGCCGATCCGGGCCGCGCGCCCATGCCCACCGCCGCCGCGAGCGCGCCCCCGGCCACGACCTTCAGGAGCCCGCGCCGGCTGACCGCCCCGGAACCTTGAGACTCAAGATTGTCCATGCGTTCGCCCTTTCGCTTGTCGCACGGTGGGTTCGCCGCCCCGCTCGCCCCGTCGAGTCGCCTGTGGCGACTTGCGGGGCGCTGGCTGTTTGCAGCGCCCGCCAAGGCGGGCGGCGAACCCGCCGCGCAAAACTTATGCAGCCCCGCCAACTTCCACCCTACCCGTCGAGCGTCCAGCCGGGGCGATACTTGGTGCCGAGCAGGGCGTCGGCCTCGGGGCAATTGGCGACGCGGCCCGTCTTGCCGTCGTAGTCGATCTTCTTGCCGACGCGGTAGGCCACGAGGCCCAGGAGCATCATCTCGATCATTTTGCCGCCGTAATCGAAGTCGCAAGATGTCTTCAGGCTGCCCTTGCAGGCGTCGATCCATTCCTTCTGGAAGTGCCCCAGGGAAGGAAGCACCTTCTCCTCGGTTCGCGGCTTGTAGTATGTCAGGTCGTCCTTGACGCCGAAGGGGATCAGCACGCGAGAATCGAAGTCGGCCACGAGGAAGCCGTTGGAGCCCTTGAACATGGCGCCGTGGCCGATTTTCCCAAGATCGACGTAGCCCCGGGGCGACTTCGGCATCATGCCGCCCTGGTACCAGTGCACGCGGATGGCGGGGCGCCAGCCGTTGGCGGGAATATCCCAGGAGGTGTGCAACTCGACCGGGGTGACTTCGGGGTTGAACTTCTCTCCCTCGCCTTCCGCGGTGGTGGGGAGTTCGGCGTCGAGCGCGTTCCACGCCAGGTCCATCGTGTGGCTGCCCATGTCACCCACCTGGCCCGTGCCGAAGTCCCAGAACATGTTCCAACTCAGGCAGTTCGCGCCGGGACCGCCCTTGAAATAGCCGGGGTTATACGGATGGAAGGGCGCCGGCCCGATCCAGAGGTCGTAGTGCAGGGTCTTGGGCGGATCGCCCTCCGCGGGCGGGTAGCCCTGCCGGCGAATCTGGCGGTTGCCCCAGGCGTAGACGGCGCTCAGTTCGCCGATCGCGCCGTCCAGGACGAGTTCGCGCACCCGGTTGAAATTCTCGATGGCGTGGCGCTGCGTCCCGACCTGCGTCGCCAGTTTGGCCTTGTTCTTGAGGTAGTTGGCGCGGACCACGCGTGCTTCCTCGACGGTGATGCCCAGCGGCTTCTCGCAGTAGACGTGCTGGCCGCGATTCATGGCCCAGTTGGCGATGAAGGCGTGCGTGTGGTCCGTGGTGCAGCAGATGACGGCATTGATGTCCTTCTGGTCGAGGCACTGGCGCCAGTCGACGTACGTCTTGGCCTTCGGGAACTTTGCGGCGGCCGACGCCAGGTGTTCCTCGTTCACGTCGCACAGGGCCACAACGTTCTCGCTTGAAATCGTACCGAAGTGTGCGCTGGCCCTGCCCCACGTGCCGATCATGGCGACGTTCAACTTGTTGCTCGGGGCGCCCTGGCCCAAGAGTGCGCCGCTTGGCAGAATCACCAATCCCGCTCCCGCCGCCGCGGCAGATTTCAGGAACTGGCGCCTCGGCATGGCGCCCGTCGTCGCCGGCCTGTCCTGCGCTGCTCGTTTCACGCTTTCCATCGTCGATAGCTCCTTTCTGGAGTCCGAGTCAATCCCGCCGCATGAGTAACCCCGAATCCCGGCCAAAGGTTTCCCCCTTTTTGTGTCGGATTGTCCATGGACGCACCCGCATCCGGAATTGCTCGAACGGTGCACTCGGCGAGCACCCGTTCGGCTGCACTCAGGGTGAACTCCGACCCGCCGCGCCACTCCTGCTGCGTGGCAAGGATAATTAGTTTTGCGTGCCTCCATAATCCCGCGTCTCGACCGGCGCGCGAACGCGGTCAGGTCTCGAAGACCTCCGCGCCGCCGACGACGCGCGGGTCGCGCATCTCGGTCAGGTAGGCCGTGAGCGCGTCGGCCATCGTCTTGAGCGTTTCGGCGTACTCCGGCCGGCCGGCGACGTTGGTCAACTGGTCCGGGTCCTTCGCCAGGTCGTAGAGTTCCTCGGGCGGACGCTTGGCGCAGGCCAGGTCGTAGAGAGGGCGGACAGCCGGGTCGTCGCGGCGGTCCACGACGTAGGATTTCGTCGGTCCACCGTCAATGTCGTAGTAGTCGGGCGGCGGGCCGGCGGGGAAACGGTCCGGCGCGAAGTTGCGGATGTAGAGATGGCGGTCGGTCCGCAGGGCGCGCATGGGGTACCCCAGTTTGCCTTCCTCGCCGCCGAGATGGTAGGTGGCGTGGCGTTCGCGTCCGGTGAAGACGCGGTCGCGTGCGGCGTCGACACGGCCCTCGGCGTCGGAGGCGAGGCTGGGGAGGAAACTGCGGCCGGTCATCTCCGGAGGAACCGCCACGCCCGCGGCATCGAGGAACGTCGGGGCGAAGTCGTGAAATCCGACGAAGTCGGTCACCGTTCGGCCGGGCTTCGCGCGGCCGGGCCAGCGGACAGCCAGGGGCATCCGCGTCCCGGCGTCGTAGAGGTTGCACTTGCCGCGAGGGAACGGCCAGCCGTTGTCGCTCGTGACAACCAGGAGGGTGTCGTCGAGGCGTCCGGCCTTCTCGAGGGCAGCCAGGAGTCCGGCGACTTGGCTGTCGAACTGCTCGACCTCCAGGTAATAGTCAAGGATGTCGCTGCGGACCTCGGGCGCGTCGGGGAGGTACGGAGGGACCGAGACGTCTTCCAGGCGCTTGCCGCTCGCCACGCCGGAACCTTTCTTGTAGCCGCGGTGCGGGTTGGTGCTGCCGAACCAGAAGCAGAAAGGTTTTCCTTCCGGCACGCTCGCCAGGAACGCCTCGAAGTTCTTGTAGGCCGTTCCTGCGCGGGCGCCGTGGGTCTTGCCGGCGGCGCCGACATGGTAGCCGACAGCGGCGAGCAGGTCGCCGTAAACCGGAATGTCCTTCGCCATGGGCGTGTGGAGGTTGGCGGCCTTGCCGAGGCGCCACACAGCCTGGCCGGAGACAATGGACGCACGGCAAGGGCTGCAGGAAGGCGCGGCACAATAGGCGTTGGTGAAGAGGACGCCCTCGCGGGCGATGCGGTCGAACGCGGGCGTCCGGACGACCTTGTCGCCGTAGATGCCGGCGTGGGGGAAGGACCAGTCGTCGGCAATGGCGAAAAGAATGTTGGGCCGTTTGGCCGGCGCAGCGGCCTCGGCCCCGGCCTGCCGGGCGGCAAGAAGCGAACCGAAGGTCGGGACGGCGACAGCAGCGGCACCCGCGCCGCGGAGGAAGGTGCGGCGCGTGAAGCGGTTCACGTGACTCATGTCAGGCTCCCTTTGCTGGAACGGCAGGCCCTTGTCATCGGCCGGCGGCTAAGTGTAACGGAACGGACGCTAAGCCGCAAGCGGCTCTAAGCGCCGAGGAGTGCGCGGACGCGGCGGGGAAAATCGGGAATCGTCCCTGATTCCAAACAGAACGGGCGGCCCGACCGGAGCCGCCCGTGCGAGAGAGTATTGCGAATCGTCTCACTTCCTCTTGCGGCGACCAAGCACCGCCAGCCCGCCCAGGGCCAGCAGCGACAGCGTGGCGGGCTCGGGGGTGATCGTGGCCGAAAGCGGCGTGCTGTCAGAACTGTAGCCGTCCGTGCCGCGGCCGACGAAGAAGTCCAGTCTGTCCCCATCACCCACCAGAGGCGTCAGGTTGAAGGGCTGGCTGTTTGGCGTATCATAAACCGAGAAGAGCAGTTGAGGGGCTCCCACGCCTCTGGTCAGATAGATCAACGTGTCCACTTTGCCCGTGTCGCCGGCCCCAAACGTACCAGTGACAGTGATGGAACCATCCAGAGGTGAAGTCCATCTCGCGATCGACTGTTCGCCATGCAAGGCCGGGTGGAGTGCGACCTCGCCCGGCAGCACACCAAGGTATGTACTGCTTCCCAGGTTCTTCCATATGCAGGCCTCATTGCTACTGGTGGACCACGTGGAACTATTGTGTGTCGTATACAGGGTGAACCCATTCTCTGAGTGGCCATAGGACCACTCGCCGTTGGGATTGCTTGTGGTGCTGAAGTCGTTTTGCAGAGACCAACTCGCCTGGGCCGTGCCGACCGCCAGCAGCATCGCCGCAACCGCAACAAACATCGTCCTCGCTTGCATGATTCGTCCCTTTCTTGTTGTGCCCCGGCTGGCGAGATTCTCGACCACCGGAGGCAAAGACAACTTGCCACATTAAAGCAAAAAGGCCAGCCTCCCCCGAGGGAGACCGGCCCGAAACTTCAATCTCTATTCAATCTCTATTCACAACCCTGGTCACAGTATAGCACAAAAAACGAAAAAGTCAAGTTTTCTCCTGAACACCTGAATGACCGGGTGTGAGCAATAGCCATGATTCCGGTATAATCCGGGGGCTGTACCGCCAATCGCGGCGGCGGGCAAGTTATGGCGTGCGGCCGGCGTTAAACGCCGCCGAAGGAAGGTCGATGGGCACCCCGGCCCGCTATTCGCCCGCCAGGACCTCGCGGGTGCGGCGGCAATCGTCGGCCATCTGACGTTTCAAGGCCTCGGCGTCGGGAAACGCCTGCTGCGCTCTGAGCAATTCGACGAACTCGACGGTCACCTGCTCGCCGTACAGTTCGCCGTCGAAATCCAGGAGGAACGCCTCGACGGTCACGGGCTCGCGGGCGCCGAAAGTGGGCGCGCGGCCGACGCTGACGGCCGCGGGATAGCGCGTGCCGTGGACCTCGGCCCAGGCGGCATAGACGCCTTCGCCCGGCACCAGGAACCGCGGGGCGGTGATATTGGCTGTCGGATACCCCAGAGGCGCGCCGCGGTGATGGCCCTCGACGACGGTGCCGACGTAGGCGTAAGACCGGCCGAGGCATCGGGCGGCTTCGGCGACGCGTCCGTCCGCCAGAAGCGTGCGGATGCGCGTGCTGGAGACGCGCTCGCCGTCCACGACGACGTCGTCGACGATCTCGACCTCCAGGCCGTGATGGGGCGCAAGCGCGTTGAGTTGCTCGACGTGGCCGCCGCGCTTGGCGCCGAAACGGAAGTCGCG
>Ga0315284_10011570_pt1 | contig 12585 bp, 21 predicted proteins | sample YL17G09_16_MG_FD_203696 | JGI IMG/M metagenome (GOLD analysis project Ga0315284, IMG submission 203696) | Sediment microbial communities from Yellowstone Lake, YNP, Wyoming, USA - YL17G09_16 | ecosystem: Environmental > Aquatic > Freshwater > Lake > Sediment | place: USA: Wyoming | collected... | reverse complement strand
TGGATCGGCAGCCGGATATGAAGCCGGTGGAGAGGCCGTTTCAGTTGCTGCATTTTGTGCAACAACTGGCGCGGATGTCAAGGGGTATCAGGATGGAGAAGCCCCGATGGTCGCTCGTAGCTGGAAGGACGGAAGCCCGGCGAAATTCCCGACACCCGGGCGAAGATGGTTTCCGCGCAAAGAAGGGCATTTGACATTTCTGTCAAACTTTCGCGGACACGAGGCATGTATGTTATTGGGGCGAGTTCGTCGATTGGCTCGCAGAAACTTTGACGTATGTGTTCTGATGAATGTGGTAATTTTGGGTCGGGGTTACGCTCACCAACTGAGACAAGTATCTTTCAGAGCGCGCAGAGGCTGAGACGGTGATGTGGTTTCTTCATGGGCGGTGGATGTTTGCGGCGAGACGCGCTTTCGCGAGTCACGTGGATCTCTGCGCAAGGGTATGAAGTATGATCACTGAAGTACACAGCGACATCAATTGCGACTACGATCTTGCCTTGGTGAACGCCGGCATTCCCGAGGCGCACCGTCCGCATTTTCGTCGGTGGATCGGGCAGTACAATCGGTTCTGCGCCAGGAATTCAGTTCCGGACACGGACCCTCTATCGCTCGATGCGTACATTGCTGAGCTCAGCTCGCAGGGCCGCGAGGAGTGGCAATGCAGGCAGGCGCGTCGCGCGGTTGAGCTTGCCCTGCACCTGGAGAAGGATGGGATCCCGGGCGTTGAAGGCTCCGGTGGCGCAGCTCTGATCCCGGCAAGTGGGACGAAGGCCTCCCCGCAGACGCCTTGCGCGCGACAAGACCGGATTCTCCCCCTACCGCAAAGCATTGTGGGCAAGCTGCGCAGCCACCTCTGTGCAGTCCAGAAACAATGGAAGAAAGACTCCAGCGAACCCGCGTGCTACGGCGTCTTTCTGCCCGAGGAGATGGAAGGCAAACCCGGAAGCGGGGAGTTGTCCGCTGCCCTGGCATGGTACTGGTTGTTCCCCGCGCCCGAAATCATCGCCACACCCGGGACCGGGATGCAGAAGCGATCCCATATCCACCCTACGAAATTCCAGGATGAGGTACGAGAGGCCGCGCACAGGGCGGGTATCGCCAAGCGAGTGACCCCACACACCCTGCGCCACTCCTTCGCAACGCATATGCTCGAGGCTGGATATGACATACGGCAACTCCAGGAACTGCTGGGCCATGCGGATATTCGGACGACCGTGATTTATCTTCATATTATTCGGTCCGATTCCAAGCGGGTAAGAAGTCCGCTTGGTGTGTACCTTTCGGGCAGAAAGAGGGGGGAAGCAGGGAGATACTGGGCTTCCTGCCTTGGGAGCCTGATCGGTTTGGGCGCTGGCGTGGCCGTCTCGTCGGTAAGCATGAAGACGGCAGTACCGGTAACTCTCATTTCGATCCCATTGGTCAGTATTGGAGGCTATGAGCTGTCTCGACGGTTTTGTGGTGACTGAATCAGGGGAATTGACGTGATAGACGAAATCAACGGCGCGCGAGTCAGACTCAGTTCTCAGACAACCGTTGGAGGGGGAACAGGGACAACGCCTCCACCATCGAGGACGATCATTCCCGTGACCCCGATCTATACACCCTCAAATGTGTGGCAGAACGAAACTCATTCTCATCGGCACGAGCATGGGTGGATGCAAGATGCGAAACGTTGCGAACGCTTTGGATGCAGCCGGGGTGAAGGTGGACATCCTCATCCTCGTTGATGCCAACTGCTATCTGCAATTTGTTGCTGACTGGCCAGTTTTCCAAGGTCAGCATAGCGACGAGACCGAAACCATCCCAACCAATGTGAGGAAGGTGTTCAATTCTCGGCAAGACACTGGCAATGACGGTCGGAGCGGATTCAGAGTCTCCCTCTCGGGCCAGACACAGGGACATGAGACCGTCGTGAACAAGTACGGCGGTTTCCGCAATGCACAGCTATGTGCGTCTGACGTAGGACACAATAGCATCGATGAGAGCCCTGCGCTGCTGGAGTACATCGGGAAGATCGTCAGCGCGGAACTGCGAGGTGGTGACCTCACGCCGGTCCTGAATCTGCTCTTGCAGGACTCGCGCGCCGTGAGAGATCACTCCAGGACACGGGAACAGTGTATTGCCTGAACCCACACAAGACAGGAGGAGGACCGGCAGAAATTGTACGTCGTATCAGTCAAACGGCACAATACAGCCGCTATCACCACCCGACCGTTGAGGGTAGCGGCATTCTTTTCGAGAAACGACGACCATTCCCGGGGAGCACGACCTAAATTCTATGGAAGACCGGATTCCTTGAGACTCACCCACAACCTGCAGGATAGCGCACTATGAAAAAGCCCGTTGTGTATCTTGATACGTCTGTCATTGGAGGCTGTTTCGACCAGCAGTTTGCGCTCTGGTCCAACGGTCTGATCGAGGACATAAGAAGTCATCACTACGCCTTCGCGACTTCTGAGATTGTCGCATTGGAGATCAGCAGGGCTCCTGCGGAAGTGCAGCTCAAATACGGTGAGCTTCTTGAATTCTGTGAACCACTATTGTGCACTCCCAACGAGGAGGTCGTGGATCTGGTGGACGCCTACCTCGGCCATGGAATCCTGTCTGAGAAGTTCAGGAATGACATGATGCACATAGCACTTGCTGCGGTTTTCGCGGTGGACATTGTAGCCAGCTGGAATTTCAAGCATATCGTCCGATATGAGAAGATCGTGCGGTTCAATGCCGTCAACCTTGAGTACGGTTACAGACAGTTGGCAATACACTCACCAAGAGAGGTGTCGTCATATGGAAGCAATTGACGCTGTGGAAATGGTGCGCAAGATTCGGGACGCACAATTCGACCAGACAAAAGGTATGTCAAAGAGTGAATACTTAAACTATGTCAAGGAGGCCGGAGGCAGAGCCATAGAGGAATTCAGGAAGATGGCTCATGATAGAGCAGTCGCCGCATAGAGAAGTTTTGCCCTATGAGCCACTCATGCGGATCGCGTGTAAGGTGGGTCGGTTGGGATCCGTGCTCCGCTGCGCTTCGCCCCCAACCGCCCGTTACTGATAGTGGGCGCGGTCAGTAACGGTAGAGATTGTCAATCGCGCCCGAAACACGCGCCGCACAGCGGCGCATTGTGCCGACCATGAAATGGAAGTGAGATTGTATATGAACAAGGCAAGTATTGTCAGGTTGTCATTCTTTGGGATCCTGCTTTCAATATCCCTCTCTTCCGCCTTCACAGGGTTTTCGTACTACCAAGGCGGGTTCTCTGTTGGCAGGATTGTTTGCGATAACGACGGGTCTGTATGCTTCGGAACCTCAAGTCAACCCGCAAATACGAACACTTGCTGGGAACTGTATCTGCAGTTCAATTCATCCACAAATGCAGGGAAGCAGATGCTCTCCACGCTTCTTGCTGCCAAGGCCAATGGCAGCACAATAAGCCTTTGGTACAATGCACCTGGGACAATCAAATCCGGCAACTGCATTGAATGGGAACTGGGGACTGTGGTCAGGATAAGCATTGACTGAGTTCGACCACCGCAAACAGCACAGGCGGAACATCAAGCCGCTTGTGCGGACCGGCCGGGGGTGGTGGGTTCGAACGAAGTGGTCTCAGAATCGGCGGTGGTGATACGATACGCGGGGAATCATGTTGCAGTACAAGCGAATCGCCATAGCACCGGACGTGGACGGATCCGCTGCCGGTTCCGGTAGGATACGGTCATTCCTCGGCTTTCTACTTGATCTGAGTGAGAGTCTCGTAGCACTCGCCAGTGTCACCGGATCCCTGATGTGGCTTGGGTATGCATTGGTCAATAGATCAGGCCACACCGGACTTGACCCGGTCAATATCGCGAAGGTGCAGTTGGTTCCTGTGATACTTGTCGTTGCCAGAGTCCTTCTCATGCGTGACCCTCTGACCGCGAGGTCGTTCCGTATACTGGCAATCGCGGCCATCTTCGGTCCATCGGTTCCACTACTGCTGGAAGCTACAGGGGTGCTGCGCGAGTACAATGTGTGGTGCAAGGCGGGCCTTGAGGAACCTTCACTTGTTCTGATCATGGCCATTGTTCTTCCACTCGCGATTGGTTTGGTTGTTGGTTTGATTCGTGTTATTCGTCCCGGCGCGGCGCTATGGCGACCGGCCAACCACAGTTTGTCAAGATCATCGAGCAGGAGTTCAGTATGAATCTTCCTCGGTTGACATGTTCAGTCAAGAGTGTTTCATGGGAGTGTGACCTCGCTACAATGGGTGATTTCGCGGGGCTGTGTGCCATTGTTCGGTTGAGTGCGGCAAGGAACAAGGATGCACCCAACAAACCTGTCAGGAAGGAGTTCTCAGTAGAATTCAGGATCAGCGAGTATAGCGGCCGACCGCCAGCACAAGGTGGTGGCTCGATCTCACGAGAAATCGAGGTCATCAAGTGCGACGCATCCGCCGAAGTCCTTCCCGGGAGGACAGTTGAGGTCAAGGTCGCGACGAAGTGGCTAGTCGGAGGTGTCAAGGAGTCTTCTCCTGAAGGAGACCTTCCTGAGTTTCGTTGTCAGGCGTGCATTTCAGGGGCTGGCCCACACAGCAAACTGCTGAGAGTCGGCTCGGTGTCTTCAATTTGCTGGCAACGGCTGGGTGCACTGATCGATCCCCCCAACGGAAAGGCAGCAGAGTTCTGGTTCCAGGACACCCAGAAGGTGGGGCTGCGTCTGGAGGGGACCGGCATGCAGGGATTCACCGCTGATTTCAGGATATTCAGCGACCCGGACGATAGACCAGCGGTGGGAAACGAAAGCATCCGCACGATAGCCGGGGTCCCGGTAGTGGCAGGGGTTGCAGAAACGGATTGGGGCTTGACTGAAGCCGAGCAATCCACATTCGCCTTTGATAACTTCAAGTTCGATGTAGTTCTGCGCCACAGTAACCTGTCGAGCCCCATTGCATTGCCCAGATACCGTTTCACGGAACATCCGGCAGACAACGAGTGAAGACAATCGGACAGAATGGGTTCGCGTTCTTCTCCGGCGAAGATGAAAGACACTCGCTCATACCGATCATGTCCATGCACACGGGAGAGGTATACCTGTGGGCATACGACCGAAGTTACAACAATCGGAAAGGAAATGGCCGCAAGCTGAACGGTCGGGAGTTTCTCCCATGAACAGTAGCCATAGGGAACATTACAATAAGCCGGTTCCTTGTGCCGGGTGAGTGGCCCGGATCCAAGGAACCTGGCACGATCCGAGGAATGAGCAGCTCTTTGACAGTTTGACTTGAGGCGTGGGAATGGCGGGAAACCGCGACGTTTTCCGCACGGCCTTTTGTATATTCTGAAGGTAACTCCTCAACCGGAGGCATTCACGATGACTGTCAAAGAAGAAGCCATCCGCGCAATTTCTTCGCTACCTGACGACGCCCCCATCGATGACGTAATGTATAGATTGTATGTCATCGACAAAGTGAGCCAGGGACAGGCTGCCGTACGAGAGGGCCACGTAGTCACAACCGAAGAACTCCTGAAAGAAATTGAATCGTGGTAGAGTGGTCCCGTCCTGCACGCGATGACTTGCGCGCAATCCACGAGTACATTGCGCTGGACTCGAAGTTCTACGCGAAGAGCACAATTCGGAAGATCGTTGAACGTGCGTCCCTTGTTTCTGGGATGCCGGAAATCGGTCGGGTTGTTCCGGAGCTGGGCGAGGATGCCATCCGCGAAGTCTTCATCTACTCCTACCGGCTGATCTACCAAATCTTCCCTGATCGAGTGGCGGTTCTTGCGGTAGTGCATGGCCATCGAGATCTCCACGGCGAAGACATTTCCGTGATTCGCTAGCAAGTCCCCCATCCCATCCTCGATTAACTGTCCAATAAGCCGCTGCGGACGCGTGCAAGGAGTGGCGGGACTACCCGCCCTGTTACTGAGTCGGGCGCTCCAGTAACTCGTAGGAATTCGCAGAGCGCCCGAAACACGCGCCGCACAGCGGCGCATTGTGCTGGCAGATCCAGAATGTCTTTCAAACCAGGGAGATTCCCAAGGGATCAACCTGTGCAAGAAATGCACAGGTTGCTGCCGATGACTGTCGAGGGTTGACAGACGACGCTCAGGTGGCGCTGACGTCGATGATCGCAGAAAGCAAGCCTGACGAACGAGAAACGACCTTGAAAGTGATTGTGAATTATATTAACAAGAGGGGACTGATGAAGCAGGAAGACTCGAACGTACATAAGGCCCAGGTCATCCAAACAACCTTCTCTGGCGCGCGATGCAGTGTGACAAAAATGACGTCGCGCGAATACGGGCGCCTGCACAACCGTATGCAGGCCATTGACGATAGCGGTTGCGTGTCTACTCCGGCACAAACTCTTCGCACAGTGTATCCCCGAGTCACCCCCGCTCATCTGATCGACAAGGACTTCTTGCTTGTCGAGCATGATTCCTTGCTCGACTCCGTCTCGAAAGAATGCTTTTCGCTCAGCAAGAATCTTGGTTCTCAGCATTTCATTCACCTCCATTTCGTTGTTCAGCTTTTCGGCCATTTCTGGCGTGAGTTTGACATCCTGGACCTTGAAGAATGGATGAGTGGCCTGCGAACAGCCGTTTCGCGCGCGCTATGCGATTGCTGATTGACTGAAGTGGGACTATCGGGGTACGCACAAAGCGCCTCGCCCGGCACCACTCCGCGCACGCCGCCACCCAATCGCTGCCACGCCACGCCAACCAGATCGTTGCCCAGGGCCGTCAGCAGCCGTGGGTAGGAGCAGCGGCTGCCCGGAAGCGAGTTGGCCGGTTCCTCGGGCGGCATTCCCACGTGTCGCGCAAGTTTCTTGGCCATTTGCGGGGTAAGCGATGAGTAGTCCGGCGGTTGGTCGGTCGCTTCGTGCCGTATCGCGCTTCGGACCCTCTGCTTCGGTGTCATTGCGCATCCACCAGAGACACGTTCGTGTCTCGCAGCGAGGATGCCGACGGTTCTGCATCGGCGCCGACGTAGTCGGCGGGAGCGGGCAGAAGTCCTTCGTGCCGCACCATCCAGCTTCCATCCTGGGAGAACCCGGGCGCATTGACGTCGGGCGCGCCGTCCCATCCTGCAGCCATCATCGCGACTGCGTACAGAAGGCCACCGTTGCCTGGCAGATACAGCGGAAGCTCATCGCTCTGCCGATTGTGGCCGTTGGGCAGATACGTGTTCTTCGGGGTATCCATCAACAATGCGTCGATGGCGGCACTCCCCTCCCCCAGTCGCGCGGCGCACATAGCGATTTCCGGGAAATCCCATCCCCACGTACTCGGCCAGTCCCACTCCTTCATGACCCGAGCCAGCGTTGCGCGCATGATGTCGTGATCGACCATCGCACCATCGAGCATGCCCAAAGCGCCAATGAGATCGGGATGCGACCAGTGGCCGTTCTCCCATGTGGCGGTTCGGGTTTCGCCGGCAACATAGACGCCGCCGTGTGATGTCAATGGTGACAGGTTGTCGAGAACGTGATCCCACTGCGGGTTGCGCGACTCCCCGAGACGCTGCCGCCAGCGCTGGGCGATTTCGAGACCAAAGTGCGTAACTTCTCAATAAGTCCCCCCGGATAGGCGCAAATCTAGCGATATCGCTCGATTCCGCACATCGTTCTCTACGGATAGCACGTTTTTCCGGCGATTGATCAGCCACCTGCTTTTACGGCGCTTCCGGGTTTTCAGTGGGTACCCACTGCCGGTGGTGGTGGAATCGTTGCCGTTCACAGACCTGCTCGCCTCGATGCAACACTCGGCGGGCGGTAGACCTCGCGCCAAGGCAGATACCTGGGAACGGTTGCCTCTCGGCTCGCTCCCGGAATCATGAGACAAGCGTTCTCGCGCAGAGACGCAGAGGCGCTGAGAAGACAAGAGAAAGGCAGAGATGGCATGTTGAGCAATTGCCCACAGAGGGGATTCCGTGGTCACTACCCGTATGGTATCCCTCTGCGTCTCTGCGCGAGAATCCTCCCCTCTTGCCGTGAATGAACCGATCGCCGAGTCGGTGCTAGGCCGTCTGACAAAACCGCCACACCGAAACCACAACCGACTGGCCGTACCCACTGGAAACCCTGATGACCTGCTTTTACATCGGTTTTCCAAGCCATTCTCACGACCTAATGCTGCTGAACTGATTGGGGGAAAATGCTGCAATGAGCAATTCTTCTGCTTGCATTGTATATATGCCATAATGTATATATACAATATGAACACAAAACAGCAGGCCAGCAAACTTTCGCTTCGACATTTCAAGGCAGAGATGACGGATATGTGGCCGCTTGCCAAAGGGTCTCTGGCACAGGTGCATAATTCGTGTATCCGGCCTGATTGTCCGGCCTGCGCCAGTGGAAAGAAGCACCGCGCCTTCATCTTCTCCTACATCAAAAAAGGCCGCCGCCGTTGCATGTATGTCCCTCTGGAACTGGTAGCGGAGCTGCGGAAAGCTATTCGCAACGGTCGCCTGCTGGAGGCGCGGATGAGTGGTCTGGGGTCTGAGTTGATTCTACGATTCCGTCAGCAGCAGTCCCGATCCAAATCCACGAAGAACACCAGAGGGAAGACGAGATGATTGATCTTAAGAAAATTCCGGAAGAAGGAAAGACCCCTCTGGTTATAGAATTGCTGCAAACCATTGAGCGTCTCAACGAAACCATCCGGCAATTGATGGAAGAGTGATCAACGACAATTACTCTTGTCAAGTAACGACAACTATCCACCTCCTCCTTTCGCCGCTCTTCCGCTTTCTGCAATCTGCGAGAAGGCAATAGGTTACCGATAATATGCCGACGCGCGTCGTAAAGTGAACCTAATTGTCGTTGGGCATGTCTATAATTGTCGTTCATCACTATGCATAGAGTCAAACATTTTCAAAACGAAAACGAATGGAAGATACACCTGAATCAACTGGCGATCATTAACGAGCGCCATGTCCGCATTGCTACAGAGGGAGCGCTGCTTGGCAGCATACTGCACCACGGCTTTTCAAAGGATTTGGTAATCGTCAGTGATGATGCCGGACAATTCAATGTTCTTCTGCATGCTTTGTGTTGGATTCATGCCGAAAGAACGATCCATAAGCTCGTGCCCTGCAGCGAGAAAGAAAAAGCGGCGATCGAGGATATTCGTAACCGCATCTGGCAACTGTACCGGGATCTCAAGGCCTACAAGAAAGCACCCGAGGACGCGACAAAAATAGAATTGGACAAAAGATTCGATGACCTGTTCGCTACCCGGACTTGTTGCGAAACATTGAATGCGGCATTGCGACGACTGGCGAACAATAAGAAGGAATTGCTGCTGGTTCTGGAAAGACCGGATGTTCCGCTACATAATAACGATAGCGAACGCGATGTTCGTGAATATGTCAAGAAACGGAAAATCAGCGGCAGCACTCGCAGCGATGATGGCAGACGCTGTCGTGATACCTTTACCAGCCTGAAAAAAACATGCCGTAAATTGGGGATCTCTTTCTGGGAATACCTCAACGATCGTGTCCTGAAAGCCAATAGAATCCAACCCCTGCCGGACCTCATTCGCCTCAGGGCTCAAGCTCCATGAGGGTTGGATTTGTCTCTTGCCTCACACGGGGCAATGAGCGACACGGTAGATGAATACTCCCGTCCTTGCAGACTATCATGCGCAATGGCATTGCGGTCGGGCAAGTATTGCGTGCAGAACATCTTTGAGAAACTATCAAAGAAAACGAAATTGCTTTAGCAAGGGAACAAAAACTTGATATTCTGTGTCTTGTGTGAGCGGCTACGAGTTCTGAATTTTTTGCTCGTCACGACGACTTTTTGAGAAGTTACGTTCCGGGGAGCAGTGCCTTGGGTATCGCGCCCTGCTCGTAGGAACCCATCAGTTGGCCCAGCACCGTGTAGACATTGACTTTCTGCGATACCGAAGTCTTGCCGTAATCGATGCGGGTGAGCCCCTGCCGCACGCTCACCGTCCCATGCTGCACCACTGTACCATTGAGATCCAGTATGCCTGCAAGCAAAAACTCCGATACGTCATGTGAACCTCGCATGGTTGGTCAATTACTATCTTGCACGATGCTCGACAACGCTGAACCTGACGATCCCGCTATTCGCGCCCGACACCGGCACCAGGAAATACGTTCCTGCGGCCAACGACCCGGAGAGCGCGCCCCGGTCCCATGCGCCCAGCAGCTTGCCCTGTACGGTATACACATTGACGGTACGCGACGGTGGTCCGATCAAATCGCCGGACCTCAATCCCTGATGCGTGACAACGCTTGCGCACGGCGCGACCGGAATCCAGGCGCCGCTCACATCTTCATAGCTTCCGCACGGCCCTCCAGCCACCCACAGGTCGCCGGCCGCGGTACTGCGTTCCGATACGCATGTTCTTTCCTCCATAGAGTTGTGTGGACTGACGGGTGCAATCCGCCGGACTCACAGTGCCCGCATCCATCTCCGCCGGACCGAATTGCCGCCTCCACCAGTCCTTGTCAGCAATACCCGCTGCGTATGAAGGGCATCTGCGGTCTCGACTACAACGCAATAGGCTCCGGCAGATAGACCGCCCAGATCGTATACACGCCGATGCGCGCCAATTCCCAAGGTCATATCTGCCGACGGCAACCGCATCGCACGGCCGCGCATGTCCATCAGACGGATGCCCACGGGTTGCGTCCTGCTGAGAGAAATGCCCACTTCAAGCGTTGTGCCGTTGATCCGCGCCATTGTAAAGTGATCGGACAAACGGGGAACCTTCGCCGATGACCGCTCAGCTGCGGGCACTCGGCTGTACCCAGTGTACAACGTGAGGTTGGATCCGTCGGGATTTGTCGTGCGGGTCAGCGTCCGCGTCTGACCATCGCGCGTTTCCCGCACCAGATTGACCCAGGTATCTCCCTGGTGCGTTACCTGCGTGAGCATGGCCATGGAGAATTGTCCGTCTCCTCCCCGAATATTGAAGAGTGCTTCATTCTGATCGGTAATCATGTTGTACGCCAAAACGCCGAACACTTCGAGGAATCCCCCGAGGCAATTGGCCTTGGCCCAATGGTCCTCGCTTTTGTATCCCATAAGAAACATCTGCCCGTTCTCGACGGTGACGAGCCCCGAATCGTGAGAAATCTGCATGGCGCTGGGTTGGCTCTCGCCGTTAAAATCGCGAACCCACACCCGCTGCGCCGGATTGCGCACGATGATCCGCCCTAAGAGACTGTTGATAAATAGCTCACCAGTTCCGTCGCAGAGCAGATCGCCGTTTACCGATTGCAGAATTACCGTCTTGGAGCTGCGGTTGATGATGAGAGGGCTGTAGTCGGTGCCGAGAGAATTCAGCAGATCGATGAACTGGACGACGACTATGGGTTTGGTGTTGTTGCGTATGACAACCGCCGGACAGATTATTCCTCCGAATGTTCCCACTACCCGTTCGATATCGCCCTCGATAAACAGTGTATCGGACAAATTCCATGCTTTTCCGTTGTTGATCTCGATATTCGGTCGTCCCGAGGTCCAGGCCATGCGGAAGGCTGTGGTATCGGGCTTGGTAGGATTGCCGAGGCCGCCGCCTTTGAATCGCATCAGATCGGTCCATTTCGTGGTATCCTGCTCCCATGCCGGGAATGGAGGATACTTGATCTGCATGTTCATGGATCGGCCGGAATTATTCCACAGGCCCTGACTGCCGTGCGATGCGTACTCGTCAAGCACCGCTCCCGAGGGGGCGCTTACCGTGCCTCCCGTCGAGGAAAGCGCTCCGCCCTGATACCCGGTGGAGTGGATTTTGCGCGCGAAAAGGTGCCCGTTCTGATTGACCAGAGCGGCGCCGCTGGAAGTTCCCGAAAAGAAACCGTTGAGCACCACAAGTCTGCCGCTACCTGCATTGAACACTGCGGGGACATTGGCTGTGGAGGTGGCAAAACTCATACTGTCGATTTCAGCGCCCCACGCATTGAGCACGCCATATCGGGTTTGATTCTGCAGCCGGATCTGGAATAGCGTAATATCGTCGGCTGCAGCGGAATAAATGCCCACCTTGAAACCGCTGACGGAAATGTTGCGCGCATACGCCGGCCCGATTTCTCCGCCCGACAGCGCCACGCCAATGCAGCCTTTTCCATCTCGAGAGACAACATTGACATCGGAAATACCGCCGTAGTTTGCCGTGGCGAACAATACCCCGGTGGCGCCGTCGTTATTGTTGCCGATATCGACGGTGAAGTTGTGCATCTCTTTACCGAAAGCTGTATTGCCGCAATCGCCACCGTGCAGAACCACCTGGCTGGTGACACTGCCCATTGAGGAAAGATTGAAATTATCGGTAGGCCAGGTGCCGTCTTTGAGACGGATGACCGTGCCTGTGCGGTTTTCACCGATGATCGACGGGCCCCGGGTGGTTGTGGTATTGGGGCCATAGGATAGGCCCTGTATCATGCCCGATACCAGGTACGTTCCTTTGGGAAAGTAGATCCATCGCCGGGTATTCAAATAGGTCACATACTGCTCATTACCGCGGAACCGTTACCATCCATTATCCCTGGCATCCCTCATTTGGCAAAGATCTCGAGTTTGGATATCGTCAAGAAAATGATTCGAGTTCGTTTGTCAG
>Ga0315284_10011569_pt1 | contig 12585 bp, 12 predicted proteins | sample YL17G09_16_MG_FD_203696 | JGI IMG/M metagenome (GOLD analysis project Ga0315284, IMG submission 203696) | Sediment microbial communities from Yellowstone Lake, YNP, Wyoming, USA - YL17G09_16 | ecosystem: Environmental > Aquatic > Freshwater > Lake > Sediment | place: USA: Wyoming | collected... | reverse complement strand
ATGCTTCGGCGCATATCCGTTCACCAGGACCTTGCCCTCCACGCTGGAGATTGTCAGCGTGGGGTCGTTTTTAAAAATCTTGAGCATTATCCCGTAAGCCTTGTTTTCTAAGTCCACCCTTGTGGAATTTCCGACCGGATAAAGCAGGGTTCCTATGGTGGCTGCCCTGAGAGCCAATATCGCATCTTTGATGATTTTGGTGCTCGCTTCGCTGAGCGGCTTCTCCAGCAGTTCTTCTATCGACACTGCCGCCTCTTTCTGTTCTTCTATCTTTTCTAAAATATCGGTCAATCTTTTAGGTAAAGAAAGCTCGCTGTTTACTTTTTGGTCCAGGTCTTTATATTTTAGGCTGGAATCTTTATCCTTGGCCAGGTCAAGATGATAAATCAGGCGGTCGAGCTGGGTTGGGAGCTCGTTTTTATAATATTGCTTTATAAGCTCGGCGAGTTTTTGGTGGATCAAGTTTGCTTTTTGAGGCGGGACCATGTCGGCAAGGGTCTTTCTGGCAGACTCGGTCTGGAAAGACAGTGAATCATAGCTTAGGTCCGGTGATTTTATCAACCCTGCGTTCGTGGCGCGGTCCAGCAGCTCCATCAGATACCCTTCGTTATAACCGCTGAGATCCTTTAAAATATCAAGCTCGACCTTCTCGCCCATTACTGCCGCGGTGGAAAGCATCTCTTTTGTTTCCCCGTCCAAAGTATCAAGCGTGGATTTTGCCGCGCTCTCTAAAGAATCCGGGATATCTTTGATATCAACATCTTCTAAGCTCCATTGCTCATCCTCGTATTTTATATGGCCGGCCTCGACCAGCGCCGTTAATATTTTGCACAATAAAAGCGGATTACCTTTGCACGTTTTGAATATGTTTTCGACAGGCTTCGGCGCGAGCTTGATGCCCGGAAAGATCGAAGTGACCATCTGCCCTGCTTCATCTATTGTAAGGGGCCTGAGTTTTAGGGTCGTGAAAGGGTGTTCGGATAAGAACTCGTTTAAAATTTCGCTTTCGTTTTCTTTGCCATACGCTCCGGCAAACAGGAATTTACTGACGCCGGGGGCTTCCAGAAGCGTTGAGAAGAATTGTAAAGCGATCTGATTTGCGTAATCCAGGTCGTCAACGACCAAAATTAACGCATCTCCGCCGGCAATATCAACCAATATTTTGTGCAGGCCGGAAAAAAGATTGGAGGCCCTTTTCCCGGGCTTTATCTTATAGAGTGCGCTCTTGACAAGTTTTTTAGCGGCCGGATATAAATATAAGATCTCTGCAAGTTCCGGCGGCGTGAGTTTGGTAAGACTATCGCCTAATCTATCGGCGTCCACCGAATTTTTCACCAGCCGGAACAATTCCGCCAGCGCGGCAAGAGGGCCGCCCTCCTCTTTTTTTTCCAGCTTACAAAACAGAAATAACACGTTTTTCCCCCTGACCCACCCGGCAAATTCTTCGAGGAGCCTGGTTTTTCCGATGCCGGATTCGCCCTCTACCAGCATGCCCTGCCTGCTAGTGCCCTTATGAAATTTTTCGTACTGTTCTTTAAGGTCCCCCAGCTCTTCTTTGCGGTCTACTAAAGACGGCCTAAGAAGCGCCTGCCTTAATCTGAGCCTGTTTTTTATCTCGCCGGTAACTGCTTTATAAAGCAGTATTTTATTTTTGCCGGCCCTTTTGGCGGCATACAAAGCCTGGTCTGCGCAATTTATCAACTCTGTCAGCGAAGCGCTGTCTTCCGGATAAACGGCAATGCCCATGCTGACGCCTTGGCCTATGAAATGCCTGTTTCCTGCCGACCATTTAAATTTTGCCAAATCCTCCAGCATAGCCTGCCCGAACTCATGGGCTTCTTTTTCGTCCTGCTCCGGCAGTAAAATCAAAAATTCGTCCCCTGCATATCTGGCTATAATACCTTTGTCAGCGACATGTTTTTCCATCATCCTGACTAATCCGACCAGTAATTTATCCCCCGCCAGATGTCCGAAAGTATCATTTACCTTTTTAAAGTTATCGATATCCAGCATGAATAGGGAGATTTTTTTGGCAAGAGCCCCTTCTTGAACGATGATTTTAGGCATGTTATTGTAAATGAAACGGCGATTGCAGAGTTGGGTAAGATCGTCTATTAAAGAAAGGGGTAATTCTTTAGTATTTATGCTGCGGGTGCCGGGCATTTTATATCAGACCTTTTTTGATACGTCGGCTTATTGCTGACTAATATTGCTGGGCGAAACCTGAGGTTTGCCCTATACCAGTCGCCGCTTCGCGGCTTCGGTATAGGGCATTCACCATTCGCAAAAAATTAACATGGCCGCGCCATGAACCTGAGCAAAAAATTCGATAGAATTTTTTGCGAATGGTTCATGGTGGGCAGCACAGGACTCGAACCTGTGACCCCCACGATGTCAACGTGGTGCGCTAACCAACTGCGCTAGCTGCCCGCCAATTTCGTTGTTCGTCTTTCGTTGTTCGAAAAAATTCTAAAGGTCCCTCGTCGCCTTAATACTGAGTCCATGTAGGCAATAAAAGGAAGTCCCTCGTCGCATGAGTTAGACTACAGCTCCTCGGGACAATTTTGCCTGAGTGAGACTGAGGCAAAATTGGAGGCGCGGAGCGGAATTGAACCGCTGTATAGTTGTTTTGCAGACAACTGCCTTACCGCTTGGCTACCGCGCCGCTAAATCTCATCACTTCTCTCTGGCCCACTCGACCGCGCCGTCTATTCTGAGCGTATTATTTCCCTGTTTCTTATGGTTGCTGTCCTTGTCCTGGACTATGATCTCCTTGGGCGAGGATGCCTCGGTCAGGCCGGCGACATAAATATAGTCCGGGTTGTCGCTAGTGCCGATCGTCTTGCTGGCCGGGCAATCGAAGACGTCCTGATCCGTAATATACGTAGGGCATAGATCTTTTAGCGTCTTCGGGAAAATATTACCGTGTTCGAGCGCATATTTATGTAAACATAAACTTATATGCCGCAAGTTGTTAGCGCAATATATCCTGTTCGCGCGCGCCTTCGTCATCCGGACAAAAGGCGCAAGTATCGCGATCATCGCCAGAAAGACGAGCGCGACCATTGCCAGTTCGATAAGAGTAAAAGCGCTGTTTTTTCGCATACAAACGGATAACTTTTGACTATATCGTAAGCTTTAAGACCTTGTCAAGGATAATCTTGGCAAGCTCTCTTTTGGTCTTCCGGCGGTGTCTCTCTTTGGCCCCCGACCTGTCCATGATAAAAACATCCGTCCTGCCGCAGCCGAACACGCCTTTATCTTTTGTAATCTTATTAGCCACTATCAGATCGAGGTTCTTTGCCCCGAGCTTAGCCGCGGCGTTCTTTTCGAGCGCCCCGGTTTCGAGCGCAAATCCGACCAGGATGCTTCCCTTCCTCTTCCCGAGCTCCGAGAGTATGTCCGGGTTCTCCACAAGCTCCAGCGCCTTAACGCCGCCGGAACGCTTTATCTTCGCATCTTTCGTGATACGCGGCCGCCAATCGGAAACCGCGGCAGCCATTATCACGCAATCCGCCTTTCCCGCATTTCTTTTTACCGCCTCCAGCATCTCGGCGGCGCTCTCCACCCGCACGATTCTCACGCCGCGAGGTTTCGTTAATGCCGTGGGCCCGCTGACCAGGACGACTTTATGTCCGCGCCTGGCCGCTTCTCCGGCGACCTCATACCCGAATGTTCCGGTGGAATAGTTCGATATGAATCTGACGGGATCTATCTTCTCTCGCGTGGGCCCTGCGGTTACGAGGATATTCATCGTAAGAGTTTTTTCGCTTCTTTTACAATATCCGCAGTATCGGATATATGCCCCATATCTTCATGGCCGCATGCCAGCCGCCCTTTTATCGGGCCTATAAATTTATACCCGGCCGACCTTAGCTTCTCGATGTTGGCCTGGACTATCTTATTTTTATACATCTTTTCGTTCATCGCCGGGGCTATCAATACGGGCCCGCTAGACGCAAATATGACGCACGTCAGGAGGTCGTCGCAGATGCCGCCGGCAATCTTTCCTATCACGTTCGCCGTGGCCGGCGCCACGAGTATCAGGTCGGCCTTGTCGGCAAGCGACGTGTGGACCGGGTCCCACTCCTCGGGGAGATCGAACATATCGGTGAGCACCTTATTGCGCGAAAGCGTCTGCAGAGAGAGCGGCGTTATGAACTCATGCGCCTCTTTGGTCAATATAACGCGGACGCTTACATCCTCTTTTCGCAGCGCGCTTATTATTTCGCAGGCCCTGTAGGCCGCGATGCTTCCCGTAACTCCCAGGACCACCGTCTTCTTCGAACGCGTCATTTCTTCTCTTTCACCTTATAGCATATCTTGCCTTCGGCTATCTCTTTCAAAGCGGTATTTATCGTCTTCGCTTCGGGCTTCTCTCCGACGAGGTTTGGCGCGCCTTCGCTAAGCTCTACCGCCCTGATCGCCGTCAGGTTCACAAGTTTATATAAGCCCCCCACCTTTTCCAGAAGCTTCTGCATGTCCGGATACTGCATCGCTCATCCTTTCATTAATTCCGAGGCCGCTATCGTTTTAAGCCTCTTATATGCGGCAGCCAGCCTGTCATTCACCACCGTATAATCGTACCTCTTTTCATATGAGATCTCTTTCCTCGCGAGTTTCAGCCTGACGGAGATCGCTTTTTTAGCGTCTGACCTCCGCGAGCAGAGCCTCTTCTTTAGAACGCCGAAGGAGGGCGGCATTATGAATATGAGGACCGTCTTCCCCGGATAGGCGCGCCTGACTTTCATCGCCCCCTTAACGTCGATGCTGAGGAGGGCGCTCCTCCCTCTTTTGATGCGGGAATCGATGAACTTTTTCGGCGTCCCGTAGAGGTAGCCGAAGTTCTCCTCGTATTCCAGAAGGCCGTTCTTCTTTATTGCGCTGCGAAAATATTTCTCGGAGACAAAATGATAATCCCTGCCGTCTGTTTCGCCGGGCCTGGGCGGCCTCGTCGTCATCGATATCGAATTGGCAAGGCCCAGCCCGCTCTTTAGAAGTTTCCTGCAGAGCGTGGTCTTGCCGCTGCCCGACGGCGCGGATATTACGAAGAGTTTTGCACTCATTCCAGGTTTTTCGCTTGTTCCCGTATCTTTTCTATCTCGCCCTTGATCTCTATGACGTTCTTCGATATCTTGAAATCGCTCGCCTTCGAGCCGATCGTATTGATCTCCCTGTGCAATTCCTGGGCGATAAAATCTATCTTCTTGCCCACCTCTCCGCCGGCCTCAAGCGTCTTATTGAAGTTGGAAAGATGGTTATCGAGCCTCGTGATCTCTTCGGAGATGTCGCTGTTCTTCGCGAATATGGCGACCTCCATCTCGAGCCTGCCCATATCTATCTCCCGGCCGCTGGTCAGGTCCTTCACCCTGTCGGCGAAACGCTTCCTGTATTCGTCTATGTTGAGGTGCGCCCTCGACCTTATCAAAGACAGCATTGTCGCGATCTTCTTCGTCCTGTTTGTAAGGTCTGATTGAAGCGCCTTCCCCTCCTTTTCCCTGTCAGCGATCAGCTTGCCTGTAGCGAGGTCGAGCGCTTTTTTGATCTTCGGCCAGAAACTGGCCTGGCCGGACTCCAGAGAATCATAACTCAATACCCCCGGCAGCGCGATCACGTCTTTTAAGGCCACCTCTTCTTTCAGGCCCAGGTCTTTCCTAAGGCCTTCGAGCGCGGCGTGGTAATTTCTCGCGGCCCTCCTGTTTATAGACACCTTTTCGCCTTTAAAAAGCGCGCCGTCATATATCAGGTTCAGGTTTACCTTGCCGCGCTTTACTTTTTTTTGCAGGATCTCTTTTATCCTGTCTTCAAACGCCGTTATGCCGTTCGGCAATTTCAGCGTCGCGTCGAAAAATTTATGGTTCACGGTCTTTATCTCGATCGTTGCTTTGCCCGATTTAAACCGCACTTCCCCTTTGCCGAACCCCGTCATTGATCTAATCACGCACACCCCTCTTTAATTTTTACTTTTTAATTTATTTTCTATGCCCAGACCCTTTTCTCGACTTGCGCCTTTACCGTCCTCGCCGGATACAGGTCCACGATTATCTCGTCGGGTTTAAACCAAAGTTTTATCTCCCTCTCAGCCTCTCTCATGTTCGCCGAGGCATGGATGGCGTTTTCGTAAACGCCTTTAGTGGTGATCCTCCCGTAAGCGCCGCGTATCGACACGGCATCGGCCTCTTCCGGGTTCGTGGCGCCGCATATTTCACGGACTTTCCCGATGGCGTCCTCGCCCCAATAGACGAGCGCCATCACCTTCTTCTTGTGGTACTCCCCCATCAAATATTTCAAAAGCTCCTCGAAGAAAGGCTTGTCCTTCAATTCCTTGTAATGTTCGGCCGCCAGTTCGCGGGAAACCTTGACTATCTTCGCCGCCACTATATCCAGTTTCGTCTCGGAAAGGCGCGTGAGGATGTTCCCGGTGAGCGACTTCTTCAATCCGTCCGGTTTAATAAGTATGAGCGTCTGCTCGACCATATAGTCCCCCATTTTACGGAGATGATATTCTATATATTTATCGTTTATTAGTCAAGAAGAATAGGACGGGCGCCGGACGCTACTTATTTGATGAGAGAATGTCCAGTATGCGGTTAAGGTCCTCGGTCGAGTAATACTCTATCATGATCCTGCCGCGTTTCTTGCCGTGAAATACCCGGACGCGCGTGCCGAGGATCTGCTGAAGGCGGCTCTCTATGTCGTTCAGGCCGTGGTCTCTCTTCGCCTCCGCCCTTTTCTCGCCGGAGACGCGCCGCTTGACGAGACTTTCCGTCTCGCGCACCGAGAGCCCCTTCTTCACGACGAGATTACAGACCCTGAGCTGATCCGTCTCGGCGTCAAGGGACAGCATCGCCTTCGCATGCCCCGCGCTCACAGCGCCTTTAGAGATATATTCCTGTATCTTCTTCGGAAGCCCGAGAAGGCGTAAGGTATTCGCGACCGTTGACCGGTCCTTGCCGATGGCCGTCGCGATCTTTTCCTGGGTGAAATTGAAGTCATCGATAAATTTCTGGAATGCCGACGCCTCTTCCATGGGATTCAGCTCCTCCCTCTGGATATTTTCTATCAAAGAAAGTTCCAGCATATCTATGTCGGCGACGTTCTTTACGATAGCGGGTATCGTATCGACGCCGAGCGAACTGACCGCCCTTAGCCTGCGCTCGCCCGCTATCAACTCGTATCCGTCCTGGGCCTTCCTGACAAGAACAGGCTGAACAACGCCTTTCTCTTTTATCGAACTTGTAAGCTCTGCCAGCTTTTCTTTATTAAACTCTATGCGTGGTTGATATTTGTTTGTCTTAATTTTTGAGATCGGTATGCGGATAACTGACTCTCTATTCTCTCCAAACTCTTCTTTTATCGGGATCAGTGCACTAAGGCCTTTGCCAAGAGCTCGCTTTTCCATTATTTAATTTCCCCCTCGCCTACTTTTTCTAACTCATTATTAGCGTTATTGTTAACGATAGACTCTTTGTTTACTCCTAACAGTTCATTCATAAATTCTTCATACTTTTGCGCGCCGATTGAACTTTTGTCATACAAGGCGATCGGCTTACCAAATCCAGGCGCTTCTGTAAGCCGGATATTCCGCGGGATCACTGTGTTATAGACCTTGCCTTTGAAAAAATTGCGCACTTCGTCAATAACTTCGTTTGTTAGGTTCGTTCGAAAGTCAGCCATTGTTAGAAGCACGCCTTCGATCTCGAGACTGGAATTGACATTCTCTTTGACAAGGTTGACGGTATTAACGAGCTGACTTAATCCTTCTAGTGCGTAGTATTCACATTGTATCGGTATCAGGACAGAGTTGGCCGCCGCGAGGGCATTTACGGTGAGAAGCCCGAGAGATGGGGGACAGTCGATGATGACGAAGTCGTATTCCGGCGAGATGGGGGAGAGCGCTTTTTTTAGCCGGTATTCGCGTCCCATTATACCTACAAGCTCGACTTCCGCTCCGGTGAGGCTGATCGTCGACGGGATAAGGGATAGGCCGTCTATGCCGGTTTTAACGACGATTGGCCTGGGGTCGATCTCATCGATTACGAGATCATAAATGCTCGTCTTGATATTGTGCTTGTTTATGCCGAGGCCGCTTGTGGCATTACCCTGCGGGTCGATATCTATTAGAAGGACGGTTTTGCCGGACAGGGAAAGGTATGCTGAGAGGTTGATGGCGGTGGTGGTCTTGCCAACCCCGCCTTTTTGATTGCAGATCGCGATTACTTTAGCCATACCGCCTTAACGGTTCCAAGTAAAAATTTGTTCCACATGGAACTTTTTACTTAAATATACACTCTAAAAGTAGGTTTGTCAAGGGCGCAGGGTTACTCTTTTTTCAATACCGCGGCCTGCTCAACTATCGTTAATACTGTATTCACCACCCAGTACAAGACCAGCCCGGACGGCATATTGTAAAATATAAAACCGAACATTATCGGCATGATGATCAGCATCATCTTCTGCTGCTGCTTCTGCTCATCGCTTACAGCCGCGCCCATCGACTTCGTCGACATCTTCTGCTGCATGACCATGGCGCCTACCATAATGAGAGGGAGGATATTTATGCTGTTGCCGATTATCGGGAAAGATACAGGCAACGGTATCGCTTCCGGCGAGGAAAGGTCGCGTATCCATAAGAATGACGCGTTTCTCAGCTCTATCGATTTCATGAGCGCCTGGTAGAGCGCTATGAATATAGGCATCTGAAGCAATATCGGCAGACATCCGCTGAGTGGATTGATATTGTACTTTTTATAGAGCCCCATTATCTCTTTGTTGAGTTTCTGCGGATCGTTTTTATGAAGGACCTTCAGCTTCTCCATCTGCGGATGAAGCTCCTGCATCTTTTGCATAGATTTGAAACTCTTAGCGGTCAATGGGAAAGTGATCAGGTTTAAAAATACCGACAAAAGGATTATGGCTATGCCCCAATTATGGAACAGGAAATAGAGCATTTTTAAGACGGCTATCAAAAATTTGCTGATGGCACCGAACATACCGTAGTTAACGGACTCTTCAGCGCCATAGCCGAACGCTTTCAGCGCCGGTATGCTGCTCGGCCCGGCATAGAGGCTGTATTTATGCTCCAGCGTCGCTCCCGGCTGTATCGTGGCCTTCTCCGCATCGATCCCGGCGACAAGGTTTCCGCCGGAATCTTCGGCGTAAAATCCGCCGCGCGTCTGTGCGAATGGCCTTACGATGAGCGAAAAATATTTATTCTTAAGGGCCTCCCATCCGACCGGTCCTATATTAAGTATCCGCTCGCCCTTCTTCGGCCGCTTAAATTTTATTATATTTTCACCGATCTTTGTAACGACTTCGATGCTTCCTTTGTCCTGCATTGATTTTTCCGTAAGGCCGGCGCCGGTCACTACGCTGTAAGCGAACTCTTTCTGGCTTCCTGAAATATTTCTGACAAAAATTTCTAAGTCTATGCTATTATTGGACTTACGGAATAAATATTTTTTCTTTATTTCGAAGTTTTTTGTTGTCCGGGTGCAGGTAACCGCATCTTCGCCCGCCCTGACATCATATTCGCTCAAGGCGAGCTCTTCATTATTCACCGCATCGCTTAGGCTGAATATGTACTCTTTCGGATTTAAAATGGTGGTGAGCCCGAATGGTTCTACAGAGCCCAGGGCCTTGTAATCTTTTAATCTTATATCCTTTATCGCGCCGCCGATATTACTGAATGTCATAATGTACTTATCGGTCTGGATCTCCTGGGTTTTTTCCTCTGGCAGATTTGCCGGCGGCGCATAAAGAGGGCTCTCCGCCGCTGCCGGCGCGGCCATCTCTTTTTGGGCCGGCATTGCCGTCGGCGGCGCGGGCTTTACGACGAAATACTGGAATCCCACGATGATCAGTATCGATAACGCGATCGCTATTATTACTCTTTTTTCCATTTTCTCTCCAATTTTATTAAGCCATGGTGTTGGCTAAGTGCCGAGGTCTTTAGACCGAGGCCTTTTCTATCTGACGGGATCATATCCGCCTTTTGAAAATGGGTGGCACCGCAATATCCTTGCAGAGCCTTTCAATAATCCCTTTAAGGCCCCGTATTTGCCGATAGCATCCATAGTGTATGCCGAGCATGACGGATAAAAGCGGCAGCATTGTAACTTACAGGAAGATAAGTAGTTACGATAAAATTTTAGCGCCAAGATCAACAGTTTTTTCATGTAATGACACCTGCTTCTTTGGAAAGTTTTAAAAAAATAGATTTTGCAAGATCGTAGGAAAGCATCCCTTTCGGGTCTTTCCTTACAATGATCACGATGTCGTAGCCGCTCTTCAGAATTTTTTTATGTTTCCGGTAGGCTTCCCTGAACAACCTCTTTATCCTGTTGCGGGAGCTGGCGCGTCTTACATTTTTAGAGCTGATGGAAAACCCGAGGCGGTTATGAGAAAGGCCGTTCTGCAAGCCATAGAGCACGACGCCTTCCGGGGTTTTGCGCGAAACGCCTTTCTTGTAAATCCTCCCGAAGTCTTTCGATTTTAAAATATGCTCTTTTTTGCCAAAACTCTCGCCGGAGACCGTGCCCAGCATCTCGCTACTAGGATTCCTGTCTTGGCGATGGTGCTGGGTCATACCGTAAGCTTATGGCGGCCTTTCCGTCTCCTTCTCCTTAAGACCTCTCTGCCCCAACGGTCGCTCATCCTCTTCCTGAACCCGTGCTTTCTCTTTCTCTTGATATTAGATTTGCGCGTCAGATTATACTTCATATCGGACCCTTTCCTTTTTGAGTGTCCGTTGATTATAACACAAAAACTTGCCGAGTCAATCTAAAAAGGGGGAAGGAAAATTTTCCGATATTTCAGGATGCGATGTGGCGATATGGTGAGTGAGGGTGTTACAATTTTTTATAGCTTGGTCCGCCGTAGTTAAACTGTGGCGGTATAAAAAATTTTATCGAGCGAGGCCGCCCGCTGGAGGCTCCCCGAGCGTCCGGAGCGAACTATTCGACACATCGCATCTTACTGAAGTCGGAAAATTTTGCTGACAGACGCTGGATGGTGACTTCCAGTCAAGCGGATGGAAAATTTTCTATGCCTCAGTAGGGCAGATACCGGTAGGTCGCCCTTGAGGCGTAAGATTTTGTGAGCGAGCGTCGCAATTGAATGAAGTCCCGCCGCCTGTCAAACTGCAGGCGGGACGAGAAATCTTAAACATACCAATTGCAGCGAGCCACAAAATTAGCCGAAAGGGCACCTGCCGGTCGATCTGCCCGGCCGCAGAAAGAAAATTTCCCTGGAGCAAATTTTTGTCTTGCAAAAAATATCCGTATTCATTATAATATGCCTCTGCAAAACGGCTTTTGATCTTTTTGTCCGTTTTCGCATAGCTATTAGGCATAAGGTGGCGGCTCTGGGGCTGTGCACAAGCTGTGAATAACTCGGGGTTTTGTGTTGAAAATGTGCTCAGGCTTGTTGTGGATAACTAAAATAAGAGGTGTTGGATGACGGAACAAAGCCTGGTGGCCTGGTCAAGGGCCCAGGAAATAATAAGAAAAGACCTGGCGAACGAACAGACCTACAGCATATGGTTCAGCCCTATCAAGTTCGTTTCTCTCTCGGCCGACACGCTCGTCCTCGAGGTGCCTAATAAATTTTTCAAGGCCTGGCTCCTCGACCGATACATGAACTTGATAACTGCCGGCATCCAGAAGGCTACGGGCCGGGAACTAAAGATAGATTTCGTTTTGAGCGACGAGGCGGACGTGGCCGTCCAGAAACCTAGAAGTGAGGGTGAAAAAAAAGAGGCAAAGCCTTTCTGGCCTTTCGCGCGGACGAGCCAGGACGCGGCTAAGGAGATCGGCCTGAGCCCTAAATATACCTTCGACTCTTTCGTGATCGGCCCGTCGAACAGGTTCGCCCATGCCGCTTCGCTGGCGGTATCCGAATCGCCGGCGAAGGCATATAACCCCCTCTTTATTTACGGCGGGGTCGGCCTCGGCAAAACGCATCTCATGCACGCGGTCGGACAGAACGTCCTCCATAGGACCCCGAAAGCGAAGGTCCTTTACATATCGAGCGAAGAATTCACGAACCAGCTCATCGGCTCCATCCAGAACCGCTCGACGCCGAAGTTCAGGGAAAAGTACCGCAGCGTCGACGTCCTTTTGATAGACGATATACAGTTCATCGCGGGGAAAGAGGCTACGCAGGAAGAGTTCTTCCATACCTTCAATGCGCTCTACGATGCCCATAAACAGATAGTCGTCTCGAGCGACTCTCCGCCGAAAGAGATCCGGGGCTTAGAGGAGCGCCTGATATCACGCTTCCTGTACGGGATAGTCACCGACATACAGCCGCCCGACTTTGAGACGCGCATCGCGATACTGAAGAAGAAATCGGAGAAGGAGACTATCGCGCTGCCGGAGGATGTCTTCTATTTTCTCGCCGAGAAAGTGAAGACGAATATCCGGGAGCTTGAAGGGGCGCTTATAAGGGTCGTGGCTTACGCCAAGCTCATTGGCAGGGAGATCTCGGCGGAACTGGCCAAGGAGGTCTTGAGAGACATGATCATTGAGGGTGAAAAGAAGGTCACGATAGATCTTATACAGAGAAGGGTGAGTGATTTTTTCG
>Ga0315284_10011568_pt1 | contig 12586 bp, 10 predicted proteins | sample YL17G09_16_MG_FD_203696 | JGI IMG/M metagenome (GOLD analysis project Ga0315284, IMG submission 203696) | Sediment microbial communities from Yellowstone Lake, YNP, Wyoming, USA - YL17G09_16 | ecosystem: Environmental > Aquatic > Freshwater > Lake > Sediment | place: USA: Wyoming | collected... | reverse complement strand
CGACTGACCGGCAGCGCGAGCGAGATCACCTTCTCCCCGACGCCGAGGGACGATCCACGACGACGCCGGCCGGACATCACGAAAGCGAAGACGCTCCTCGATTGGTCGCCGAAGTTGGCTCTCGAGGACGGACTCACGAAGACAATCGAATGGTTTCGGCGCGAGGCCGAATAGAGAGTTGAACCAAGCACCGGCATGAAACCCTCAGTAGCACTAGCTCAAATCAAACGCCCGATCGCCCAGGACTCGATCACCGCCGCGGTTCGCGAGGCGGTCTCGCTCATCGGCGGCCTGTCCCGCCAGGCGGGATCCCGGCTGTCGGGAGAATCCGTGATTCGCAAGGGCGATACGGTCGCCATCAAGCCGAACATCTTCTGCCCGATCCCCGCGCCGACGACCACCGATCCCAGAGTAGTCGCGGCGCTCGTGAAGCTCGCGTGGGAGGCCGGGGCGGGAGACGTGATCGTCGCAGAGGGGCGGAGCATCTCGACCGCGAAATTCCGCAAGTCGCATAACACGACCCGCGACTGCGCGGAGGTGGTCGGCGTCACGAAGGCTGTCGAGGCCGCGGGCGGGAGGATGGTCTACCTGGAGGACGATGAGTTCGTGGAGGTGGATGTCCCCGGCGGAGTGGTGCTGAAGAAGGCCCGCGTGCCGCGGACGATCCTGGACGTGGACGTTCTGATCAACGCGCCCGTGCTCAAGATTCACAGCCTCACATACGTGACGCTCGGCATCAAGAACCTCCACGGCCTGATCTCGGACGAGGACAAGCTCTTCGGTCACAGTTACCGCGAGCTGCCCGCGAAGCTCACCGACTTCCTGCGCATCCGAAAGCCGGACCTCACCGTGATAGACGGCGTCGTCGGCCAGGAATGCGATCATGCGGAGGAGGGCCGGCCCGTGGAGATGGGCCTCATCATCGCGGGAAAGGACATCGTCGCGGTGGATGCGGTCACTTCCGCGGTGATCGGGTTCGAGCCGTTCGAGATAGACACGACCCGACTCGCGCACGAATACGGCCTCGGAGTGGGGAAGCTGGAGGACATCGAGGTTCTCGGCGAGAGGATCGAGGACATGCGCCGTCCGTTCGCGAGGCCGGAGATCGCGGTGGACACGGAGCTTTTCCCCGGACTGAGGGTGATCGCGGGCGACTTCTGCCGCTCGTGCGAATACTATACGCGCCGAGGACTGGACAAGCTTCTGGACTCGGGCTTCTTCGACGGAACCAACGACCTCACGGTCATCATCGGGAAAGAGCCGCCCGTGCCCGATAAGCTCGAAGGCAAAGTCATCATGCTCGGCGACTGCTGTCTGGCGTCGGATTCCGTTCGGCGGCTGAGGGACTATCTGCTCCTGGAAGGCAGGCTTCAGGCGGAGTATGCGTGTCCCCCGATGCGCTTCCGCATCCGCTCGAAGGACATGGTGGGGAATGGTTGATGGCTGATGGTTGATGGGGAAACGCCTCCCACACTCCCACACCCCCACACTCCCACACTCAGCCTCAGAACCTGATCTCGATCAGTCTGGGGCCGTGCTTGAGGGTCCAGTTGCCCGTGTAGATGCCGATCGCCGCGCCCGCGAGCACGTCGCCCGGGAAATGCGCGCCCTTCTGGATTCTCGACAGGCCCACGGCGCTCGCAAGTCCGTAGTAGAGCCACTTCTGCTTGGGATGCCGCTTCGCCAGCACGGTCGCCACCGCGAACGCCGCTCCGGTGTGCCCGGACGGGAACGACGTGTACCCCTGACTTATCCTCGGCCCCTCGAAATCGCCTCCATCGTCCATGCCGGGGCGCGCGCGTCCGGTGAGCCGCTTCAGCCCCTCGGTCTGAATCCCCGTGTTCACGAGGGCGGCGAATGCGAGAGTCGCCGTATCCTTGTCATTTCGACTGCCGAGCAGGTACATCCCGCCGAGCAGCGCGACCAGCGTCCGGCCGTCACCCAGCGAGTTCACCGTGTCATAGAGATCGTTCCTCTCCGTGCCGACGGTGCGCCGGACCGCGCCGAAGAGCTCCGTATCCGCCGGGAGCGCCACGAGAGCCGCCCCCATGAGAATCAGCGGAGTTCGATCCGGCTTGGATATGGTACTCTTCGGCTGCGTATCGGCGGGCATCCCCGCGGAATCACTCGATTGGACGGCGGGAGTGGTTTCCCCGGGTGGAGTGGTTTGCGCGCAGAGTCGGGCCGGAAGGAGCGCAAGTACCAGAACGGCGGATATGACAAAGGCTTTGAGAGTGCGAGACACCGGGGATTCCCTCCCTTACCTGAGCGCGAGGTGCAGCACGGTGTACGATACTGCGCCGAGGCCCGCGCACACGGGCAGCGTCATGATCCATGCAAGGACGATCTGGCCGACGATGTTCCAGCGCACGGCGGACAGGCGCTTTGTCGAGCCGACGCCCATGATGGACGAGGATATTACATGGGTGGTGCTGACCGGAGCGCCGAGGTGAGTCGCGGTGAGCACGACCAGGGCCGCCGCCGTCTCCGCGGCGAACCCGTGTACGGGCTGAAGACCCATGATCTTCTTGCCGACTGTCTTGATGATCCGCCAACCGCCCATCGCCGTGCCGAGGGCCATGGCGGTGGCGCATGCCACCTTGACCCACATGGGGATGTCAACCGTCGGGATGAACCCGCCCACGACCAGGGCCATCGTGATGATTCCCATGGATTTCTGCGCGTCGTTCGAGCCGTGCGAAAACGCCATGGAGAACGCTGAGAATACCTGAAGCACTTTGAAGTGCTTGTTGATCCTGGAGGGCGCCTGCTGGGCGAAGACGTTCATGATGATGACCATGAGCAGTCCGCCGGCGAGGAATCCCGCTATCGGCGAGAAGATGAGCGCGGCGAAGATCTTGGTCAGGCCCTCTCCGTTAAGCACCCCTATCCCTCTCGCCGCGGTCGCGGCGCCGATCACGCCACCGATCAGCGCGTGCGACGAGCTGCTCGGCAGTCCGAGCCACCACGTAACCAGGTTCCAGATGATCGCACCGAGCAGGGCCGCCAGCACCAGAACCTGGCCCTGCTTTCCTGCTACCATGGTTGGGTCCACGATTCCCTTTCCGATCGTCTTGGCCACGCCGGTCCATATCATCGCGCCGACGAAGTTCAGCCCGGCGGAGAAGAAGATGGCGTTTCTCATGGACAAAGCTCGGGTCAGCACCGAAGTGGCGATCGCATTGGCCGTATCATGGAACCCGTTGATGAAGTCGAAGGCGAGCGCGAATACGACAACCGCGATTATGATCATGTGCGCGGCATCTGGCATTTTTCACCACTATGCTTTCCTGGATGTTCGCCACGTCTTCGCAGCGATCTGTCGCAGTTTCCAGCCGGTCGAATATCTCCTGCCACTTCGCCACTTCGAGCGGCCTCGTTTCTTCCCGAAACAATCGCTTAATCGCCGCCCGCTGAACTTGGTCGGCGGCGTTCTCGATCTTGTTGATCTCGATGCACGGATCGAGGATCGCCTGGATGTCCCTGAAGTGCGAGAGGGCGTGCACCGCCTGCTGGATGAGCTTCGTCCCCTCGACGATCAGCTCGGCAAGCTCGGCGGCCTCCTCGCGCGGTTTCTCGACGCCGTAAAGCTTCATCCTGTCCGCGGATGCCTCGATGTAGTCAAGCACGTCGTCCATCTTGGTGGCCAGCTCGTGGATGTCTTCACGGTCAATCGGGGTCACGAAGCTGATGTTCAACCGCTCGCAGATGCCGTCCGTGGCGACATCAACGCGTTTCTCCATCTCTCGGAGCGCGCGCGTCTTCTCCTCGATATCCTCGTAGTTGTTGATGAGGTCTCTGAGGCATACCGCGGCATCCACGAGGACCGTGGCTATCTCGTCGAACAGCTCGAAGAAGTCTTCTTCCGTCGGCATGAAGCGGAATCGTCTCACCGGTAATCCTCGCTATGCGTTCTTGAGGGTGATTGACTCGATGATGTCGGCCACGTCCTCGCACTTGTCAATGGCCGTCTCGATGTTGTGATAGATCTCGCGCCACTTCAGCGCGTCCATCGGCTTGTCGTGCATCTGAAAGAGCTTCGCCATGGCGGCTCTGTTCGCCTGATCGCCCTGGTTTTCGAGGCGATTGATGGCGACGCACCGTTCGCGTATCTCGCCGAGCTGTTTTCTCATATCCCGCAGAAAGGTGACCGCCTCCGCCGCGAGATCCGTGGCCTCCACCAGTATCTTGGTGAGCTTCACCGCCGAATCGGTGGGTTCTTTGATCTCATAGAGCACCATCCTGTCCGCCGCGGCCTCGATGAAGTCCAGGATGTCATCCATCGCGCTGACGATCTCGTGGATGTCGTCGCGATCTATCGGGGTCACGAATGTGGTGTTGAGCTTGCGGATGATCTCGTGAGCGATCTCGTCGGCGTCGTGCTCGATCCCCGTGATCTTAGACGCCTTGTCTTCGGCCTCTCTGTAGTCCGTCATGAGGTCGGCCAGCGCATGAGCCGCTTTCTGCACGGTTGCGGCCTGTTTCTCGAAAAGCACGAAAAAGGAGTCCTGCTTCGGCACCAGTCTGAGCATGTGATCCCCCGCTGGGTCGGTCTCGATCAAGACAAACGAAAAGGCCAGCTTCTTGGCGATGCTGACCTTCTCATGTACCTGTCGCGCCTCTCACTTGACTGTATCCCCAGCCCCGTCATTCTTCCTTGACCGCAGGCATTATACCAACCCGTCCATCCCGACGTCAACTCGATAGCGATCGGCGGCCATGCAGGAAACTGCACGCAATGGCACGAAAGTTGCAGTAGATCAATACTGCGCCGGCAGTCACGCCAGTTACGAAATCGTGCGATGCCGGTGGACGGCCGTCCGAAAGAGGGAGCGAATGGTGCGCAGATTCTTGCTGTTGGCTATATGCGTGCTCGTCATTGGAGCGTGCGTAAACTCGCATGCCGCCATGCCGACCTACAGAATCCATGAGCTTGGGACGTTATTCCCCCGGGCCATCAATGCGTCGGGCCAGATCGTGGGCAATCAGTATCAGCCGAGTTCGGGCGAAACTCACGCCATCCGTCGGGGTCTGGACGGAAGCCTGGTGCACCTGAGCATGTTCTCAGGCGGCGTCCGGGCCGAGGCGTGGGACATCAACGACTCAGGACAGGCTGTTGGATGGGCGAAGGACAGCGCGGGGGTCAATCATGCCGTCCTCTGGAATCCCGATGGAAGCATGACCGATATCGGGTGGCTTTCCGGCGGCAGCTTCGGTTCGGCCACGGCCATCAACAACGCCGGGCAGGTAACGGGGTCGTCGAGGGTCGGTGCCTATGACCGCGCCTTCCTGTGGAGCGCGAGTGGCGGCTTCGTGGACCTGAGCGCTCTCGGCAGCGGCATCCTGAGCGGCATCTGGGCGTACGGCTGGAGTATCAATGCTCAGGGCTACGTGACCGGCTACGGCTCCGTCCGCAAGGGCGCGGTGGATATCTCCCACGCCATTCTCTGGAAACCGGACGGCACCGTACAGGACCTCGGCGCCTCCACAAGCAACGCTTCCTTCGGCCGCGCCGTGAACGACTCGACCCAGGCCGCCGTGAACGTGGACCAGGCGAACGACTTTCTCTGGACCGGCACGGGAACCACGACTCTGACCGGATTCGAAGTCTACGGCATGAACAATCGCGGCGAGGTAGTCGGCGTCAATACATCGGACCGTGCCGGCTTCTGGAGCGCTTCCACGGGGCTTGTTTCCCTCCCCACTCTTCCGGCTTGGAATGGAAGCAGCGCGACGGACATCAACTACGCGCGCTGGATCATAGGCACGTCATACCAGACGTACTGGTATGACCGCCGGGGAGTTCTGTGGGAGGCCGTGCCCGAGCCTTCGAGTTTCCTGGCCCTGGTATGCGGCCTGGCCGGGCTAGGTATCCTCCGTCGCAGAGTGAGGTAGCCGCTAGGTCCTCCCGGCCTCGCTCCGCCGGATGAGCAGGAAGAGAGTATAAGGGTCAACGATCTCGACATCCTTTCCTTTCGGAGATGCCTTGATCGCATCGAAGAGCTTCTTCTGGTTCGTCGGACTCCAGAGGATGTCGCGGAAGATGAGGAACTCGGGCTTCTCCGCGCCGAGCCTGCTGAGCACCCGCTTCGCGGATTCATCCGGCGGGCCGTTCAGATCATCCGACATGCGAATGAACGGCATCCCCTTGTAGACGCCCCAGCGCTCGATCTTCTGCGCGACGATCCCGTTCGCCGAGAACTCGGTGTACGCGTCCAGGACCTCCTCGGACATCGGCGGCCCGTATCCGTCAATGATGAAGCCCGTGACCGAGAGATCCCACTGCCGATAGTATCGCTTGCAGTGCTCGGTCCAAGTCTTCACGCCCGACGGCAGGCCGGAATACTCCCTCGGCTCCTGGAGATGCCCCGGATTCAGATACCCGGCGCCGGAGTCGCCCGCGACGAAGTAATCGTTCGATGACGCCGTCTTCCGCGTGTAAGCCATCCCCGCCGCGAACCGGTCCGCCAGGTTCGGATTGAACGCCCATCCGAGCGGAATCTGCCCCCGCACCGGATCGTCCCAGAGGTCGGGAATCCGGTGATAGAGCCACGCCGCCGAATCATAATCCCCGACGTAGATGGTGATATAGGATTTCGCCGCGACTTTCCCGTCCGGCGTGATGAGGCCCTTCGCCTTCAGGTCCGCGATCGTCGGCAGCTTCTGGGGGTATTTCCGCTTCAGCGGATAGTGCTGGTAGACCGACGCATTCGCCATGCAGCCCATCCCGAGCGCGTCCGCGTCCATGAAGCCGTTGAAGCACGAGATGATCTCCGCATAGCGCCACTCCGAGGGAACTCCGCCGTGCTTCCCGCCCGCCCCGGCATGATCCGTGTACTTCTTGTCCCAGGGCGTGAAGCCTCCGACGTGGATCATCTTCGCGCCGCGAACCCGCTCCCAGGCCGAGCGCATGATCGCCTGAAGAGTGCGAACGTCCGCGCCCAGCGGCTGATTCGGGTCGTCCACGGGAGTCTCGTCGTCCCACGGGCCGAGATCGAAGAAGAAGCCCCGGTGCGCGATGAAGTAATCATGGTTCGAGAGCGTGTGATTCGGGACGTAGCCGCCGGGATTTGTGAGCCAATACGCGTCCATGTAGTAGCCCATCTTCGTGGGCTCGCACCGGCCCGCGTCCAGGTATTTCTCCTTCGCCCAGATGTATGCGTCGCACTTCGCGCTCCCGGTTGATGGGGTCTTCGATCCCGGTATCGTGCCCTTGCCCGTGAACATGCTCGTTCCATCGGGATTGAGCAGCCGAACCTTCACGGGGAGCTTGAGGTCTTCGGTGAGGTGGTGGTAAAGCGATCCCTCGGACGGGTCGTATCTCACGCAGGCGAGGTTCTCTACGCCCGCGATGGTGGACGCCACGCACGAGGTCGCCGGGACTCGCTCATCGTAGACGACGAGGCCCTTGATGTCGCGCTTGAACGTTCGGACGAGGGCGTCGAGATCGGGTATCTCCTGGATGCGATGCTTCTCCAGAAACTCGCCCGGCTCGCGGAGCCTTCGGAGCCAGTAGCGGTCAATGCTCCCGTCTCCGCCGCCGACGAAGAAAACGTACAACCGAGGCGAGCGCCGGTTCACGATCCCCTGGACCGATGAGACGAAATGCGCGTGGTCCCAGATTCGCCGGCACTCGTCGGGCTTGCCCCGATCGAGCTTGAGCGTGTAAGTGAGATCGAAGGTGCAGAGCGTCTTCTCCGAGGATTCCGCGGACCTCGTCACGAAGCAGACGCCCACCAACGCGAGCACGAGAATTGTCAGTCCCAACCGCCGCCTCCCCAACCGCATAGTGACTCAATTGTAATCCGGTTCGGCGGTCCGTGGCAAGGCTTCGAGGTCAGCGGCCCTTCATGATCCGCAGCGCGAGCTCGAATGACGAAGGGGGGATCGTGATTCCGCGCGAGTAGGGCTGATCGAGCGCCCATACGGTCGCCAGTGCGAGCGAGACCAGGAGAGCCATCACCCCGACTTTGATCGCGTGCGATCTCACATCGCGCATGTCCAGCCCTATGATAGCCCCGATCACTATCAGCGCACTGAGAGCCAGTACCGCGTGCAGAATCGCCGGGAGGTTCGAGCGTGCCTGCACCAGCCGCTGCCCGCGGAGCTTCGTCATGTCAATGAACTGGACGAGGATCTGCTCGTGAACAGGCAGATCGCTGAGCCCCTCCGACGGGGTCGTGGGGAGAATGCGCCACATCTCCGCGACCGTCTGCCAGGCCGTCGGACTTGACTCGCCGCGCCTCATCGCGGGCCATTCCTCTTTCACCATCGCTTCGGCATACTCGATGCAGAGCGCGCGCATTCGACGGTTGAGCGGGTCGGGCAGGTCGCGCGAGAGCCGGTATACCGCGACCAGTGAGGACCCCTCAACGCTTACGGCGGAAAGCCCCTGGCTGTATTCGGACCAGGTGGTCACGATCATGAACGCGGAGAAGAAGCCGAAGAACGTGAGCGCACCGCTGACGAAGAGCGATTGTACCTCCGGGCCGCCCGCCGCCGGATGTCTGCGGTGGTAGTCATGCACCGCGTAGACCAGCGCGACCGACGCGGCAACGCACACCACGCAGAACGCCCCCACCACCGTGCCGAAGGACATTGCGCACCTCCCCAGAGGTGCTTACCCGTCCTGTCGGGCCGCATAACCGGAGTATACCGCGCAACACACGCCCACCAGCGTGAGCACGGAACCAACCGCATAGTGCCCTATTTGTACCACGGTCGGGGGTCTCTGTGAAACACGCCCTCAGCCTGGGACTGGAAGCCCCAGGCTACCATGATAGATGAAGCAAGCTAAAGCGAGCTGCCATTGGCGCTCCGAGCTTGCTTCAGCCTGCTTGCACTAGACCGTAGACTCGCCATTTGATGGTGAGGCGGAAGCTCGTTATCGCGTACTCATGGAGACCGGGTACTCCGTGCGCCAGCGCAATACGCTGGCATCAGCCGGCGTGTAGCCGTTTCGTTACCGGGTCTTCGTTTATCCAGTCCTGCAGCCATACTTTGCCGTCTTCGCGAACATCCAGGTATGGCCCTTGCGAGGTATCCTGAGACCAGGATCCTGTGTTGAAGTAAGTGCCCTTTACTCCATTGCCCAGGTCAATATCCTCCAGCTTGTCCGTCCTGTGGGTATGCCCGAAGGTGAGGTAGAGCACGGGGGCCAGCGGTTTCCCAGCGTGGATCGTATCGGCGACGTATTCCCGCATCTCCTCCTTGGCGGCTCTCCGCCAATTCCCGAGTATGAAGGGCTTGCCCAACTCCGCCAATATCCTCTTCAGCTCGTCCATGAATCCGCCGTCGTCGAGTGCGTCCTTCAGATCACGCCCGGCCGTCTCGTGCGGATCGAAGTCATCAGGTATGGCCCGGTAGGCGTTCTGTCCGGGTCGAACGTCCACAGGATCCTGCGCACCCGGTGGTCTTGTCGCCGAAGGATCATTCACATCGCGTCGCTGCATCGCCCACTGGAATGCCTCCAGACTGCTCGCGATATACGTCCGGAGGGTCAGATCCTTGATATACAAGAGGAGCGCCGGATCGTAGAAATGCCCGTGCTCGACGAGTATGGTGGACTGCCCCGGGTAGTCCAGCTTGTAGTCCGGGTAGCAGCAGCTCGTTCTTCGAAGCGAGGAGATGTTTCGCTCCGCCATGCTCCTGAAGCCGCTGACCCCAATGTCGTGGTTGCCGTGCACATACGTGAGCGGCACACTCTGGTTGAGCCTCACCAGGCGATCACAGACCGCCCGCGGGACGCACGTGCCGTCCGTGTCGTCCTGGAACACGCACTGGCCTTTGTACGGCGGCATGTCCATCAAGTCGCCGTTGATGATGAACTCGGAGATGTGGATCTGCTCGCACCAGTCCAGAAGGTCGAAGAAATGCTCCTGCTTGCTCTTCCCGCTGTCGCCGACCTTCTCGCCGGTCCACGTGTCTACGTGAAGGTCTGAAACGATGATGCGTCTGCCCATAATGCCTCCTGCCCGAGTGCCTGAGTCACGAAGCCACGTTGGCACTGAGAGATAGTGCCGAGACATACATCTCGTCACTTCGCTCAGCATGCTATCACATTGCAGGCAGGTCTGCAAGCTACTCTGTGTTGTGCGGTCACTGGATGGGGCGGCCGTGGGCGTTGGCCAGAGGACGAGATAATTCCGCGGAGCGGACTGCTCGGCAGAGGTGCTTACCTGCCTGGGCTGTCTGCATGAGCGTCCGCACAGGCGAATGAACGGCCTTTGGGAGAATGATGTGCTGAGCGTGATCCTTCAGCTCGCGATCGCGTACTCCATGGAACGAGGATTCTCCATGCGCTTGGAGGCGTCCAGTATCTCAAGCCCCACTATGTTGCCGTCCTTGTCGTAGTCGAGTATTACGCCCGGCTTTGCTTCGTCGCTTTCCTCCACCGGCGTCTCGCTCAATACTATGCGCAGCACATCCACCTCGGGATCGTACGTTACCTTCATTCTGTCCTCCAGTACTTGCCGATCTTGCTGGTCCGGTAAACGGTGATGACGACCGCTGGGTCAGGACGGTCATCCACGATTGCCCGTACCAGGAACATTGTACCACGGAAGTCAACCCGCGATTGGTGCGCTTTCCGCCCACCAGGTTCGGAAACCACCTGCTCAGGGCGCTGGAGAACGGATTCCAGGGCTTCAACTGGGATTCCGCGCCGCACAAGCTCCTGCTTGGCATGGTCGGACAATCTGAATCGCACGGGCCTGCTCCCTTGACTCGTACAGTGACTAGGATCGCGCCGACCGCCGCGCTCGGCGCGGAAATGGCGTGTTGCCACGCGGGCATAACGGCGAGGCATAAGTCTCGCCCCGTCAGTCAGCATGATAGCACATGACCGGCGGTTGGGCAAGAGATGCTTCTGCCGTAACGTCGGGCGCACGCTTGTCCATCGAACGGACCTCTGGTATAATGGCCGTGTTGATCTCACCGTTCAATGGAGTTGCCATGAAACGCCTGTTCGCTGTTCTCTTCATCCTTTTCGCTCTCTCATTTCTCGCGCAGGAAGCACAAGCCATGCGAATTGACCAACCGAACATCGTCTCGAAGGCCGAGTGGGGCTCGATGAAGCCCGGCGAGCTCTACCAGGATCAGCCCTACAATCCGTTCTCACAGGGGATCATGGACTACGCGCTCGCCATCACGATCCATCACACGACGATCCCGCTCGGCACGAATCCTCCGAACATCGAGGAGGACAAGAAGAAGGTCCTCGCCATCCAGCGATACCATGTGAGCAAGGGCTGGGGCGATGTGGGCTATCATCTCCTCATCGGCAGCGAAGGCTCGATCTACGAAGGCCGCCCGCTCGGATACACCGGCACGCACGCGCCGCCGAACTCATACAACCTCGGAGTCAGCGTCATCGGTGATTTCCAGACGAAGGAGTATCCGAATGAGGCGCAGCTCGACGCCGTGATTCGGCTCACGACCTGGCTCTGCGAGAAGTATGACATTGACCCGACCGCGAAGATCACCATATTCGATCAGAGCAACCTCGCCGTCTGCGGACATCGCGACTGGGGCGCTACCGACTGCCCCGGTGACCGGCTCTACGCGCTCATCCCGAGCATCCGCGAGCGAATCCGCGCGGGCCTGCTGTCGGGCGCCCCGGCCTACGACGCGCGCATGTCCGTCTATCAGTATCTCCCGCGGACGCTCATCGCGGGGCATTCGTATCAGCTCCCGCTCGCGGTTCGAAACGTCGGCTTCATCATGTGGTCATGGATGAACCAGGTTCGGCTGGAGTCGCTCGCGCCGGACGCGGTCACGATCTCCGAGCCGAATCTCAAGGAGAAAGAGGACGTTCAGCCGCTTGCAAATCGCACGTGGCAGGTGACGATATGCGCGCCCACCGCGGCGAATCAGCACCTCGCGCTGGCGATGAAGGAAGCCGACGTGCGCTTCGGCTCGGAGATCGCCTGGGACGCGCAGGTTCTCCCGGCGGATGCGTTCGTTCCCCAGTGGCTCGCGATCGGCTCGATGCAGGCTCCGACGCCGGCCCAGACGCCGACGCAGTCGCCGGCACGGACGCCGGACGCCTCCTTCGCGAATGACTTCTTCCTGACCAAGCCGCTCGATGTGCTCGACGTGATGGATGAGGCGAGCGAAAAAGCGCACGGCTACGCGGTGAGCGATCAGACCTCGACCGGAGAGCGGAGCTTCCGCGGCGCGGACGGCCAGCGCCAGGCCGACTCCGGCAGGTACTACAAGGGCGAGGAGACCTTCCGCATCTCCGTGAAGGGGTTCAATGGCGCAGAGGTGATCCTCCGCAGGCGCGTTGATCCCGGCGTCCGCGATCAGAACTCCGTCGTGTACATTGACGGGAAGCGGTTCTCGACCTGGAAGCCCGCGGACACGAGTATGCGTCGGGGCCTGCGCGATATGGACCTCATCATTCCGGCGCGATGGATCGCCGGCAAGGACTGCATCACCGTCCAGGTGAAGTCCGCGCCGTCGGCCCAGCAGGGGAATTCGTCGTTTCGGTACGAGCTTCTTGACGCCGCTGAGCCGCTCGTTGCTCCGAACTCCGGGGAGAAGGTCGGCGCTCTTAAGTGGACACCGTGGAAAACGAACACGG
>Ga0315284_10011565_pt1 | contig 12587 bp, 11 predicted proteins | sample YL17G09_16_MG_FD_203696 | JGI IMG/M metagenome (GOLD analysis project Ga0315284, IMG submission 203696) | Sediment microbial communities from Yellowstone Lake, YNP, Wyoming, USA - YL17G09_16 | ecosystem: Environmental > Aquatic > Freshwater > Lake > Sediment | place: USA: Wyoming | collected... | reverse complement strand
GTGATCTTGACCTCGAGTCCCGACGGAAGGGAGAAGCATTGGCCGATGGGCGATACGAAGCTACCCGTGATCGGCGAATCCGTATTGTCCTGCCACACCTTCCAGTTGTAGAAGATGTAGTAGCCAGAGGAAAGACCACTCGCCCCGAACGCCGAGTGTTCGGCGTTGACTTCGGCCTTCTGGCCGCGATAGCCGAAGACGATTTTCGCCAGCCACTTGGCTGGGGTGCGGGCGGGTATGGTAGGCTGGTCCAGCAACAACCGGACTTCGACCAGTCCATCACTGGTCTTGATCCCCCAGCCGCCGAGCGGCATCCCAGTCGCAGGCTGCTTCTCCGTGGCGACGGCTGTCGCCGCTTCAGCCATGCGTGCTTGGCGTTGGTGCGGCCGTCCGTAGACCATGTACCAGACTCCGGCCAAGAGTGCCAAGATGACGACGATCACGATAACGGCTACTCCCGGTCCCACTGCCTTTTGCACTTTGGTTCTCCCTTTAAATCCAGAGTGTGTTACGGCTTTATTAGAGCAAAATTTTGAGAAAAAATCAATAGCCCACAGCCCTGTCTTCAACCAACCCCAATTTTTACCTTGTAGTTATGTCAATTAGTTCCACGGTTCGAACCGTGGAACTAATTGACAAGATGTCATTGCGAGCCGCTCTGGACGGAGAAGCAATCTCACAGTACCTTGCAATTAGATTGCCACGGCCTTTGGCCTCGCAATGACCCTGAAATTTTTTTCACCTAGATCTTCAAATTCGCCTCGGTTCAGATTTTGTAACATTTACTACCATTATCTAGAGTATGGTAGTAAATGCATTATTTCTATAAAGTTGATCAATTTCAAAATTATTAGGTTAAAAAAATATAACTACTCGACGGTCGTCGTTTAGTTATATCAAAATAAGGTAGAATAATAGCTTACTCGAGTTTCAAGTTCGCCTCGGCCTCAACTTTTGACCAATGAGTGCTTTTTTGGGAATTCTATAATTTTTGTTTTCTAAGGATTGAATCAAATTCTCTCTGAAAAAAATCGGAGACCTCTTTCTTTTTAGATTTTTTTCCGATTAGCATCGGCTCGAGAGCTTCAAAATTTTCCAAACCGCTATTTAACTTTGCTAAAAGGGTTGCGGAGTCAATTTTCTCGCCAAACTTCTTTTCCACACCCGGTATCAGTCCATCAAGCGTAAATTTTTTTTCTTTTAACAAAATAAAAATATCATAGGCGTCTTTGACTTCTTTTCTTTGATAGGCGGAAAGAATTTTCGAAGCAGCGATGTCCAAAAGCGACTCGATTTTTATTTTGCCGATCCTTTCTGTTCTGTCCAGCTTTGGGAATGGGTAAAACACGAATTCAAGCTTCTGTTGTGAACCGTTTTTCAAATTAAAAACATACTGGAATCGGTTCATATTGATAAACGACTCTTTTGTTGCCGCTTTGATTTTATTTTTGATTTCGTCAGTTAAAGATGTTAAAACAATTGTCTCTGGCATATCGGTCAAGATAATGTCAATATCTTCCGACTTCCTGTGTCGAAGATATATTTCGGAAAGCGCGGTTCCGCCGCCCCATGAGGCGATTTTCGCAAGCGGAGATCTAAAAATCTCCTCAAGAATTTTTTTTTGTTCCTTTTTTAGCATAGTATTTTTTGAGCATTTGCTTCAAGGTTGGGTCAATCTCGAGGTGATTGAGGTTTTTTTCAACTAATTCGGTGTCGAGTGATTGCCAGTCGCCGAAATTTATTTTGCGTGACAAATACCAGCGCAAAACACTTGGATTTTTCAAATCAAGCGACCTTGCATCATAATCCCAAATGTATTTTTGGTTGGTCTCCATGACTTTATTTTACCACGAATAGGGTTAAATTTTCAAGTTCGCCTTGGCCTCGACTTCCGACCAATGAGCACTCTGGTTGTTTGAGTATTTAATTGCTCCGGCGAGAGCGATGCCAAGGGCATTGTCGGTGGAAAGATTTTTGGGCGGAATAAGGATTTGCGCCGAAGTTGTTTTCGAAATTTCTTTTGCAAAATGATCGCGCAAATATTGATTGGCCGAGACGCCGCCGGTCAGAATCACCGTTTTCGGGTCGTATTTTCTAACTGCCTGGATTGTCTTTTTTGTCAAAATCTCCGCCACGGTTCTCTGAAACGATGCCGCTACATCCGCCTTTCTTATTCTAATGTTCTTAAGAATTTGAGAATGGTTTTTTGAAGATTTATGAATTTGTTGCGGGGGGTTGACGAGGTATAAAACGGCGGTTTTAAGTCCGGAAAATGAGAAATCGAGATTTTTGCGATCGAGCATTGCTATTGGCAAATCATAAGAATTGGGATTGCCGGATTTAGCTAATTTTTCGATTGCCGGGCCGCCCGGATAACCGAGATCTAGAATTCTCGCGACTTTATCGAACGCCTCTCCCGCCGCGTCATCAATCGTTTGCCCGATGGTTTTGTATTTGAGATGATCCGACATTAGCACCAAACTCGTGTGTCCTCCTGAAACTATCAGAGCCAAAATCGGGAAAATACCTGATTTGGGAATTTTTATGTAAGGGTTCAACCCTTGCATAAAATCTGGCAAGGGTTGAACCCTATCACAGATTTGTTTAGAGTTTGACGCAGCAAATGCTGCGTATATGTGCCCTTCTAAATGATTTACCGGAACAATCGGTTTATTAAAATACGAGGCCAGAATTTGCGCGGTTTCAACGCCCATTAATAACGATCCAATCAATCCTGGGCCATTTGTCACGGCAATAGCGTCAATATGATCTCGAATTAGGAATTTCGAATTACGAATTAGGGGCTTATTTTTGATCTTTCCGACCTCGGCTTCCGTCTGGGCTCGGCCCAGCCGAGACCGATGGCCATCGGCCGAGACGGGTAATTTTTGATTTTTAATCTCCAGAAATGGCGTTAATGATTCCTGCAAGACAGGAATCATTGATTCAAGATGAGCCCTTGACGCCATTTCTGGGTATACTCCTCCCCATTTCTTGTGAATTTCAATCTGCGAGGCAACGACATTTGATAAAATCTCTATCTCGTAACCGTCAGATTTTTCTGTACACGAAATCACCGTAGCCGCAGTTTCATCGCAACTGGTTTCAATTGATAAAATATTAAATTTATTTTTCATAACGGGTGAATTTTAGCAGAAGAAGGGAAAAATTTCCATATTATTTAGCATTTTTTGCATTTGTAAAATGTTTTTGTTAAATTTGGGATGATCGGCATCAAGGATAGGGGAGGACTACATGGATGCTGTCGAGGAGCGGCCCACAATAAGCTGCGAACTGCCTCTGTCGGAGAGACGCAGATTCCTCCGCCAGGTTAGGAAAGGGGAGGATGGGTTGGTTGGTACGATCCTCGAGATGTACAGTAACGATCCGGAGAAGTCGAAGGCCGTGACGGTTTCCAATGTTGTACCGGGCTTTGTCTTCGCCGAGGACGCTGGGCGGGGCTATGAACTCCATGTGCTATGCGAGGCACTTTCTCGCTACCCTGGGAGGCCCATCAGGCTGTAAAGACCAACCCCGCCGATTTCCCGCGGCCAGTCCGTTTGTGTACGGCTGGCCGCTTCTCTTTTAAAATCATTTAAACCTGATAGAATCAAATTATGAAATCTATTCTCCAAACCCCCCAATGGGCGGAGTTTAAAAAATCACAAGGCTGGGAGATTTTGAAATTAGGCGAGATTTTTGTCCATAAGCGCGGGGTTCAACTGGGCAAGAATTTTTTGTATGTGCCAGAGGTCTCCGCGGATGATATTACACCATCCCAGATTGAAGAGCTGAAAAAAATGGCTAAAGAGCAGAACTCTATTTTCGCCCGGCTCGAATTCCTTGACCCTTTTTCCGAAAACGCCCACAAAATGATCCGTTCTCTCGGATTTATTAAGTCGTTCGAGGAAGTCCAGCCAAAATGGCGGCAGATAATCAACTTGGTGCAGACAGAGGAAGAAATATTGGCCCAGATGAAATCCAAAGGGAGATATAATATTAAGGTGGCGCAGAAGCATGGTGTTAGGATAGAAAATGGGTTTGAAAATTGCAGAGTTGAAAATTCTTTAAAAATTGAAAATTGTAAATTAAAAATTGTCAACACTTTCTACAGTTTATACTCCGAAACTGTTAAGCGAGAGAAAATTCAAGGTCGCTCCTCAAGATATTTTGAGAATATGGTTGACAAACTGTCAGATACAGACTATGTTGGAATCTACACCGCGAGTTACCAAAATGAACCTGTTGCGGCGGCATTAATTACTATATATTCCGGTGTAGCGTCATATCTTTACGGGGGATCGTCAAGGAGGCATAAGGAGGTTATGGCTCCTTATTTGATGCATTGGAAAATCATCCAGGACGCGAAAGAGCGCGGTTGTGTCACTTACGATATGATTGGCCGCTCGAAACCAGAAGACGTCCCGATTGAAAATCGCGCTCCGATAACAGATCGTGAGTCCTCGATGGTAATCGGGAGATCCTCGACCGAAAGCGTCGGGAAGGGATCAAAATGGGCAGGCGTAACCCGTTTCAAAGAGCAGTTTGGCGGCGAAGCGGTGGAAATTATGGGAAGCTACGATTTTGTGGTAAAGCCAAGGTTGTATAAGGTGTTTAAGTTTTTCGAGAAGATGAGGAGAAAATCAGAATGAAAATTAACCTAATTATACTAATTGACCTAATTGACCTAAGGAAATCCCAAAAACCAACTTGGGAAATTATGAAATTGGGATTTATTTAAAATAATTAGAAATTAGAGCAATTAGAATAATTTAAATACAAAATGTCTATCAAAGAAAAAATCAGAAAAAGTTCGCCAGGTTTTGTTTCCTGGACTCACAAGGTGCGGGGCGTGAGCGCCCACTATCTCTATGGCCGACCCTCGCACCGTCTCAGAGTGATTGGGGTTACCGGAACAAACGGCAAAACTACCACTTGCCACTTAGTAGTGAAAATTTTGGAAGAAGCTGGTGCGCGGGTCGGAATGGCGACGACCACCACTTTCAAAGTCGGGGGCCGTGAATGGACAAATAAAACCAATATGACCACAGTTAGCCCGTTTGGTTTGCAGAAACTACTCAAGCAAATGGCCCAGGCTGGCTGCCAGTACGCGGTGGTTGAAACCACCAGTCACGCTGTGGCGCAATATCGCAACTGGGGAATCAAATACCACGCTGTCGTTTTGACCAACATTACCCATGATCATCTTGATTATCATGGAAATTTTAACGATTATCTCGAGACAAAATTAAAACTTTTCAAAAACAACCCGCAGATTTCGGTAGTGAATGCTGATGATCCGTCGGCGAAAAGATTTTTGGAGCAGCCGGCCGGTCGGCATTTGAGTTATTCGATCGAAAGCCGGGCGGATGTGACGGCGCGCAAGATTTTACCCGATCGCGACGGAACAATTTTTACTTTAGTTTTGCCGACCGTTCAGGCGACAATTGACTATCATTTGCTGGGGAGATTTAATATTTCAAATGCGATTGCCGCGGCGGCGACCTGCTTTGGTTTGGGCGTGCCAATTGAAGCGATAAAAAGAGGATTGGAAAAGATCAGTGCCGTTCCCGGCCGGATGGAAAAAATTGACGCGGGGCAGGATTTCACCGTGATTGTTGATTACGCCCATACGCCGGACGCGCTCGAAAAAGCATATTCCTCATTAAAAGAGGGCATCCGAGGTAAAATGATCGCTGTTTTAGGGGCATGCGGCGATCGCGACAAAACCAAACGGCCAATTATGGGCGCGATCGCCGGCCGGTTTGCCGATATTGTCGTTGTCACCGACGAAGAACCGTATCACGAAAATCCGGAGGAGATTATCGAGCAAGTTGCCCAAGGTGTGCCGCGCGGCGGCAAAAAGATGCAATTGGACGAGAATTACTTTAAAATTTTAGATAGGCGCGAGGGAATTAAAAAAGCCCTTTCGCTTGCGGAGCGTAATGATTTGGTGATTATTACCGGCATGGGCGCGCAAGAGTTTCGCGTCGTCGGCGACAAGCATATGAGCTGGAACGATCCGAAAGTCGTGAGAGAAGAATTGGCGAAGCTGGGCTTCGCCAAGTGAGTTAGAAAGTTTATAAAGTTCGTAAAGTGCCGGATATGGTTGACAAAGAAGTAAAAATCTGATCTAATATAGTGAAACTCGCGTATCTTGACATTGGCCCCTTGGGTTTAATTATTCATTAAATTTATTTAGTGGCTAGCTAAGCCCAAAGGGACAAAGAGCCCGGGCGAACGAAGGAGGCGTTCCGGTGATAGAGGTTCCCCGTCTGATGTTCGTGCCGGCTCTGCCGGCGAATCTGAAGGAGATGCTCGAGGCGCAGGTGAGGCGACTGATCGAGGTCGGCCTGCCGAAGGAGGTTGGCGTCGACGAGGCGAAGTTCCTTGACGACGCCATGGCTATGGCCGACGAGTTCGCCTTCTCCACCGACTTGGCAGCCATCCAACTCGACCAAGTCTGGATTGTGCACTACGGAGTGCGCGACCGGTTCCTGATGTTAACGGGTGGGGTGACGGAATGGACCAACCCCGACAAGTTCACGCTCTACGAAGGAGTCGCGGTGCCGGATGGGCTGCGGGTCGAGCAAGGACAGCTCGGCCTGAAGTACAAGAATATCGCGCCCCGCGACGTCCGCCAGGAGCACGACCCGCTCGAGCAACTCGGAGTCCCCAAGGAAGGCCTGACAGCTTTCCTCTACTGGGGTAAAGACTTGCTCCGAGAGTCCTACATGGACTTCCCCGGTGCGGTCTCCGAGTGCGGCTTCATCCCGTATCTGCGCCTCTACGACGAGAAGCCGGTACTGAGCGACTACAGCGCCGTCTACGCCGATCCGTTCTATGGCTCGGTGTCGGTGTCGCGAGGGAGTTAGGAAGCTTGGCATCTGGGGCCTTTGGCCCTCTTGGTGCCTTGGTTCCGCGTACAGGCGGCCGCTGCGTTTCGCGGCCGCCGCTTCTCATTTTGTAAAATTTATGCTTCTATACTTAAGAAAGTACCTTGCCTTCGGCTACGGCTTAAGGAAGAGAAATCTCTGCTTCCTTTAGTTCTCTGATTTGGCTAAGGCTCGATCAGAACAAAAGGATAAAGCGGATACTCCTTGTTGGTTTTTAGGTCGAGAATATTTAATTGCTCGCTTAATAACAATGCTCATAAGTTGGGCTACAGGACGTTTTGCTCTAAGATGTCCGAAGAATCGGAATAAAACCAACAATATTTTGTGCGGTCTCCGAGAACGGCAACATCCCGTATCTGAACCTCAACGACGAGAAGCCGGAACTGAACGACAACAGCGACGACAACGCCAATCCGAACTATGGCTCGGTGTCGGTGTCGCGAGGTAGTATCTCTCTATCCTTTAAGGGATTTTATCCATCCGCCAAGCATCTTGCCAATTTCTTGGAGATGATTTTCGAGTTCTAGATATTTAGGCTGATTGATAGTTTTTAGCTCATAAAGCATCCGGATAAGAATTTTTAAGAAATCGAGTTTGATGCTTGCTCGGTTAAGATATTGAGTTTTAGTGCTCGATGAAGATGATCCAGCGGTAGAAAGTAACTCCAGTAGTTCGATGATAAGCTGTTCGATTTTCTTAGTTAATACATCACGGGACTTTTTCGGCAAGTGATCGATCTGTTCGTAAAATAATTTATATAAATCATAAACTTTTTGTACAATCGGAACATCATTTTGGAAACTCACAATAACCTCTTTGATAAAATTATTAGTTTAGAAAACTTATTTGATAGTTGGAGTGAATTTCGGCTGGGCAAACGAAAAAGGTATGAGGTGATGCTCTTCGAGCAGAATCTTGAAGACAATTTGTTTATCTTACACAGAGAGCTGAAGAATAAAACCTATTGCCATTCGGAGTATAGCGCATTTTGCATTACTGATCCAAAACTTCGCCTTGTCCACAAAGCGAAAGTCAGAGATCGCATAGTTCACCACGCCATCTACCGAATTCTTTATCCCATTTTTGACAAGAGTTTCATCTTCGATTCATATTCCTGCCGGCTGAACAAGGGAACTCACCGAGCCGTTAGGAGATTAGAAAATTTTGTCAAGAAAGTGAGCAGGAACTATACAGGTTCTTGTTTTGCCTTGAAATGTGATGTCAAAAAATTCTTTGCTTCGGTTGATCATGAAATACTGAAGGAAATTATTGTCAAAAAAATCAAGGACAGTGATATTTTGTGGCTTCTCGAAGAGATAATTTCAAGCTTTCCGCTCGATTCGCTGGGCGCGAATCGAGAGAGAGAGAGAGAGAGAGAGAGGGAGGGAGAGAGAGAGAGAGAGAGAGTACTTTTGTCCGCGGCAGAGGTTGCTTTTTAGCCGCAAAGGGATACCAATCGGCAACTTAACCAGCCAGCTTTTCGCCAATATTTATCTCAATGAGCTCGATAAGTTTGTGAAGCACGAACTTAAGGCCAAATATTATGTCAGATATTGCGATGATTTTGTGATTTTGAGTCAGACATCGGCCGATCTTGAGGACTCGATTCCGAAAATTCAAGATTTTCTCGATTCCAAGCTCAAGCTTCGGCTCCATGAGAATAAAATAACGATTAGGAAGTTACGCCAAGGAATTGATTTTCTTGGATATGTGACTTTGCCTAATTGCATAGTTTTACGGACTAAAACGAGAAAAAGGATGATCAGGAAGGTGAATTCTAAAAACTTGTCATCTTACTTAGGGCTTTTGAAGCATTGCAAGGGTTACGAGCTTTCGAACCTTGTCAGAAATAAAATTATCAGGTAATGTAAAATAAGTTTGAAGAAATTATAACTTTATAAACTTTAAGAACCTTCTACTTTATGAACTTTCCAGCAGGAAACCTGCATCCGATAACCCAAGCGATCCGCGAGGCGGTGAGATTTTTTGAAAACTTTGGATTTGATGTTTACGAGGGTCCGGAAGTTGATACCGAATGGTACAATTTCGACGCTTTAAATGTTCCGGCTGATCATCCTTCGCGTGATGTCCAAGATACTTTTTGGCTCAAAGACGGCCGCTTGCTTCGCACTCAAACTTCAAATGCGCAAGTTCGCTACGGCGAGGGCAAAACTCCGCCGATTAAAGTGATTGTTCCGGGTGAATGTTTCCGCAACGAAGCGACGGATGCCGGCCATGATTCGGCTTTTTACCAGCTCGAAGGATTATATATTGACCGGAAAGTAACGCTCGGCCAGCTTTTTTGGATTATCGAAGAGCTTTACAAACATCTCTTGGGCGATGAGGTCAGAATGCGTTTTCGGCCGCATCATTTTCCGTTCACCGAGCCGTCAATTGAATTTGAAATGAAATTCCGCGGCAAGTGGTTTGAAATCGGCGGCGCGGGAATGGTTCATCCCAAAGTGATCTCAAATATGGGTTTGGATCCGGAACAATATTCCGGTTTCGCATTTGGCCCAGGCATCGAGCGCGGGGTGATGATAAAATACGGCATCAATGAAATCCGCCTTTTCCGCTCAGCTGATTTGAGATTTTTAAAACAATTCTAATAAATCGCGGACTGGCGCGGACTTTACACGGATCATCGCGGACGGAACAGAATAAAAATCAAAATGATAAATCAAAATGTAAAAATAGAAGAAAGCGAAAGGGGAAAAATGGAGCCAGACCAGACCAGACCAGAGAAGAAAAGTAATAAAAGAGTTTGGTATCCGGCGATTATTGCATTAGCATCACTGCTTAGTGGATGTTTGTCGATACTCACAGACAAATATAGATATAACAGTATAGATATACTTGATTATCCAGTCGAATATAATTTCTTTTCTATTTTGGCAGCGATCTTAGATTTGATAATGTGTCTGGGGATTGTGCTAACTATTATCTTGACCGTGTTGAATTATAAGAGAATGTCAAAAGCACAAATTGTCCTTATTGTCTTGGCCCTTATCCCGGCTTGGTTTCTTTTCCTCGACCAACTTATGATTGCTTTGCTACCCTATTCCGCATCTTCCCCTCCGGGAGCGATACAAATACCTTTATAACTGAAATGAAAATTCTAAAATCTTGGCTTAAAGAATATGTTGAGATTAAGCAGTCCGACGAAGAGCTGGATGATCTCTTGAGTTTTTCTGGAACGCTGGTTGAATCTGTTGAGTCGGGAATCGATTCGAAAATAATTGTGGCTGAAATCAAAGAAGTTTTGCCTCATCCGAATGCCGACAAATTGCGTTTGGCGAGAGTTTTTGACGGCGGAGGAGAACTGATCGTTGTTTGTGGCGCGCCAAACATTGAAGCTGGACAAAAAGTTCCGCTTGCAAAAGTCGGAGCGAGAATTGGTGAAATTGAAATCAAAAAAGCGGAAATTCGCGGAGAAGTTTCATTTGGCATGCTTTGTTCGCAAAAAGAACTCGGCTTAGGTGATGATCATACCGGAATCTATATCTTGCCAGACGATTACAAAGTTGGTGAGCCATTAAACAAATATATCGAATCCGATTCCGTCTTTGATCTTGAAATTACCCCCAACCGCGGTGATTGTCTCTCGCATTTGGGCATCGCCCGCGAGGTTGCCGCGCTGACTGATCAGAAAAATAAGTTTGATCCGCAGGAATATTTAAAACTGGCTAAGCCCGGCAAAGGTTTAGCGATCGAAATTCAAAACCCTGAACATTGTTTTAAATATTCGGCGGCGGTAATCAAAAATGTTGAGATCAAAGAATCCCCGCAATGGCTCAAAGATCGCCTCGTTGCGCTCGGCGCCAAACCGATCAACAATGTCGTTGATATCACAAATTACGTCATGCTCGATCTCGGTCAACCCTTGCATGCTTTCGATGCGGATAAGCTCCTCCCCCTTCGCCAAGGCTCCGGGGGATCTTCCGGTTCGCAAGCGAACACGGATCGAAAAATTATTGTCCGCGATGCCACGGAAGGCGAAGAAATTATTACACTTGACGGCGTAGAAAGAAAATTAAAATCAGGAATGCTGGTTATTGCTGACGAGAAAAAGGCGATTGCTCTGGCGGGTGTGATGGGAGGAGAAAACACCCAAATCGATGAAACGACGAAGGACATCGTTTTGGAATCGGCGGTTTTCGAGCGCCGTGTTACCAGAAAAACCGCAAAAGATTTGCAATTAATATCGGAGGCCAGCTATCGTTTCGAGCGGGGGATCGACAGTAAAATAACCGAGGTCGCGCTTTTGAAAGCGGCCAAAATGGTTCTGGAATTGACTGGCGGGGAGCTGGTTGAATCGGTGATTGATACAGCGGTTGAGCCGCAAAACGACTGGATTAAAGTCGAATACACCAAAATCAACGATCTTCTCGGTACTGCATTGTCGGATGAGCAGATTAACGATTATCTAAAATCACTCGGTTTTGAGTTCAAGGAGGAGATGGTTTTGTCTCCGACTTGGCGGCATGATGTTTTTCTCTGGCAGGATTTGGCGGAAGAAATCGCGCGGCTATATGGCTTTAAAAACATCAAGTTTGAACCCGTTGAGAAATCAGCTAAAGCCGAACCATCTTTTTATTATTACAAAGAACATTTGAAAGATTTGTTGGTCGAAGAAGGGTTCACCGAAGTTTCGACTTATCCGTTTTTGTCAGAAATGGATCTTGCGGCGGCGCAAGTTAAAGCATCGGATTTACTCGAAGTTGCCAATCCGGTGCAAAAAGAAAATAAATATATGAGAAATTCTCTCAAACCGGGACTTCTGAAAGCGATTGCGAAAAATCCGACTTTCGATCCGGTGATGATTTTTGAGGTTGGAAATGTATTCTCGCTCGATCAGGAGAATACGCACCTTGGGATCGCTATCTCCGGCAAAGGTGCGGGCAAAACTGCCGAGGAATTAGTTGAAAAATTAGCGGAAAAAATCGGCTGCGCAAAAGATTTATTCAAATTAGTTGAGCTGAACCGTGACGAGCTGACGCGATTCAAAATTAAAAAAACTAACACGGTCATCTGCGAAGTTGACTTCAAACCGTTAATCGAGGCGATGAAAGCATCTGCGGTAGAACCCTCCTTCCGTCATCCCGAACTCGATTCGGGATCCATCAAGTACCGGCCAGTCTCGAAGTTTCCTCCCGTCAGTCGTGATTTGGCTTTTGTAGTGAGCAAAAAAATTTCGCTCACGGAGATTAGAAATGAGATATTAGAAATTAGTGAGAAAATAGTACTAGTCGAGCCGTTTGATGAATATATCAGTGACAAATTCGGCGCGGGCAAAAAATCAGTCGCATTCCATATTTGGTTGGAAGAAAAAGACAAAACCCTTTCTGATGCCGAAGCGGATCGTGAAATTAAAAAAATTATTGACGCTCTAAAAGATAAATTTGGTGCGGAGCTAAGAAGCTGAAGCTCGCGGACTAGCGCGGCGCTTTTTGGGTGGAACAAAAAGCTGGATTATCAACGCTGAAAGACGCGGACTTAGCCAAAATGTGCAAGTCCGACTTGCACATTTATGGCTTAAGATTTGGATTTTTTTAAGTTCGGATATATGATGGTCTTATGAAAAAAGGGACATTTGTTTTAATTGACGGGAATGCGATTTTGCATCGGGCCTATCACGCGATGCCGCGATTTGAAATAAACGGCGAGCTGGTCAACGCGATTTACGGGTTT
>Ga0315284_10011564_pt1 | contig 12587 bp, 11 predicted proteins | sample YL17G09_16_MG_FD_203696 | JGI IMG/M metagenome (GOLD analysis project Ga0315284, IMG submission 203696) | Sediment microbial communities from Yellowstone Lake, YNP, Wyoming, USA - YL17G09_16 | ecosystem: Environmental > Aquatic > Freshwater > Lake > Sediment | place: USA: Wyoming | collected... | reverse complement strand
ACTATCGAAAAGCAGCCTGATCTGATTTGTGTCCTGTGCTGAAGATGGGAGGCAGAGCAACCAGATCGACGACCCATGTTCGTGCCGGCAATCCAAGCCTCGCGCGACGCGCCCGGTCGCAGCATCTTCGCTGGTTTCCTCCACCCCCTGTCGTCCGAAACTGAGGTTTCTTTCTGATTCCAACCGGCCAAATGCAATGCAGTTGCAGGTCGTCTGCTTTTTTTCACCATACGGGGGAGGCAGTGATGCGCTTCCGTTAATCGCGCCCATAAGTGTCACGCTCATCCATCCGGCAACGCTTTCCTTTTCTTGAAAATGCCAATTCTGCGTATAATGGCTACGCTACATAGCATCTCACCTTGATTTGCCGTACCGGAGGCTCCTATGCCCCAGACCGGCCAGATCACGCAGTCAAGAATTCTCAGCCAACAATCAATTGGAGGTGTTTCATGAAACATTCATGCTGGATCGTTTTTGTCGTAGCGGTGCTCATTGTCGGGTTTGCTGGCCTGGAACTGTTGGCGCAGGCCACAGACCCATTAGTGGGGACTTGGGAACTCAATATTGCAAAATCAAAGTTCGCTTCCGGGGCGGCGCCCAGGAGCAGCACACGGACATTCGTGCAGGACGGAGATGGACTTAAGTACACGGCGCGGGGCGTTGACGCCGATGGGAAGCCGACCTCGTCGCAATACACTGCCTATTACGATGGCAAGGACTACCCAATAACCGGAAGCCCGGATTCAGATACGATATCTATGAAGCGTATCGACCGATTCACCTCCGAAAGCGTACAGAAAAAGGGCGGCAAGGTGGTCGTCGTCAACCGACGTGGTGGATAGTCGAAATAAGATGCGTAATGTTCTGAGTTTTTGTAAGTAGCTGCAAACACATGGATTATTGAGATATTTCGTGTTTTGCGTTAACTCTTGTGGATTCAATCTGTTAACAATTTCGGGCAAAAAACTCAGAACATTATTTTCGGATTCCGGCGACAGGCCGATCATACTCGATCGTCCTGATCAGCAGCCAGCAGAATTACAATGATTCCAAGAACGCCAGGAGATCCGGGTAGTGATTCCAATGCACAGCTTCGCTCTTGGTATCCTGCCAAGACTGATCAAAGAGGTAGAACTTCCGCAAGGCTTCGCGCTTGGTCTGGATGGGGATCGCTTTATAGCCACAGGTGGTGTGGATCGAAACATGGCCCAGCCACTCTTGCACCACCGTGACGTCAACGCCGGCGAGACCCAAATGGGTGGCCGTGGTGTAGCGCCACAGGTGAACGGGACGCATCTTCTTGCCTTCGATGCCCGGCGCCTTGCGGGCGGCTTCGGCCAGGTATCGGCCGCAGAGGCCGAAAAGACCGGAGCGCGTCAAGCGGGCACGGCGCTGGTTGATGAACAGGTAATCGCGGAAACGAGGCAGAGGGACGCGCCGCTCCGATTTCAGATAGGTACGCAGGAAGGCCGCCGTGGAGTCCCATAGTGGAACCGTGCGCTCCTTTCTCCCTTTGCCGTAAATGACCACCTGTTTTTGGTCGAAGTCGAGATTGGAAATGAGCAGGGTGCACAGCTCCGAAGCCCGTGCGCCGGTGTTATACAAGGTGCGCAGGATGCACAGATCCCGGTAGCCGTCCCGACTTTGAGTATTCACGGAAGCAAAAACCGCATCGACTTCGTCCTTCTCCAGGAAAACCGGTTTGCGGCGTGGCCGTGTCCGTTTCGAGGGGAGCGCCAGAATCTGGCGGCACTGCGCCTGGTAGTGGGGCTGAAGCAGCCCCACCATTTTAAAGAACGATTTCACGGCGGCCATGCGGGTGTTGCGCGTCGAGGCCGTGTTGCCGAGAGTTTTCTCCAGATAGGAGAAGAAGTCCAATAACGGCGCCACCTGAAACTGTCCGAGGTCGGGATTGAGTTGCTCCGGAAAGCGGAGCTTCCAGTAGCGGAGCAATTGCAGGAAGGTCTGCTTGTAACCGGCGACGGTGTTGGGTGAGACACCCCGGTGCTGAGGCAGGTAGCAGGTAAAGTAATAGCGCAGGTAATCGGAGAGCTTATCAGAGTTCGGGATCATGGGGCATCCAGTCCAGACGATCGAAGCCGCGGGCGAAACGATGGCCGGCTTCGGCGAGCAGCTGTCGGGTCAAGGTCAAATAGGTTTTGGTATATTCGAAGCGGGCGTGCCCCATGTAGGTGGCCAGGAGGGGGAGTTTGGCATCCACGTCCACTTGCTCGTGATACCACCTCATGAGACGGTGCACGGCGAAGGCCCGGCGCAGCTCGTGCACATGAGGCGTGCCGTGGGTACAGTTTCGATAGGTGATTTGCGGCCGGTAGATTCCCAAATGCCGCATTGCGGTTTGAAAATACCGGCTGGCCGAACTTGGGCTACAAGCTCCGCGCTCGGGCAGGACGAGGAAAAATGGCCCCGCGGGAGGGATTCCAAACCGGCGTTGGCGCAGTTCGAGGAGGGACTCGAGATTGGAGGCTGCCCGACTGCCGATCGGAATCAGACGATCCTTGTGGAACTTGGAAGGCTGAATAAACAAGGTGCGCTGTGCGGCCGAATAGTCGGCCGTGGTGATGCGGACGCCTTCGGAGACGCGCAAACCGCAAGCATAGAGGAGATGATAAAAAACGTAGCGGGAACGAAACCGGAAGGAAGTTAACGGATTGCCGGAGTGATCCGCCTGCTGTTGAAGCCAATCGAAAAAGCGCCGCAGTTCGTCGATGGAGAAGACGTAAGGGCGGTAGTGCTCGATCCCGGGAACGGGAAAAGCCGGGACTGGACTTTCAGGCATCCATCCCTGACGCACCAGGTAACGGCAGAGCCCATGAAAAGCAGTGCGCCAGCCACGCAAGGTAATTCCCTTGACCCGGCCCTGATATTGAGCCATTAACCTGAGCCAAAGCCGGCTGTCGCATTGTTGCATGCAGTCGATGTTGTTCTCGGCCAGAAAGCCATCGATGCGTCTGAGATTGGAGGCCTGCGACACAGCGGAGAACCCGAGATTGTCGAGATAGTCGAGGTAGTCCCTGATGGCGTCGGCAAGGAAACTCCGGTATTTCAACTTGGGCATTTTGTCCATTCACATGTCCTCGGCATCGTTATTGGCAACATCCTGCAGCTGGACTAAATCGATTTTGGTGTAGACCAGGGTGGCGGAGATATGACTGTGGCCGAGCAGATCCTGCAGGGTCGGGAAGGAAACGCCGGACCGGAGCAGTTCGCTGGCAAATGCGTGCCTGAGCCAATGCCCGCTCCCCCGGATTCCTGCCTGGAGCATTCTTCGGCCAAGGACAGAAGCGATCGAAGTTGGAGTCAGGGGCGTGAGCGGAGGGGTCAGCGCCAAAAAGACATTCCGGTAAGGACTGGCGGCAGGCCGTTCGTTTTTCAAGTAATCCACCAAAGCTTCGATCAAGGGACGAGACAGCGGCAGCGGAAGAACATCCTGATTTTTAATGGCGGGAAAGCACACCACCGCCTGAGCCCAGTCGAAGTGGTCAAGGCTGAGCGCGGCGATTTCGCTGGCGCGCACACCCAGGCTGGCGGCCATCAGGATTATGGCGAGGTCGCGTTTTCCTCCGCGTTGACTCCGGTCGATGCTGCGCAGCAGGTGCAGGACCTGATCGGCGGTCAGGGCGCGAGGCGTGCGCGCAAGTTCGTAGCGCCGCGGGGAACGCAGCGTGCAGGCCCAATCCCGATCCAGGCGGCCAAGGCTGAAAAGGTAATGCAACAACCCGCTCAATAGTGCGTGAGTGTGTTGAATCCGCTTGACGTTGTGGGAAGCTTCCTGGCGGACAAATGTATCGATGTGGGCGCTTTTGAGTTGATTCCAGGCCGTCAGCCCCGCGGAATGCAGGAACTGGTCGAAATGGCGGACCAATCGCTCTATCAGTTTGCATGAGTTTCTGGCCAGGCCCTTGTGCTCTTTGCAAAAACATAGATAGTCCATCATCTCTGGGAAAAAGTAGCGGTCTGGGGCAAGCGGCCTTAAAGGAAAGGCATTATGTTGGAGACGTCCGGTGGCGTCCGCCCAGCGGAAAAAGGAGCGCAGGCTGAATTGCACGTCTCTGTGGTGGTGCGGTTCGAATCTCGACTTGAACCTGAAGCCCGCGGTCTTATGGGCCGGCGGATGATGGTGGATCCAATAGTCGATAAAATCACCGGCCCATTCCGGAGCGAATTCCTCGAGCGTCTGCAAGCCCCTGGCTTCCATAAAGCGGTTCAGATAATCCAGGTGTCGTAACTTAACGCCGATGGCACGGCTTGCATAACCGTTCGATTCGAGATAGGTCGCGTAATCGGTGATCCAGGGAGCAAGGTCCAAAGCGGCGCCTCTCAGTCTCTGTGGGGTTCCGGGGGAAGATCCAGAACCTGATAGATTCCGTGCTCGAATGCGATCAGGCCCCGGTCGATCAGTTCATTGCGTGCGCCGCTGAGTTCGTGCGCATGACGAATATCGAGGAATTCCGCCAGGCGCTCATCGGAATAGAAACTGACACCGTCCCGGTTGGAAACCGCGATCAGAACGAAATAGAGCAGTTTCTCCAATCGTTTGAGTCCCTGGTCGAATCTTTTGCGCAGGAACCGATGATCGATCCAACCAAACGAACCGCGGATGGATCGAATGCGATCCGGCCGGGGTGGCTGAGGCCGATGGTGGATGAGCAGGGGGATGCCCTGTGGTTTGGGGTGGGGCTGATCATTTTGCATAGACTCTCCTCCAGTCGGAAATGAAGATCCGGTGTGCTGCCGCCGAAGAGTTTCGAAAAGACGCCGGCACGGATGGCAACTCACGGCGACCTTGGCGTCGGAGCCGGCAATCTCGCCGATCGACCGCAGACCATGCAGAAAACCAGGCCGGAGCTTGCTTGCTGACGTGCCGGAAATGGACTCGGTGTCCCATGAAGCGCCTCTTGTGCCTGTGGCTCGGGCTTTTTCGCCACGATGCCGGTGCTGATCAAAGCCGAGTCGATCGTGACAGAGGCGCCGGCGGTTGCGCTACCTTGACCTGTCACTTTTTGCGGTTTCAGCTTCTTGCGTTCGGTGTAATCTCGCTGGCGATCGGCGTGATCGAGCCTCGCCGCGCGGCTCGCCTGGTATTCCCGGTTGGCTTTACGGCGCTGCGCCAATCGCGCCCGATGGCGGCAGACGTCGTCGTGGTAGCACTGGCCGCGATCACAGGGGCGGCAGATATAAAACACGATGCCGCATTCTGGGCCTCGACATGCTCTCCGGCGGATCTCGACTTCTGGCAGGGTAGCCGTGCCTTCCCCAAGGCGGGGATCGACAACGGGCGCCAATCATGGCAGGCTATGGAGCGATCGATAGATGGTTCCGTTGATTGGTTCCGTCCGTCTCAGGCCTCAACCGATGGCTACGGTTGGGGCCTTTCTTTTTCCACCTCTGCTAAACAATAGGTGCACTCGAGGAAGAACACATCACCTGAAAGATAAAGTGGAGAAGAAGGCGAAGCTCAAAAATCGGAGGAACAACAATAAAAATGTGAAGGAAAAGGAACGGCGAAGAAAAAGTGAAGAAAAAGGAAAAAGCTTTCTATCTTTTTTAAAGCATCAGAGAAGAAGAAAACAAACTCGCAACATAATAAAACTCAGAACATAAGATGCGCTTGAGATCGGGGTGCGGCGCCGAGGGGTGGCTCAGCTTCTGATATGGGGTGATTATGTTAACTTCGAATCGTCAACCGTAAGTCTCGGGAGCCAGGGTCGATCAAAAAACGGAATTTTAGGCCCAAATGATGTTGCCGGGATAAACTTCGTCGGCTTTTGCCTCGCCAAACGCTATTTTACCGCTGAATCCTGTCGCTGGTTACGGTTTTTTTGCACACCTGAGCCTTATTGCAGCTTGACTGTGAGTGTTTTTGCTGTCACATGTGCCTCCTTTCCATGTGGAAAATTGAAATTCTCTGTTTCTATTATACACGGCGCTTGGAAGCCGCAGGGTCGATGTGGATCAACTTGCCAGGACCGAAAACCACGTCATTTCACCCTGGCGGCGGAGAGGGGCGCAGAGAAAAACCGTTCCCCAAGAGCGGCCATTGTTCATCTTTTCGTTGACCGGCGAGCCGCTCGACTCCGCTACTTTCCTGTGGGGACGAGGCGCTTAAGTTCCTCGAACCAGTTCTGCACGAGGATCATTTCGGTTACCGGCTGAGGCTTTCGCTCATCAAGCTTCACCATAAGGAAACTCTTGCCATCGGGCCACAGGTCCCAACCCCGTGTAGGTTCACCTCCTGCTAATCCACGCTGCTCGAATAGACGGACCGGGATGCCACAGGAAAAAGTTTCTTCTATTCGGACATCCACGGCCCATACCTCAGCATCTTTCCGGTAATATAACTTCCGCCCGTCCTTCGACCAGATGGGCTCCGTTCCACCTTGATTCGAGACTGGCTGTTTGCCGCCCGGACCAGGGAATGGTCGAACCCAAACCTCTAATCGCCCCGACTCGTTCGAAGCAAAGGCAATCCAGCGCCCATCCGGAGAAAACGCCGGCCACGCTTCGAGGGCTTTAGTTTCCAAAAATGGTGTCACCTGGAGAGTCTTCATATCCAACACACGAATGTCTCGGCTTGTCTCCAAACGCGTTTCCATAAACGCAAGCTTGGAGCCGTCGGGTGAGAATGATCCGGGCGTCTGATTATATTCGCTTGTCGCGAGCCTCTGCATGGGTGAGCTCTCATCTGCCGGCTGCAACCAGAGATTCACCACGCCTGACTTGGCCCAGGGGAAGACCAAACGTTTTCCGTCAGGAGGCTCCCACAACACATTGGTTGCCACACCTTCCCGGGTCAACGGATTCCGATTGCCGCGATTGATGTCGTAAATCCATATCTGTTTCTTTTTGCCGAATGTTGCGTAAGCGATGCGCTCTCCATGCGGCGAGAAGAAGGGACCATAGAAATGGGCCTTGAAATCGGCGGCGGATTGAACGTTCCCGTTCATGTCGATCCGTACGAGTGAGTGTTCCTGGTCGGGGATGATCCCTCCGGGCACATAGGCAAGGCAACCTGAGTCGGATATGCTGTATTGGCCCGCGCCCGTATTGTTCCCATAGTTCGGAATGTTGAGCGCCTGCGAAACATTCGCGACTGCAGATATCGGCTCACCCTTGATCTTCATGCTATGAAGGTCGAAGGCAACCGACATCAGCGTTCCCTGCCGCAGAAAAACCAGATGACCGGGTCGCACGTAGCGGCCGTCGGCGGCATCCTTCATCAGCTCATGCCATTTCCTGGTCTTGAAATCCAAAATTGCGAGGCGGGGCTGAACGTCAAGCCCATGGCCCATGACAGTGAACAGTATCCCCCTGCCGTCGGGAAGATAATGCGGGAGGCGATGACCGTACTCCTCACTCGCTTTGTCCGGCACCGTCAAATTCTCCGGTGGGGCCCCATCGCCCAAGATTCTGTAAAGGCCGAGGTTTGCACCCGGAGAAAAGACAATCGAGTTGTCAACACCCCAATCCGCTCCGAAAATCATGGGCGCCTCGGCCAATTCGGTAGGCACCCCTCCGGCGATAGGCACTTTCTTTAATAATATCCCAGCTCGGAATCCGATCCACCGGTCGTCCGGCGACAGGAAAGGATTGATGCCTCCCTCGGTTCCTGCCACCGGGACTGCCTCCAATTTTTCCAATTTGCGAACGAAAATCTTGGACTTTGCGTTGGGTCCGGGATTTTCGGGAATCGCACTATAAACAATAAAGCTGCCGTCGTGCGCAAGGGCTATGGCGGTGCGGGTAGGACGTCCTTCTGAGCTATTTCCCGCAAGCCAGTATCCCGATTCGATCTTCAGGGTAGAACTGACGACCGGCAGAGATGGCACCGGACGAAGGTGCCAAGTAAGCATTGCGGTCGCAGCGATAGCCAGGAAGATCCCCCCAATCATGCCGCCAACGATCAGGCCGCGAGACGGCTTTCCTGCCGAGACCTGCTCAGAGACCGGCGGCGCGACGGACGCCTCCCCGATTTCGATCCTGGCATCGGCAATGTCGTGCAGGCGTTCTTTGGGATCTTTCCTGAGACACCGATGCAACAGATCCCGTACTCTCCACGGCGATGTGGACGGCAGCGCCTGCCAATCCGGCTCGCCTTTGAGGATCGAAGCCAGTGTTTCGGTGACGGTCTCACCCTCAAACGCCCGTTTCCCAGTCAGGCACTCAAATAACACACAGCCAAATGCCCAGACGTCCACCCGTTTGTCCACTGCTTTGCCTTTGGCCTGTTCCGGTGCCATGTACGCCGCTGTGCCGAGGATCGTGCCTGGACGGGTCATCTGATCCGTAAGCGTCGGGGAATGGCTTGCGTCCGCCGCCGCCGTTTCTCCCTGAAACGCCTTCGCCAGCCCGAAGTCCAGCACCTTGACCTTGCCCTCGGGCGTGATCTTCATATTGGCGGGTTTCAGATCCCGATGTATGACTCCCTTCTCATGTGCAGCCTCCACGCCTTCGGCAACCTGACGGCAGACATCCAGCGTTTCATCCAGTGGGAGCGGTCCCCTGGCAATCCGCTGAGCGAGCGTCTCGCCTTCAACAAGCTCCAGAACCAGGAAACGCTTGCTCTCTGCCTGTTCGAGACCGTAGATGGCGGCGATGTTGGGATGGTTGAGCGACGCCAGCAGTTTGGCCTCGCGCTCGAACCGGGCCATCCGCTCAGGATCGCCGCTGAAGATGTCGGGCAGCACCTTGATGGCAACCTGCCGGTCGAGGTTGGTGTCCTCGGCGCGGTACACGACGCCCATGCCGCCTGCGCCGAGTTTTTCTGTGATGCGGTAATGGGAAAGCGTTGTTCCAATCATGAGATGGCCTCGGTTACTTCGGAAATTTCATCTTGTCCAGCAGCGCCTGGAAGCGTGGGTCGGAGCGGAGGGGGTCGAGGGCGGCCTCCGTTTTCAGGTTCACCAGACCCTCATCCCGTTCATCGAAGGCGTTTTTGAGGTACGCGATGGCACTGTTGTAGTCGGCTAAGCCAACATAGAGGAGTGCAATCTGGGATGGAGCGGTGTATCTATCCTTCGATATTCTCTTCAGTTCCTCTAATGCTTTATGGGCATCATCTTTCTTGCCAGCTACGCCACAGGCGTAACCATAGGTTGCGAGATAGGCGGGTTGCGGTGAGAGCCTGATCGCCGTTTGCAGCTCCTTGATCGCTTCTTCATGCATCCCCTTGTGCACATATGTCATCCCAAGAGCCCCGTGTGTAGGCGCAAAGTCTAGATCAAACTCAAGCGCCCGTCGATACCGTGCCACTGCTTCGTCAAACCTCCTCGCATGGTACAAAGGGAGTCCCATTTCTGAGTTGACAATACGCGAAAGGGGTTCCAGCTCCTGGGCCTTTTTCATCTCTGCGAGCGCATCCTCAGGGCGCATCCTGATTGCCACTAGGTATTGGCTGTACCAACGCCGAGCCGTGGCATCATTCGGATTGAGTGCAATGCTTTGCTTGAATTCCTTCTCAGCCTCCTGCCAGTTCCAGTCGAAGAACAGGGCCACATAGGCCAGTGAACAGTGTGCTGCAGCGAGCTTGTCGTCGAGTTCAAGAGCCATCATTGCTGCGGCTTTCGCCCGAGGGAAAGTCTGCCTGGGCGCGGACCCGCCATAAAACGTCAGGATGTTGTAACAATCGGACAGGCCCGCATATGCGAGAGCATAGGAGGGATCTCTCTTGATGGCCTGCTCATAATAATCGATGCCGAGTTTTATGCTTTGCAGCGTCCTTTCATTCCAGTGGTAGCGGCCCTTAAGGTAGAGTTGATACGCCTCGTTGTCTTTGGTGGCCTTTGCGGCCAGCTGCTCCTTCCCTTCAGCGGTTAACCGAGGCCGCAGCTTCTTTGCAATGCCGTTGGCAATTTCCTCTTGTAGGGCCAAGATGTCCGATAGCTTTCCGTTGTAGGGTTTGCCCAAGAGCAGTGAAACCTTCTCTACATCAGTCAGTTCGGTGGAAATACTCAGGGAATCGCCGCGCTGCACGATCTTGCCCGTAACAATCGCTCGGACGTTCAGCTCCTTTCCTACCTTTTGGATGTCGATTTCCTTCCCCTTGAAGCGAGCCACCATGCTGGGCGGCAATACTCTCAGGTTGGGCAATTGGGTAAGGCTGTTGTTCAGGCTCTCGGGGATGCCATCGCTGAGATATTCTGTGTTGGGATCGCCGCTCACGTTGATAAATGGCAGCACGGCGATCGAATCGATCGCCTCGCCGCCACGCCCGAGGTACATGTAAGCACCCACCCCAATGGCGATGACCACCACGGCAAGTGCCGCAAGAAGTACGGAGCGGCGTTTCAGGAGCGGCTTGTTTGAAGCGTTAGCTGCCGTAGTGACAGCAGATTTGCCCGTATCAGAATCACGCTTCAGCCGCTGGAGATCAGTACGCAGTTCGGATGCGTGTTGGTATCGCAGCTTCCGATCCTTCTCCACCGCCTTGTTGATGATCCGCTCCATCTCATTGGGCAGGTCTGGATTGATGCGGACAGGCGCGGTCGGAGCTTTGTGCAGGATGGCATCGAAAGTAGCCGCCGAAGACACCCCGCGAAAAGGGAGCACCCCCGTGGCCATTTCGTAAAGCACCACCCCGAATGAGAACAGGTCAGTTCGAGCATCCAGCTCCTGCCCGAGCGCCTGTTCCGGAGACATGTAGGCGACCGTGCCGACAGCCGTGCCTGGGCTGGTTAGGAGTTCCTTCGTCGCCCCAGCGGTGGGCATTCCAGTCTGAGCAGCTTCCGCTGCATGCCGCTCCTGCGTCAGCTTGGCTAAGCCGAAATCGAGAATCTTAGCGTGGCCCCGCTTGGTAACGAATATATTGGCGGGCTTAATATCCCGATGGATAAGCCGCTCGGCATGCGCGGCGTCCAGTCCATCTGCAACCTCCATCCCCAGGTAGAGAATTTCGTCTGTGTGAAGGGGCTTGCCGGGGATGTGCTCCTTCAGCGTCTTGCCCTCCAGGTACTCCATGGCAATGAAGTGCTGCCCCTCGTACTGGTTTATTTCGTAAATGGTGCAGATGTTCGGATGATTGAGGGCCGAGGCGGCTTTGGCTTCGCGCTGGAACCGCTCGATGGCCTGACGGTCTTTGGATATCGATTCCGGAAGGAATTTCAGAGCCACAAACCGGCCCAGGGAAGTATCTTCGGCCTTGTAGACCACACCCATACCGCCGCTGCCGAGCTTTTCCACGATTTTGAAATGCGAAATGGTCTGGCCGATCTCGGGCATACGGCCCTCCGATACAGCACGTCAGGGCGTGAAACTGGGTGGCGGAAGCCATTATAAGGTGCTAGGGGCTTTTTCCAGAAAAAAAAGGGTTGCAGCCCCGTTGGGAAGGCAGTGGAAGGAACGGATCAGCCCCGCACCGACGGTTGCTTATTGACCCATGTCTTCCACTGAGACTGAGATCGGGCATAGGCGAAAGAGCCGCCCCGAAGAGCGGCCCTTGGATGGGCGCTACTACGGATTGATGCACTCTCTTCTTCAATTAAACAAACCTTATTGGATGCGTCAGGCAAATTACACAGTGTGGTGTGGCCACTTCTCGATTATTTGCGCCCCCGAACTGGCGTTGCCACGAAACCGTGCCCAAGAACCCAGCCGGTCTCGACATCGTAGAAGCCCACGATCTGCCCCTTGTCGTTGATTGTATGCGGCATCGTTTCCAACGCGCCAGGGAAGTCGAGCATGAAGTAGACCCCACGATCCAACAGGAAACCACGCGGTGAAAACTGCTCGTCCAGAAAAAAGCCGACAATTTGCCCCTTGTTATTTATGCTCAATGCAACCGTGAGCACGGTGTTTGGAAAATCAATAGTGGTGAAAACCCCATTATCCAGCAGAAAGCCGTGCGTACCCAAAGAATCATCGAAAGTCCCTGCGATCTGGCCCCGGTCGTTGATACTGAGGCATTGGGTGAGGGTCGCATCGGGAGGGCCGTCCAGGAATGTATAAACGCCGTTCTGCAGGAGGAAGTTACGCGCCCCCACGAAGGAGCCATCTGGAGTTGTGTAACCGAGGATGACGCCCGCACTATTGATGCCCGCGAACTCGGTTATGAGATTGCCGGGGACCGGATCGGGCGGGATAACGAAGGAGCCGTTGTGGCGGCGAATGAAGCCATGGAGCACGCCGTCTGAAGTGGTGTACGAACCGACCAGCGTTCCCGGTTCATTGATGCTGAGGACCCAGATCGAACTTGTTCAGGCTTTCAACACTCGGGACGGCAACTTCGTCAAAGGTCGCTCGACGGTGCTGGAGTCGATGATAGGGCGTGCCGGAATTCGAGCACAATGTCTTTCCGCAATTCCGGCATGGTAGCGACGCCGCTTTCCCCACCTGGTTTTATGGAATCCGTAAAGGATCTGGCGGGCGCTAACACGGGGAGTGGGAGCAAACCGGGGCTTGTCTCTGGGCGCATCCGGCCGCTGGATGGGCTTGTCGAGTTTGATGGATAGGAAGGATTGGCTGCATAATGTTCTGAGTTTTTGTAAGTAGCTGCAAACACATGGATTATTGAGATATTTCGTGTTTTGCGTTAACTCTTGTGGATTCAATCTGTTAACAATTTCGGGCAA
>Ga0315284_10011562_pt1 | contig 12588 bp, 8 predicted proteins | sample YL17G09_16_MG_FD_203696 | JGI IMG/M metagenome (GOLD analysis project Ga0315284, IMG submission 203696) | Sediment microbial communities from Yellowstone Lake, YNP, Wyoming, USA - YL17G09_16 | ecosystem: Environmental > Aquatic > Freshwater > Lake > Sediment | place: USA: Wyoming | collected... | reverse complement strand
TCCGTGTTCGCCCGCGTCGGCTCTGGACGCGCGAAGTGGGCCTCGGCATACCGAAGGCCGAAATCGCCCAGCCCCTTCAGCCTGTCGCTGGGGCCGATCCACCACCCGCCCTCTCGCGCCTCGCTGATGAAAAGGTCGGGGTAGCGGCTGTAGTAGCCGGCGAGCGCCGCGCGCCAGCCCCATCTCGGCTCGAAGCGGCTGATGTCGAAGGAGAGGTTGACCTCCTCAGTGGCGCCCTGCCCGCGGTCCGCCATCCCAAGGTCAGACTCGACACACAGGAAACCGCCGGCATCATAGCGGAACCGGCTCAGAAGCGTCGGCTTGAGTGGGGCCATCAGCGCGATGCCGTACTCGGCCCCAGAGACAGCGGCCATCGGGAACGGCGATACCTCACGGAACTGTCGACGTCCGATCAACTGGTAGTAACTGTAGCTCCTACCCGACTCGATCACCCTCTCCTGCCGCAGATAGTCGCCCCACCGCCAGCCCACCGCCGCCAGGGGAACGCGAAAGCTCAGGACCATCGCCTTCGGGTTTCCCCGGAGCCAGTCGGAAGGGGCCGACAGCGTGGCGAGAACCGTGGTGGTCCCCCCGAGCGATACGGTTCTCGCGCGCAGCGTGATCGACGTTCCGGGCACGATTCCAGAGAACCGCGGACTGGCGCCTGCACTCCAGGTCCCCGGCACGGGAACAGCCGGTTGCGGCTTCACCTCCTGAAGCGTGATCTCGCTGATCCACACCTGGCCCATACCGTTGGGGTGATGGAGCATGAGTTCGAACCCGGCCGCGCCCTCCACCGCGGGCACTGCTATCGTCTCCTGCTTCCAGTCATAGGTACCGGCCAAGAGGTCGATGTTGAGCTGCGGCGCGACCGGCCTGCCCTCCGTGTCCAGTTGGCGCAGGTGAAGGATGGGCGGGAACTCGCCTCCCAGTCGCTGCCCGCGGTGGGCGAAGCGGAGCAGGTAGACATGGTGCGGCTGCACTTTGTCGGCATGAAGCGTGAACTCTCCCGAGTCGGCCGAGCGGCCCTCGGGAAGCTTGATGGTCAAAGTCGGCTTGCCCTGCCACGGGACAGCAGCGTCGATGGCGAACGCTTCGGACAAGGGACGCGGTAGTCCGGCCAGGCCGTGCTCGCGCAGCAGATCCTGCCCGGTGAGAGCGCGGTACATCTGAACATGGAATCCGCCCGGCCCCTGGCCAGGCAGGGCCTCGCCGCCGAAGCTCAGCCCTGCGAGCTGCCCGGCTTCAATCCGCAAGGAGAGCGCTCCCGCGGCGCCCTCCGCCGCCACGGACGGCGTAGCCCATCCGAGCAGCGCGAGCAGGAGGCAGATTCGAGCCAGCACGGACCAAAGCATCTCGCCCTCCTCTCCGAAGCACTGGAAGCCGCGAACAACCCACCGCCGGAAGCACAGTCGGGCGGGAGTGCCGCGCCCTGCTCGGACTAGCGGCCTTACACCGCCTTGGGCTTCTTCTCGTCCAACGGACCTACGCCGGAGTAGATGGAGAACCCACCGTCTATGGCTATGGTCGTACCGTGGAGGAAACTGCCTGCGTCGGAGATGAGCAGAAGAATGGGCCCGAGCAGTTCCCGTGGGTCGCCGAAGCGCCCCCAAGGGGTCTTGGCAATGATCGAGTGACCGCGCGGGGTGAGGGTCTTGTCATCCTCCTCGAAAAGCAGCCGGTGATTCTGGGTGGTGTCGAGGAAGCCCGGCGCGATCTCGTTGACGCGAATCTCAGCCTCGGGGAAGTCCACCCTCGTCTGCACCGCGAGCCACTGGGTGAAGTTCGTCACCGCGGCCTTGGCATTGGAGTAGCCCGGCACGTTGGTGAGCGGCGTGATGGCGGACATGGAGGAAGTGTTGACCACGATGCCCTTGCCGCGCTGCGCGAAGTACTTGCAGAATACCTGGGTGGGGAGGAACGTGCCCTTATAGTTGAGAGCGAAGACCTTGTCGACTTCCTCCAGCACCAGGTCGGTGAACTTCCCGTCGCGCGGAACTGTGGCCCCCGCGCGGTTGCCCCCGGCGCCATTGATGAGCACATCCACTCGCCCGAAGGCCTTGAGGACGCCGTCGAGCGCGGTCTGGATGCTGGCCGGATCGAGGACGTTGCAGGCAAGGGCGACGGCTTCGCCGCCGTCCGCCTTGATCTGGTCCGCCACTTCCTGGGCCTTGTCGGCGAGGAGGTCCAGCAGAGCCACCTTAGCCCCGCGCTCTGCGAGGCCGCGAGCGACCGTTCCATAGAGCACGCCCGCCGCCCCGGTGATGGCGACGACTTTGCCGGTAATGTCGAAGAGATTGTCAGCTTTGCACATAGCACTGCCTTTCACGCAGAATCAGGGCCAGCGGAGACCTGCTCCTGCCCAAGATGGCTTCGGACTACGCCGCGTACGGCTTGAACTTCTCCTTGAACTCGGCCAGTGACTGACGAATGGTGCCCACGTCGCCGGGCCTCTTCGCCTTTCCGACGAGGGCCAGCGGGCTGGACATGCCGAGTACGGGGAAGTAGCCGCGCTTGCTGATACTCTCCTGGAAACCTGGCCCGGTCTCGGCGTTCACACCGCCGGTGGGCATGACGATGCGGCCCTTGTGCCGGTCTCGCACGTAGGGCGCCAGCAGGTCGGCGACACCGCTCGGACCATGCACGCCCGCAGGGAAGATCTTCACGCAGTCCGGCTCGAGCCCGTCCTTGCGCTCGATGAAGTACTGCAGCTCGGTCGGCGTCAGAATCGCGGGGGCGGCGAACACGCCTGCCTGGTGGGCGATGCGCACAAACTCCACGCCTTCCCCATAGCCCCCCATCACGTTGGCGGGCGCGACGATCATGTCGAAGCCCATGACGATGGCGGACTCGAGTTCCTGGGGGTTGATCACACTGCCAACGCCGAGCATGAAGGGGCGATCCGCCGGCGCTTGGGCGCGGCGCTTCACCAACTCCTGCATCGCCTCCTCGATCAGGCCGGCGTCGATGCGGAACGTGCACTCGGCCACATAGCCGAACTGGTACACCTCCCACATCGTCGTGACCAGATCTTCGGCCTTCTTCACGTGATCGCGGTTCATCACCACCACGATCCCGGACTTCCTCAGCGCCGCATCGACGCGGGCGCGATCTCGCTTGTACTCAGGCATAGCGACCTCCGATTGCTGGATGAGCGGCAGGATCAGCCCCTGCCGGACGATGGGCTACCGCAGCGCCGAGACGCCTCCACCCTTCTTCGCGCGGGCGACCTCGGCCTCGACTTCCTTCTGCGTAGTCATGGTCGTGTCGCCGGGGGTTTCCTGCACCAGAATGCCGTGGGCGGCCCCCCATTCGACGGCGACGTCCGGGCCGTTGCCCTTCATCAGGGCGGCGGCGACGCCGGACATGAACGAGTCACCACCGCCGGTGCGGTCCGCGATCTCAATGTTCTCCCTCACCGCCGCCAGGTGCATATTGTCGTCGGCGACGTCGTACAACACCGCGCCCCAGCTAATGCGGTCGGCGGTGGTCGCCGCCCGGAGCTGGGTGCCGATGATCTTCAGGTTCGGGTAGTCCTTCGCGACCTGGCGCAGCATTTCCTGATAGGCGGCGAGCCAGATGTCGAAAGAGTCGCTGGTGGCGACTTTCTTGCTCTCGTAGCCAAGGGCATCGAAGAAGTCGCTCTGGTTGCCGACGAGGAAGTCGGTATGGGGGACGATGCTGCGGTTGATCTCGCGGGCGCGATCCTTGCTCGGCTCCACCTTGGAGCGATAGTTGAGATCGAAGGAGCGGAACACGCCGCTCTCGCCCGCCGCCTTCATCGCCTCCAGCGCCAACTGCGACGAGGTCGGCGAGATCAGCGTGTAGATGCCACCGGTGTGGAACCAGCGCACGCCTTTGCCGAAGACCGCCTTCCAGTCCACGTCGCCCGGCTTGAGTTCACGAATCGGGGTGTGCGCCCGGTAGTATTCCGTGACCGAGGGCATCACGCCCTTGCCGGCCCAGGTGAAGTTGATCCCGTTGTGGAGCGTGCCCTTTCCGTCGGTCGAGAACTGCCCCTTGCCGCCGGTGTTGAACCAGATGATGTGCGATGTATCCACACCTGCCTCGCGGAACTGGTTCTCGATGTTGCGGCCGATGCCGTCGTCGACCAGGGCGGTGATAACCGCGGTCTTGAGACCAAAGCAAGCGCTGAGTCCCTCGGCGACGTTGGTTTCGCCGCCGCCGTGCCAGATCCGGGCGAATCGCGCCCGTCGGGTAGGCACGTCGCCAGGGTCAATGCGCATCATGACTTCGCCCAAGGCTACCGCATCCAGCCCCTCGCCGGCCGGCTTGATCGACAGTCTGCTCATCCTCGCATCCTCTACAGGGGGTAATGCCCGCTCTTTCTGTGGCGCGGCAGGCATATCCTCCCCGGTGTTGGGCACCCTAGCGGTTGTGGGACCCGTCGCGCAAGGGCTGGCGGCCGGTAGGTCCGAAATGCTATCATGGGTGTGTTCCCCGCCAGGTGCGCACGGAGCTTTGCGCACCTCTTTCCTTTCCGGGCGGGATCCAGAAGGAGTGCCGATCAGACCATGCGCAAGGCCATTTCCGATCCTCGTCTCGTCGTCACCATCGCCGGGGTAACCTTCAAGAATCCGTTTTTCCTCGCCTCCGGGCCCACTACGCACTCGGCCGACCAGCTCGAGCGCGGCTGCGAGCTGGGCTGGTCCGGGGCCTCCATCAAGCTGACCTTCGACCCGCCCCCATACATCAACCGCGAGCCGCGCTACGGCTACTTCGAGCCGCAGGGCTTCCTCTCGTTCACGGCCGAAAAGCGCCTGGCACTCGATCAGGCGGTGCAGTTGGTTCAAGACTCACTGCCACGGGTCAGCAAAGACTTCGTCATCATGGCGAACTACAGCTACACGGGCGAGAAGGGCGTCGAGGGCTGGGTGAACATGGCGAAGGTGTTCGAGCAGGCCGGCTGCCACGTGCTCGAACTCAACATGGGCTGCCCGAACATGTCCTTCAACGTCGCCCTGACCGGCGAGGCGCATGAGGGTGGTCCCATCAGCGGCGCGTCTCTGGGGATGATCCCCGAGGCGGTCGCCCAGATCGTCCGGGCCACAGTCGAGGCCGTCTCCATTCCCGTGTTCGTGAAGCTCAGCCCGGAGGGCGCCAAGCTGCCGTTCTCTGCGAAGGCCGCCTACGACGCCGGCGCGGTGGCGGTCGGGTCGAACGCCAACCGTCTGGCCATCCCTCCGGTCGATATCTGGAACCCGAAGAAAGCGGTGTACCACCTCCAGGAGCAGGTGTCGTTGAGCTGTATGTCCGGCCCCTGGGCGAAGCCACTGGCCCTGCGCGATGTCTTCGAGATCAGAAAGCGCGGCGGCCCGGAGGTACGGGCGATCGCCACCGGGGGAGTTGAGACCTGGCAGGACGCGGTGGAGATGGCGTTCTACGGCGCCGATCTGGTCGGCATCTGCACTGCGGTGCTGGCGCATGGCTACGGGATCGTAAGCGACATTACCGAGGGAGTGGTGGCCTACCTCGATAAGATGGGATATGCTGACTGGGGAGCGATGCGCGACCTGCTGGTCGATCAGATTACCTCGTCCGAGGATCTCACCCTCTACCCCGGCCACGGTCGGGTCAAGAACCCTCAGCTTTCCGCCCCCTGCAAGTCGGCCTGCCCGAATCAGGTGCCGGCCCAGGGTTACGTGCAGGCCGTCGCGGACCGCGATTTCGAGCAAGCCTACCGCTTGATCACGTCTCGGAACCCCCTGCAGTCGGTATGTGGGTACATCTGCGCTCATCCCTGCGAGGAGAAGTGCACCCGAGGCGACATCGACGAGCCGATCCGCATCCGCGATATTAAGCGCTTTGTGCTGGAATATGGCGCGGCCCAGGGCTGGAAGCCGGAAGTGGATCGCCTACCAAAGACCGGTAAGAAGGTCGCTGTCGTCGGTTCCGGTCCGGCGGGGCTTGGCTGCGCCTGGGATCTCACGCGGGCCGGCCACAGTGTCACCGTGTTCGAGGCCGAGAAGAAGCCGGGCGGGATGATGCGCTACGGCATCCCGAGCTTCCGGCTGCCCGAGGCCGTGCTTGATGCCGAGATCGAGGCGCTGAAGGCGCTCGGTGGGAAGGTCAAGTGCGGCAAGCGGCTGGGCAAGGACTTCACCCTCGACGGCCTGCGCGGGGAGGGCTTCGACGCCGTCTTCCTGGGTGTCGGCGCCTGGTCGGGGCGGAAGCTCGACGTGCCAGGTGAAGACGCCAAAGGTGTGGTCTCTGCCGTTGACTTCCTGTGCGACTTCCGGCGCGGCAAGAAGACCATCGTGGGCGAGCGAGTGGCCGTGATCGGCGGCGGCTTCACCGCCATCGACACCGCGCGCACCGCGCGGCGGCTGGGCGCGAAGGAAGTCTTCCTCTGCTACCGCCGGACCCGCGATGAAATGCCGGCGGAGCCGGAGGAAGTGCTGGAGGCCGAGGAAGAGGGCGTGCGCGTCATCTACCTCGTTGCCCCGATTGCGATCCTGAAGAAGCGCAACCGCGCGGTGGGGCTGAGCATGCGGATTCACACGCTGGGCGAACCCGACAAGTCGGGGCGCCGCCGACCGGATCCGGTGACCGAGACCGAGTTCTCACTGCCCTGCGACATGGTGATCAACGCGCTGGGCCAGGGGGTGAGCGGCGAGTTCGAGGGTGTCTCCGTCAACCCCGACGGCACGCTCGCCTGCGATCATGATACCGGCGCCACCACGGTGGAAGGCGTGTTCGCCGGCGGCGACGCGGCCACCGGGCCGGACACCGTGATCGCGGCCGTCGCTTCCGGGAGGCGAGCCGCTGCCTCCATTGACAGCTACCTCACCAACGGCGAGCCGTTCCTCAGCTACGATCCTGAGTTGACGGAAGTGTCGAAGAGCCAAGTGCTGGCGCGGCAGAAGGGCCTGGAGTTCGAGCCGCGGGTGCCGCTCGCAGGTAGGCCGGCCGGCGAGAGGAGAACCTCCTTCGAGCCCTATCGCCTGGTGCTCAGCGAGGAGGATGCGGTCAAAGAGGCGAGCCGGTGTCTGGTGTGTGGATGCGGCGAAGGCTGCGGTCTTTGCTTCCGCATCTGCTCGTCGTTTGCGGTGGAGCGGCAGGCCGGGGCTACCTTCCAGATCGACGAGGAAAAGTGTGTGGCCTGCGGAATGTGTTTCCGCCGCTGTCCCAACAAGAACATCGAGATGGTCCAACTCGACGGCACCGTGTAGTCGCACCAGACCCAGGGAGGATGGCGCATGAAGGTCCTGATTACCGCGACCTCGTTTAGCGAGGTGTCGCGGGAGCCGGAGGAGAGACTCGTCAAGGCCGGCTACGAGATCGTGCAGAACCCATACGGGCGTCCCATGACCCGCGAGGAGATACGGCCCCTGCTGAAGGGGATCGACGGCGTCGCGGCCGGGGTGGACCAGTGGTTCCCGCCTGCCTTCGATGACGCCGACCGCCTGAAGGTGCTCGCCCGCCACGGCGCGGGCATGGATTGCGTAGATGTGGCCGAGTGTACCAAGCGTGGCATCGTGGTGGCGAACATCCCCGGCGCAAACGCAGAGGCCGTGGCCGACATGGCGATGGCGCTGATGCTGGCGGTGGCCCGACACATCCCGTTTGGCGACAGCACCACCAAGGCCGGACAGTGGGTCAACAGCTACGGCGTCGACGTTTTCCAGGCGACGCTGGGGCTGCTGGGCATGGGGCGTATCGGCAAGGGCGTGGCCCGCAGGGGCCGCGGGTTCGACATGCGCGTGCTGGCCTACGACCCCTACTTCGACGAGAAGTTCGCGGCCGACTATGGCATCGAGCGCGCCGGCTCCATCGAGCAGGTGATGAAGGAGGCGGACTTCGTCTCCGTGCACATGCCGCTCTCCGACGAGACCCGCAAGTCCATCAACGCCGAGAAGATCGCCCTGATGAAGCCGAGTGCGATCATCGTCAACACCGCCCGGGGCGCGATCATCGACGAGGACGCCCTCGCCGACGCTCTCGAGGCAGGCCGCATCTTCGGCGCGGGCCTCGACGTCTACGCCACCGAGCCCCCCACGCAGAGCCGGCTGCTGAAGTGTAAGCGGGCGGTAACCATGCCGCACAACTCTTCGAACACGCCCGGCGCGCTGCGGGCGATGGGCGATGGCGTCGTGGACGCCATCATCGACGTATTCGAGGGCCGTCGTCCCAAGTTCTGCGTCAACCCCGAAGTCTACCAGGGCGAGTAGGTCCCGTTTACATAGGGGCGATCGTCTGCGGTTGCCCGAGCGGAAATGTGGGGCGCCTTTCGCGCCCTGCCCATATATCGAGGAGGATGGTCTCCATGTCCCAGGTGCGAATAGGAATGGCCGGCGGCGGCTTCTCGGCGAGTCTCCATATCCACGGCTACAAGCAGCTCGCGCCAGAGCGCTGTCAGGTGGCGGCGATCTGCGCCGTGCCGAAGGCCGATGCGGAGGCATTCGCCGCCAAGCACGGCATTCCCGAGGTCTACGACAACTTCACCGAGATGCTGGCAAGGGCGAAGATCGACGCCGTCGACCTGGCCGTGCCCAACTACCTGCACGCGCCGTTCATCATCGAGGCGGCGAGGGCCGGGAAGCACGTTTTCTGCGAGAAGCCTCTTACCGGCTACTTCGGACACGACCGACCCAAGGACGAGATGATCGGCAAGACCGTGTCCAGGCAGAAGATGCTGGAGCACGTGATCGCCAAGTGCGATGAGGTGATGGATGCGGTCAAGAGCAGCGGGATCAACTTCGGGTACGCCGAGAACTGGGTCTACGCGCCTTCCTTCGTGAAGCTCTGGCGGCTGGCCAAGGCCGCGAAGGGAACCATCCTGCGCATCGAGGCGGAGGAGTCGCACTCCGGGTCGCATGCCGACTACGCCAAGCAGTGGCGCACCTCCGGCGGCGGATCGCTGATGGTGAAGGGCTCGCACCCGCTGGGCGCGGCGCTCCAGCTCAAGCACTGGGAGGGGGAAGCCAAATTTGGCAAGCCCATCCGTCCGCAGTCGGTGTTTTGCGAGGTCGGGAACCTGACGTGGATACCCGAGTTCGAGAAGGAAGAGAAGCGCTACCTCCGCACTGGCTGGAAGGACGTCGAGGACTGGGGCATCATCGTCGTCAAGTTCGATGATGGTTCAGTCGCCGAGGTCAAGGCGGCGGACACCACCCTCGGTGGTGTGCACAACTACCTCGAGGCCTATCTCTCCAACGCCCGCCTGCGCGCGAACATCAACCCGACCGATGCCTGCGTCGCCTACGCGCCTGCGCCCGAGATCTTCGGGGACGAGTACATCGTCGAGAAGATCGAGACCAAGGGTGGCTGGAGCCTGCCCTCCCCGGATGAGGATTGGAACCAGGGGTATCCGCAGGAGATCGCGGATTTCGCCGCCTCCATAGCCGAGGGACGTCAGCCCGTCTCCGGCGCGCGGTTGGCTCGCGATGTCAACATCGTCCTCTACGCCGCTTACGTCAGCGCTGAAGAAGGACGGCGGGTTGAAGTGAAGTCGCTTCTCGACGGTCGTTAGAGGAACCTATCTATGCCCAAGCTGCGCATCGGCACGGTCGGCTATGGGTACGCGGCCGGGCTCCATATGCCCGGCTTCCAAGCGCTCGGCCCCGATCGCTGCGAGGTGGTGGCCGTGTGCGGCCGCAGCAAGGACCGCGCCGAGAAGTTCGCCGCGACCTGGGGCATTCCGCGAGCCTTCGAGAGCTTTCAGGAGATGGTTGCGGCCGTTGACTTCGAGGTGGCCGATCTGGCCGTCCCGAACCATCTCCATACTCAATTCGCGCTGGAGGCGGCGAAGGCCGGCAAGCACATCATCTGCGAGAAGCACCTCACGGGCTTCTTCCGCGAACCCGACACCCCTGCCGACGAGCTGGTCGGCAAGACCGTTCCGAAGCAGCGCATGCTCGATCGAGTCACCGAAGAATGCGACGAGATCGGCGCGGCGATCCAATCGGCCGGCGTCAGGTTCGGTTACGCCGAAAACTGGGTCTACGCTCCCCCGTTCGTCAAGCTGCGGCGGCTGGCCGACGCCGCCGGGGGCACCATCCTCCGCATCGAGGCCGAGGAATCGCATTCCGGCTCGCCGTCGGTCTACGCGAAGCGATGGCAGACCTCCGGCGGGGGCTCGCTGGTGCTGAAGGGCGCTCACCCAGTGGGCGCGGTGTTGCAGCTTAAGCAGTGGGAGGGAGAGCGCAAGTTCGGCAAGCCCATCCGCCCCGCCTCGGTGGTTTGCGAGGTGAGCAACCTCACCTGGATCGAGGCCTTCAAGCAGGAGCCGGCGCACTTCCTCAAGACCGACTGGGTCGATGTCGAGGACTGGGGGATCATGGTCCTCACTTTCGACGACGGGTCTGTGGCCGAGATCAAAGCTGCCGATACTACTCTTGGCGGCGTGCACAATTTCCTGGAGGCGCACCTCTCGAACGCGCGGCTGCGGGCCAACATGAACCCGAATAACGCCTGCGTCGCCTACGCGCCCTCAACCGAGATCTTCGCCGACGAGTACATCAGCGAGAAGATCGAGACCAAAGGCGGCTGGACCTTCCCGTCGCCCGATGAGCACTGGAGCCAGGGCTACCTCGGCGAGATTGCCGATTTCGTCAACGCCATCGCCGAGGGCCGCGATCCTATCTCCGGGTTCACGCTGGCACGGGATGTTGCCATTGCGCTCTACGGCGCCTACGTCTCGGCCGAAGAGGGGCGGCGAGTGAAGCTGTAGCGCAGCCGCCGCCCCGGTCGGATTCCTGCGGCGGAACACAGCCACTGAGGTGAACGGCGTGTCCTCTCTGAATGGCTGGCGCAAGAGACTAGTGCCCCTGTCCGACCTGAGTCGGGCGGCGCGGCGGTTTTGGGTCGCCCTCTTCCTGCTCCTGCTGCTGGTGGTGACTGCGTCGGCGGTCTACGTGAACGTGGAGAGTCGGTACAGCGGCGAGCAGTGGACCCTCATAGACGCCGTCTACATGGCGGTCATCACTATCGCCACCATCGGTTTCATGGAGGTGCACCCGCTCAGCCAGTTCGGGCGCGCCTTCACTATCGGGCTTGCCGTCACCGGCATCATCATCGCCGCCTACGCGGTCCGCAGCGCGGCCAGCCTGTTGCTGGGCGAGCAGTTGACCAACGAGGTGCAGAGACGACGGAGGATGCGAATCGTGAACGCCATGCGCGACCATTACATCGTCTGCGGATACGGCCGGATGGGCAAGGAAGCGGTCACCCAACTCCTTCGTCGGGGACTCCAGGTGGTGGTGATCGAGAACGAGCTGGCGCAACTCGTCGCCTTGCGCGAGGAAGGGCTGACCTACGTGGAGGGAAACGCGGCCGAGGACGAGGTGCTGAGAAGCGCGGGCATCGAGCGGGCCAGGGTGCTGATCTCTGCCTGCGCCACCGACGAGGATAACGTGTTTGTGGTGCTCAGCGCCCGACTGCTGAGCCCGCGTCTCCACATCGTGGCGCGAGCCTCTCTCGGAGGCGCGGTGGACAAGCTCATGAGAGCAGGAGCGAACCACGTGCTTTCCCCCTACATAGTGGGCGGGCGAAGCCTGGCCTCGGCGGCGGCCGAGCCGGGGGTAACAGATTTCCTCGAGATGGTGCTGCACCGCGCCGACATGGACGTAGAGATCGCCTCCATTACCGTGCCCACGAAGTCCCTTCTGGTAGGGAAGGCGATATCGGACCCGGCGCTGGCGCAGGAAGGTGGAGCCATGGTCCTGGCGGTGATGAGCGGCCAGAAGCAACTCTTCACGAACCCCAGCTCAGACCGGACGCTGGTGGACGGCGATCGCATCATCGCGATGGGCTCGCGGGTGCAACTCGAGGCGCTCAAGAGAAAGGCGGGAGCCTGAGGCCCCCGCCGTGTCTGAGCTATTGGGTCTGCGCTACCGCTTCCACGGCGGCACATCCGGCAGCAGCGCCTGGAACTCCTCGATCAGCTTCTTCTCATACTCCCCGACGTAGGTCCCTGCGAAGAAGCGGCCCATCGCCTCCTCATAGAACCGCTGCCAGGACTTGTCCTCCTGCCCGGGCTCTACCGGAAAGAACAGGAAGCCGTTGGCCTGGGCGGCCTTCAGGTCGCCCGGCGCGTCGCCGATCATCAGCGCGTGATCCTTCGCGTACTTCCCGCCGGCCCCCAGCTTCAGGTGCTCGGTCTTGCTCCCCATCTCCTGGCCGGCGATGACGGCGGCGTACCTATCGATGCCGTGCTCTTCCCATTCGCGCTGCAGGGCCTCGCCCGGCGTCTGGGAGACACACATGATGTCGGCCGTCTTGCCGAGCGCCTCCAGTGATTCCCGCACGAAGGGGAAGGGAGGCACATCGTGCACCATGTCGGCGATGGAGGCGTTGACGGCCTCGCTCCAGGCCAGGGCCTGCTTGAGCACGGGGTCGCCTGACTTCTCGGCCGCTTCCTTGAGCGCGGGATTGCCGAGTTTCTTCTCCGTGGTCGCCCAGTGGCGGAGCGTCGGCACGTCCGGTAGCTTCACGCCGCGACGCTGGACCTCGGGCCGCTCGGCCAGCAGATCGAACACCATCAGCACCGCGGGCCAGCGGTTGATCCCCCGGTGCTTCGAGTAGAGGTTCACGAACTCGCCGGCCTCGCGGGCGTACTTCGAAACT
>Ga0315284_10011561_pt1 | contig 12589 bp, 9 predicted proteins | sample YL17G09_16_MG_FD_203696 | JGI IMG/M metagenome (GOLD analysis project Ga0315284, IMG submission 203696) | Sediment microbial communities from Yellowstone Lake, YNP, Wyoming, USA - YL17G09_16 | ecosystem: Environmental > Aquatic > Freshwater > Lake > Sediment | place: USA: Wyoming | collected... | reverse complement strand
ACATTCGCCAAGTCATACCCCTCACCCTAACCCTCTCCCCAGGCCTTGGGGAGAGGGGAGGGTGAGGGGAACTCATGTAACCATTTTAATGCTCCAGGTAATATGTGAGGTGCCACAATCAAAAAAGGAGCCTGTTAAAAAGGTTCGGGATTAGTAATTCGGAGTTCGGAATAATTTTCTTAAAAAATGAGTCTGTCTTTACCCCGTTAGAAATAATACCCCCCCTGCTCTGCAGCCGTGTTATACTTTAATACAATTCCGGCGGGGTTAATGCCCCTCTGGAATTTCTAACGAGGTTTACCTTCTTAAAATATTACGTTAATTGAACTTCAATCCCTTTTTGTCTTATTTCATATATCAGAGGTATCCATGTGTCATTTTCATAAGATTCGGATGATATAGGCACAGGCTCAATTCTTGGGTCAACCCTCCACGCTATCTGCAAAAGTTTTTTCCCCTCTTCAAATCTGTCTTTTCCAAAATCAGGCGAGACAATAGCAAGGTCTAAATCACTTCCTGAACGGAAGTTCCCGGATGCGTAAGAACCATAAAGCACAGCCCTTTCTACTCGTATACCGTTTTTGTCTAAAGCCCTTACAAACCGTAAAATTATATTTCTAATTTCTGGATCAACCATCGATAAATCTCCTCCATCTCTCCAAATTTCTGGTAAGCAAATTCTTCGGTACATTTTTTGTAAAAATCCTTCTTTTCGTCCGGATATCTTGTTTCTATATGAAATTCTGTATACTCTGCAAGCTTATCAACGATTGATTCCGGTATATCCATTTTAGATTTACTTGCAAGAAAGGTTAGAGAGTGGGTGAACGGAGCATGTTCTTTTGTAGACTTCACAACGATCGCTTTTAATATTTTTTCGAGGGAGAGATGGGCGAAAAAAAGTGCATATGGGAATCGCTTTGTTTCCAAAAGACTTCTCCCTGTATCAAGGTCATAAACAGCACTATCAAGCCAGTATTTAATTGTTTTGGTTACGTCAAAAGTCATCATTTTTCTTTTAAAGCATCTTTAATTGGTAAAACCTGATTGAATTATATCACAATAATAAGCAGTTTTGAAATAAAAAACTCAGTTTACCCTATTGTTGCATAAAGATCCGGTTGAATTAACTGGATACCATCATTAAAAGTCGGTTTCCAGAATTTTTATGATTTCTTTTAAATGCCACCCTTTGGTTAATCCAGCAAATGACATTGATTTAAAAGCTGCCCCTTAATTGCCAAAGGTTTGATGAATCTGAGCGCCGAATTTAATGCAACAACAGGGTTTATTGGTAATTCTTAGGTTTGCATTCCTTGGTATTTTGAAGTATTCTTTCTGCATAAAATAACTGCTTACGCCAATGGAATTGATTGGAGCAAGAGATGCGTGTACTTGCGATTGAGACATCGTGTGATGATACCGGAGCGGCTGTCGTTTTGGATGGAAGAAAGATCCTTTCCAACGTAGTCTCTTCTCAAGTTTCCATCCATCAAAAGTATGGAGGGGTGGTCCCAGAACTGGCTTCGAGAAGGCATATCGAATCAATTGTGCCTATTGTGACAGAAGCGTTAGAGACGGCAAAGGTAACACTCAGAGATATCGATGGGATTTCAGTCACCCAGGGGCCAGGTTTGGTAGGATCTTTGCTGGTTGGCCTCTCCTTTGCTAAATCCTTATCCTTTGTTACAGGATTGCCTTTTGTCGGAGTCAATCATATTGAGGCACATCTTTCAGCTATTTTTCTCAATAAAAATCCACCAAAGTTTCCTTTCATCGGATTAGTCGTTTCCGGAGGCCACACCTCCCTATTTCGAGTGGATGGATTTGGAAAGTATAAGGGATTGGGGCAGACGAGGGATGATGCAGCAGGGGAGGCTTTTGACAAAGTTGCAAAACTTTTAGGACTGGGTTATCCAGGTGGACCCATCATCGATGAACTCTCGAAATCAGGTAATCCGAGGGCCATTCGATTTCCCAGACCTTCTCTTGGGAAGAATTCACTCGACTTCAGTTTCAGTGGGCTTAAAACAGCGGTGGTGAATTATGTGAAGGCGCATCCTGAGCCAATAGGAGGTTATCCAGAAAATCTCATTCGGGATATCGTATCCAGTTTTCAGGAAGCGGTCGTTGATGTGCTGGTGAAAAAAACGCTTCAAGCCGCTCAACAACAGGGGTTAAGAAAGGTTGTTCTTTCAGGAGGAGTAGCGGCTAATCAACACCTTCGAGAGAAAATAAAAGAGGAGGCCTCTCAGCAGAAGGTGAAGGTATATATGCCTTCTCCTTCCTTTTGCACAGACAACGCCGCAATGGTGGGTGTGGTTGGGTATGAATATTTGAAGCGAGGCATTCGGTCACCACTATCTCTCAATGCATTTTCAAACCTGCCGCTCTGATTAGAATGGATACAAACCATGAGAACAAAATATTTTTCCCTCTCCCTTGACGCCTGCCTGCCGGTAGGCAGGGGAGAGGGTGGGGGTGAGGGTGAAGTTACATCTATCCCCCTCCCCTTCACCCTGTTAGATAAGGCTCTTGATCCAACCTTAGTAGTAAGTAATGCTTCCTATCTAACAGGGTGAATCCCCTCCCGCCAGGGGAGGGGAGATATTTGTTTGGTGTTCAGTGGCATCCATCCGAAAAGAATTAGCCGAATACGGTTTGTTCCCTAAAAAGAGATTGGGCCAACATTTTCTTGTGGATCGGAATATTTTAAACAAGATGATCCGAATGGCCCAGGTCAATGAAAATGATGTAATCCTCGAGATCGGGCCTGGTCTTGGAGAAATGACCATTGGACTCGCTAAGAAAGTTAAGAAAGTGGTCACCATTGAGATTGATCCAAATTTAGTGGAGATACTCAAGAAAAAGGTGATGGATTATCCGAATGTAGAGGTGGTCAAAGGGGATATTTTAAAGATGGACTTCAATAGGCTCCTCCATCATGGAAAAGAGTCTATGAAAGTAGTGGCCAATCTGCCCTATCAGATTTCAACACCTCTTCTCTTTCGTTTCATCGAATCGAGACAACTCTTTTCTACCCTAACATTAATGGTCCAGAAAGAGGTAGCCCAGAGAATGGCGGCCCCTTCTGGCAGGAAAGAATATGGGCCATTATCGATCTTTGTCCAAATGGTCTCGAACCTCTCTATCCTTTTTTTCGTTAAACCAACCGCTTTCTTTCCTCCTCCAAAAGTAGAATCAGCTGTGATCCAAATATCATGGAAGGAAAAACCGACAGTGGAGTTAAAGGATCAGGAGTGGTTTAAAAAGATAGTCAAAGGCTGCTTTAGTTATCGCAGAAAGACCTTGTTCAATGCGCTAAAACATTCCGAACTTCCACTCCCACCTGACACGGAGCTAAGAATAAAGAGCATCGATATAGACCCAAAAAGAAGACCAGAAACCCTTTCGATCCAAGAATTTGCCAACCTCGCAGAAGTTTTAAAGCCATAATCCCCCCTCTCCCCATTTACGAAAGCAGGGCTGGAGGGGATTTGAAAAGTTATTTTCTACTAATTGCCATAGCCTTGTAGCGAACCTCTATGCATGAAAATTGATTGGCGAAAGCACGTCAGGGTTGTCATTCCCGCGCAAGCGGGAATCCAGAACAAATCCAAATACATGGATTCCTGCCTCCGCAGGAATGACTAAGAGTGTTAAATTCTTGGCCTTTCTATTAATCTGTTTGAAAAATCTCTAAGAGATGATTATCTTAATGGTAAAATTGATCAAGGAGTGAAGGAAAATGCAAATAGAGAAGTTTACATTAAAAGCTCAAGAGGCTTTGCAAGAAGCTAAGGCAATCGCTGGAAGAAAAAACCACCAGCAGATAGACGTCGAACATCTTCTGTTAGCCCTTCTGTCGCAAAAAGAAGGGATCGTCATCCCGATCCTCCAGAAATTGGGGGCAAATCCAGATCTGATTGCATCCCAATTGGATGAAGAATTGAAGCGAATCCCTCAGGTGACAGGGAAGGGGGCTGGGCAAGTTTATCTTTCAAGTCGACTCAATGAAATTTTTGACATGGCTTGGAAAGAGGCTGAAAGATTGACGGATGAATACCTGTCCACAGAACATCTCCTCATCGCCATCACTGATGAGAAACAAGGGACTTCCTACCAGATCCTTCGAAGAAGCGGTGTGACGAAGGAAGAGATTTTCAGGGTTTTACAAGATATTCGGGGACCCCATCGAGTAACTGATCAGAACCCAGAAGAGAAATACCAGGCTTTAAAACGTTATAGCAGGGATCTTACGGAAGAAGCAAGAAAAGGGAAACTCGATCCTGTCATTGGGAGGGACGATGAAATCCGTCGGGTCATCCAGGTGCTTTCCCGAAGGACAAAGAACAATCCTGTATTGATTGGGGAACCCGGGGTTGGAAAGACAGCGATTGTGGAAGGTCTGGCCCAGAGAATCATCAAAGGGGATGTTCCTGAGACGTTGAAAAATAAGAAGTTAGTTGCCCTCGATTTAGGCGCCTTGATTGCCGGTGCTAAATTCCGTGGAGAATTTGAAGAGAGATTGAAGGCCGTTTTGAAAGAGATTACAGCAGCAGCGGGAAATATCATCCTCTTCATTGATGAACTCCATACTTTGGTGGGTGCTGGAGCAGCAGAGGGAGCGATCGATGCCTCCAATATGTTGAAGCCAGCCTTGGCCAGGGGAGAACTAAGATGTGTCGGCGCCACAACGCTCAACGAATATCGAAAATATGTAGAGAAAGATGGAGCCCTGGAGCGTCGATTTCAACCCATCTATGTCAACCAGCCCTCGGTAGAGGATACCATCGCCATTTTGAGGGGGCTGAAAGAACGCTATGAAGTTCATCACGGTGTCAAGATTAAAGATTCGGCGATCATTGCAGCTGCCATGCTTTCACACCGTTACATCTCGGATCGGTTCCTTCCGGATAAAGCCGTCGATCTGATGGATGAGGCTGCATCGAGACTGAGGATCGAGATCGATAGTGTCCCGATGGAGATCGATGAAGTACAGCGAAAAGTGATGCAATTGGAGATTGAACGTCAGGCCTTGAAAAAGGAGAAGGACAAGGCTTCCATTGATCGACTGCAAAAGATAGAAAAGGAATTGGCAGACCTGAAAGCGGAGGTAAAAGAGAAGACGCTCAAATGGGAGAATGAGAAGAAGGCGATCTCCAGGATCCGAGAGATCAAGGAGCGGATCGAGAAGACAAGACAAGAGATGAAAGAAGCTGAACGGGAGGTGAACTATACGAGGTTGGCCGAATTGCAATATGGGGAGATGTCTCACCTCGAAAAGGAGATGAAGAAAGAGGAGGAGAGGCTTGCCGAACTCCAAAAGAACGAAAAGATGCTGAAAGAGGAAGTCGACGAAGAGGATGTTGCAGAGGTGGTTTCCAAATGGACAGGTATCCCTGTTTCAAAGATGTTGGAAGGGGAGGTCGAGAAGCTGATCCATATGGAAGAGAGGCTCAGGCAGAGGGTGGTCGGTCAGGAGGATGCGATCCTTGCCGTTTCCAATGCAGTAAGGAGAGCAAGAGCAGGATTGCAAGATCCAAATCGTCCCATTGGTTCCTTTATCTTTATGGGACCCACGGGTGTGGGTAAGACAGAGCTGGCTCGTGCCTTGGCCGAATTTCTTTTCGATGATGAACAGGCGATGGTGAGAATGGATATGTCAGAATTCATGGAGAAACATTCTGTTGCACGCTTAATCGGAGCACCACCCGGTTATGTGGGGTATGAGGAAGGTGGATTTCTCACAGAGGCAGTGAGAAGGAGACCTTATTCTATCGTCTTGATGGATGAGATCGAGAAGGCCCACCCAGAAGTATTTAACATCCTTCTTCAGATTCTAGACGATGGAAGACTGACCGATGGTCACGGAAGAACCGTGGATTTTAAAAATACCGTCGTCATCATGACCTCCAATATTGGAAGTCAATGGATTATGGATTTAGGGGCCAAAGATTACGAGGAGATGCGGCGCCGGGTGATGGATGCGGTCAAGGCTCATTTCAAACCTGAATTTCTGAATCGGATTGATGAGTTGATCATTTTCCACGGCCTCGGAATCGAAGAGATAAAGGCGATCGTTGAGATCCAGATGAAGAAGCTTCAGCATCGTTTATTAGAAAGGCGATTACAGCTCAAAATGACTCAGAAGGCAATGGAATGGTTGGCGAAAGAAGGATTTGATCCTGCCTATGGGGCTCGTCCTTTAAAGCGGGTGATTCAGAAAGAGATTCAGGATCAATTAGCGATGAAGATATTGGAAGGGAAGTTTAAAGAAGGGGATACCGTTACAGTGGATATGGATGGTAAAAAAGGGGGATTAGTATTCAAGGCATAGAGCTGTAACTTAAGAATTTTCTTGACAATATTTAAAAAACCAGTTATAGATACAGCGATTTTTGGAAACCTGCTTAAAACGCAAATAAGGAGGATAGAGGCACGTAGCTCAGGGGGAGAGCGCTACCTTGACGCGGTAGAAGTCTGGGGTTCAAATCCCCACGTGCCTACCATTGAATCTCCCTCACCCCGTCCCTCTCCCAGAGGGGAGAGGGGAAGGGTGAGGGGTGAAACCCATTTTGGATAACAAAATAGTTTGCATATTTCTGTTAACTCTTGGATAATTTATTGGAAAAACAGATATTTTGATCAAATCAAACCGGAGAGGCATCATTCAGGTATTCTATGGGTGATGCCTTTTCCGCTTCAAATTGAGAGCTCTGAAGAAATACATCACGCTCTCTTAGATTTCTGGACTTTTTCAGAAATCTTAAATGTGGATGAGAATGGAAGAGCAGATTACCATTACATTATCCGATGGGTTGAAAAAGTCAATTCCTAAAGGGACGAAACTTCAGGAGTTGGCTGATGAAGAGGCGGTAGCAGCGCAAGTCAATGGGGCACTGATGGATCTCTCTCAAACAGTCAACCAAGACGCTTCAGTTTCATTCATTTCTGTTCATTCAAGAAAAGGGTTGGAAATATTGCGTCATTCCTCAGCCCATGTGATGGCCCAGGCAGTTAAGGAGCTATTTCCTACAGTGAAACTCACCTTTGGTCCCTCTACGGATACCGGGTTCTATTACGATTTCGATTATGATCGAACCTTCACTCCACAAGACCTTGAATTAATTGCAAATAAGATGTCAGAGATCATCAAAGAAGATATTCCCTTTATTCGAAAAGAAGTTTCGAAAGGGGAGGCTATCAAAACGTTTCGCGAGATGGGCGAGACCTATAAAATTGAGCATTTAGAAGAACTTCCAGATCATGTCTCTCTCTATCGTCAAGGAACTTTCTTAGATCTATGTGAAGGGCCTCATCTGCCTTCGACAGGAAGAATCAAAGCTTTTAAACTCTTAAACGTTTCCGGAACCTATTGGAGAGGGGATGCCCGAAACCAAGTTCTCCAACGGATCTATGGGACAGCGTTCCAAGCCCCCAATGCATTAAATGAGTATCTCCGGATGCTTGAGGAGGCTCGAAAACGGGACCATCGAAAATTAGGCAGAGAACTCGATCTTTTCAGTATCCATGAAGAGGCTGGTCCGGGTCTGGTGATCTACCATCCAAAAGGCGCGATGCTTAGAACGATCTTAGAGGATTTTGAAAGAAAGGAACACCTAAAACGGGGATATCAGATTGTCATCGGCCCTCAACTCCTCCGATTGGATCTTTGGAAACAGTCTGGCCACTTCGAAAATTATCGGGACAAGATGTATTTTACGAAAGTAGAGGATGCGGAGTACGGAATTAAGCCGATGAACTGTCTTGCCCATATGCTTATTTACAAATCGCAGATTCGAAGTTACCGAGACCTTCCCCTCCGGTACTTCGAACTGGGAACAGTCCACCGACATGAGAAATCTGGAGAACTGCATGGGTTGCTCAGAGTCAGGGGTTTCACCCAGGATGACGCTCATATCCTCTGCCGACCTGACCAATTAAATGGCGAGATTTGTGCCATCATTGAATTCGTTGATGATGTGATGAAGGTCTTTGGTTTCGAATATGAGATGGAACTCAGTACACGACCAGAAAAGTCAATCGGAAGTGATGAAGATTGGGAAAGAGCGACTCAAGCGCTTCTTCAAGCCCTTAAGGGAAAGAATCTCTCTTTTGAAATCAATGAAGGGGAGGGAGCCTTTTACGGTCCGAAGATCGATGTCAAGTTGAAAGATGCACTCAACAGGAGTTGGCAATGTGCAACGATCCAGGCAGACTTTGCCATGCCTGAGCGATTTGATCTCACCTATGTAGGGAGCGATGGAGAGCGGCATCGACCGGTGATGCTTCACCGTGTGATCCTCGGAGCCATGGAAAGGTTTATTGGAGTGTTGATTGAACATTATGCAGGTGCTTTTCCTGTATGGCTTGCCCCTATCCAGGCCATCCTTTTAACCGTGACAGAACGGCATATTCCTTATGCGGAAAGAGTCGACCGCCAGTTGATTCAAGAGGGGATACGAGTTGAAAAGGATTTTAGAAATGAGAAGTTGGGGTTCAAGATTCGGGAGGCCCAGATTCAGAAGATCCCCTATATGTTGGTGATTGGGGATAGGGAGGAAAAAGAAGAGACCATCTCACCACGTTGCCGAAGTGGTGAGGTTTTGAAAGGAATGCGAATTGGAGACTTCGTCAACCAGGTCAAATCAGAATATCCATCGTTGTAAAACTTAGATCGCAGATTGCAGATTGTGGATTGCACCTGCCTGCCGGCAGGCAGGGATTGGAAAAAACTAAAATCGTAGATTTAAAATCTGAAATATGAAATCTAAAATCTAAAATTTAATTAAAAGGAGGTGGTGTTTATCGTCAGGGATGTTCGGATTAACCGAGAAATTCGAGCGAAGGAAGTGAGGGTCATTGACCCTGAAGGAAAACAGTTAGGAATTTTACCAGTGGCGGAGGCACTTCGTACCGCTGCCAATTTTGAATTAGATTTGGTGGAAGTTTCTCCGAAATCGGAACCGCCAGTTTGCCGCATCATGGATTATGGAAAATTCAAATACCAGCAGAGCAAAAAAGCTCATGATGCAAAGAAGAAGCAAGCAGTCGTACACATCAAAGAAGTGAAGATGAGGTCGAAGACGGAGGAGCATGACTACCAATTCAAGCTTCGACATATTGAGCGTTTTTTAAAAGAGGGGAACAAGACCAAGATCACCATTGTTTTTAAAGGAAGGGAGTTAGCCCACCCCGATTTGGGAAGGAACATGCTGACTCGGATTACGGAAGAGGCGAAGGAATGGGGAAAGGTAGAACAGACTCCCAGATTTGAGGGAAGAAATTTCACGATGATCTTGACTCCTCTCCAGAGTCAAAAACCGGCTACTCATGAACCATGAGTAAACCCCGTTAGAAAGGACGGGGCTTTAACCCCATCCTCCCTGCCTGCGGTAGGCAGGAATAAGGAATGAACATTTTCTTTCTACATCCCCGTCATAAATGGCGGGGCTTTCTAACGGGGTAAAGGGTTTTGGGTAAGGGTTATGAAGCCCGCCCTGTACCTAATATGGTGCAGGGCCCGTTTAGTTTAGGGTAAATGGGTTTGGGCTAAAAATTTAAACACTAATGACCTAACCCATCGACGAAACCGGCATCTTTACCATAACCCTTGAACCAAATATTTTTCTAAAGGAGGATAGCGTGCCAAAATTAAAAACGAATCGGGGAGCAGCAAAACGATTCAAGAAGACTGGAACTGGCAAGATAAAGGGTAAAAGGGCATTTGCTCGACATATCCTGACAAAGAAATCAGCCAATCGAAAACGGGGTCTCAGAACTCCAAAGCTTGTAGACAAAAGGGATGCCAAAGGGATAAAGGCGTTGCTCCCCTACATCTAAAGTGAGAAAGAGATCCCCTCACCCCCACCCTCTCCCCTCTGCCTGCCTGCCGGTAGGCAGGGGGAGAGGGGACGGGTGAGGGGAGATTTGAATTCTGATTAAAGGAGTGTCAATCATGCCAAGGGTAAAAGGTGGACCGAAGACGAGACACAGAAGAAAAAAAGTCCTAAAAATGGCAAAGGGTTATGTAGGGGGGAGAAGTCGGCTTTACCGAACGGCCGTGGATGCAGTTCATCGAGCTCTGGCTTATGCCTATCGAGATCGGAGGGCGAGAAAGAGAGATTTTCGAAGACTATGGATCACCCGTATCAATGCCGCCGCAAGGCTCCATGGTCTCTCCTATAGCCGTTTAATGGATGCTTTGAAGAAAGCTCACCTCGAGCTGGATCGGAAAATATTGGCCGATTTAGCAGTGAGCGATCCCAGTGCTTTTTCAAAAATTGCAGAGATGGCCAAAACAAAAGGCAGTAAGCAGTAAGCAGTAAGCAGTAGACAGAAGGGGTTCCCTCCGTGTTAGAGGAATTAGAAAGTCTCCGCAAGGAGATATTGACTTCACTTTCCCATGCCTCAACAGAGAAAGAAATCTCTGAAATACGAGTAAGGAGTTTAGGGAGGAAGGGGAGTGTAACCCAGCTTCTCAAGCTTTTGGGAAATCTCCCTGAGGGAGACCGCAGAGAAATAGGGAGAAAAGCGAACCAGATTAAAGAAGACTTGGAGACCAGGATTGAGGAAGCTCTTTTACAGATTCGAGAAAGGGAACGGAAGGAGGCATTAGAGAAAGAGAAGGTCGATGTTACACTTCCTGGCAGAAGGGTCCCTGTTGGAAAGAAACATCCAATCACTCAAATTCTGGATGAGATTATTGATATTTTCTCTCATCTGGGTTTTGAAGTGGTGGAAGGGCCAGAGGTGGAATTGGACTACTACAATTTTGAGGCCCTCAATATTCCGAAAGGCCATCCTGCCCGAGAGATGCAGGCCACCTTCTTTATCTCGGATGAAGTGGTTCTAAGAACCCATACCTCCCCGATGGAGGTAAGGACGATGGAGAAGCACCCCCCTCCTGTTCGGATCATTTCGCCAGGTCCATGTTATCGACGCGATTTGGATCCAACTCATTCCCCCATGTTCCACCAAGTAGAGGGTCTTTTGGTCGACAAGGGGGTTACCTTTGCAGACCTGAAAGGTGTGTTAACCATCTTTGTGCACCAGATGTTCGGCAAAAAGACAAGACTTCGATTTCGACCTAGTTTTTTCCCGTTCACAGAACCGAGTGCAGAAGTTGACATTGAATGTTTTATCTGTGGGGGAGGAGGATGTGGAGTTTGTTCCAGTACAGGATGGTTAGAGATATTAGGCTCAGGCATGACAGATCCTGCTGTATTTGGATTTGTCAATTACGATCCTGAAACAGTAACCGGTTTTGCTTTTGGGATGGGCGTCGAACGGATTGCGATGCTCAAATTTGGGATTAATGATATTCGACTTTTTTTTACAAACGATCTGAGGTTCCTGAAGCAATTTTAGATTCTACCTGATCAAGGCTAAAGCCTTGAGTTACATGGTTCTGTAACTCAACCCTTTTAGGGTTGATCTTTAGGATTAAGGATGAAGGTCAGTCTCAATTGGCTCAAGGATTACGTTGAGATTCGGATGGAGATAAAAGAACTGATTAATCTTTTGACCATGGCCGGTCTAGAGGTTGGGCAGGCCATCTCCACAGGTGAAGGATTTGATAAAATTGTTGTGGCCGAGATAAGTTCCATTCGAAAGCATCCCAATGCCGACCGTCTTTCTTTAGTCGAGTTAAAAAGCGGGAAAGAGAAGTTTTCGATTGTCTGCGGTGCAACCAATATCAGAGAAGGGCAAAAAGTCCCCTTCGCACTTATAGGGGCTCGCCTTCCCGATGGAGTCGAAATCAAAAGATCGAAGATTAGAGGAGAAGCCTCTGAAGGAATGCTCTGTTCAGAGATTGAGCTTGGACTAGGCCAAGATGCCACTGGAATTATGATCCTTCCAGCTGAACTTTCTTCGGGGGTGAACTTTGGTGAGGCGCTGGGTTTGAAGGATACCATCCTCGATATCAGCATCACACCCAATCGTCCAGATTGTCTCTGTATCATAGGAGTCGCCCGAGAGATTGCCGCTTTAACTCATCAACGAGTGAAATATCCAACTCTCTTGCCTTCTGACAAAAGAGAGGAGATCCATCAAAAAACCTCTGTCACCCTTCTGGATCCAGACTTATGCCCTCGTTATGTGGCGAGGATGATCGAAGGCGTGAAGATCGGTCCTTCTCCGAATTGGATGAAAAATCGGTTGGAAAAGGTAGGGGTTCGTTCCATCAACAATGTGGTGGATGTGACCAACTTTGTCATGATGGAATATGGTCAACCCCTCCATGCCTTCGATTTCGAACTGCTGGAAGAAGGAAGGATCGTCGTTCGGAGGGCGCAAAAGGGTGAGGGGTTTGTCACCTTGGATGGGGTGAAGAGGATCTTGGATGGAGAGATGCTCATGATCTGCGATGGCGTCAAACCCGTTGCCATTGCCGGTGTGATGGGTGGTCTCAATTCAGAGATCAAAGAAGACACGAAGATTGTTCTATTGGAGAGTGCCTATTTCAACCCGATGGGGAACCGAAGGACTTCAAAAGAACTTGGTCTTGAGACAGAAGCAGCCTACCGTTTTGGAAGAGGAATCGATTATGGAGGTTGCGTTGCCGCTGCAAACCGAGCAGCCC
>Ga0315284_10011560_pt1 | contig 12590 bp, 10 predicted proteins | sample YL17G09_16_MG_FD_203696 | JGI IMG/M metagenome (GOLD analysis project Ga0315284, IMG submission 203696) | Sediment microbial communities from Yellowstone Lake, YNP, Wyoming, USA - YL17G09_16 | ecosystem: Environmental > Aquatic > Freshwater > Lake > Sediment | place: USA: Wyoming | collected... | reverse complement strand
CGCCGACGGGCGTAGGCTGTTCGCAGGCGGGGCAGGTGATCAGCTCGCCGCCGTCATCCGCGCTGCGCTCACCCGGCACCTCGATCTCGGGCACGGGCTTTCCGGTGTCGCGGGCGGTCCACGGTCCCCTAGCAAGCCTTGCCCACCGGGCCGACGCCGGCGTCGGCCGCGGGGGATGCTCTTCAGCACGCCTGGTCATTAGAAGTAGACGTGGTTGTCAGGCGGCGGCTGGTACGGCTCATAGAAACCGCTGGCGTCCTTGGGCGGCTTTTCACTGCCCGCGGGCTTCTCCGCCTCCTCGCCCTGGCCGCCTTCCACCGCGCCTGCCGACCCGCCGAAGAAGCCGCTGAATTTCGCCCCCGGTGGCTTGACGAATTTCACCTGCTGGTAGCGCGGAGTGTAGGTCACGCGCTGTGTTGCGGTCTTTCCTTCCCCCACTTTCTCTGTCTGCTTGGCATAGATCTTCTTCATCAGCACGGAGAAGATCTTCGCCGGCAGGTCGCCGCCGAACATATGGTTCATCGGCTTGGCGAAGTCGTCGTTGCCCACCCACACCGCGCAGACGAGCTCGGGGCTGTAGCCGATGAACCAGGCGTCGCGGAAGTCATCGCAGGTTCCGGTCTTGCCGCAGATCTCGACGCCCGGGATGCGCGCGCGCGCGCCCGTGCCGGCGTTGACCACCCGCATCATGTTCTGCACCATGATCCAGGCCGTGTTCTCGGACAGCACGCGGTGCGTCCGCTTTTCCAGGGCCAGCTGGGTGTCGTTGTTCTCGATCAGGATGCCGCTCTCGTTGTAGGTGCGCCTGGTCAGCACGTAATCGACGTGGTTGCCCATGCTGGGGAACGTGTCGAACGCCGCGGCCATCTCCACCGGCTTGACATCAGCCACGCCCAGCGTCAGCGCCGGCACCTCCGGCAGCTCTCCCACCAGGCCCATCTTGCGGGCCGTATCAATCACCGGCGGGACGCCCGTGCAGTGCGTGATGAGGTCCACCGCGGCGGCGTTGCGCGACCACTGCAGCGCGTAGTACATGCTCATCCAGCCGCGGTACGTGCCATCGGAGTTGCGCGGCCAGGGCTTGCCGTTGACGGTCAGGCTCGGCCCATCGTTGATCAGCATGCTCGGCTCGAAGCCCTGCTCATAGGCCGTGGCGTAGGTGAACGGCTTGAAGGCGCTGCCGGTCTGGCGGCTGGCTTGCAGCGCGCGGTTGAAGTTGTCAGGCAGGCCCGCCGCCGCCGGCTCGCCCCACTTGTAGCCGCCGACGCAGGCAAGCACTTCGCCCGTCTTCGCTTCAAGCAGAATGAGCGCACCCTCGCTGACGCGCTTGGCCTTGCGCACCTTGTCGATCTCGGCGGCCACCGTCTGCTCCGCCCATTCCTGGTACTGCGGATCGATCGTCGTCACCACGACCATCCCTCCGCGCCGCACGCCCTCCTCCGTCCAGTGCGGGTAGAGCACCTGGTCCGCCAGGTAGCTGACGAAGTACTGGGCGCGCATCAGGCCCTCCTCGGAGCGCGAGGACAGCTTGACCGGCTCGTCCATCGCCCGCTTGACTTCCTCGCGGGTCAGGTGCAGGTCGGAGAACTTCTCCGGGTCGGCCTGGCGCAGCTCGTCAAAGAAGCCCGTCTCGGTACGGCTGGCCAGCAGGCGCAGGACGCCCTGCCGCCGGGCCAGGGCGGCATCCGGGTCCTTGTACGGGTTGTATCTGCTCGGCGACTGCGGCAGTCCGGCGAGCATCGCGCACTCCGCCAGCGTGAGCTGATCGAGGTCCTTGCCGAAGTACTTCTGGGCGGCGGCTTTCACGCCGTAGGCATGGGCGCCGAAGAAGATCTGGTTCAAGTACGCTTCGAGGATCTGCTGCTTGGTGAAGCGCTTTTCCAGCGCGCCGGCGAGGATCACCTCTTGGATCTTGCGGTTGAGCGTCTTCTGGCTCCTGATGTAAGGCAGGAACACGTTGCGGCTAAGTTGCTGGGTGATCGTCGACGTGCCGCGGATGCTTCCCAGGTCGCCGCCGCGGGGCACGCCGCGGGCAACGGCGCGCAACGTCCCGAGCATGTCAACGCCGCCGTGCGTGAAGAAGTTCTTGTCCTCGGTGGACAGCACACAGGCGATGAGCTGGGCGGGGATTTCGCTGTAGGCGGCCTGCTGGCGGTTCTCCACGTATAGCTTGCCCAGCAGCGTGCCCTTGCCGGTCTTCGCATCGTAGTCCCGGGCGTAGATGCGGGACGCCTGGCTGCCCTGGGGCAGGTCGATGTTCACCACGCGCTCGATGTTGTGCCGAACCAGGGCATAGGCGTGGTAGAGGTTGCCGATGCCCCACAGCGTGAGCGAGAGGCTGATGATGACGAACACGAACAGCACGCGGCTTAGCCTGCTCAGCGTGCCACCAGGCCGGCCCGCCACTCTGGGACCCCTCGCGCCGACTGCACTACTACCACTCGCCATGCGCTCAACCCTCCGGCCGGTACCTGCTGCTGATCATTACCGGCCCGCCTCTTGATAATCGTAGGTTCGGCATCTTGGGCAAACCCCTGCTTAGGGCGTGGTGGGCTGGGACGCCGCGAATATGATCATACCGATCATCGCTACCATGTAGATCACCATCGCAAGGAGGCCCACGCAGAGCGCCACGATCCCCCCCGTGTGCCAGGCGCGCATCGTATCAACGAACTCCTGGATGCCGGCAAACCGCCGGTTGCGCCACGCTAATTCCCGCCCTTGAATACCGATGTAGATGATGTATATGAGACCAAGTCCTGACCAGCCCAGCACTAGCCCGAGGATGCCCCACAGCACGCTGCCGTTGAAGAAGCCGAATAGCCCGAAGGGAACGCAGCCCGCAAATGTGCACCCCGAGGCCTGCGGCGGGATGGGATAGCCCTCCCCCATGCCGCTCGTGTTGTAGTCCGGCGGCGGGTAGCCATAGCCCGCCTGGGCATACCCAGCCGGCGGGTAGGGGTAAGCTGCCCCCGGCTGCGGCGGCGGCGCAAAGGGTGGCGGCGGAGGTGCGTAAGGAGGAGGCGGCCCTGGCGGCAGGGGTCCCGCGGCAGGGGGCATAACCGCGCCGCGGCCCTCAACTTGCGGGGGGACTGCACCGGGAGGCTCGCCGGAAGGCTCGGGCGGCTGCTCCGAGATGGGTGTGTCCAACACCGAGGGGGGCGGCGGAGGTGGCACCCATGACCCGGGGGGGAAGCCCAGAGCACCGCTGGGTTGACTGAGCGCCGACCTCAGCTGGCCGCCGCACTCGCCACAGAAGAAGGCGTCATCAGGATTTTCGGCACCGCACTTGGCACAACGCATCACTCGCCCTCGCTTGAGCCGAGTATAGCATCCCCGCCCGCCTAGCCGGCAGGGGCGCTAGCCGGGCATCAGTCGCATGAGGATGCGCCGCAGCAGCTCCGCCGCGTCCAGCCCAGGCTCCGCCAGTGCGCCCTCCCGGCGCAGCTGCACCAGCGCGTGCTCGGCGCGCTGTCGCGGATAGCCAAGGGCCATGGCCGCGTCGAGGGCGTCGCCCACAGGTCCGGCCACAGTGCCCCCCGTCACCCGCTCCTCCGCCGCCCAGCCGAAGCCCTTCGCCACCTTGTCCTTGAGCTCCAGGATAACCTTCTTCGCCAGCTTCGTGCCCACCCCGGTCACGCTCGTCAGCGTGCGCTCGTCCTCGCTCTGCACCGCCTCCACCAGCCCCGCCACGCCGAGTTCGAGCAAGGCGAGGGCGGCCTTCGGCCCGACACCCGACGCCGTGATCAGCAGCGCGAACAGATCCCGCGCGGTTGGACTGGTGAAGCCGTAGAGCCTGAGCGCATCCGCGGCGCTGGAGAAGTACAGGTGGGTGAACAGCTCCACCTCTTCCCCCGCCGCCAGCTCACGCGCCTGACTCGGCGGCAGCTGCAGCTCCAAGCTGAGCGGGCCTACGGCGAGCAGCACGGTCCCGTCGTTGCGCATCCCCGCGACCGTGCCCATGAGCGAGGCGATCACCTCAGCACCTCCGGGATCGCCATACGCTGCCCGTGACAGAGGCTCACGGCGATCGCGTCCAGCTCGTCGTCCAGCCGCGACTGTGGCTGGTCATCGTCGAGGCGCAGGATGCGACGCACCATGTACGCCACCTGCTCCTTGTCCGCGCGGCCGTTGCCGGTGAGCTGGCTCTTCACCGTGGTCGGCGTGTACTCGGCGACGGCGATGCCCGCGGCGGCGGCGTGTTCGAGGAGCACCCCCCGCGCTTGGGCGACATCGATCGCCGTTTTCACGTTCTTGGCGAAGTAGATCTCCTCGATCGCCACCACGTCCGGCGCCCAATCGCGCAGCAGCGCCTCGAAGCCCTCCGCCAGCTCGCAGAGGCGCTCGCCCAGGGCCTTGCCGCGAGTGGTGAGCAGCACGCCGCTCGCAACCAGCGATTCCGCGTCCGTGGCGGCCTCGACCACCGCGTAGCCGCAGCGGTGGAAGCCCGGGTCGATGCCCATGATGCGCACGGGCTGAGTATACCCGGCGAGCCCAGGTTTCATGCCACGGGCGGCGGTGGGAACCCAGCTTGCCACTAGCGAGTCCTAGCGGTAAGCTACCTTGGGTACTGCAATGGGCACCGGATACCGCAACGTACTGGCAGGCGCAGGCGTCATCGCGGTAGTTTTCATCTTCCTCTCGCTGTGGCCCGGGTTGCCGCGGATCACGGCGCCGCTGAAGTCCCTCGGCCGCTCGCCCCAGCACGGCCAGCCCGCCGTAGTGCCCAGCGCGCCAGCCACGGGCGCACCCGCAGGCGCCTCCGCTCCGGGGGCGTCATCGTCGCACCCGGCGCCCCAGGCCTGGGGGGGGGCTTTGGGGACAGCCTTCGGCCCGCCTCCGGGGTCCTCCGAGCTGCCGGTGCACTTCACCTGGATGCACACCGTGCGCGACTCGACGATGCACACCCAGCCCGACGGCCAGCCCATCCGGGCAATCTCCCTCAACCACCGTCCGCTCGTGCTTCTCACCGGCACGTATATCCGCTCGCTGCGCTCCGAGGGTTCATGGGTGCTGGTCCTCGCCCCCAGCGAGACGCCCGGCTGGGTGATGAATAGCGACATCGAGCCCGCAAACATCTAGCGCGAATGCCTAATCTTCTCCCAGTAGAGGGTCCGCTCGAACCCCGGGCTGTTGTAGCTGTCGTGGCAGCTCACGCACTTATCTAGGCTGCCGCGCGCGATCGCCAGCTCACCCGTGGGCTTCTTCGCAGCCCTCATCAGCTCGACGTGCCTGCCACCCGCGCCGTGGCATGACTCGCAGCCGACGCTGCCCAGCTCCGCGCGCGGGCTTAAGGGATCGTAGCCACCCGGCTCGACCATGGCCGTCGTGTGGCACTTCAGGCAGTCCACGCTCCCCTCATCGCCCTTGGCCTTGAGCGACTGAAGCGCTTGGCTGTGCCCAGATGCCTGCCAAGTCTTGTATGCCGCAGCATGGCACGTGGCGCAGACCATCGCCCCCACATACTGCCCGCCCGCCGGCGCGGCGCTGGGCAGGAACTGCGCGGACATGCCCCACGACGTGCTGCGCCAGTCGCCGCGCGTGCGCACCTTGGCGAGCATCTCCTCCCGCAGGCGCTGCTGCTCGTCCTTGAGCAGCGCGTCCACGCGCGTGTCGTCTGGCCACTCATCGGTCGTCTCGATCGCCCAGCGCTGCACGGCCGGCCCCTCCGCCTGCCGCGCCAGCGAGAGCAGAACGAGCTTTCCGCCGATGGAGGGCGGCTCGGGCACGATCGGCGCGCCGCCAGCTCCCCGCGCCGGCACATCCGCAGCCCCGCCGACCACCGCGACCACCTTCAGCCCCGCCAGCTTGCTGAGCACGTCTGGCGGCTGATGGGCGGCGACGACCACGACCTTCGCCGCGCGTGGCAACTGCGACAGTGTCTCACGCACGCCCTGCACGGGATCGCTTAGGTCCCACCAGCGATCCTGGGGCGGCTCGCCGGGCGTCGGCTCCCAGCAACTCACGCCGATGAGGTACCAGCCGGCGGCGAGCTTCGCGTACGGCTGGACGGCGATGTCCTTGCCGCGCACACTGAGGTTGCAGCTCACCACCGGCAGCGGGCTCTCGCCGAGGAACGCCCGCGCCTGCGCCTCGCTGAGCTGCAGCTCCGACCCACCCGGCACCACCGCTGCGCCGCCCAGCAGCTTGAGCACCGCCAGGTGAGTGCGAGCGCGCAGCTCGGGCGACGGGCTGTCGAACCAGGCGAAGTTGCCGCAATCCACCATCACGACGGGCTGGGGCCGCGCAAGCGTCGCGGGCGCCGCCTGCGTGAGCAACGCGGCGGCATGCGCGCCGGACGTGCTCGGGATGGGCTGGTCAGCCAGCCAGGCCTGCACGGCGGACATCACCGTCCCCAGCCGCAGCAGGCCCCCCACCTGGTGCTGCGCGCAGCCGCAGGGGCGCTCGAAGCCGCGGAAGTCGTTGATGAGCGCGATCGTAAGGCCCGTGGCAGGCGCCTGTCCCCTGCCATGGCAACCGACCGCAGCGGTGAGCAACGCGACGGTCGCGGCAGTGACGTAGGCAGCGGCTCGGCGAGCGGGATGCACGACGTGGGATTATACGGTCGGCGGCGGGCGTGCTGCATACGGAGCGACTCGCCTGGTCGCAGCGTCGGCGATGCGCGCCCGGCAGGATTCGAACCTGCGACCCCCTGCTTAGAAGGCAGATGCTCTCTCCCCTGAGCTACGGGCGCAGCGCGAGCATTGTACCCTGCTTGGCGCCTCCGCCCACCCCACCGCCCGTTGGCTCACCGAGTGAGCGGGACTGCCCACCAAGGGCCGGGCACCACCCCAGGCAAGCCGTCATAGGGCGTGGCCGCGATTATTCGCAGGCTTCCGCTCCTCAGGCGATCCAACGTCGAACGGTCGAGTGGACCCACGGAAACCCGGATCGCTCTCCACCGCTCCTGCAGCCTCCACGGGCACACCTGACCAACTGGCACGCGGAAGGGAGTCGCACGAGGGTCGACTGCCGCGGCGATGACCTCAGGGGGATAGCAGCCCACAAGGGACTCTCCCTCGAAGAAGCCGCAGTAGCTCACGCTGTGTACCTCCTTCACGTCTCCGAGAGGAAGCACCGGCGGCGTTACGACGAGCACGGCAGCTGGCCAACCTCTGCCGCGCGCCTTATGGAAATCGACAACCAGCGTACTACCGTGAATGCGTGCGTCCCTGGGAGCAGTGTGGTACTCAACAATGGGGAGTGACAGGACAAACAGAAGGCTGAGCCATGCGGCAACAGATACGCCGAGCAGCGCCACCCCTACGATTACCAGGACCCTTATCCTGCTCGCTGTCATTTCTCGCGCCTCTCCCTACCTCCACTCTCGGGCCTGGTGCATGCACCCCCCGCCACGCGGCACAGCCTGCCGGCTCCCTCGCCGCAGGAGGTCGAAATCGGGCAGGCCAGATTCGAACTGGCGACCCCTTGCTCCCAAAGCAAGTGCGCTAACCGGACTGCGCTACTGCCCGTCGCTTCATTATATCGACGATCCGCGCATCACGCTGTGCGACAATGTAGCGCCAGGCATGTCCCACCTCCTCCAGCTGCTGCTGCTGCTTGCTCTGGTCGTGCTGCTCAGCAAGTACGCGGGCGCGCTCAGCCTGCGCCTCGGGCAGCCGGCGGTGCTGGGCCAGATCGCGCTGGGCCTGATCCTCGGGCCGACGATCCTCAACATCGTCAACTGGCACATCGGCGGCTTCTACCTCTTCGGCGGCGTGCCCCCCGAGGGCTTCTTGGTGGGGCATTCCGCCATGCCCGTGGGCGGCTACAGCGGCGAGGCGCTGCTGCACACCTTCAAGGACCTGGCCGAGATCGGCGTGATCCTGCTGATGTTCGTCGCCGGGCTGGAGACGGATCTCAAGGCCGTGCTGCGCGTGGGCCGGGTCGCCTTCTGGGCCGCCGTCGGCGGCGTGATCGCGCCGATGGCGTCGGCCTTTCTCGCCACCGAGGGCTTTAAGGCGCTGGGGCTGCCCTTCAGCATCTACGAGGCAGTGTTCATCGGCGCGGTGCTCACTGCCACCTCGGTGTCGATCAGCGCCCAGACGCTGATGGAGCTTAAGCAGCTGCGCAGCAAGGAGGGCTCGACGATCCTCGGCGCGGCGGTGATCGACGACGTGATCGGGATCATCATCCTGTCGCTGGTCATCGCCTTCAAGCCGGTAGGCGTAGGCGGGGCGCAGGCCCCCAGCCAGCTGCTGGACTGGATCATGCGCGGACTCGGCGCCGCGGGACTCAGCGGCAGCACCGAGGGCCTCATCCGCGTCGCCATCCTAGTCGTGATGATGGCGGCGTTCTTCTATCTGGCGATCATCGCCGACCGCTGGCTCATCCAGCCGCTGCTCAAGCACCTCGAGCGCCTGCCGGTCGGCGAGGGCCTGTTGGCTGCGGCGCTGGTGGTGGGCTTCATCTACGCCTGGGGCGCGGAATGGCTGGGCAACGTCGCGGCGATCACCGGCAGCTACCTGGCGGGCGTGCTGATCTCGCGGCACCCGATCAGGGAGGAAGTGCTGGAGAAGCTGCATACGATCACCTACGGCCTGTTCGTGCCGGTGTTCTTCATCAGCATCGGCATGGAGGCCAACGCCCGCCCGATCTTCGCGCCCCTGCTCCAGCCCGCCGCGATGAACCGCGCACAGTGGCTGATGTTCTCCTTCGCCCTCGCGATTGTCGTGCTCGCCGTACTGGCCAAAGTGCTGGGCTGCCTGATCGGCGCGCGCCTGACGGGGTTCACCCTGCAGGAGAGCTACAAGGTCGGCGTGGGGATGATCAGCCGGGGGGAGGTGGGCATCATCATCGCGCTCGTCGGGCTCAACGCCGGGATCATCGACCGGCCCGTCTTCTCCGTGATGATCCTGATGGTCCTGATCACCACGCTCGTCACGCCGATCTGGCTGCGGGCGGTGTTCAGGCATGAGCGGGCGGCGGACATCGCGCCGGCGGCGGGCTAAAGCAGGCCCAGCACGTCGGTGAACGTGACGAGCAGGATCAGCCCGAGCAGCATCACCATCCCCGCGGCGTGAACCAGCGCCTCACGCTTCTCGGGGATGCGGATGCCGATGCCGGCCAGCGCGACGAACACCAGCCGCCCGCCGTCGAGGGCAGGCAAGGGCAACAGATTGAGCAGCGCCAGGTTGAGGTTGATCAGCATCAGCACCTGCAGGAACGTGTAGAGGTTGCTCTGCGCGCTCTGGGCAATGACGTTCATGATGCCCACCGGCCCGGCGACGCCCTTCAGCCCCTCGGAGGTGAACAGCATGCGCAGCCCGAAGAGCATGCCGATCATCATGTTCTGTCCGTCCTGCAGGCTGCGCCGCGCGGACTCGACCAGCGGCAGCCTCTGCAGCTTAGGCTTGAAGGCCACGCCCAGGGTGAGCGCCGTGGTGTCCCCGGGGAAGGTGAAGTGCAGCAGGCCCGGCGCCTGCCCCGCCCCGCCCGCGCGCTGCACGTCGAGCACCACCGGCGTGCCCCCGCCCGGCGGAATCGGATTGCCGTGCTCATCCACCGGCTCGCCCCGCTCATTGAACAGGGCGAAGGCAAGCACCACCTGCGTTCCCGTGGTCGCGGGCTCCCCGTTGACAGCCACGATGCGGTCGTTGATACGCAGGCCCTTCGTAAACCCCGCCGTCTTGGGCTGAACGAGGCTGATCTCCGTGGTTACGTAATCCTGGTCGCTTAGGCCCACTCCCAGACTCACCCGCCCGTGGTTGAACCCGCTGATCACGCGCGGCGCCACCTCCACCGCGTGCTCCTCCGTCCCCCGGATGTAACTCAGCCGCACCGGGCCATCGCGGTGCGCCTGGACCACCGCCATTAACTGCCGGCTGTTCGTGACGCGCTTGCCCGCCAGCTCGGTGATCAAGTCGCCAGCTTTCAGCCCCGCGCTCTCCGCCGGGCTGCCCGGCTCCACGAGGCCGACCATCACCATCGGCTCGGGGAACCCCAGGGCGCCCATGGCGAACATCACCGCGATGCCCAGCACCACGTTCATCAGCGCGCCGCTGACGAGGATGAACGCCCGCTGCCAGCCGTTCTTGCCGCGCCAGCTGCGATGAAAGGGGAACGTCCGCCCGTCCAGCGCCTCGTCGCCCTCCATCCCGGCGATGCGCACGAACCCGCCGAGCGGCAGCGCGCAGAGGTGATAGCGCGTCTCACCGGCGAGACGGCTGACGAGGCTCGGGCCCATCCCCAGCGCGAAGTCCGGCACCGCCACGCCGCAGGCCTTCGCGGCAAGCATGTGGCCGAGCTCGTGCACCAGCACGATCACTCCGAACACGACCACTACGGCCAGCACGCTGACAAGCATCGCGCTAAATCCTACCACCGCCGCCGCGCGGATCGCCTGGCCGCAGCGACGGGACGAGACAGCATCAAGTCATGGAACCGCGTCCGCGCGTTGCAACCACGATAACGGGGGAGTTTGCGATGGCGTTGGCCGACCGGCCTAGCCTTGGCCTCAGGTGCCATGGCCGCCCGCGCCCCCGGAGTTCCGCAGGAACAGGAACAGGGCGATGACCGCGGCCAAGGCGATGATCGAAGATAGCATCTACCTCCAGTATACCATGGGGGGTATACGATTAGCGCACTCGCCGCGTAGGGGCGAAGCCATGCTTCGCCCTCCCTGTGTTGGGGCGGCAGCGAGCTATCCCGACTTCGTAGTGGCGACCGATAGGTCGCCTAATTGCCGCCTGGAAGGCGCCGCTCCTACGCCGCGCCGCGCACGCGCGGCGCCTACTGGCAACTGACAACTGACCACTGGCAACTGCGCTCCTAAGTGGTCGCCCGGCAGGGCCGCCGGGCGCTACTAGTCCTTACTGCTTTCTACCTACTGCCCGCCCTGGTATCATTCGCCCGTGGCGCGCGAGCGTGTGTTGGCGGCGATGAGCGGCGGCGTGGATTCCAGCGTCGCGGCGCTGCTCATGCTGCGCCAGGGCCATGACGTGGTCGGGATGACCGCCGAGCTTTTCGGCGACGCCTCCGCCGCCGGCCCCTGCTGCGGGCGCGAGGGCAGCAGTGCCGCCGCCGCCGCGTGCGCGCATCTGTGCATCCCGCATCACCAGGTGGACGTCACCGCGCGCTTCGAGGGCCAGGTCATCGAGCGCTTCGTCGGCGAGTACCGCAGTGGCCGTACGCCCAACCCCTGCAGCGACTGCAACCGCTACATCAAGTTCGACGCCTTCTTCGAGTTCGCCCGCGAGCAGGGCTGCACCGCCGTCGCCACCGGCCACTACGCCCGGCTGGTCGACGGACAGCCGCCGCGCCTGGCCTGCGCCGTGGACCACAGCAAGGACCAGTCCTACTTCCTCGCCTGCATCCCGCCCGAGCGCCTGGCAAGCGTGCGCTTCCCGCTGGGCCGCCTGACGAAGACGGAGGTGCGCGCGATCGCGGAGGCCGCCTCTCTGCCCAACGCCACGCGCGCCGATAGCATGGAGGTGTGCTTCATGGACAACGGCGCCGGCATCGCCGCGCTGCTGGCCTGGCACATCGGCGAGGCGCCCTCCGCCGGACAGATCGTTGACGAGCAGGGCCACCTCCTGGGCACGCACCCCGGCATCGAGCACTTCACCGTCGGCCAGCGCAAGGGCCTGGGCCTGGGCGGGGGCAGCGAAGGGCTCGTCGTGCACCGCCTCGACCCCGCCGCGCGCGCGGTCGTCGTTGCCCCGCGCGAGGCGCATCCGGTGGCGGCGCTGCTGCTCACCGAATTCACCGACATGACGCCCTGCCTGTGGCACTACGGCGACGAGGTGCTCGCCCGCGGGCGCTACCGCCAGCCGCTGTGGCCGGCGCGCGTGCTGCAGGAGAGCAGCAGTGGAGGAGACAGGCGCGTGCGCGTCGAGCCGGCGGAGGAGCTGTTCGGCATGGCGCCGGGGCAGCGCTGCGTGGCCTACAAGGGCGACTTCGTGCTGTTCGGCGGCACGATCGACGCTGTGGAGTACCGCCGCTAAAGCCCCAGCTCCTGCGCCACGTCGTCGAGCGTCGCGGCCACGGCTGCGCCGTCCATGCCCTGGGGCGCCTCCTGCGGCGAGGTGACGCCGGTCAGCACCAGGAACGCCGGAATGCCCGCCCGCTGCGCCATCACGATGTCCGTCTCCACGCGGTCGCCGACCATGACCATGTCGCTGTAAGCAAAGCCGGTCTCCCGGGATATCAGCTCCAGCAGCCAGGGCTCGGGCTTGCCCAGATAGGTGGGCTCCGCGCCGGTCACCCCCGCGATCAGCCGCACCGTGCTGCCGTTGCCCGGCAGCTCCAGCCCGTCCTCCACCGGGAACGTGAGATCCTGATTCGCGCCGATGAGTAGCGCCCCGCGCTGCACCGCCACGCAGGCGAGGGCGAGCTTGAGGTAGTTCACGTTGTGATCGATCCCCACCAGCACGATGTCGCAGCTCACTTCGCGCAGCTTGGCAAGGTCGCCGGCTTCAACCGGCCGGCACTGCCCCGGGGCGAACGACGGCCCGCCGCGCGCACTGAGCCACTCCTCTACGCCCGTCGCGTTGACATGCCCGCGCAGCGAAGCCGCGAGCTCGTCGCTGCCCACCACCAGCACGTCTGCTCCCGGATGGTGCTGGGCCAGGTACGGCCCGGCCAAGTAG
>Ga0315284_10011559_pt1 | contig 12590 bp, 10 predicted proteins | sample YL17G09_16_MG_FD_203696 | JGI IMG/M metagenome (GOLD analysis project Ga0315284, IMG submission 203696) | Sediment microbial communities from Yellowstone Lake, YNP, Wyoming, USA - YL17G09_16 | ecosystem: Environmental > Aquatic > Freshwater > Lake > Sediment | place: USA: Wyoming | collected... | reverse complement strand
ATCCGTATAGGTCTGGCCTGCTGATCGCATCTCCGCAAGATCCTTCCATACCAATTCTGTTACCGGTATTCGCTTTACCGCTGACATGATCGTATTGTAATCATTGTAAGTATGAATACTTTTGGCAGGTTTCATGTATCCTGCATTGTCCGCTCCCTCATCCCTTTGATATCCAGCGATATATTCAGGATCCCGACGATCTCAAAATCTGCCGGATACAGGATCCTGGTGATAAGCGCAATTTCTCTGCCGCATCCATGATCCTTTTCTCCCTGCTTAACCGGGTTTTCGATCTCGGTAGCGAAGTTGCAATTGCCCACAACTTAGGCATACCCTAAAACGTACCGTGAAATATTCGTTCTGATGAGAAAAAACGAATTACCCGGCAATAATCCCGCAAAAGGATGATTGGACTGGTAACCTGCCGGAACATAGATCATGTGCACACCCGGAAAAAAGGTAAGGACTTTCACTAACTATCGCTGCACAACTAAAAACATATACTTCTCCACACCCATGGTTATTATAGTGTGCTGCTTAATGAGCATCGGGAACATGTGATACGATGGTGAACAGGAAAAGCATCAGCCCGGTAACAGAGGAACTCCGCACAAAAGAGAGCGTCATTGCACTCATCCTTTTCGGTTCGGTTGCACGAGGGCAGTCCCGACAAGACTCCGATATCGATCTCTGCGTTCTCACCCGGACGGATTTACCGGAACCAGAGCGGATGGACATACTCAGTTATGGATCCCGGAAAATTGATGTAAGCCTGTTTTATGATCTCCCCCTCATCATCAGGTTCAGGGTCCTTAAGGAAGGCAAAATTATATTTTGCAAAGATCCCCTGTATCTCCATCGTACCACCATTGCAACGGTCAGGGAATATCTTGATTGTGCACCTCTCATAAAGAAGCACTGCCTTCATGCGATAGGTATTCCGTTATGACTATGGGCAGGGATAACATCATCCGGTATGATGTAGAGCGGATCGGAACAATCATTTTTGATATCCGGCGATATATTCAGGATCTTGACGATCTCAAAATCTGCCGGATACAGGATCTTGGCGATAAGCGCAATTTCTATGCAGCATCCATGATCCTTTTCTCCCTGCTTAACCGGGTTTTCGATCTCGGTAGCGAAGTAGCAATTGCCCAAAACTTTGGGATACCCTCAACGTACCGTGAAATATTCGTTCTGATGAGAAAAAACGAATTAATCGAAAACGATCTCGCACACAGGATGATTGGACTGGTTACCTCCCGGAACCTGTTGTCACACGAATACCACGGAATCACTGAAGAAAAACTTTTCGGTCTTATACATCAGATCGCCACCATCAGGGAATTCGTTGACGTGATGCAGAAAAAAATCCAGGATAAAAAATGATCGTGGCTCTCTCCGACGAAGAATTCCAATGATGCAGGACAATCTTTTGCTCGTTCTCTTTTGCGATATTTTCTCGTACCTGTCCAGTACCTGTCGGAATTTTTTGGCGCCGGGGTAAGCAAAACGTAAAAGTGCGTATCCTCATTATCATCCCCGGGAACTTCCCGGATGAAAAATGAGAACGAGAGGATTTGCGTTTGAGCAGCGGCAGTCGGGACAGGAAACACTTTCCGGATTATGAGGGAGGTGGCACTTGATTTTTTCCTAAGGCACTATATCCACTAATACAGCATTTTCCGGGATCTCTTACGAGAAATCTGTACAGGAAAATGATCCCGGAAATCATGTAAATAGTGGATATAGTGCCTTAGAGTGTGTGATGGAGGGGACATTTGATTTTTTTCCCAGGCACTATAGGCACATGTACACCATTTTCCGGGATCTCTTACGAGAAAATTGTACAGGAAAAAGATCCCGGAAATCGTGAAAATAGTGGATATGGTGCCTGGAGTTTGGTGGGAGGATGCAATGCCGGGGTAAGAGCGGAGGCGGAAGCTCGCGGAGAAACCGGGAATGACGCACGAGACGGGTAGCAGGGTCACTGAGGGTTGCTTTGGAGTCACGGTTGATTTTTAAGTGGGGATAGTATGGGGATAGTATGGGGCGATTACATCCAGACCCGGTTACCTACTCATTTTGCAGCGATCAGGAGGTTTGGTTGCAGGAAATTATGGCATGATGTGAGGGGGGGTCGTCATATAATCCCGCTTTCTGGTATTTAAATGCGAAATTTTGCCAATCAAACCATAATTGAAAGTTTTTCGGCAATAAAAATGTTTATATACTTTACAATATAATCATTTTACCCATGAGGTTATCATGAGAGCGAATGCTGGTATATTAATTTTCATTTGTTTGTTGTTCCTGGTGGGGACGGTGGGGGCGGTAGTTGGGATTCCGGATACCGTAACGGTTACCACTAACAAACCCTGGATTGTAGCCAATAATGTTGACACTTCCACTATCATTGTAACAGTAATGAATACTACAACAACTCCAACGGATTATAGTGGTCCTGTACAAGGAGTAACCGTAAACCTTGTAGTTAACGATACGGTATATGGAACCCTGAGTCCCACACCAGTAACCACAGATGTATCGGGAAAGGCTTCAAGCACCTTCAAAGTAAAGACAAAGAGTGGTGCAGCACAAATAACTGCAACTGCTTGGGGGTTATCTGGTTCAACGATTCAGAATATCGACCACGAAGTCCCGGTAAAAGTTAATTTACAGTATCCCCTAGAAGGGGAAGTTGCATCCGAAGTACCTTTCAATATATCAGTTATTGACCGCTGGGGGAATCCCATAGATGGCAGGAATACGAACCAGGTACATTCCCTCTCCCTTAGAATTGATGGTCCTGATACGTATTGCGGGTTTAATAATGGCAGCTTATATTCCCAGACGCTCTCACGTCCCCTTGATATAAATGGCAACCTGTCCGTGCAAGTCAGATTATCCAAAATAATCGGCGATAATAATATTCAGATTGCATCCCCGTTCACCATGGCAAAAATAGTTGGAATAGCTACAAGTGTGCCCGTTCGTATGGAAGTAAGTATCTTAAAAAGTGGGGGGCTGGGGCTGGCATATAATGAAGTGCGGGCAAATTTAACAGATTATTTTATTTTCGAATATTACCTATATGATATCTACGGAAACCCGGTACAAAACCGATCAATAGGAGTCAGAACAAATCTTACGGATGAGTTGACACAAAAATTTTATACAACAAATTCCTTTGGGCAGATTCAGGTAAAATATGGTCCAAAAACATCCCTACTTACCGCCAATATCACTGCAATTGCCGTAGATAATTCAAGCGTCACAAAGAGCGTTATTGTTAACTTTGTCTCCGGGGTTGCCCAAAACATGCTCCTTGTTATCACCCCGCAAACCATTGCGAGCTGGGATTCAAACGCCACGTACACCACTCGAGAGGCAAAGGTAGTGGCAAGTTTAACTGATGCTTTTGGAAATCCGATAAATGGGAAAAAGGTCACCTTTACCATATTATCAAATAGTATCGTAACAGCACCCTATACCAAAACGGCCGATTATACTGGCAACCCGCGCTTTGAAAGTGGGAGCGCAAGTCTAACAAAAGATACTACAACCGATAAGGGATATGCAATCACAACCTTATATCCCGGTGCATTCGTGACGGAGGGTCAATCCGGCTATAGTGATTCAGCAACAGGATCATGTGAGGTCACCGCTTCATATATCGACCCCGATGGGACGCCCTTTACCTCCGCTCCGGTTAAGGTGCAATGGAAAAATTTTGCCTATCTCAGTGTAACAGTGAATGCTACACCTCAAACGGTTCGCGTGAACGAAAGCATTGATGTTACCATACGGATTACGGGTGACGGATACAACATGGTGGAAAATCCCATCACGGTGGTGCTGGATATGGATACCTCCTCCAGTATGAATGCTAAAGATTCGACTGGGGGAGACCGATTTAATAATTCAAAACTCGCAGCAAAATCTTTTGTCAGCTCCCTGAAGCCCGAGGATCAGGTGGGGCTTGTCACGTACGGGGACTATTCGATGAACGTATATTGGCAATTAGTCCAGAATTTATCATTAAATCACGATGATGTAATTACCTCAATTGACTCTCTGGTAGAGAAAGGGGGTCTTGATTTTAGTGTAAGACAATCGATTGATGAAGCAGTTACTAAAATAGAAACGAATACATTTCATCCTAACGGAGAAGTCGCTGCGATTATAACGCTTGGCGATAGCGCGTATAATAACAATGCCGTCGATTATGACGCTATGGTTCATGCGTGGACGGGACACCATACTCGTATCTATACGATTCAGTATATATCCAGTAATAGGGGATGCGATACAGGTGATACCAAAGTGGACCAAATGCATCTCCTCGCGGATAATGCTGGTGGCATACCTTTTTGCTGCACAAATAAAGACGAAGTTGATCTGGCCCTTGATGAAATTAGACAAAATCTTTCAACGATTGCCGGTGTCAATGCCCAGATGACTCTTGACTTTTCGAATGTGCAGATTAACAGTACTTCATATAATGGCACCATGACAGGCGGGCAGGTGTTTGACTATGTTTCCATCAACGCGGGTCTTCCAGGCCAATATATCAATCATACAAAGAGTAACGTTGACCCAGATGGACGGACCAGTATTATCTGGACGGATGGCAACCAGTCGGTTGTAGATCAGTCTGATGATTGGACTGCTGCCAATAATTATCAACTTAAATTCGATGTTGGTACAATTCACATTGACGAAACATGGGAAACAACGTTCCGGCTTAATGTAACTAAGGAAGGGCTAATCCAATTGTTCGGTCCAGGTTCCACCATTACATACAATGGGGATGAAGGGAAACTAACCCTTCCCGCTACATACATCAACGCTCTGAATGCTTCCACACCAATAGGTCTCGGAAATGGGACGTTGGCTCTCACCAATCTTGTTGTACCTGGTACGGTTACTGATTCGATTCCCGTGCAATGGACCATAAGTTATTCAGGATTTGCTACAGCAACTGAGACTATCTCGTCCTCATACAATAACGGACCATGGGCAATCTTTGGTACAAGGAATATCGGCCCCACGTCAGGAGACGTCATTGAATATGCCCAAATGAATGTACAAGGAGTCAATGGAGGTACATACCGGATAAAAGTCCGTGCTGACACTCCTGATGCTGGTTCCAAAGAATTGATTAGTGGAACGATAATAGTTGAGAAGAGTGGTGCAACTCTCCGGCTCGAGTAATTTTTACCGAAAAGATCAACTTTCTTTTTCACTTTTTCCCCGCTGTAATTGAGCATTCTCTCTTTTTAGGATCAGTCAAATGAACTATTTCCAAATTTGATAAAAGTGGTTAAAAAAAAGTCTCGTACTCTATAGAAATATCAATATTTTCTCGTCCTACGATTTGTGATTCCCAATCTGTAGATTGATGATTCCCCTTTTCATCATGATCGACAAAATGGATGTTAAGCATTTGGAGATCCTTGACACGGTTTTCACAAATCTAAAACGGGGATGAATGTGATCGATACTATGTCTGAATTGCAATGATGAATGGATTGAAATCCTTGTTTTACTGAGAGATAAAAAAAATGGGAATTCATCCACTCTAAAAAAAGGGAAATCAGATAGCTTGGATTTCAACTTCGAATTTTTTAATGACAAGCCTCCCCGGGTAGGTTGCATTGATCGGCAGATCATAGGTCCCTGGTGTTCCAGTCTCGGTCATTCCCAGTTTTTCAGTAAAATAATTGTCCCAGGCAACCGAATAGTTTTGATCAAAATCCGTTGTGTAATCGATATGGATAGGCAGACGCAAATCCCCTACATCGAAATTTGTTTCATTGTAATACGGCTCTCCCACCATCTTCATCCGAACAGTCCCGATACCTTCTTTCGCCATGATATTAGCGCTGGTGATGTTAACAAGATTGATCACCATCGTATTTGTTGGCCCGTCATAGAACCAGCGGGGCTCCGCAAGCATGACTGATCCTGGTTGAATACGGGGACGCATCACAACTGCTCCATTCTGGAGCGAGATATCCGTCTGGGCGCTGACGGATTCATAACGCAGTTCGCCGGGCTTGAATGATTGAATGTAGTATTCATTAACCCTGTTGTAAATTGATATTGTCGAGGTCGATGCTGATGGATTAGAAATCAATGAATCATAAACCGTCAGGGACCCCCCTCCGATTTTCAGCGCTGTCTCCTTGAACGGCACTGTCTTATAAGCCAGGCTCTTGATATCATTCTGCAATACAATCATGTTCTTTTCCATGATCTTCTCTTCAGCACCGACCTGCTGCTTAAGGAGCAACGGATATCCGTACAGGGTCACGAGAGCGATACCCGCGATCACAATAGTAAAAATGAGCATGAACCCTATCGATTCAGAAACTCCCGTGTCGTTTGATCTCGAAGTATTATGTTTCATTAAACCCTCCTGAATCATAACTGATTACATTCACTCCTGCGCCAGTGGTGCTCCCCTTTGCACTGCGAGAAGCTGCGATGCCGGCAAGCGCAATATCCGTTGTGATATCATTGCGGTATACACGAATATACTGGTCAGAGATGTCGGGATTATCGGGATTTTCATTTCCTCCAACCTCGACAAAATAACTCCTTCCCACGATTTCATCAGGGATGTCAAACTTTGTAGAGATATTACCACTTTGAGGCGCAATGGCATATACATCAACCATCCGCGTAGACACGCCGTTGCCGATATCCGTGAACGCGACATACACAAGCCTGTTGGCGGGATTCTCCATAATGTTGGTATTTACCAAAAGAAGCATCACGATCAAAAGAACCATGATCACGGCGCTTATCATCAGGTACTCGATCATGTTCGCCACTGCCGAATCATTATGAAGCGGTTTAGTACAATGTCCAGGTTTCATTATATGTGGTCACTCCGTTATTGTAATGGATCTCGATGATAGTGGGGTTGGTTCCGGTGTCATTGGTATACTTCACTACCGCACTTTTCCGGTGCATTGAAATGACGGAGATGTCATCATTGATCTTCGCTATCTGATCACTTTTCACTGACTCTCCGATCACTTCCCTGATATCCCGGATGTCATTTTTCGGGAATTCAATCACGCTCTCTGCTGTTGTCTGACCGACGATAGTGGATTGGTTGATGACCAGCGCAAGGAAGAAGAAACTAAAGCTGACAATGAACCCCATCAGGACAATCCATTGTGCATCATCATTCAGTCTCGCCATAAGAGCACCTCCACGAGTACGGCGCGATCCCGAGTCTCACCGTTACAATCTATGTTCTCAACAATTACCCATTTTGTCGCCCTCACGGAATGCTCCCCCCCGGTTAGGTTGCGGGAGTAACTGATGGGATAACTTTTAATTGAATTATCTGTGATATTACGACAGGTAAAAGTTGCGTTATATTGAATAGTATTCGGGTTTTGGAATGTTCCACTGTGGAGAATGGTAGAAAACGTTGAATTGAATGTTGCTCCATCCACCTCAGGAGTATGCTCAATTATTTTCTGCAGCGGTGTTTTTGGTTCCGAACTGTTCTGGGCAACATCCATCATCTTCAGTGCATCAGTCCCCAGCGCCTCCAGTTGCATATCACTGATATGGGTATCCCCAGCGGTATAGACAGATGTTGCGTTTACTACCAAAAATGCGGTGATAATCATAATCAGTGCTGCAGCGAACCCCTCGATCGTGTAGAGTTGCCCGTCTGAGTTCACCATGTCAGCACGGCTCCTGTATCCTGAACCCGGAGGGATTGGATTCATCGTAAGAGCTTGGTTCCCTGATGGTAGAAAAACATAAGCCCCCTCCATGAATCAGGATACTCATGGTTAAGACAGAGAAAATGACGGGGATATTTCTGTGCATAATATTCCTTAAAAGTTTATTGAGGGGAGAACAGATAAAAAGATTGGTATTATAATCAGTCCTAATCGGTTGGATTTACAAAGTATATTCCAGTAACTTCCCATGATTCAGGACTTGTCAGGATGTGAGGACTCGGGCAAGTTCCCGTGCTGCTCATTGGGATAGCAAAATCTCGAAAAACCTGAAATTAAAAGAGAACAGTGTTCATGCACAATTGAGAAAACCGGGATGGGCTGGCTTTGGATATTATTTAAAGAAATCTCAAAGCAGCCGCAACGAGAATTTCCCGGCCAGAATTTTTTACAGATACTAGCTCAAGTGTTGATAGGTCTGATAAAAAAATAGATGAAGGGAAATATCTTCATTAATACAGTAGAACCGGGGACATATTCTGTTGCTTGAACTTTCAATATTACGGATAGAATATTCCGAGGAATAAACCGTACAAAATTACTCACGAGTCGTAAGATAATTGCAATTTTAATGAAAAAACAGTGATAAAATTTTTTTAATTAGGTAAAAGTTACCACCAATGTATGGGGCGCTACCACGTTAGTTACGGTATAGGTGATGGTCGCTCCTGGAGCAGAAGGTCCAGGATAGACAGTTACTCCATTATCAGTGATAGAGGTTACTACTCTATTTGGTGGAGGAGTGTTTGCTTTGAAGTAAAACGTTTGACTGCTACCCTCATTAACCGTAACTGTGCCACCGTTTGGTACTGCAACTGGGATCGCAGGAGGCGAAGTAGTTACGGACCCTCTTGAGGGGTTGATGTAATTTACCGTGATAATATGTGTGTTGATCGCAAACGTACCCACAATGGTATGGTTAGTCGTTACTGCGGGGAATGTATAACTGTTGCCGGTGGGAGTGACCAGGCTGCCGTCAACAGTCACGTTATTCAGGTGATACTTGGGGTCCGGGTTGAACGTGAATGTTGGCGTGTCTCCGTAGTTCACGGTCTGGACAGTTGCCGGGCTAACCGCTCCATTTCCACCAGAAACTGACGGTGTAATCGTAAACGTATCAATCGCAAACGTGCCCACAATGGTATGGTTAGTCGTTACTGCGGGGAATGTATAACTGTTGCCGGTGGGAGTGACCAGGCTGCCGTCAACAGTCACGTTATTCAGGTGATACCCGGTGGTCGGGGCGAATGTGAATGTCGGTGTGGCTCCGTAGTTGACGGTCTGGACAGTTGCCGGGCTAACCGCTCCATTTCCACCAGAAACTGACGGTGTAATCGTAAACGTATCAATCGCAAACGATGCCGAGATCGTGTGAGCTGCAACCACATTGTTGAATGTATAAGTTGGTACTGCACCTTGAGATACACCATCAACAAGAACAACTGTGATATGGTAACCGGCATCCGGCACGATCGTGAATGTCTGGCTGGCCCCGTCTGCAACAAGTACCGCACCCGACGGTGCTATTGCTCCTCCCGCGCCTGCTGTCGCTGTAATGGTGTGTATTACAGTTGCCACAATGATATACCCGGGTTCCGTCTTCGTGTTGCTGCCAGCGCTATTGGTGGCAGTGAGCCGGATATCATAGGTTCCAGCTGGGAAGGGTATCGATGGGTTTTGAGCAGTCGAGAACGGCGTCCATGAAACTGTAGCGTTCTGGTACTCCCAATTCCAAGAAGTTGGGGTATTAATTGATAAGTCAGTGAACTGCACAGTCAGAGGAGCGTCTCCTGACAAGGGTGTTCCACTGAATGCGGCAACAGGGGGCGCCAGCTTGAACGATGCTTCAATTTTGTGATTATCAACCTGGACATTAAAGAATGTGTAACTTGCGACAGGTCCCTGAGGTAACACATAATCTACCAAAACATTGTCAATTACGTAACCAGCATTTGGCGTGATCGTGAACTCTTGGTTGTCTCCACAATTCACAGATACCAAACCATTCGGTGTTATTGAACCTCCTGCACCTGCCGATGAGTTAATAGTCTTGATTCCACACCCGGTAAACGTTGCTGAAATCGTATGAGACGCATTCACGTTTGTGAACGTATAGCTGCTGGGGATCGGTACCTGCGGCACAGTATCCACCAGAACGCTGGTGATATTGGAACCGATATTTGGTGTGATCGTGAATGTCTGGCTGGCTCCCTGTGCCACACTTACTTCACCCAAAGGTGATATCATGCCGTCCCCGCTCGCTGATGAGGTAATGATCCACGAAACCATGGACGTGGTCTCGCCACCCCAGATTGCCACTTCGAGCACAGCATCCCTGAGCTGGGGCTGTGTGACATTATTTTCCGGTTCATAATTGTAATCAAAGGGACCCGACTTCGAACTATTCAAAAATGTGCTGTTAGGTTGCAGGACAAACGTAAGATTCACGTAAAGCGGAATATCTCCCCGCAGGTTGTATATTGTCGTGAAGAACAGGGGTGAAAATTTCAGGGATATATTTTTCACATCATTTTTTGGTAAGTTCTGGATTTCATTGTTTGTAGTGATAATAATACCCGGAAATGTTGAGAGTGGTACGGTGCCCAGTATAAAAATATTTTTAAGGGTAATGTTTGCATTTTGATCGCTTCTCGCTGATTCCAGATCCGTAAAGTTAATGATAATCTGCTCTTTCTCCGGATCGATTTCGTATAATGGATCAGTAGCCGTTTCATGAAGTTCAGTATTATTGATCAGGATGGAAAATATATGAGTCGTTACATAATTCTCGGTATTTATGTAATTTGATCGAATGTATGGTTCATTTCCGGAGATAGTGGTATTAGTTACTACTCCCTTGATTTTTACGAAACGCTGGATATACCCGTAACTCGTATTCGCTGGTATACCATATCCCACCGATCGGGTCTGTTCCTGGTCAAAAAGAGAAATATTAAACCGGTACGGATAATCACCAAAAATTGACTTACTACGGTAATCAACAGTGATATTTAATAGTGACCTGTCGAAGAAGCGGTTCACCTTATTTTCTGAAAGGATATTGGGCGTATCCCGTGATATCGCAAGACCTAACCGTGACACATCTCTCTTGTCAGTCATGAATTCCCATGGTTCCGACCGGGGGCGTATAACCGGCCATCCCGGGTCTGCCGGAGCCCCGGGATCCTCGACAAGAATCACGCCGGTCCGGTACGCCACGGCATCATAATCGATGGTATAGCCCTGCAGATTTATCAATAACCCAGGAACCAGCGATACCACCCAGATAAACGCGATTATGAAGATGGTAAAGCCAACGAGAAAATCAATGGACAGGGCTCCTGAATCATCGCTCATAGTTATGCAATCAATGCTCCTGTAGTTGCATTAAAAGTTAGTATCCTGCTAGTACTGCCGGAAAATATAGTGAGTTTGTAGATCCCCTTCTGCAATTCAAGATCCCGCCATTCAGGAATCGTGGATGATGGACTACTGAGAATTACTGCTTTGTTCCGGGTGAACAAATTGCCCGGAGATACAATGTGATCAACCGCGATCTCTTCAGAGGGGAGTGTTGTAATGATCCAGGGGATAACCGTCCAGCTTTTCCCGTTATAAATAAACAGCTCGGTTGTTGTTGTGTTCTTCACCCCAAAGACCCAGCTTACTGCATTCCCGGAGTCATCCACTCCTTTTGCAGAAAAATAATAAATTGTTTTTACACTAACCGATCCATTCACTGCATTCGCCCGGTAATCTTTGAGTTTCTGGAGAGCTGCCTCAAAACTGATTCGTGAGGATTCTACCGGCACATTAACCTGGGTTAGCCCACCCTCCTGTTGCGGTTTTTGCTCTGCTGGTGGTGAAAAAACGCATGCACTGCACAGGACCAGGACAACCAGCGCTGAGATGACGAAAATGACGGGGATAGTTTTACGCATAATCTTCCTTAATGGCTATTTGAGGGAAGAACGGATATAAATATTGGTATTCTTTTCAGTCCATCGTGGGTTTTGCTTTAATTGAACCACTTTTATATGACCCTGCTTTATTCCTGACAAATCAGGAATGATGAACCGGTATTGACAGACAACCGGGATCAAAAGAACCGGATAAAAATCTGATAATCCCCCGGCTCACGGCACAATCTTCGTGATCGGGATATCATCCTGTTCGATGGCAAGATCAAACGTCAATCTTCGATCTATGAGAGGGAGACAAACGTTCCTTCTTCTTCAATCTGCTTCATATCCCCTGCAAGGCGCAACTTCTTTTTGTCTTCTATTTTTTTTCTTCTCTCATCTCAGAGAGAAGGTCTGTATACGTCTGCCCGGCTGTGCGCATCTCAGCCAGGTCCTGCCGGACTGGTTCGGTTACAGTTTAATCCTGATCCTGATTATACTTAAATGAGCAATTTATTTAAATAAATTAAAAGTATACGTATAGTTATGGGTACTATCACCATCAGTGTAGACGATGAAATTGAGAGAAAATTCCGTGAGGTTGCAGCACGGGTGCTCGGCAAAAGAAAAGGGGCACTGGGTGAAGCCACCACAGAGGCACTGAACCTCTGGGTTAAGGAAAAGATGCAGGAAGAGATCTCCCGCACCGCTCTTATCCTCATGGAAAAGGAGTACGACCTGGGAGTCCGGCATTACCGCACACGGGAGGATCTCCATGGACGACTCACCAGCATTGATTGATACCAATATTCTGGGCTATGTATTCGATTCCCGGGAACAGGAAAAGCGGCAAATCTCTCGTGATCTGCTCGCAAAATGCTGGATGGGGGAGATACAGTATGCAGTTTCG
>Ga0315284_10011557_pt1 | contig 12591 bp, 12 predicted proteins | sample YL17G09_16_MG_FD_203696 | JGI IMG/M metagenome (GOLD analysis project Ga0315284, IMG submission 203696) | Sediment microbial communities from Yellowstone Lake, YNP, Wyoming, USA - YL17G09_16 | ecosystem: Environmental > Aquatic > Freshwater > Lake > Sediment | place: USA: Wyoming | collected... | reverse complement strand
GAGAGTAGGCTGGTATCCCTATGCCAGCCTGCACCGAGTGGGGGAGGTCGACCTTGGATAAGACCATCGTCACGGCCTTGTTGGTGATGGCGGGGGTGATCTCGGCCGTGGTTGTCTTTAACTCGATCTATCCCGCGATTATCCAGAGCCGTGACGCGATGACCAGCATGGAGCGGCGGCTGGACGAGCGCCTGAAAAGCCAGATTGCGATCATTCCCGCGGCCCAGTCGGGCGGCATTGTGCTGACCTGGGTCAAGAATGTCGGCGCTGTGCGCGTGGCGGCCGTCGAGGCGTGCGACGTGTTCTTTGGGCCGGAGGGCGACTTTGCTCGTGTTCCTTACGGCGTTGCGGGCACGCCGGGCTCGCACTAGGAGTATGTGGTGGAGAACGGTGGAGAATGGAATCCCTCGACGAGGCTCAAGCTCACCGTTCTCCATTATCCGTCTTTGCCGTCCGGGAGATACCTGGTCAAAGTCACTCTGCCGAACGGCATCAGCGACGAATACTTTAGCTGGTGATCTATGGAAACGGCCATTACGGCGCTCATCGTCATTAGCGTTTTGATGCTATCGGTTTTGGCTCTGTCTGAGCGTTTCCTCTCGGCGCAGGCGACGATCTCGGAAGCGGCCGGCGCGATGCAGGAGCGGCTGGGTGAGAGAGCCAGGACTGATCTTGCGCTGATGAGCGCCGCCACCGCGCCCGGCGGGGATTACGTGTCGGTGACGCTCAGGGACGCAGGCAGCGCCAGGTCGGCTGGTTTCAACCAGTGGGATGTCATTCTTCAATACACCGACGGAGCGGGTGGGTACCACGTGACGTGGTACCCTTATTCGAGCAAATGGACCAAGACGATTTACATGGACGCCAGCGCGGGCATCGTCGAAGCCGTCGAGCCGGATATTCTCAATCCTGGCGAGAAGATTGTGGTGCTGGTGGGCGTGTCGCCCTACGTGGTGAGGACGGGGACTACCAACCTGGCGACTATTGGCGCTCCCAATGGCATTTGCGCTTCAAGCGTCTTTACACATTGAGATGGCTCGTCTCGATTGCTGCAAGGCGTTCCCAGGGAGGAAGACAGCGTGATCCGAGTTCTGGTCGTCGAAGATTCAGTCGCCGCAAGAGAGGCGATTTCCAAGATGCTCAACAGCACGGCCGGCATCGAGGTGGTGGGCGAGGCGGGCGATGGCGTCGAGGCGGTCGAGATGGCGGCCCGGCTCAGGCCGGACGTGATCACCATGGATATTAATATGCCCAGGATGGATGGCAACGAGGCCGCCCGGCAGATCATGGCCAAGACGCCCACGCCGATCGTCCTCGTCACCAACGTTGCCCGGCAAGACATGCTCCACAAGGGCCTGGACATTTTAATGTTCGGCGCTTTGGAGATTGTCCAAAAGCCCGGTACGCTCGCCGGCCAGGGCTTGGAAACTATCCGCGCAGAGTTGATTGCCAAGGTCAAGTCTGTTTCCCAGATCAAGTTTGCCGCACGCCCTTCATAACCGAGACGCGAGATATGCTCGTCTATCCGGTCTGCAATGAGGTCGTAACTGAGCCGAAACCCGCGCCAGCGGGTTGAGTTACTCTGGGGGCGCATTGGGGAACAGGCAACGACCTTCGGCTGCGTAACGGGAAATTCTCCGCTGCACGTCTCATCTCCACGCATCATACATTTTTCGATTTATGATAGAATTAGCCAAGGGGGTAGACGTTGGCGCTCCCCGATGTGATGCCGGAAGACGTCGCCAAGTTGAAAGAGATGGTCTTTTTCGCAAGTAGCACGTGACCGGCGCATTCTCACGAGGCCCAGATCAGAATGGCTGCGCGAAAACTTGCAGAGCCTAGTCCGTTGCCCAAGCCGCCACAGCCGCCGCCACCTGCGCCCCAGCGGGCGCTCTCTCGAAGGGTGATCGCCCTGTGGCTGGTCGTGGTCAGCCTCGTGGTTGTTTTTATTCCTCTCTATCTTTTCGTCGCCAGCCTGCGGATCGAAACCGCTCGCTTGAGCAGCGATCTCCAATTCGTCCAAAAGTCCATGACGACGGTTCCCACGCCGGCGCCCGAGGCGCAAAAGTTGATCGAGGCTCTGGCGCAAGTCGAGCCGCCGGCCGCAGAAATCAAAGGAGCCTCGGCGGCCATGGCGGCCGGGCGCACGGATTGGCGGGCGATCATGGCCGCCATTGGCAATTACGATCCGGCTCGACTCACGCTCACTTCTCTGGCCCAGCCCATCAGCGCTCAGATCGTTCTGAATGGGCGGGCGGCGGACGATGTGGCGGTGACGGCCTATGCGCAAGCTCTCGATCAGTCCAAGCTTTTCTCGCGCGTCATTTTGCAGTCCATCCGGGCCGTTAGCGTATCTGTCACGATAGCGCCGACCGGGGCGACTGTTACGCCCACAGTGGCGCTCACGTCCACGATTGTACCCCCCGGCGATGTGTACGAGATAGACGACTTTCAGCCGAAGGACATTATCGTGAACCAGCCGCAGCGGCATAGCTTTTATCCCGTCTTTGACGCGGACAAGGCCAGGTTCCTGGCCAAAGCCGGGCGCTACTATCGGGTCTATACGTCCGATCTGACGCCGGGCGTGGACACTTTTTTGAATGTGAGCGTGGGAGGCTGGACCTATACCAATGACGACCGGCAGGCTGGCGATCTGGTCTCCGAAGTCGGGTTCCAGGTGACGAGCGGTTCTGATACGCAGGTGATCGTCACGGTGACGAACCGGGGCCAGTATGGCCCGGACAAGTTGTATACGCTCACGGTTGAAGAAGTGATCCCGACGCCCTCGGCCACCGCGACGCCTTCGAGCACGCCGACGCCGTCTGCTACGGGCACGCCTTCTCCCACACCCACGCCGTCTGCTACGGGCACGTCTTCTCCCACACCCACGCCCAACTTGCGCGACAAGTATGAGCCTGACGACGACTATAAGCTGATAGCGGTGGGCGAGACACAGAGGCGCAATTTTTATCCTGACGGCGACGTGGACCGGCTCAAGTTCTTGGCCAAGTCGCGACGGTATTATCGGATCTCTACTGCAGAACTGGTGTTGGGCGTGGACACAGTCTTGCGCGTGAATGTGGGAGGCGCGATTTACAGCAACGACGACCGTCAGCCCGGCGACCCAAGCTCAGAGATTCAGTTCCAGATCCCAGCCGGCTCGGATGTGGAGGCGACGGTCACGGTGACGAACCGGGGCCAGTATGGCCCGGACATGGCGTATTCGATCAGCGTGGTCGAGATCATTCCCACGCCGACGGCGACCATGACGCCGACCAGCGTCCCCACGCCAACCCATACGCCCACGCCGACGGTCAGCTCGGTTCAGACATCTACTCAGAGCATGGCGCCTGTCTTGACGCTCGCGCGGGGGCCTGACGCGCCTGTGATCGCTCTGGCTTACCCGGCGCAGGCAGCTTTTCACTCCGCGCTGTTGCTTCGACCGGGCGAGGCTCTGTTCGATTCTCAGGGCGTTGAATTTGTGATTGTGTTGGAACTCGAGGTTAAATCGCCGTGAGCATTTTGAGCAACTGGAAACAAAGCCTTCCGACCGGAGAGCGCCTCTATGCTTTGCTGGCGGTCGTCGCCACGGCCGTGATCGCGGTGGGCTACCTGTTGTTTGCGCAAGCTTCCCTTGTGCCGCAGTGGCAGGCCAGGGACAAACTGCTGGCTCAGTTGGCCTCGGCCGAGCAAAAGCTAGCCGAGGCGCGCAAGGCCCAGGAAAAAAGCCCCGAAAAACTTGAAGCGCAATTGGCGACGGCTCAGGCCGCGTTGAATCAAGCCGGAAGCCTTTTCCTGACGGACTCGAAAGCCGCCGAGGCGATGAATAATCTGTACGTGTACGCGGGCCAGAGCGGCGTGACGATTCTCAGCTTGCAAACTCTGCCCAGCCCGAAGCAAGGCAAGGGCGCGTATGACGTTCGCACGTTCCGGCTGCAAGCCGAAGGCGACTCGCCCAATTTGACCCGCTTTGTGGCTCTGATCAAAGAAGCCGCGCTGCCGGGCTATGTCATCAGCAACGTGAGCATTGCCGAGGGCGGCAAGCTGCGTCGGTTGACGATGGATATTACTCTTTACACTTCTCCTTACGCTTCCGCCGCCGTGGCGACGGCCATGCCGATCACCGTTACCTTGCCGCCCGGGCCGCGGCCAGCCGCGACGCCGACTCCGACCTTGACGGCGCAGCAGCAGTTGATGCAGCGCCTGGATACGGCGTGGGCCGCCGGGAACTGGGCCGCCGCCGTCAGCCTGAGCGAGCAAATTCACGCGGCTGATCCGCAGAATGCCGAGATGACCCTAAAGCTGTATTCGGCGCTCGTCAACTATGGCCGCCAGCTCGCCACAGACGGCAAGCTGGAAGAAGCCAAGACGGCGTATAGCCGCGCGCTGGTCGTCAAGCCGGATGGAGGCGAGGCGGCGGCGGGCTTGCAAGCGTTGACCGGCGGAACACCCACAGCGACTCCGCCTCCCGCGCAGACGATTTACGTGGTGCGCGCGGGCGACACGTTGTTTTCCATCGCCCGGCGATACGGCGTCACCGTTCAAGCGATCATGTCAGCCAATGGGCTGACCAATTACAACATTCGTGTGGGACAGGAGCTCGTCATTCCTGCGCGTTAGCAATGGTGTAGGACAAGATGCTATCTTGCCCTACACCTACGTTTAGCAGTGTGTACGTAAGAGGCGAATCATGACACAACGCGCCAAGATCACCATTGTCGTAGTGGCCGTGCTGGTGTTGGTAATGATCATTGTCATCGTGGCGTTGGCGTTTCGGCCAGCGGCGACCGTCTCAGCCCAGATCGGGCCGCAGGCTGGGCAGCCGAGGCCCGTGATCACGGTGAACGGTTTGGGCTTTCCGGTCAACAAAGAAATCTATGTGGGGCTGGCCGCGCCCAACGCTCCGCCGACCGAGGGCACTTCATTCGTGACGGGGACCAGCGACAAAGACGGCAAGTTTAGTGTGACGTTCCCCTATCCCGCCGAAGGCAGTTGGACGGCGCTCCACGAGGTGACGGTTTACGCGGGCACACCGGGGGGCGAGAACGTCGCGACGACCCGCCTGTCGCTGGATGGCGTCGCCTGGCAGTTGACGCCCAAGCCCGGCGAGGCTTTGCCCACTCTTTCACCAGCGCCGGGCGCGACGGCGACCAAGGTTGTCTTGCTTGCTTCACCCACCACTCTGCCTTCGGCAACCGCCACGGCCTCTGCGACGCCGACGCCAACACCGACGCCCGTGCCAGCGCCCATGATTAGCTTGCAACCGGCGAGTGGTCGCGTGGGCGCCGCCGTCGTCGTGACCGGGCGCGGCTGGCTGCCCAACGAGACGTTGAGCCTGGGCTTGCTCGGCTCCACTATGCAGCCTGTCTGGGAAGTGGGAACGGCCAAGACGGACGCGCAAGGCAACCTGACGGCGGGCTTTGTGTTCCCGGCCAACTGGGTCGGCGCGGCGGTGGCGACAGTGCTGGCTCGCAGCGGCGAGGGCAGCCGACAGGCGTTGGCGGTCTTTCAGGTGAGCGGGCAGGCGACGCCCACCGTGCCGACGCCGCTCATCGTTACGGGCTGGCTGGGGCAATACTATGCCAACACGTCGCTCACGGGCAACCCGGTGTTGGCGCGCAACGACAATAGCATCGAGTTCAACTGGGGCGCGCATTCGCCGGCGCCGGGCATCATCCCCGATCAACGCTTTTCCGCGCGGTGGACGCGGACGATGTATTTCCCGGCGGGCAACTATCGCTTCTGGGCGGAGGCGGACGACGGCGTGCGGTTGTGGCTGGACGACAATCCCATCCTGGACGAATGGCACACAGCCAGCGGCGCAAAATATAGCGGCGATGTCTATAACCTGGGCGAGGGGCAGCACACGGTCAAAGTCGAATACTATCAGGACACGGGCAACGCGCAGGTGCGCGTCTGGTGGCAGCAGATTCTGCCTTCGACGAGCACTCCCACGAGCACACCGACTTTAACACCCGTTCCATCCACGACGCCATGACACAAAAAACCTCCCGCAGGTTTCCGACCGGCGGGAGGCTCTTGCTTTGCGAGAATTTCTACGTTCAGGCCATCTCGGGCTGGATCAGGCCATAGTTGCCGTCCTTGCGCCGATACAGCACGTTGATCACTCCCGCTTCGGCGTTAAAGAAAACGTAAAAGTCGTGGCCTAACAATTCCATCTGCTCGACAGCTTCTTGGGGATTGATGGACACCATGCGAAATTGCTTGGTGCGAACGATGCGCCCTGCCGTTTCTTCTGGCTTGGCTTCCACCGGCAACGCTTCGCCGCCGATCTCTTCAGCGCCGGGGCGTGAGCGGTCTTGATGCTTGCCCTTGTAGCGGGCAATCCGCCGATACATCTTGTCCAGCACGGCGTCAATGGCGGTGTAGAGATCGTGATCGCGCTCCTCCGCGCGCAAGATGGCGCCCCGGCTACGGACGGTCAGTTGCGCCACCTGGCGGTCCTGGGCGCTGCGCGTCTTTTCGACGGCCAGCTCCATGTGCGCTTCGTCAATCGTTGGCAGATAGCGATCCAGCTTGCCGATCTTTTTCTCCACATACTCTTGCAGGCGTGATGTGACCTCGATATTGCGACCCCGAATTGTGACTTGCATCTTGTTCTCCTTTCGGCCTAGATAGGATGCGTTCTTGTTATTCTCACGGCGCTCGCGCCAGGGTGACAGCCCACGCCGACGCGGCTCCCGCCCGGCGCAGCGCAAGGCTGCACGATTCCAGCGTCGCGCCGGTGGTGCAGACGTCGTCCACCAGCAGCACCCGCTTTCCCCGCGCGGCGTCGCCGAAAGCCTGGAATGCGTCGCGCACATTCATCTTGCGCTCGGCGGCGTTGAGCGTGACTTGGGGCGCGGTGGCCCGGACACGGGTCAACATGGATTCGGCCAGCGGCAGGCCGCTGGCGCGGGATAATTGCTCGGCCAACAGCGCGGATTGGTTGTAGCCGCGCTCGCGGACGCGCGACGCGTGGAGCGGCACCGGAACAATCGTATCGGCGGGCAATGGATCAGCTTGCCATCTCGCGCTCAAGAATGCTCCCAGTGGCTCGGCCAGGCTCGTCCTCCCGCTGTACTTGAGGTGATGGATCGCTTCACGCAGCGGCCCCTCAAACATCACGGCGGAGCGGATGCCGTCAATTTCGGGAGGCGAGTAGCGGCATGGCAGGCAGAGGCGGGCGTCGCGCTGATTCCCCAGGGGGCGGCCGCAGTGGGAGCAGATTGGGTCACGGATCACGCGCACACTCGCCTGGCAAGCGTAGCACCACAGGCTTCCGCTTTGGCCGCATCCGGCGCAGCGCGGGGGAAAAATCAGATCCAGCAGGGCGTTGCCGAGTCTGCCCCACTTGGTCTGCCCTCTGAAGAGGGTGTGCGACCACGCTGGCCAGTCCCCACCGACGAGCGCGCGCATATTTACTCCTGCGAGCGATGCTGGCTAAAATACGCCCCCGGTGCCGCCCGTTATGACCTGCAAAACGGCCGGGCCGAGCAAGACCAGGTAGAGGGACGGAAAGATCAAAAAGACCATTGGGAACAGCATCTTGATGGGGGCTTGGTGCGCTTTTTCTTCTGCGCGCTGCCGTCGCCGCACGCGCATCTGGTCGGACTGGATGCGGAGCACTTTGGCGATAGACACGCCCAACTGGTCGGCCTGGATGATGGCGGCCACAAAGCTGGTCACGTCGGGCACGTCCATCCGGCCAGCCATGTCGCGCAAAGCTTCGCGGCGCAGCTTGCCCAGGCGGATTTCTTGCAGCACCCGGCCAAAGGCCATGGCGAGGTCGTCCTTCCACTTTTCAGTGATTTTTTGCATGGCGGCGTCAAAGCCCAGCCCGGCCTCCACGCACACGGTCAGCAAGTCAAGCGCCTCCGGCAGCGACTTGATGATCGAGTTCTTGCGGCGGCTGACCTGGCTCGATAGCCAGAGGACGGGCAGAAAAAAGCCCAGCGCGGCGGCAATGATCGGGTACAGGATGCGCTGCGTCCAGGCGGCGTTGGTGACGAACATGAGCGCGGCGATCAAGACGCCCAGGATGATGGCCGCCGCCGCGCGAACTGCCCAGAACTGGGAGGCGGTCAGGTTATACGGGTTGCCGGCCAGCTCCAGGCTGTGGCGCGCCGATTCGAGCGACCGCTGCGGCGTAAAGCGGGCCACGAACTGGGCAATGTTATTGAGCAAGGGAACGACGACGCGCTGGCTAAACGGCAGAGATAGCTCGATCTCTTCCAACGTCGCGGGCGTCTCGCGCGCGCCATATTCGGCCAGGCGCTGTTGGAGCGTTTGTTGTGGATCAGGCGCGCTCATGCCGACCACGACCAGCACAATCGCCAAAGCGACGACAACTCCAGCAAGAATAATCCATATCATGCTTGCACCTCCCTGCTCAAGCCGTCAGGGATAGGTCTATTTTTGCCAGGCAATGGCCCGACTAGACTTCAATGTGCACGATTTTCTGAATGATTATGAACCCGCTGCTGATCAGGATGACGCCGGCGGCGATCATCACCCAGCCACAGATGTGGCCCGACCACAGCCGCGAGATGTATTCGCGGTTCATCACGTACAACAAGAGAGTGATCGCGATCGGCAACCCGGTGATCACGTAGCCGGTCAACATGCCCTGCGCCGTCAGCACGCGGACTTCGCCTTTGATGCGCACGCGCTCGCGGATGGTGTGGCTGATGACCTCGAGAATCTCGGCCAGGTTGCCGCCCACCTCGCGCTGAACGTTGATGGCGGTCACCATCAGGTCAAGGTCGTCCGACTTTACCCGGCGGAGCATGTTTTGCAGCGATTGCTCCAGCGTCAGGCCGAGCTGGACTTCTTTGACGACGCGGTCGAACTCGCCCGACACTGGCTGCGGCAGCTCGTGCCCCACTGCTTCCATCGCCTGCAAGATGCTATAGCCGGAGCGCAGGCCGTTGACCAGCAAGTTGATCGTGTCGCCGAGCTGGTCGTTGAACTGGTTCAACCGGCGGCCCTGCATAAAGCCGACGTAAATGCCCGGCGCAAAGTAGCCACCCACCGCGCCCAGGATGGCCAGGATTATATTTTGGCCGCCGGTCAGGTAACCGATCGCTCCGCCGCCCACGATGGCGATGACCAATAGCGCCAGGTATTCGCCCACCGTCAGCTTGATGTCGGCGCGGGCCAGTTGGGTCGAGATTTTGCTGGTAAAGGAGCGTCCGGCCAATACCCGGTTGAACGCTTCGCCCAGCGGCGACGCGCGCTTGATCGGCCCGGCTTCTTTGGCGGTGGCACTCTCGGCGCCCCCGAAACTCTGGAGCCGCTTTTCGACTTCGCCGCGCTCGCTCATCGAGGTCACAATGCCGATGACCAGGAGGATGATCGCTATGACGACGGTGACAACAACAACAATTCTAGTGGGATCCATTGTCGCGTCTTCCTCGCCGCTCTCATCGCCGCGCGCCAATTCCAAAGATGCTTGGCGGCAGCCGGATGCCGGCCGCTTCGATCCGCTCGATGAACTTGGGCCGCAGCCCGGTGGGGATCAACCGGCCGATGACTTTGCCGTTTTCCACGCCCTGCTTTTCATAGATAAAGATGTCGGACATGGTAATGACTTCGCCTTCCATGCCCTGCACCTCGGTAATATTGGTCACCTTGCGCGTGCCGTCGCGCATGCGGTCCTGGTGGATGATGAGCTGGATGGCCGAAGAAACCTGCTCGCGGATGGCGCGGTGCGGCAGGTCAAAGCCGGCCATCAGCACCATCGTCTCCAGGCGGGCCAGCGTGTCGCGCGGGCTGTTCGAGTGGAGCGTGGTCATCGAGCCGTCGTGGCCGGTGTTCATGGCCTGAAGCATGTCCAGCGCTTCCGCGCCGCGGCACTCGCCCACGATGATGCGCTCGGGCCGCATACGGAGCGCGTTGATGACCATGTCGCGGATGGTGATCTCGCCCTTGCCTTCAATGTTGGGCGGGCGCGTCTCGATGGTGATGACGTGCTCCTGGCGCAACTGCAGCTCGGCGGCGTTTTCGATGGTGACGATGCGCTCGTCGGACGGGATGAAGGACGACAAGACGTTGAGCAGCGTCGTCTTGCCGGAGCCGGTGCCGCCGGACACGACGCAGTTGAGCCGGGCCTGCACGCACGCTTTGAGGAACTCGACGGCTTCGGCGGTGAGCGAGCCATACGAGATCAGGTTCTCCACCGTCAACGGAATCTTGGAAAACTTGCGGATGGTGAGCACCGGGCCGATGAGCGACAGGGGCGGGATGATGGCGTTGACGCGGCTGCCATCGGGCAGGCGCGCATCCTGGTAGGGCTGGCTTTCGTCAATGCGGCGGCCCAGCGGCGCGATGATGCGGTCAATGATGCGCATCAGGTGTTCGTTGCTTTCAAAGCTGGCGTTGGTGCGCTCGATCTTGCCCTTGCGCTCGATGTAAATGTTCTTGGGGCCGTTGACCATGATTTCGGTGATGGTTTCGTCGGCCAGCAATGGCTCTAACGGGCCGTAGCCCAGAATCTCGGCGGCGATTTGCTCGAACAGGCGTTGGCGCTCCACGCGACTGAGGATAATGTTCTCTTCGGCCAGCGTAGCGTCGTACATCTCCTCGATGGTCGCGCGCACCTCGTCGGTTTTGGTGATGTCCATCGAAGGGTCCAGCTCGGCCAGCAACTTGTTCTGGATGCGCGTCTTGAGGTCGAGGTAAGCGTCCCGGCTGGGCGCGACGGCCGTGGGCGAGCGGCGGGCGCGAATCTCGCTAAGCTTGGAGGGCTGCTCGACCGGCGCCGCCGCCGTCGTGGCTGTTCCTTTTTCAATTCGCTTGAGTAACGACATGGGCCAACTCCCTAACGATTGAACAGACGCCCCAGCCGCTTGCGGGCCAGGTCTTCTTGAGTTTCCGCCGCCGTCGGCGCGGACGCGGCAACCGGCTCATCCACCGGCTGCAGCTCTGTCACCAGCCGGTCGGCCAGTTGGAAAAAGGCTTGAGCCAGCGGCGTCGTCCTGGAGCGCGGGTCGGCCACGAACGGCACGCCCTTGTTTACCGACGTGACGACGGTCGCCTCGTCCATCGGCAGTTGAGCGGCGACCGGGTGCTTGACGTGCATCTCGATGTCTTTGGCCGAAATCAGGCTGCGGCGATCTATTTTGTTGAGGACGAACACGATCTTTTCGCTGGGATACCCCAACGCGTCCGAGACTTCGAAAAAGATGCGGGCGTTCTTGATGGACGGGATGTCGGTGGTGCCCAACAGCACGATCCGGTCGGCCAGGTCCAGCACGGCCAGGATTTCGTCCTTGAGCGTGCGGCTGGTATCCACGATGATAAAGTCGAACATGTGGCGCATCTCGGCCAGAATGGATTTCAAGTGCTCGGCACTGACCAGCTCGGCCAACTGGGGCTGAGCCGGCGCCAGCAGCACCTTGATGCCCGAAGCGTGCGGCGTCAACATGGTTTCGATCAGTTGCGCGTCCAGGTCGGCGATGACTTTGGAAATGTCGGCGATGCTGCGCGTGGCTTGCAGGTTGAGCAGCACGCCCACGTCGCCAAAGTGCAGGCTGGCGTCCACCACGGCGGCTTTGCGGTCCGGCCGGTTCAAGGCGACGGCCAGGTTGACCGCCGTGACGCTGGCGCCGATTCCGCCTTTGGCCCCAAACAAGGCCACGACCTTGCCCTGTCGGGGAGCGCGGAAGGGCCCGGTCCCGGGCAGGCCAAGCCCCGGCGCAGCCGGCGCGGCCGGCGCGATGGGCGCCCGCGCCTGGGCCATTTTGTGGACGCGGTGGATCGTCGAGACCAACTCTTCGGCGCTGAACGGCTTGGTCACAAAGTCGCGCGCCCCGGCCAGCATGGCCCGGCGCAAGTAATCGGCCTCGCTTTGCACCGAGACCATGATAACCTGCGCGGTGGGCACCTCCTGGGCGACCAGCTCCGCGGCGGTGATGCCGTCCATGTCCGGCATGTTAATGTCCATCAGGACAATGTTGGGCTGGTATTGGCGGGCGCATTGGATGCCATCCTGCCCGGAGCCGGCCACGGCGACGACCTCGATGTCGTTTTCAAAGGCCAGGAGCTTGCGGATGTTTTCCCGCATCTCGGGGATGTCGTCCACCACCAGCACTTTGATTTTGTTGAAAGGGGGAGTGCTGCCCATACCTGACCTGTTAGGGGCCCTTGGCGCCCACCGGCACGCCACCCGCGCCGCCGATGCCATAGTCCAGCTTGGGCGGCACGGCCACCTTGAATCGCTCGAACATGTACTGGAGTGTGACCGCTTCCGTGCTGAATTTGGATTCCTTGTCGCCTGCCGCGCGCAGCGCCAGGTCCAATTGCGCGCCGGTCTCGCGCGCGTACTTGAGCACCAGCGCGTCTTGCGGGTCCACCTCCAGCGTCGCAAATTGAGGCAGGGGCGGCGCCGGAGTGGGAGTGGGCTGCCCGCCGCCGGGTTGAGGCGTCGAGGGGGCGCTCGGGGCGGCGATCCAATCGCCCAGCCCCAACACGCGCGCATTTTGCGCGGTCCACTGGCAGACCATGCGCGGCAGTTGCGGCTCGGATGGCCCCTCTACGCCGGGCGCGCCGCCCGGCACGACGATGGGCCGGCCGGCCATCCCTTCCACG
>Ga0315284_10011556_pt1 | contig 12592 bp, 13 predicted proteins | sample YL17G09_16_MG_FD_203696 | JGI IMG/M metagenome (GOLD analysis project Ga0315284, IMG submission 203696) | Sediment microbial communities from Yellowstone Lake, YNP, Wyoming, USA - YL17G09_16 | ecosystem: Environmental > Aquatic > Freshwater > Lake > Sediment | place: USA: Wyoming | collected... | reverse complement strand
GCACACAGATGCGCGCGTCCTGGCCGTATCCTGATTGCAGAGCGGCAACCGTCCCTTCGATGTCCCGGCAGGGCAAGAGCAAGGCCTGACGAATTTGTTCGTCCGTCAGCCTGTCACTGTAGACAAACACATCGGCTCTCAATTGGACCATGGCTTGGATTTGGACAGCCCATTGATCCTGCTCGCCAAAGCCGGGGCGGCTGATCAGATCCAGGACCCCCTGCGGAGAACCGCCCCTCCGAAGCAACTCGGCGTACTGGCCATGATCAGGCAATCCATCCTCGCAAAATGTGGCAATGAGGATTGTTCCCCCTTTGCGCACAATCTGGTTGGCGCCGCTGATCCCCTTTGTCGACTGATAGAGGTTCTGATCCAAGGGATATCCGCTGTTGGTCGTGATCACGATGTCGAAAGGGGATTCGACGGGCACCATGACTCTCTTCCTACAGAATTCGCACCCAAGACGGTGGGCGTCCACCAGATCACCAACAAAAACCCCCGTAATCTAATGCTGTCCGTTCAGCGTAACATTCAGCAGAAAGGTCGGCTTGGCTAGAAGAGCCACCTCTCGCAATTCCTCCCAAACCGGATTCCCTTCTGTTGTGCCCCAAGTAGCCCGGGGATGTGCAAGCATTGAGTAACCGTGATTGGTATAAACGCTTTCGTTTCCGGCCAGTGCAGGCATCACGCCCTTCGGCCCGCCGCTGAACCCGGCAAAGAAATGGGGCTCGATGAACCCGGTGAGAATGCGCACATCGGATTCGACAAACAGGCGATTCACCCTCACCGGATGACCAAATGAGGTCCGACCCAATGAAACCAGGCCAGCGTTATCGCCTCCATCATGCTGAACGCAGCGGTAGTGGTCCACAACCCGGCCACCGAGCATCTGACGCAATTCTTCCCCGGTTTGCCTCCGGTGAGTTCCGATGGCGTTGAGAATGGTAATATCCCTGGCGGCTATTCCGGCGGATTCGAGTTCATCCAATAAGATAGGTAGGATCCGATCGTTGGGCGTGGCGCGGGTGATGTCGGTGTGAGAGATCACTACCGTGTGGCCGGGCTTGACCAACGATGCCAAGGGCGGCGATCCGATGGGATTGCGAATCGCCTCTCGTATCGCCGATGCCTCGTCAGGCAGGCCCTGCTGATGCCGCGGCGCCACAATTCGCGAGTGGTCCGGAAGATCCACGACGAGGCCATTGCGACCGTAGTCCAACTTGACCCCCATGGGAACCCTGTAGCTGTCAGAAGGTTGGAACTCTATAGACAACGTGCGGGCACTGCACTCAACCATTCCTCCCATTCACGGCACAGTGCGATCAGTCAACGTGAATGGGGTATCGGCCGAACTTCACGCAAGTCTCAATCATTGCGCGGTAGTTCTCAATCTTGGCCCAATCAGGCACCGAATTACCGGAACCCAGGCAGTACCCACCCCCAGGGGCTATCCGACGAAGGCGATTCTTCGTCAGTTCCGCAACTTCTCCGGGTGTACCGTCCTCGAGAAGTTCGTTGGAGATATTCCCGATAATACTTATGCGGTCTCCTACCCGTTCCTTGACCTCCTCGATGTCCATGCAGGTTGGATCAATGGGATGTAGTGCATTCACTCCTACCGCGATGAGATCGTCAATCAAGTCCCAGACGAGACCATCGGTGTGAAAGATGAAGTAGAGACTGTTCTCCGAGCACAACCTACCGAATTCCTCGTACCATGGGAACAGAAACTCCCTGTAAGCCTTCGGGCTAACGATTGGTCCGCTCCGGAAGGCAATGTCATCCACAGCCCACACTGCCGCGACATTCGGAACCTGCATGACTTGACTGAGACCGTCCAACTGAATTTGGGCAACTTTCTCAATGACCTTACCTACCAGATGTGGGTTCGTCATCAGGTTGATTCCGAAATTCTCAAAACCCATGAGCATCCACGTCAAGGTGAAGATCTTTCCGGATGCCGCGATGATCTTCATTCCCTCTGGAAGAAAGGGCTGAACCTCATAGAGCTTGCTGAAATCAAGCTTCGCCGCCTCCTCCCAAGGAAAAGACTCGAAATCCTCGTCGTTGTGGATGCGGGACTTCTTCAACAGATTCCAGTCTTCGCTGTCCGCCGCTTCAGCATCCTTCATATAGGCCTCTCGGATCGTCTTCGAAATCTGGGAGTCCTTCGTGACATCCCCCGGTTGCATCATGCCGACAGTCAAAGGGATGAAATCGTATCCCGCCCTGCTCCAGAACTCCACCTGGGAAGCGAGGTCACTGTCGGTGACTGGTCTTCCAAGGAATTGGGTCATGATACTGTAGTCGACGGCGACCTCGGCCAACGGAACCCTATCCGGTTCTTCATGATGTAGCGTCGTGAGCACCCGAGTGAAATCTGGGCTATTCTCTGTCATGGAGTCAAACCTCAACAGGACATGTCCTGTCATTGTCCACCGCGTAGTAACACAAACGCGCTTCCCCATTGCACACTTTCACGCCGAATTCATTCACCATCATCGACTCCTGCGCAGATGCCTCGTTTCGCCTGCCAGTGCAGCTTGACTTGCCCTTGTCAAGGCCTATCCTGGCCGGAAATCCCATCCGCCTGACAGTGGACCTCGGTCGGAGCAGAAGTATCTCCCAAAGATGCGTCTAATTGTCTGTCGAGGACCTTTTCTGCCTATCTTCCTTTGTCGGCTGGTTCGTCCGACGCATACGCCGTGCGTTGGTGTCTTTGGAACACGCTTCCCTCCAGCTCACCCGGCCTTCTCGCTACAGAGTCCTTCTCGGCTCTGCCCTCGGTTCGACTCGCAACAATGCTGAACTGGTTGCGCAGAACGCCATTCTCCCCCAGAAACTCGCCATCCTCCTCCGCCTCGTTGACAGGCCATGCTTCACCCCAACCGATCGCCTTTGGCTCGTCCTCCTCGCCAAGGGGGTCCGTCCGGGCTTGGGAGGAAGTCCTCCTTATCATCAAGCCCGATACGCTCCTGCGCTGGCATCGGCAAGGCTTCCGGCTGTTCTGGAGGGCCAAGTCCCGCAACCGGCGGGACGGGCACCCCAGGGTCGCCTGAGAAACCATCGCCCCGATCCAGCAGATGGCCAGGGAGAATAGCCTCTGGGGCGTAGAGCTTATCCGTGGCGAACGCATGAGACTCGGCATCCGTGTTGCCAAGACCTGAACTCAGAATAGGTCCGCCTGGCATGACCCCACCACGCCCAGGGTCAGGAGTTGTCAACCTTCCTCATGAATCGCGCCCAGTTCGTCTAGGCCCGTGACTCTTCCTAGCTGTTAGACGGATCTTACCCTCAGATACTGCACCACCTGCAAATCCTCACTTCTGCATTGTTCTGCTAGATCTCTTCTCGTCGTGTCCACGCCTCCTTCGCGCTGCCGAAATAGACATCCGCCAGCTGAGCCGTGAACAGGGTAGCGCTTCCACAAACCTGTGAAAGATGGCCACCAATGACGTTTCACTCACAAACTGGGTGGGCTTGTCCCTGGACGTCATGCAAACATACAACCCCTAACAACATGAGTGTCCCTAGCCCAATCGGCAACGTGAGGCCCTCGCCCAGAAAAGCCACACCAGGGGATCGGCCCCAGCCAGCCTGGCCGAGGCGAGGAAGGCTCACAACGGTTCCGGTCCTCACTCGGATGCACCACGACTACCGGCGTGCTTTGTGAGCAGGGAGTCCCCGAAAACCTTCGGTCGGGGTATTCGGCTAGCACACCCATCGCAGGGAACTTTCCCTTTCCCAACGAGGATGCGGAATGGGTCAGAGCCTCGGAACTCTCGTTTCGGATCTGCGATTGGAGCAACCTCAGTTCCCGCCATGGCGCACGGGCCTCCCAGAAACCATTGCCCACAGTCTGTGTCCGTTTCGCAACGGCCGATTCTGCCAGGTCCGGCATGCTCGCCTGGGCTTCTTGACCGCCAAGAGGCGTCGGCCGCGTCAGGCAGCGGCGCTGAAGGTTTGGTATAATGGCATCACCATAGTACCACAGAACAGCTCGCTGCTGGCCCGATGGCCAGCATGGCTAGCCATGGCCAGGAGTGTGTTGGGTTTCTCCTTGTTGCGGGTTCAGCCAGACAAGCCTCATCCTGGCCTGTGAGAGGCCAGATTCATCCGCCTCGTCGAACTCACCGCACAGGTGGCTGTTGAGCCCTTATCGACAGTGCGCGCTCTCTTTGGCGACGCCGGCCTGCTTGACCTAACGGGTATACGGAGTGGAGGCCTATTGGCTGGGGCATCCCCTATCATGAGCCAACGCCATCGAAACCAGGCTAGTCAGAGGAGGCAGCGGACGGCTCAAGAAGTGGGAGGTGGCAAGGGGTCATCACAGTGCCGAATCGCGCTCCGAGAAGTTCAATGCTTCTGCCAACCCGCAAAGGAGGGTACTATGGCATCTACTCCGATGAAACCAAACGAGAGAGTCGCTTCTGCACTGAGGAGAGAAGAGCCCGATCGGGTCCCCTGGTGCGAAATGCACGTCGATCCCTCCCTTTCCATGAAGTTGATGGGTTGGGGTGGCTCCGAAGACCAGGGTTTTGACCTCGAGCAGAACCAATACACCTGCGTACAGGCCAAGGCCGTATCCCGCTTTCTTGGTCTTGGCAACATCCCGTTCACTCTGCGCGCACCGATCTTTGCGGAGAAAGACAAGGGCAAGGACGGGCGACTCTTCTATGGGAAAGGGATGCTCAAGAGCAAGCCTGACCTTGGGACTCTCATCCTGCCCGATCCAACCGAGGACACTCTCTATGGAGACGCAGCCGAATTCATTGGGGGAAAAGAGGACCTCTCCGCCTGGTTCGTTACTCGTGTTGGCCTGAGCTCCACCATGTTGAGTATGGGCATCGAGGGTTTCTCTCTGGCGCTGTATGACAACCGCACCCTCGTCGAGGAGATCCTCGACCGGTACTGCGACTGGGCGTACGTCGTAGCGAAAAGAGCTTGTGAACTCGGCTTCGACGCCTACGTATCAACCGACGACATGGCATTCAAAACAAAGCCTTTCTTCTCTCCAAAGGTCTTCCGAGAAATGGCCCTCCCACGGTACCGAAGGATAAGAGACATACTGACCATCCCTTGGATCATTCACAGCGACGGCAACATGATTCCCTTCATGGATGACCTTGTGGACTTGGGCATCGCCGGCTTCCATCCAAACGAAAAGGGCGCGATGGACATTCGCGCCATGAAACGAAGATACGGCCATAGCCTGTGCATCCTAGGTAACGTGGACCTCGTCACCCTGGGCATCGGCACACAAGAAGAGGTGGTCTCCGAAGTGCGAGGTCTCATACGCGACCTTGGACCCGGCGGCGGGTATATCATTAGCAGCGGAAACAGTCTCGCGGGCTACCTGCGGCCAGAAAACATTCTTGCCATGCGCGACGCCATTGCGGAATACGGTCGCCGCCCATCCTGAAGTCCTAGCTCGGACGTCTGGTTGCGGTCGCGATCAAGCGACGAGAGACGACATGTTGCCAAGGTCGCCCGACACAAGCGCAAGGGCTGATGCGGGGCACATTCCTGGCAAGCCCGGCCGGACCATTATCCCCACAACTGTGGATCTCTTGGCGACGCTGCCAACAGACGAGGGTCCCACAGCCGCTCTCCATTCTCCCGAATTGCTGGCGACTTCGCACCGAACCGACTGCGTGCGAAGATCACCCCCCACGCCCGTTCGCGAGTGCGGGCCCAGAGCTAGGTTCCAGGAGTGTTAAGCAAACAGGCAGTGCTAATTGATCTCGCTCTCTCGCCAATCGATTCCACGACGACATGACAAGGAACTCCATACCCAGCCTTCGGACTACATCACCTGCTCACTACATTGCAATTGCGCATGGGCACCCAAGAAGGCCGAAAAGCTGGCACCTCCGGCCCCGGCTGACTGCATCCGATGCCGTAGGTCTAAGTCACAACAGCGGACACACGAGCAAGCCCTGATGAGCAGTCCAACGTCGGCACCCTCGCCCTCTTTGTGCCGCGAACTCGACTGCGCGATCCCCACATTTGCCTCTCGTACCCCCTGGCGCTAACCCGGTGCCAGGCAACACGAAAGGGAAGACCGTCGTGGGCGCGAGCAAGGAGGCAACCATGAAGATCAGCGACCAAGTCACAAAGGGCCCATGGCGAGCACCCCACAGAAGCCTCTTTTATGCCACCGGGCTCACGCCCGATGAACTTGACCGACCACTGATTGGCGTCGCGAACTCACGCTCTGACCTTCTGCCGGGGCATATTCACCTCGGGCAGATCGCCTCCGCGGTCAAGGCAGGAATACGATCCGCGGGCGGAACGCCATTTGAGTTTTCGACTATCGCAGTCGATGACGGAATCGCCATGGGTCACTCGGGCATGCAATACTCCCTGCCGAGCAGAGAACTCATTGCCGACTGTGTCGAGACGATGGTGATCGCCCACAAGCTCGATGGAGTCGTGTTGATCGCCAACTGTGACAAGATCGTACCCGGGATGCTCATGGCCGCTGCCCGGGTCAACATACCGGCCATCATGATCAGTGGCGGGCCGATGCTCGCCGGTCGGCTTGACGGCGAGCCGATTGACCTAACGCAAGTCAACGAGGCAGTCAGCGAGCTTGAGGTCGGGAAGATTACTGCGGCTAGGCTGACTCAGATTGAACTGGCAGCGTGTCCCGGCTGCGGCTCGTGCGCTGGTCTCTTCACAGCCAATTCCATGAATTGCATTGCCGAGGCCTTGGGCGTTGCCTTGCCCGGAAATGGAACCATACCCGCCGTAACAGCCTCGCGCGTCCGTCTGGCGAAACTCGCCGGCACCAAGATCATCGAATTGGTGGAGAAGGACATCAAACCAAGGGATATACTCACGCCCGATTCGTTTGGAAACGCAATTGCCGTCGATACCGCTATTGGCGGATCAACCAACTCGGTGCTGCATCTCCTTGCGATAGCCCATGAGGCGGGAATCGACCTGACCCTGGAAACCTTCAGTGAGATCAGCAAGAGAACACCCTGGTTAGTAAAGCTAAGTCCATCTGGTCACCATCGTGTCGAAGACCTGGACCGAGCAGGTGGTGTCCAGGCAGTGATGAGCGAACTGAATAGAATAGGGGCGATCCACCCGGCGTCGATGACCGTCACTGCCATGTGCGTTCAAGACAACCTGGCCAACACATGCGTAGCCGATCGTCGAGTGATTCGCCCGCCCGAGGCACCCTACAGCCGCGATGGCGGGCTGGCGATTCTGTGGGGTAGCTTGGCACCCCAGGGCGCAGTTGTGAAGAAGGCGGCGATTGCTCAGAGCATGATGATCCATCAAGGGCCGGCGCGCGTATTCGACTGCGAGGAGGATGCTGTTCAGGCAATAGTGCGCGGAGGCCTAGCGTCGGGAGATGTGGTCGTCATAAGGTACCAGGGTCCAAAGGGCGGCCCCGGGATGCCCGAGATGCTCATTCCGACCGCTGCATTGATGGGGACGGGGCTGGGTGAGACTGTGGCACTTGTTACCGACGGGAGGTTCTCAGGCGTAAGTCGCGGCCCAATGATTGGACATGTGTCACCCGAAGCAATGGAAGGCGGGCCTATTGCCCTGCTTCACGACGGTGACACTGTGAGGATCGACATACCTGGCGGGAGGCTCGACATTGGTGTGGCGCCCGCCGAACTTGAAAGCCGCAGAGCGCTCTGGTCCAGGCCTCATTCGAAGGCCCAACACGGCTACTTGGCCAGATACGTGAGACTGGTGTGCCCAGCTTCAACAGGCGCCATCCTGGACGAGACGGGGATCGCTGCGTGACGTTGCATCCCCATTGGAATCCAGCAACCCGTGTCCTTGATCGCCTCATGGAGAGGGACCATGAAACTGCCGGAGCTCTATCACATCAGACAGAAAGTGCATACATCCTGCCTCCAGGACGTGAAGAAGACCCTGGTTGAGCGCGTTGCCGAGAGCAGGATCTTGGACCACGTTGCCCCTGGAGCAAAGGTAGTCGTAGCCGTCGGATCTCGTGGCATTCCTAACTACCCGGAAGTAGTCCGACACCTTGTGGAGCTGCTAAAAGACAAAGGCGCCACTGTATTAATACTGCCAGCGATGGGCTCCCATGGTGGCGGCCATCCTTCCGGCCAAGTCCGCGTCCTCGCGGAACTTGGGATCACTCCAAAGAAGGTGGGCGCCGGGATTGTGACGACAATGGAAATGACGTTGCTTGGAACGACGCCGAATGGCATAGCACTGTGGGCCGACCAGACCCTCACCGAATGTGGTCACATTCTCCTAGTGAATCGCATTAAACCGCACACCGAATTCGGCGGGCGGATCGAGAGTGGTCTCCTGAAGATGATGGCAATAGGCTTCGGGAGACGAAACGGCGCCACGGAAGTCCATATGCGCGCCGTTCAACTGGGTTATGAACGTACCATTAGGGAGGTCGCTCGCGCCTACATAGAGCGACTGCCTATCCTTGCGGGAATTGCCCTTCTGGACAGCCCCGAGGGTAAGACGGCGGATATCAGGGTCGTGGTACCAGCCGTCATGGAAAGCATGGAAGAAGAGCTCCTTTCTATCGTGAAAGAAGGTTCTCCCAGACTGCCCCTTCGAGACATCGATGTTCTGATCATCGACGAGATGGGCAAGAACGTGAGTGGCAGTGGAATGGACACGAAGGTGATAGGTCGGATCATGAACATATACGAACCGGAACCAGAGTCTCCCCGCATTGCCCGGATCTTCGTAAGGGACCTCACGCCGGAGACGAGTGGCAATGCTCTCGGCATCGGCCTGGCAGACTTCACAACGCAGAGGCTTGTCGCCAAGATAGACACCGAAGCTACGCGCATCAACTGCATCACTGCAGTCACTCCCGAGAAAGCCCGGATTCCCATCGCCCTTCCTAGTGACCAGGAGGCTCTCAGGGCTTGCCTTGAGACCATCGGACCAAGAGATGAGAGTTCAACCCGTTTGGTCTGGATACGAAATACCACTTCCCTTGTCGATCTTTTCGTTTCTGCGGCTGCACTTGCCGAAATCGACCCCGCCACAGTCGAGGTATTGGAAGGGCCCCTTGCAATAGAGTTCGACCGAGACGACAACCTTGTTACTCTACTGCGCGGCGCGGTCTGAAGATGTCGCCCCTACCGTTGGGGAGCTGCCGCGCACAACCACTTTCGCAGAACCATGCTTAAACCCCGCCTGTCCCACACCGTTGAGAGTCTTCGCCTACGTCGCTCAGCCAGTTCACGCCACAGCATCCCCGTCCGGAAAGTCGCTGTATTCCCGACCTGCGACCACTAGCAACGCCCCGGGCTCGTCGATCCTCGGGTTCCGCCCATCAGGTACCCCATCCTCCCTTCCTCGCCCGTAGCGCTGATCATGGACGTCTGCATCCGATTCGCGTGCCCTCTCCCCCTATCGGCACGAAACGCAGTGTTACAACCAGATCATGTCTCAGTCACCTCTGTCGCCCCACAGCATTTTCAAACGCCCAGCAGCGCCTTGGCCACTTTGACAGCTTCTGCGGCATCAGCAGCGTATCCGTCGGCTCCAATCCGCCGGGCATACTCTTGGGTTACCGGCGCTCCGCCAACAATGATCTTGGCCTTCTTCCTTAGTCCCGCAGCCTCAATCGATTCAATGACGCTCGCCATAGCCGTCATGGTAGTCGTCAATAGAGCTGACATACCTATCAAGTCCACACCCTCTTTGGCCACCTCCACAAATCGCGTCGGCGGGACGTCTGTTCCCAGGTCAACAAGCTCGAATCCGGCTCCTTCGAGCATAATTCCGACAAGGTTCTTGCCAATATCATGGAGATCTCCTTGGACTGTCCCGATTGCCGCCTTACCAACAGCCTTCGCACCGCTCTTCGCCAATAGTGGCCTAAGGACATCCAGGCCGGCTTTCATTGCCCGCGCGGCGACCAACATCTCCGGCACGTAGAAGTCCCCAGACTCGAATCGTGATCCCACCTCGCCCATGGCGCGAATCAGGCTATCCTTCAAGATCGTCTCAGGAGAACCGCCTGCCGCCAGAGCGGCCTCTACTTCCCGAACCAAACCCTTGGCGTCGCCACTCAGGACGGCGTCATAGATCTTCTCTGCGCCCATTGTCGCCCTCCGTCTCCTCTCCATTCCACGACCGCTCGTGAACTACACGACTCCCGAGAACTTGACTTCCTTCTCCCCAAGCAAATCCCTCAAGACCTCGCTCGCCGCTCATGCGCCAACCCACAATCACTCTCCTTCGGCCTCCGGCCGCAGTGAAGCGCCGCTTCGTTCGGGGTGTCCACCGCTCGAGGAGGGATCGCCTCCTACCCCATTCTCACACCCCACTCAACCTGCTGCCTCTTAGCAAAGCTCAAAATGAGTGACTCCGGTGTGCAAGCAACCCGCGAGAACCGCCTTGGCTAGGACCGGTGGTCGACACCTGACGTTGAGCTGCCTCGGATCTCGGATACAATCTTCCGAAGCAGACCCTCGACATCATCGGGAGCAACATGAAACGAGGATCCATCGATGACGAGAGGGGCTCCGATAACCACCAACGGCGCTCCCCGCTTCGGCATCTCAATGGCCTGCTCGACACTCAACCCGCCGACGGCCTGTACCGGAATGCTCACCGCCTTCACCAGCTCATCCAAGTAGTCAACCGGGCTTGCCCCAAGAATCTCGCGACGTTCATCGTATCCGGTATGCGCAATAATGTAATCAACCCCTATCTTCTCGAGCATCCTGGCACATGCAACCTTGTCTTGAGCTGCGAGAACATCCCCCATGACCTTTATGCCGTAGTCCCGAGCCGCTCGGACGCTTGCCCGGATAGTGGCAGGATGCGCAACACCCATGACCACAACGAGATCAGCGCCCGCCTTGGCCATCATTTCGGTTTCAAGGTAGCCACCGTCCATCGTCTTCAGATCGACTACCAACGGCTTGTCCGGGAACTTCTCTTTCAGCGCACGGACTGCGTGCAATCCCTCACCAAGGATCAAAGGTGTGCCGACTTCTAACCAGTCAATGCCGGCCCTAACCGCGATCGCGCCCAGCCTAAGCGCCTCTTCAATCGTTTCGACGTCCAACGACACCTGAACAACTACATCCATCTGCTACCCTCCCTACGCGAGGCAAAGACTCACTTGGAGAAGTACTTGTCACGCATGACCCGCAGGAATCTGGCCGACTCATCAATCTCCCCGATCCCGTTCAAGCCATCCTCAATCGAAACCCATCCATCGAAACCCGTCTCGGACAAGAGGGCGAAGATCTGATCGTAGTCATTCAACCCTTTGCCCACCACGCAGTGCTGGACACCGGATGGATAGCCTATCATGTTGCTGCTCGCCGTCGCTGGGGACAGCTCTCCCTTTCCGACGATGTACCTATCACTTGCATGCATGCTTACCACTCTCTTCTGTATGGCCTTCAGCAGGGCAATCGGATCATCCCCGGAAACGATGGCGTTCGATGGATCGTATTGAACCCCGAAATGCGGGCACACTTCGATCGATGCCACAATCTCCAAGAACACATCTGCCCTGAGTGCAAACTCCGGGAACTGCCACTGGCTGTCCTTGTAGTGATTCTCCATCCCAAGAACGACATTGTGCTCTCTAGCCAGGGGAATCAGTTGCCGAATCGCGTCAACGACCCATCCCACTCCCTCGTCCTTGTTCACCCCTGGATGTTGCTGCCCCGAGAGTACCCGGCACACTGTGCCCGCGCCGCCCAGCAGGTCGGCCACCTCGATCATTTGTGCTTCGTAGTCAACGGCTCTCTTGCGCATATCGGCGTCCGGGTTCACGAAGTCCGGGGAACAGATCAACATCGGGATGACGAAACCTGCGTCGTGCACGGCATCGGCGACCCCGAGCAGATAGTCCCTTTCTAGGCTTGTGAAGAACCGATCGTACATCTCCAGACCCTCAACATCCAGGCTGTCTCTGGCCATGGAGATCCAATCGAACAAGGTCATGGTCCGGTGCAAGCCTATCTCATACTCAAAGCACTTCGGAAAGGCAGCGATCTTGATGCTCTTCGACTCCGTCCTAGTGTTCTGCACTTTCATGCAGTCTTCGAGAAGACACCGCATCAACTCCGGCGCATTGTGGCAAGCCCTCATAGCAGCGCTCTACCAGGTCCGATCCCTGGGCATCGCGGCTTTCTACGGATGCAGGCCCAATCACCCCGGGCTCCTCTCCTGGTCGACACCGCGAGTCCGCAGCATCAAGTTGGGATCAATAGCCGAACTCCTGCTCACTATCTCGCTTTGCCAACCCAATAGAGCAACTGCAGCGCTTGGGTGTCAGACTATTGCATTCTCGAGGGGGCGAAGTAGACATTGTCCAACCGTCACGAATCGCATAGGGAATCAGTCCGCACAAACAGGGTGAACCTGACAAGTCCCATCTTCCCCGAGGCGTCCGTTCAACTCCTTCAACCGACCGCTCCCTCGTCTCCCCTCCCGTTGTCTCCCCCTTCCGGCCACCAACCGACATGATTGGCTGTACGACCATCGTCCCGCTATTTCGAGTATGGTTGAAGACCAAGCTTGTAGAAGCTGTTCGGATTGTTATAAAACCAGTCCGCTGCCGTTTCAGCGGCATCTTCTTCCTCAAGCC
>Ga0315284_10011555_pt1 | contig 12592 bp, 5 predicted proteins | sample YL17G09_16_MG_FD_203696 | JGI IMG/M metagenome (GOLD analysis project Ga0315284, IMG submission 203696) | Sediment microbial communities from Yellowstone Lake, YNP, Wyoming, USA - YL17G09_16 | ecosystem: Environmental > Aquatic > Freshwater > Lake > Sediment | place: USA: Wyoming | collected... | reverse complement strand
GCTACTGCTGTTACTTGAACATCAGATGCATTTGCTTGAAAATAAACTTCATAATAATCATTAGCATTTGCACTATCAATAATAGAAACAAATGGTAACTGCTTACTATTTTGGCTTCTTAAACCTAAGATAGAATCAGTTCTAATAATATTAGTTCCGTTTTTCTTTAACCAAATATTAACATCTGCACCACCACCACCTGTATGTTCTATTTGTAATGAGTAAGCGATTTCATAAATACCAGTATGTTGAACAGTAAGTTGTGAACCAGAATATACTATACCATTACTTAATTCATCATTTGTGTATGTGATTGCTGTTGGTGTATTTGCCGCTGTAACCACTTGAGTAGCTGTACTTGTAAACGCACCATACCAGTTAGCAATAGAAGCTCCTGATGAACCATCTATACCATTACGCCCAGTAGTTCCCGAAGTACCCGATGTAGCTGATGAACCCGATGTTCCTGTCGTTCCCGATGTACCCGAAGACCCTGTAGTTCCCGAAGTTGCCGAAGTCCCTGAGCTACCGCTTGACCCCGAAGAGCCTGACGTACCTGTCGTTCCCGATGAACCCGTAGTACCCGATGTTCCCGAAGACCCTGTAGTTCCTGATGTTCCCGCTGTTGCAGAAGTACCCGAAGTACCACTAGACCCATCACCTCCACTCGCACCATCTAAGTTAACAGACCAAGCAGAATAAGTTCCGCTACCTACTGTTCTTGTTGGTGCTGCGAATGATAAAGAACCCGTTGCTGGATTATAAGCTGTAACCTCACACTCTTGGAAGTTATTAGCGTCATAAACCACAATAATAGATTGTGCTACTGTATATGCTAATTGAATACCTACAGTTAATGTTCCTGCATTACCTAATGTAAATGTTGTCGATGAAGTTGTGGCATATCTGTCACCTTGAAGACCGCTTGTACCCGATGTACCTGATGTTGCCGATGTTCCCGAAGTACCTGTCGTTCCCGATGTCGCTGAAGTTCCTGAGCTGCCAGATGAACCCGATGTTCCCGTTGTACCCGCGGTCCCTGAAGAACCCGCTGTGCCTGAAGTTCCCGTAGTACCCGAAGTCGCCGATGTTCCTGAAGAACCTGCTGTACCCGATGTACCCGAAGTGCCTGAAGTTCCCCCTGTACCATCTGTGGCTGATGTACCCGAAGTACCTGAAGTACCCGCTGTTGCCGATGTCCCTGAAGAACCTGACGAACCCGTTGTACCTGACGTACCCGAAGTTGCAGAGGTACCCGATGTACCTGCTGTTGCCGAAGTTCCTGAAGTTGCTGATGTACCTGAAGTTCCTGACGACCCCGTTGTACCCGAAGTGCCTGAACTGCCCGATGTCCCTGTCGTTCCCGAGCTGCCAGAAGTCCCCGAAGTACCCGAAGTTCCCGAAGTTGCTGATGTTCCCGAAGAACCCGAGCTACCAGCCGTTCCAGAACTACCTGATGAGAAGCTTGTTGCCGTTACAATACCATCAGTGGCTACAAGGACGCCATTAAGACCTCTTACCTTTAAATCGCCTGAAATTAATCCTTGTATTGCCATCTTAAACGTATTTAAATTTTGTTGTATTCTTTAATTCTCCACTCAGCTTTCTATATAAATGTTTCTTGGTAACACCAATTGTATCAGCTGCCGCTTGCACCCCTTCGTAAAAAACTCCCGTTGCTGTATCTAATACAATTTTCTTAAACACAAAACCATTTTTTGAACCAAATTTTTCAGCTAATGTTCTACCACTCTCTCTAACTGCTTCACTAATTGGTCTTAATCCTATGTCAAATGAATGCTGAATATTTTCCGATTGTGTCATCCATTCTAAATTGCATAGCATATTGTTTGCTTTATTACCATCAATATGATTGACTTGTGGTTTATTTTCTGGGTTTAGGATATACGTTTGCGCCACTAGTCTATGTACTCTATGTGTTTTATTCGCTATCCTAACATAAACATAACCATCAGGTCTTTTAGTAGCTTTCATAAACCTCATAGTTTTCAATGAGAAAATTCTACCTTCCACAGTTACTAAATAGTCTAAATTATCTTTTATCTGGCGCATAATATTATTTAACTAGTATTCTAACAAATTCATTTAAGTAGAAAGGTACAGTAGATGCAACAGTTAAAGTGCCTGTTGATGATGTCCATAATACTTGGTTTCCAGTTGGTGTGCCTGAAGTAAGGATGGCACCAACGTCTATTCCACCTCTTGATGCGTAAAGTAAAGTTGTATTTACTGCTTCAGAGAATGTGATGCTAGCTGTTCCTTCTACTGCGAACTTAGAGTATTCACGAACGCCTTGTCCACCACCGCCCGGTACTACACTACCACCAGAGCTACCATTAGCTAATATTTCTTGTGCTATTGCAACCTTAGCCCCACAAAGAGCAAAGACGTAATTACTTACGCCGGGTACAGTGCTTATATTTTGGGTAATACCAAAATTCAAAGCCTTCCACTCCATATATAATTGAATTGCTTTTCTTGGGTCTATGGTACCATTAAAAAATCCTTTTTCTTTTGGAATTGTATCGTTCCATAGGTATTCAGCTATTTTGGCTATCGATAAAACTTCTGCTGGTGTTGGCATTACTATTTATTTAGAAGAAATAACTTTGGTTTGTACTAATGAATGTTGCTCTGTTTAAAGCTGCTTGCGCACTGAAAATATCAGATGCAAAAGATATAGCTTGGTATGCAGAATCTAATTCTACTCTAAGTATCATTTTAGTTTGATACCAGTTAGTACTTGCTGTTAGATTTGCATTTGCTACTTGGCTTTCAGTTAAACCATAATAAAAAGTTTCATTGTATGCTGTAAAAGCAAAAGATGTGGTTTTAGTTGCCACTACCACATTTACAGATGTTAACCACTGAACAGTAATACTTAATGCTGTATCTTGTATTAGTACATTTAAACTAGTGGTTACATCCACCAATGCCCACTCAATATAATTGGTAGCGGTTCCCGCTGGTACCAAATAAGTACCATCTGATTGTAATAAATAAATTCTACGCTTAGTAATAGTTCCATCTGAACCCGTTGAGGTATCAGTTAAAAAAATTAAATTAGGCGTGCCGCTATTCTGTGACGCGGTAAAATTTGGGGAGAGAGGCATTGTATTAAAATTTTACCCAAATATAAGAAATTTATGGCTATATTAGCCCATTTTTCTTTTCTTCATAGCCTGAAGCTTGGTAACTCTTTCAGGAAGCTTTTTGCCCTTGCTAGCTTTGTTCCATTCGTTCACATTTACCCCTTGTCTTTCTAGCTCCTTTTTATGGATATTAAAGTATGCTTCTTGAGCTTTTGATTTATATGGCATAATTAACTTAATTTATTTGTTTACTCTCTGATATTTGATTTCAAAGAATTCTCTTGCTTGCTGTAAATTTGATTTTAAAATAGCTTCTTTCATGGTCATAGTTTTTTGATTTAAAACCTTTTCTTTAATTTTTTCAGTAGCTAATCTTTTCAATCTTGTTATCTCGGTCCTCTTCTCTTCATCTGTTAAATCATCAAATGCTTTTAGTTTCCCGTTTGATGCAATTGCACCTTTGTCATACATGTATTTCAATCTTTTAGCCTCTTCCTTAGCTATTTCCTCTCTATATTTAAAGAATAAATCATTAGTAACTACTAGTTGTTTACCATTTTTATCGTAAGCCTTTAAATCATTTTTATAAATATTATCAGTAGAGCTATGTTTTTTAATGAATTTTTCCTCATCTGAATCTCCTACTACTCCTAATTGTTGTAAAATTCTTGGTTGTAATCTATTTTTGTAATCTTCTTTTAATTTTTCAAATTTAGTTGGGTCTTGTATTGATTCCAAAGTTAAAACGGGTGCTGATATTACAGGTATTTGCTCTACAAATCCACCTATTGAACCTACTGCTGCGGCTGTTAATGCTGTAATAGTTGAAGTCCCTTTATTATCAACATAATTTTCATAAATCCTTCTAGATGTAGCTGCCATTTGAATAACTTCCAATGGAACCGCATGCTGGACTGGCTTTGGTATTTTAACACCATTTATTTCCATTTCATCTGATAAAAGGTCACCTTCTTCTCTTTTTTTATTAGGGTCAAATTTAGTATAAATACCACCATAACTAGCATATCCGAACCAACCTAATAGCCATAAGGCAGTACCTAATGTACCTTGTTTTAATTGACGCATAATTGCATCTGCTTGGTCCCTTTCTAGATTATCAATACTCTTTTTTAAAGCTTTTTTAGCTACTTCAGCTTGATAAATACCTTTTGCTAAACCAAGTGGTGATGTTGAGAATACTCTTCTAACAATATTTGTTGGAACCGTAGAAACTGGTATTACAAAATCAATAAATGCTTTAATAGTGGCTTTACCTTCTCCGCCAGCTTCTAACTTTGCTTTTTCCGATTTAAACCATCTATTTAATGAATTATCCTCTAAAAATATTTCATAATTTGCTCTTTTATAAGCAGCATTTTCTATGGTATTTATAACTAATGGGTCATTTATATCCCATCCATTTTTTTCAGCCCATATAAGTGCATTTTCATATGATGCATAATATGTTGCTCTTTTTAATGGGTCTTTAATCATCATGTGAGAATTACCGGGTAATGATAAAATCATATCAGTTACCTTTAATCCCATTTTTAATGCTTTATTTAATTTTGTTTTTTGTTCACCCGGCATTGTTATTTCAGCCAAATCTTCATGAATCATATCACCGACTCTCTTGCTTAAATCACTTTGACCTTCTTTTAAGATTTGATATGTGTTCTTTGCTAATTTTTTAGGGTCTAAAAATTCTTTAACAAATTTTACTTCAGATTTCCCATAAACAAATCCTTCAATAGGTGCTTTTTCTGCAATACCTTTATATATTGTTGAATATAATGTACCAATTGCTTGTTCTGGTATTCTTTTTATAATACCTCCTGTAAATATAGCACTAGCTAATTTTACAACAACACCATAACTACTTAATACCCCAGCTCTTAATGCTTTTGTAATCCACAATAAAGATTTTTTATAAGTATTTTTCTTTGAATTATATGCAACAGATTTAATTTGTTGAATTTTTGAATTAGCATTGCTAAGTCTTTGTCTAGATTTAACCCAAACTTCATCAGATTCAAATTTTTCTTTAATTTTTCTTGATACAGATTTTGAAGGAACTCCTTCTTTTTTATATTTTTCAGCTTCTTCTTCAGTTTTTATAGCTTTTTCTTCTAACTTAGTAGCTTCATGTAGTACTATAGTATCTCTAATATCTTTTTTAGTTATATTTGGTACAACTCCTTTTATATCATCATATACTTTAGAAATTACATCTTCTAAATTTTCATAACCTTCTTTTACATAATCAGCACCAATTTTACCAATGATTTTAATCATTTTAGGAGTTAATATTACTCCATTAATACCACCCATTTGCTGTATACCTTTATCTTTTAAATCTTTGAGATGTTCTTCTTTAGCTTCTTTTAATTCTGCAAGCAAATCTGCTCTGACTTTTTTATGGTCAACTTTTTCTCCAACATTTTTTTTGGCAATCTCTTGTATTTTTAATTGCGCCTCTTGTTGTCTTATTATTTCTTCTCTTTTAGCCATTTCGATAAGGGCTTCATCTCTTTCTGTATTTGCCTTATCTATTTGTGCTTTAATTTCGGCTGGTATTTGTCCATCATATATTTCTTTAATAAATGCTTTATCTTTAACAGGATTATACCCTTCATCATATACATCTTGTCTTATATTACCTACATTACCCCAATCACCTCCAGATAATATATTTGCTTCAGTAACTTCATCCAATCTATCACTATATTGTCCTAATTTACCTAATAAATCTAATCTTTCAGTTACATTTAATTTTTCATTAGCTAATTGACTAATAACATCATTTCTTACTGTATTCAATTGGCGTGTATAGTATTGCATTACCTGTGCCTCTTGTGTATTAACAGCTTTATCAGTTGTATTAAGTACTCTATCTACTAATATTTCTGGATTAATTTCTCCAGAATCAACCAATCTCTTACCTTCTAATAAATTATTTGTTTTTAATCCTAAATTTGGAATTGTTAAAGATGGAAGACCTAATTTTGTTCTTGTTTCTTCAGAAATAACATTTTTAATACCAGATAATGGCGAAACTTCAGTACCTAGGTCACCTCTTATTAATTTTACAATATTTACTTTTTCACCAGTAATTTCTTCTAACTGTTTAATTAATTCTTGCTTATTGAATTTTTCTTTTCTTTCTAATTTATGCTTTTCAATAGCATAAGCAATAGCATCTGCCAATGTAGCTCCAGATTCTATCGCAAGTGCAATAGTTTCTAAAGCTGCATTATAAACAGCTACTGGTAAACCTAAAATATTTGATTGAGGACCTCCATCACTTAGTTTTGATAAGTCAATTTTTGCTTTTCTTACGTTTACAACAATTCCTTGTACTTTTTCCTTAGAGGTTGTTTTTTGTTCGCCTATTCCGGGTATCTCTGATTCTGGAACCATTCCATCACCTGCTCTATTTCGTTCTCCCCCATTTTGTTCTCCTTGTTTTTTAGAAGCGTCACTGACACCTTCTGTGGGTTTTGTTTCTTGCTTTGATAGTTCTCCCTGAATGCTTTGTTCCTGAGAACGATTTCCGCCATTTTGTTCATTTTCGGTTGTTCCATTTTCTTTAAATTTAACTTTTGAGTCTACAAAATCGGTGGAAAGGTATGAAATTTTCTTATTATCCCCATATTTTTCGTTAATTTTCTCAAAAGCAGTTGCAAATCTATCTAATCCATCCTCCATTTTGACATTACCTTCAAATTCGGGTACAAATTGTGACCTTACACCCAATATTTTACCTTGTCTATCTCTAGCTATTGTAAAGCCTCTTACATCCAAGTCTGATAGTGTCTTTTTGATATCTTCAATTATATCTGATTTTTCTACTGGTTCAGCTAAGCCAATTTCTATAATTGGTCTTGCGTTTGGATGGTTTGCATCTACAAATCTGCTTATTATAGTAGCATCTTGTTCGTATTTGGCTTGGATTTCATTTATTTTTGTTATTACATTTGAAATATCAGCATTTTTGTTTACGGTAAATTCAACATCATATGTTGGTTCTAAAAATATATCCGTGGCACTTCTAAATTCACCTTCTGAAGCATTAACTCTAGATATAATAATTCCCGGTATTTTACCTATTTCATTTTCAAGACTTTTTCTTTCTTGTTCAAATTTTACCGGGTCAAATTTTTCTGGAGTTCTAAATGTAGTTACAGCAGCTTGATATCTATCAGACGCAATTCCTTGTGCAGCTTCTTCAAAAGAAGCTTTTTTCTTACCTATTATATTTGTCCAATTGTTTTTATCCCATACATCTTTTTCTAAATACCATAAAAATGCTTGTAAATCGTCTGCTTTTATACCTAATTTATCACTAGCTTTTTTCATTACTTCTTCAGCAAATGGGTAATCACCAGACATTTTACCTGATTTCAACATACTATATTGAACACCGCCTTCTGATTGTGGTAAAATTCTCCATTGTTTATTTTTACCTTCAAATATTTTTCTTCTTAAATATCTAGCAGCCCAAACGTCAATTGTTGCTTCAAATGAACGACCAGTTAAGTTTCCTGCAAAGTTTTTAGTTTTAGGTCCTTCTGTTTGCTCTATCCAGTTACCATGTAATGCTTGTAATACTTTTTTACTATTAGCATTAAATTTCTTTCCATTACTTCTTAATGGAACTTTTTCATATTGATTTACTAAAAATCTTCTATAATCATCTACATTAAACTCAGATAATCTTTTATTAGGATTCTTTTCTTGCCATTTTTTTAACAACTGTTCACCTGATAAAGATTTGATACTTTTTATATGATTATCATAATCTTCTAATAACTCATTATATTTACCTTTAGATAAATTTCTCATAGCATCAACAGCTTGTTTGAAATTATCTACTACTTCTGTTCTAGCAGAGGTTGCGGCTAAGAGCTGACCAAACATTTCTATATTAGCTCCAAAGTTTTTTTGGAACCAATTTCTCATATTGCCATACCACCCAATAGCTGCACTTATCTCTGGTTTATCTTTATTTTCATTATAATCCTCTACTAACTTATTAGCCAATACATCTACCGCTTTTTTTCTATCTTTAGATACAAATTTTAATGCGCCATTTTCTAAATTATAAGGAACACTTTTATAAATAACTTGTACATTTCTTTTACCGTCATCACCTACTGTTACTTCTATTTTTGGCTTACCGGTTTTTTTATCTAATTGAGGTTCAGGTGTAACAGCTTCTGGATTCTTTTTAAAATTTTCTTTATTTTGCTTAATAATTTTAGTAGATGTTTTATAATCACTTTCTTCAATATCCAAAACATCTCCTTTTTTGTATTTTGATTCAGGCAATTTTGATGTTATACCATTAGTAAATTCATCTAATTTAAATTCTTTGTTTTCATCTAATTTATACTTTTTAATAGCATCTTTTACAGCTTTAGCTATAGTTTCTCCTGCTTCTACAGCCCTAGCTATAGATTCAATAGCCACATTATAAACAGCTATAGGAACACCTGCTACATTTGATTGCAATACGTTCTTATCAAGCTTTATTTTTAAACTTCTAATTTTATTAGCAGTTGATTTAATTTCTTTTTGTGTAACTACTGGTTCAATTTTTTCTTCTACTTCTGTCTTTACTTCAGTTGTTTTAACTTCTTTAAGTGGCTTATAGGCTATTAATTGGTCAGGAGTATAATTTCTTAACATTTTAATAGATGTAACCTCTACAGGAGTTCCTTCTTGCTCGGAAAAAGCAAATATTCTTTCCCCATTACTACGCCTTCTTTCAGCTTCTAATGTGCTTTCTATTGGCTCACCTCTTTCTTTTAAATCAGTTGGTATTTTTTCTACTTCAGTTGGTTTAACTTCTTCAGTTACTTTATCTGCTTTTATAATCTCTTTTGTACCTATAGGCTTACCTTGAAATGCTTCAAACTCCGATTGACTCACTTCTACCCCATCAACTATATATTTTTTAGTTCCAATAGATTCTTTTGCTCTTGATAATTCATAATCAGCAACAGATTTTGGTACTGAAACTCTTACGAATTTTACATCATTAGTTTCTCCTGTAGATGTTATTTTATCTTTAAATGCTTCTGGGACTTCTGATTCATTTGCATAAGTAAATGATACTATATTACCATTATCAATATCTTTTTGTATTTTCTTTTGAGATGGTTTTCTGATTTTTTTAGTTGGCTCTTCCGGTTCTTCTTTATTATATTCTTCTCTTTCTTTTGCTTGTTTAGCAATTATATCAATTAAATCAGTATTTTGTTTTTCTAATACTTTATTTGTTACATCTATTTGATATTTTAACTCAACTTTTTTAACAGGGTCTGTTTCAACATTCATTTGCTTTGTTAAATCATCTATAAATGTTTCAGCTTGTGTTATTCTTTTACCTAAATCTGTTTTTTGTTGTTCAGTAGGATTTAATTCTTTGTTTACTTCTGCTGCCTTGTCTAAGAATGCTTGTTTAATATCATCTGGTAAATTACTTTCTCTAAATTCTTTAAAACCATTTTTATCATTAACTACTGTTTCAGCTATTTGTTTGACATTAGCTGCTTTTTTAGCAACCGTTGATTGTATAATATAATCTTGCTTTAACTTTAAATCTGTTGTTTCTCTTGCTTTTTTAGCAAATTCTAAAGCTCTTAAATTGAAATCAGCAGATGTTTCTTTGCCATTAAAAACTTCTAAAATACTAGGAGTAGTCGCGTCAACAAAATTAGATAAACTAATTCCAGCTTGTAATGCTTCAATTTTATCTACAGCATCATTTAACTGAGCATTTGTTCTTGCATTTTTATATATTCTCATTGCACTAAATGGCAATGAAAGACCTACTCCTTGTATATATTCATCTGCTGTTGGCATTCTTCCTTCCATACCAGTAGATGCCATTGGAACCAAAGCACCATAGCCTATTGCATCAGTAATTGTATTAATTCCTTCTTTTGTAATTTGACCTTTTGCTCCTGTTATTCCCATTTTTTCTAATGGTTTCATTGCTGCTCTAGTTGCTTTTCCACTAAGCATGCCAGCTAGCTCCATAGCTAAACCTTCGCCATATCCTTTAACGCCCCCTTCCAATGCTGAACCAACAGCTTCTTCTGAGGTTTCGCCTGCTTCTCTTGCTTCGCCGTATTCGCCTATTGCTCTTGAACCCCCTAAATATAATGGGAATTTTTTAGTAAAAAATTTACCTGCTTTAACGAGTAATCCAACACCTTCAAAAATTTCAACTTCTGGCAATAATGTTACTGCAGCAATATCTGGCAATATACCAATACCACCACTAACTAATCTACCAAACATTGTGTCTGGTAATTTACCATTATATTGTAAATCTCCTCTAAAGTCTGATTTTATTCCATTCAATCCTAATACAACTTTGCCTAATGGGTCATTTAACCATGTTGCTGATTTACCAGCTTGTGTTAGCTCACCACCTTTTGCATATAAATCTTTTAGGTTTGATTCATCTAATCCTTCGGTAGATTCAATATTATCTCTTAACCATGTTGCAGCACCAGCGCCTATTTCAGCTGCTTTGGATACAAATTGGTCTATTGCATTTTGAGCTATAGTAAGATGAATACCACCCATAGGGTCCATAGATAGGTCAAAATAAGAGCCTTCAACTTCATAATTTGTTGGTTCTCTTCTTATTTTTTCAATATAATCTTGTGCGAATTTATTTTTTATAGTTACATCTAAAGGTAATTTTTTGGCATCCTCTTCAGTTATTTTTGAACCGGGAGCCATCATATCTGTATCACCTGTAAAAATTACTCCTTTTTCAAGTGGAGCATTATAGTATTGTTTAGGTTCTTTTCTTCCTTCGCGAATTTCTTTTAAAGAAGGTTCTTCTAAACCTTTATATTTTGATGGCAATATACCTTCATCTTTAGGAAGTACTCCTATTAATGGGTTAGATGCATTTATTTGTCTAAGGAAACTGTTGTCAGCTAACCCTGCACCTTCTTGTAAAGCTTCTTTAGCGCTTTTTTGTGATGGAGATACTGATGTGATAGGGAAATTTGTTCCAGAAATTTTGGAACCATCTTTTTTTTTTACTTCAAACTGAGTTTTAAAATCAGTCGCGTATTTCATCACATCATCTTCTGAAGCTCCCGAAGAAATCATTTGCTTAATGTTTCCGTCTAATTGAGTTAATCTCTTTTCATCTAGTTGTAAATCTGGCATAATTAATTGTATATTGGGTTACCATTTTTATCAAGACCTTTATATGTTTTTGCCTTATTCTTAGTGTTTAAACCAGTTATAGGACTTTTTCTTAAAAATGCTTTTCCTGCATATTGCTCACCCATAGCAGGTAATAAATCGTTTACTACCGATATAGGGTCGCCAGTTGTTATTTCATCATTACCTGATTTTGTTTGACCTTCAACATAAATAGGATAAAGTGTACCTTTGTTTTTTGAAATTACAAAATAAGTAGGTCTAAATGTTGCATCACCAACTTTTTTACCATATTTATTTTTCAACGCTTCTGGTAAATCAATTTTGTTACCATTCATTTTTTTACCACTAATAGTAAAATCTATTTCTTTTTCACTTTCATCTATTATTCTATCTAAATGCATTTCTGGGCTATATTGTTCTTGTTGTGGTCCACTTGGTCTAAATGTAGGGGATGTTTCAATAGTTTTACCGAGTTGTTTTAAACTTAATGCCAAAGCTGCTGCTACATTACTAGGAGATGCTGACTCTAATGATTTTGTTGGATATAATTTTTGATAATATGGTTCTAGAGATTTATATTCTCCGGTTTCAATTAATCTATTTACTTCTTTTGTAACAGAGGGGTTAGTTTCATATAATGTTTTTGCTCTATTTTCAAAAACTTTTAAACTTTCAGTATCATATTCATTTTTATATAAATTAATTACTTGACCAGCAGAATTAGTCCTATACCCAGAATTTATTTTATTAGGCTCAACTCCAGCAAAAATAGATTTTTCAAATTGGTCTAATTTAAAAGGTTGGTCAAATTTTAAACTATATGGGTCAATTTTTTTAAATCTAGGGTCAATAATTGATAAATGAGATGCATCTATCATTGGTATTAATGCATCAGGTATGCTATTCCCCTTTTGAGTAGCTTGATAAATATACCCCGATACAACTTTATCATCAGCTGCTTGGGCTTTAGATTGTCCTATTAAGCTTTGTGCTTCTCTTAAACGATAATTATAAGTTGATTGGGCATCAGCACCGTATTTAGCCGGGTTTAATATTTTATCTCTATTTTGTAAATAATATTGCTTGGCTTCTCCTAGTTTACTTAAAAAAGCATTTTGGTCTTGCTGACGCATACCATTAGGATTCAATGTCTTTTCATAATCCATAAAATACTTATCTAAAGCCTCTTGTTTAGCTCTTTCTTTTTGTTCTAATTGAATAGCTAAATTAACTGGCTTAGATGTAAAATCTATTGCCACATTACCACCTCTATATGG
>Ga0315284_10011554_pt1 | contig 12592 bp, 9 predicted proteins | sample YL17G09_16_MG_FD_203696 | JGI IMG/M metagenome (GOLD analysis project Ga0315284, IMG submission 203696) | Sediment microbial communities from Yellowstone Lake, YNP, Wyoming, USA - YL17G09_16 | ecosystem: Environmental > Aquatic > Freshwater > Lake > Sediment | place: USA: Wyoming | collected... | reverse complement strand
CCCTCGGCCAGGAAGTCATGACCGACTACCGCACCGCAGGCCTCTCCCTCAAACGCCACCCCGTCGCACTCGTCCGCCACAAGCTCAACGAATTGAACATCCTCACCTCCGAGCAGATCCAGCACACGCCCCATGGCCATTGGGTCCGCGTCGCCGGCATGGTTCTCATCCGCCAACGCCCAGGCACCGCCGCCGGCATCGTCTTTGAAACCCTCGAAGACGAAACCGGCATCGTCAACCTCATCATCCGACCCAACATCTACGACAAGTACCGCCCCGCCGCCCGCCACGCCGGCCTCCTCCAGGCCGACGGCTACGTCGAACGCCAAGGCAGCGTCATCCACATCATGGCCTGGCGGCTCTACGACCGTAGCGACCTGCTCCGTGGATGCCACTTTACCTCTCGCGATTTCCACTGATCCGGTACAATGGCCCCATGTTTCCACTCCAACTCCCGATCCGTGCGATGGCGGTCGGCTGCCTCGTGCTCTTCTTGGCGGCGCCGCTTCGCGGCGACGAGGCCCCCTCCATCGTCCACGTCATCCCCGCCCCGCCCAACAGCCTTGTCCCCGACGTGCAAGTCGATGCCCAAGGCGCTGTCCACATGGTCTACGGCCTGGACCACAGCGCCTGGTACATCCGCTCCACCGACAACGGCCGCACATTCACCGCACCCGTCAAGGTCAACTCCGTCGGCGAAGTCACCACCACCATGGGCGAACGCGGGCCTAAGATCGCCCTCGGCCGCGACAACGTCATCCATGTCGTCTGGGCCGACCGATGGACCCCCGGCGCCAAGTGCTACGTGCGCCACGCCCGCAGCCTCGACGGCGGCAAAACCTTCCAGCCGCCCCAGCAGGTCTCCGCCATGCCCGGCATCGATGGCGCCAGCCTCGCCGCCGACAGCGATGGCAACGTCCTTGCCTTCTGGCACGTCATGGCCGATCCCAAGCCCGCCGAGCCCTCCGCCACCTGGCTGCACCTGGCCCGCTCCACCGACAACGGCGCCGCCTTCGGTCCCAGCGACAAGGTCAACGTGACCCAACTCACCGGCGTCGCCTGCTCCATGTGCATGATGCGCCCCCGCATCGCCCCCGACGGCAACGTCTACCTCGCCTTCCGCAGCGCCCAGGACAACGTCCGCGATTTCTTCGTCCTCAAAAGCCCCAAAACCCAAAACCGCTTTACCGCCATCCGCGTCAACCAGGACAACTGGAAGCTCGAACAGTGCCCCATGTGCGGGCCCGAACTCACCCTCGCCCCCGCCGGCCAGGCAATCTGCGCCTACATGTCGCGCAACCGCGTCTACTGGGCCATCTCCGACCAACCCCTGACCCGCTTCGACCTGCACGTGCCCACCCCCACCAACGAGAACAACGAGATCTACCCCACCGCCCTCGCCAACCGCCGTGGCCAGGTCCTCCTCCTCTGGCAGGTCGGGCCCATGTCCGTGAAAAGCACGGCCATCGTCAAGTGGGCGACCTACAGCATCGACGGCAAACCCACCGGCCAGCACGGCACCATCGGCACCTCCTTCTCCGGCACCAAGCCCACCGCCTTCGTCGGCACCGATGACAACTTCTACATCGTGACCACCGCGCACAAGTTTCCCGCCTAACCTGTCCCCCATGTTTCGCCCGATGTATAATGACGGCATGTTGAAGCACGCCCTCCCCATGACGGTCGTCGTACGATAGGGTCCCCCCGGGCGTTGTCCGGCGGACCCCACTCCCGTAGTATTCGCATTCCCTGGAAAACGCAGTTACCCCTGCCCGTCGCTTCTGGCGATGGATGGAGCCTCTAAAGATGAGCACCGAACTGGCCAAGACCTACGACCCCGCCGCAGTTGAGGCCGAAGCCTACCGCGTCTGGATCGATGAAAAGTGCTTCCATGCCGACCCCGCCGCCCCAGGCGAACCCTACTCCATCGTCATCCCCCCGCCAAACGTCACCGGCGCCCTCCACCTCGGCCACGCCATCAACAACACCCTCCAGGACATCCTCATCCGCCGCCACCGCATGGCCGGCTACAACACCGTCTGGGTCCCCGGCATCGACCACGCCGGCATCGCCACCCAGGCCGTCGTGGAGAAGGAACTGAAGGAAAAGGAAAACAAGACCCGCCACGACGTCGGCCGCGACGCCCTCGTAGAGCGTATCTGGAAATGGAAAGAGCAGTTCGGCGACCGCATCCTCAACCAACTCCAACGCCTCGGCTGCTCCTGCGACTGGGACCGCACACGCTTCACCCTCGATGACATGTGCGCCCGCGCCGTCCGCGAAACCTTCTTCAAACTCTTCAAAGACGGCCTGATCTACCGCGGCAAACGCCTCGTCAACTGGGACACCTTCCTCCAAACCTCCGTCTCCGACGACGAAATCTACTACGAGACCGTCAAAACCTCCCTCTGGCACCTGAAGTATCCGATCGAGGGGACGGACAAGTTCATGGTCGTTGCCACGACGCGCCCCGAGACGATGCTGGGCGACACGGCCGTCGCCGTCCATCCCGACGACCCCCGCTGGAACTGGGCCATCGGCAAGTCCGTCCGCCTCCCCCTCATGGACCGCCCGATCCCCATCATCGCCGACCCCATCCTCGTCAACATGGAGTTCGGCACCGGCTGCGTGAAGGTCACCCCCGCCCACGACCCCAACGACTACGCCTGCTGGCAGCGCCAGGCCGGCAAGATCGACCTCATCAACATCATCACCCCCGACGGCAAGATCAACGAGGCCGGCGGCAAATACGCCGGCCTCAAACGCGACGCCGCCCGCAAACAGGTCGTCTCCGACCTCGAACACCAGGGCCTCCTCCTCAAAGAAGAACCCTACGAACACCAGGTCGGCCACTCCGACCGCTCCAAAACTCCCATCGAGCCTTACCTCTCCGACCAATGGTTCGTCAAAATGGCCCCCCTCGCCGAGCCCGCCCTCGAAGTCGTCCGCAACGGCACCATCAGGTTCTACCCCGAACGCCACGCCCAGCAGTATCTGGCGTGGCTGGGTGAAAAGCGGGACTGGCCGATCTCGCGGCAGTTGTGGTGGGGACATCGGATACCGATCTGGAGCAAACAACTACCTGCCGATGTACCCTTCGAAGCGTTTAAGCAGACCGTCAGCACGATGGCAAAGTTCTGGAAACGCCCGGATATCGAGGTCCGCGCCTACGGTTTGGTCTCTGGGTGCGAACTCGACTTCACAGCGGACAAGTATGACGAGCCAATCCAGTGCTTCGCCTGCTTGCTGCATGACGATCCGGCCGTCATTGAAGAGCTGGAGAAACGAGGCTTCCAGCAAGACCCCGACGTCCTCGACACTTGGTTCTCCTCCGCCCTTTGGCCGCACTCCACCCTCGGCTGGCCCGAGCACACGGCCGAACTCCAGAAATACTACCCCACCAGCGTCCTGGTCACCGCCCGCGACATCATCACCCTCTGGGTCGCCCGCATGGTCATGGCCGGCCTCTACAACATGCGCAGGATCCCCTTTGCCCACGTCGCCATCAACCCCACCATCCTCGACGGCAAGGGCGAGCGGATGAGCAAGTCGAAGGGCAACGGCGTCGATCCCGTGGACATCATCGAAACCCACGGCGCCGACGCCCTGCGCTTTACCCTCACCCAGATGGCCACCGAAACCCAGGACGCCCGCCTCCCCGTCAAGCGCGACGCCAAAGGCCGCAACACCTCCGACAAATTCGACCTCGGCCGCAACTTCTGCAACAAAATCTGGAACGCCACGCGCTTTGCCCTCTCAAACTTCGCCACCATCTCTCCCGAACCCGTCGACGAGTCGAAATGGACCATCCCCGACCGCTGGATTCTCTCGCGTCTGATGCGCACGATCAAAGAAGCCGACCAGGCCATCGCCGAATACCGCTTCGACGTCTACGCCAAAACCTGCTACGACTTCTTCTGGCGTGACCTGTGCGACTGGTACATCGAAGCCATCAAGCCCGAGCTGAAGGAAGGCGCCGATCCCTCCCGCCGGGCCCAGGCCGCCAACATCCTCGCCGCCGCCTTGGACGTCTCGATGCGCCTGATGCACCCGATGATCCCGTTCATCACGGAGACGATCTGGTGGAAGCTGAACGAAATCCGCCCGGACCGCTCCCTCGCCGACAAAATCACCTTCGTAGGGTCCGCATCGCGGACCATTTTCCCAAAGCGCCTGATCCTCGCCCCCTGGCCCGCCTACAACGACATCCTCACCTCCGAAGGCGCCGAACACGTCTTCTCCAAGCTCCAGGAACTGGTCGCCGCTATCCGCAACGTCCGCAACGAATACAAAGTGGATCAGAAGAAGGCCGTGACGGTCTCCATCGTCGCCCCCGACGACGCCGCCCGCCAAATCGAAGCCAACAAACCCACCATCGAGCTTCTCGCCACCTGCACGATCCGCCAGGTAAAATCCGAACTATTCCCCCCACCCAATTCCGCCCGCGCCCAGGCTGCCGGCTGTGGAATCTTCCTCGAAAACCTCGTTGACGTTGACGCTGAGAAACAGCGAACCGCCAAACGCCGCGATGAGCTCACAAAGCAGATCAGCGCCCTCAAAGCTCGCCTGTCCAACGAATCCTACATCTCCAAGGCCCCCCCGCATCTCGTCAAGCAGACCCAGGACCAGCTCGCCGAAGCCGAAGCCGCGCTGGCCAAACTGGGATGACAACCACCGCACGTAACGCCCAGGAAGCTTCCCCCCTCGCTTCTCCACTGGAGCAGAACCCTCCATCCAGCATCTATGGCCGCGAGGGAACCACCGCGATCTGGTCCACCACGAACCGCGCCAACCGCTTGGCGTCCTGATCCAGGTATGCCAGTTGCCCTTCCGCCAGCTCCGCGCCAAGCCGCTCCTGCGCCATCGCCACCGTCCGCCCCAGCAGCTCCCCCACCGGCGGAAGCAGCGAGCCGCCCGCCACCACCCTGTTCCCGGGATTCGTCGCGCCGCCGCCCCCGCTCTGCCAGAACTCGCTGTTCCACGCCCACAGCCCCAGCACGATCACCGCCGCCGCTGCCGCCGCATACCACACCCACCCCCTGCCGCGATCCATTCGTCTCCCCCCCACCGCTCCCGCCGTCCCGATACGCTGCATGATGCGCGCATGCAACAGTTCGCTATACGCTGGCGTGCCCCGCTCCGCCTCCTCCTTCAATGCCGCCGCCAGCCTCGCCTCATTCACATCGTCTTGATGAGTGCTCATACCTCACCTCTCTGCATCTGGCCCACCATGCTCATCGCCAGTTGCGTCAGCAGGCGTTTCCTCGCCCTGTGCAGCATCGTCTTCACCGCCATCCGCGTCCGCCCCAGCACCCGCGCGATCTCTCTCGCCGGCAGCTCCTCGACGTAGTGCAGCCACACCGCGCTGAACTGCTCACCCGTCAGCAGCGCACGCGCCGCCTCCCAAAGCCCCCGCTTCTCCTCCTCGCGCCCCAACCGCTCCGCCGGACCCTCCTCATCCTCCGCCGGCTCCGCCGTTAGCTCCGCCTCATCCCTCGCATGAACCTTCCGCCCATGGCTGATCGCCAGCCGATGGGCAATCGTGAACAGCCACGTCCGGAACGGCCAGGCATCGCGATACTGCCCCATGCATTCGTACGCCCGCACAAACGACTCCTGCACGATGTCCTCCGCATCACACCGCCGCGCCGTCCGCCTCAACAGGAAACACAACAGCGGCACCTGGAACCGGCGCACCAGCTCCTCGAAACACGACGAAGAACCCGCCCGCGATCGCCGGGCGAGTTCCTCGTCGCTCAAGCCCACCAGCTTGTCCGCTGTGCTGCACACGGTTCGCTCTTCCGCGATTCAGGTCCCGCGACCTACTCGCCTGCCTTCGCCTTCCCGGCCTTCTCCGCCCGTGCGTCTCTCACAGCCTCGATATTCTTCAGCAGGCCATCGATCGAGTCCACCGCCACTCGCAGCTCCCCCGTCACCGTCCGATCCTCCACCTTCGCACTGAGCTTCTGGAGGGCCTCGGTGGCAGCCTTCGCCCACGGCCCCGCGTTCTCATTGGCCGCCGCCAGCAACACCATCGCCTTGACACCTTCCACCGCCGCCCGAACCTGCCCCGCCGTTTCCGGCGTCTTCGTCGTCACCGCCGCCTTCAGCACCAGATCCGCCTCCTGCTCTCGCAACGACACCCACGCCCGCTCAACCTGCCTCACCAACGCCGACTTCGCCTGCAGCGGCGTCAGCTCCGACAGCCCGTCACCCGCGACGTACAGCAGTATCCCCGCGCCCGTCCCCGCCGCCAGCGGCGACTCCGCCTTCAGACCCTCCCTCTTCCCGTCCAATGAGTCCAACGCCCCCTTTACCGCCTCCTCTGACCGCCCCATTACAACTCGCCCCGGCCCATGGAAGCTCCCGTAAACCTGCTTGCCCTTGTCGTCCCACGTGTGTACGTCGCGCTGGCCGTGCTTCACGCTGCTGTATGCGGGATTCCCCTGAAGCAGCCCGATAAGCCTCTGCTGATCCACCGTCGCCCGGATCACCACCACCGCCGCATCCTCCACAAACGCCTTCCCATACACCGTCACGTCGTGAAGGTCGTCCGGCAGCTTCATCCCCGTTATCATCTCCACATTCGCCACGCCCGTCTGGAAGTCCCCCATCTTCTCGATCTGCGGCCGCAGCACCCCCCACGTCTTCGTCTTGCCCAGCGCGTCCACATCCACGTGCAGCAGCCATTTCACGTCACCCGGAACAGTCTTGGCGTCAAGGCCCTCCGCCCTCACGCGCGACACCACGCACAACGCCGCCAGCACACCGACCGCCATATACCTCATCCACCGCATGGCTAACCTCCGGCAAGGCTTCCTCCGGGTGTACGCGTGCCGCTGTCATACCGGCCTCGGCCCGTCGCACGCCCGTTTCCGATCACGGCGCCCGGCGCGCCTTACGCGAGTCTATACGCACCACCGAAGCGACTGGTTACACCTTTTCCTCGCATTCCAGCGCGGAAATCGACCCCGATCATGAAACGAGCCGGCCTGAGATCGGGTATAACATCTCAGTGGCGCCAATCGCGCATTTCGCACCGGTCCCCGCGTGCGGGACCCGTAAATGCGTCGCACCCGTGCCACAACTGGCAACCGCCTCTGTCTTACGCGGTATGCCCATCACTCAAAGGAGAGCCAGCATGAGCGGAATCAGTGACAAAACCACGTCGCGTCGAGAGTTCACAAAACATGCCGTGGGCATCGCCGCCGTTTCGGCCGTCGCCGCAATGAGCGTCCCCCACGTCTTCGCCGCCGAAAACAACACCATTCAACTGGCCCTCATCGGCTGCGGCGGCCGTGGCAGTGGGGCGGCAGTCGATGCCCTGTCCACCAAGAGTGGCCCGATCAAGCTTGTCGCGATGGCCGATGCCTATCAGCACCGTCTGAATGAAAGCTACGAGAACCTCCGCAATTCACACGCGAAACAGATGGACGTGCCGGAGGATCGCCGGTTCGTCGGCTTCGACGCCTACATGAGGGCGATGGACTGCCTGAAACCGGGCGATGTGGCGATCTTCGCCACTCCTCCGGCATTCCGCTGGGTCCATTTCCAGTATGCCCTCCAGAAGGGGCTGAACGTCTTCATGGAGAAACCGGTCACCGTGGACGGTCCGACCAGCAAGCGCATGCTCAGGCTGGCCGAGGAATCCGAGGCCAAGAACCTGAAAGTAGGCGTAGGCCTGATGTCTCGCCACGCCCGCCCGCTCCAGGAACTGTACAAGCGTATCCAGGACGGCGAGATCGGCGACATCATCATGATGCGCGGCTACCGGATGCACGGCCCTGTCGGGTATTTCGCCTCACCTCGCAAGCCCCAAGGCATCAGCGAGCTGGATTACCAGGTGCAGCGGTTTCACAGCCTGCTGTGGGCCGGCGGCGGCTGCTTCAGCGACTTCAACATCCACATCATTGACCACCTCTGCTGGATGAAGGACTCCTGGCCGGTCAAGGCCCTTGGGCTGGGCGGCCGCCATTATCGTCAGGCCGGCGACGGCGTTGCGTACGTGGACCAGAATTTCGACACCTACGCGGTGGAATACACCTTCGCCGACGGCGGCAAGTTTCTCTTTGACGGGCGATGCATGACTGGCTGCGCGGACCAGTACGCCAGCTACGTCCACGGCAGCAAAGGCCTGGCCGTTGCCTCCAACGGCGGTGACTGCGGAACGCCTTCCAGCACCTACAAGGGCCAGACGCAGGTGCGTCAGAACAGGCTCTGGGCATCCACCGACGGCAGCAATCCCTATCAGAACGAATGGGATGAGCTGATCGCTGCCATCCGCAACGACAAGCCTTACAACGAGGCCAAGCGCGGCATCGAGGCCAGCCTCGTCACCAGCATGGGGCGTATGGCGGCGCACACCGGGCAGGAGATCAGCTACCAGGCAATTCTGAACAGCGACCACGAGTTCGCCCCGGGGCTGGACAAGCTCACGAAGGATTCACCGGCCCCCGTGATGCCCGACGCCAACGGCATGTACCCGCAGCCGCAACCCGGCATCAAGAAAACCCGCGAGTTCTAGCGCCCTCTCACCTCGCCCTACCGGGGTGGCCGCTTCAGCGGCCACCCTTTTTCTTCATCCCCCCCCTCTCTTGCCGCTCCTCCCCCCTCACCTGAACCACCCCCGGTATCTCTCCAGCGCCGTGCAGATCGCCTCGAAATTCTCCAGCGGCACGCCGTCATCCACCTCCGCCACCAGCCACAAGCCCCCTTCGCGGCTGCCCAGCGCCTCGACCGCCTCGCGCACGTGCCGGTCGATGTCCGCCGGCGTGCAGAATGGGAACAATTGCCGGTCCAGATCCAGGCTCACGCACACCTTCCCCTTGCACGTCCGCACCAGCCCGTCCAGCCCGTTCGCCCGGATCTGCGGATTGATCACGTTCACGCCGCACTCGATCAGGTCCCCGATGATCTCCAGGATGTGCCCGTCCGTGTGCATGTACACAGTATGCCCCGCCTCGTGGCAACGCCCGTACATCCTCGCAAAGCATGGCTTGAGGTACTCCCTCCACTTCGCCGGGCTTATCGGCAGCGACCTCTGCATCCCCAGGTCGTCGCCAAAGTACAACAGCTCCGGCCCGCTCTTCCCCGCGAGCATGATCTCCAGTTGCCGCATGTTGTACGCCAGCACGATGTCAATCAGCATCCGCAACTGCGGCGGCTCCTCCGCGAAGTCGATCATCAGTTCCTCGAACCCCCGCAGATCCGCCAGACGCAGGTACATGAACCCGTGCGGCAGGCCCGCGTCCTGCTGCGGCATCTTCAGCTTGCGAACGTCCTCCCGCGTCGGCAGCGGATGCCCCGTCACAATCGCCTCCCGACCGTGATGCGCATTGGTCCACACGCAGCCCCACGCATCCACGTGCTGCCCCTGGGCATAGGTCGGGCTCCACAGCGCATCATAATCGCGATGGGCATTCTCCGGCCCGAACGCGATCGGATGCCGCCGAGCGATCTCCTCCAGCTTCTCCCGGTGCTTCATCCACGCCGCCGGCAGGATGCTCACGCTCACTGGAATGTACTGCGGGTAGTCGAAATCCATCGCCTTGATGCGATCAACATCCACGTTCTCCTCTCTGTCCCCACTCCATGCCAACAACCTCAACGCCCTCGCGACAGCCTATACCGGCCGCCTTGCCTATGGCAAACACACCCACACCACCGCGACGCAACTTGGATGCCCCCCACCGACCAGCCCGGTATACTCGCACGCAGTTCGCAGGAGACTCCGCCATGCCCGACCAGACGGTCTCATCGCTGTCCACTCAGTCCGTCGCGCCCCAGCGTATCCGCATGTCCCCCGCCGACCGCGAGATTCTCCGCCCCCTCGCCGCCACCCTCGCCACCTTCGCTTCCCGCCCCTCAGAGCACGCGAAACGCGACCTCTGGTACCGCCACAACGCCCTCCAGCCCACTCGCCCCCTCATCTTCTGCGACCCCGAAAACGGCTGGAACGAGATCATCACCGCAAGCCACCTCCAGTCTCAGGGCGACCTGGCCCGCGATTGGGAAATGACACTCCGCAAGGAGATCTTCTGGGCCGACTCGATGGGCGATGACAAAGTGATCGACGCCGCCTTCCGCGTCCCCCATGTCTACCACGAATCCGACTGGGGCATGACCCATCAGATCATCAAGGTCGCCTCGCATGGCTCCTACCGCTGGGACCCCCCGCTCAAGAACCTCGATGACATCTCCCAGTTGCGTTTCCCCACCATCACCGTCGATCGCCAGGCCTCCGACAACCTGCTCGACTTGGCCCAGGCGACCTTCGGCGACCTGCTCACGGTCAGTCGCAGAACCGCCTGGTGGTGGTCGCTCGGCATGACCCGGACACTCATCAACCTCCGCGGCCTCTCCGAGATGATGCTCGACATGTGCGACAACCCCCGCCAGTTGCATCAGCTCATGGCCATCCTCCGCGACGGCCACCTCGCTAAGCTCGATTTCCTCCAGACCAGTAACCTGCTCTCCCTCAACAACGACAACACCTACGTCGGCTCCGGCGGATTCGGCTTCACCCGCCAACTCCCCCAGAACGACTTCGCCGGCCAGGTGCGCACCATCGACATGTGGGGCTTCTGCGAAAGCCAGGAAACCGTCCAGGTCTCGCCCACCATGTTCGAAGAGTTCGTCTTCCCCTACCAGTTGCCCCTCGTGCAACGCTTCGGCCTCAACTGCTACGGCTGCTGCGAGCCTGTCCACAACCGCTGGCACGTCGTCAAGCGCTTCCCCCGCCTCCGCCGTGTCTCCGTCTCCCCATGGGCCGATCCCGCAAAGATGGCCGAGTACCTCCAGGCCGATTACATCTACTCCCTCAAGCCCTCCCCCGCCGACCTGGCCGCCCCGCAGATCGACGAACCCGCCATCCGCGCCAAGCTCCGCCGCGCCATCGAGATCACCCGTGGCTGCCGCCTCGAAATCATCATGAAAGACAATCACACCATCGGCAACAACCCCCAAAACGTTGCCCGCTGGTGCCAGATCGCACGCGAAGAAGCCCAGCGGCTCTGAAGCCACAACCCCAATGCCGATTCCTGCTCGACGAGGCAGAACGCGTGCCTCCTCACACCTCCACGGCCTCCGCCTGCCCCCGCCCACCTCGCTTCCGCTGAAGCTCCGTCAGCAGATCCTTCCGAAGACGGATGAACTGCGGCGTCACCTCCACCAGCTCGTCTTCTTCGATGTACTCCAGCACCTGCTCCAGCGTCATCTTGCACGCCGGCTTGAGGATGATGTTCTCATCGCTCGCCGTCGTGCGCATGTTGCTCAGCTTCTTCGTCCGAGTCGGGTTCACAACCAGGTCCTTGTCCCGGCAGAACTCGCCCACCACCTGCCCTTCATAACAGGCCTCCCCAGGCGCCACGAACATGACCCCCCGGTCCTGAAGATCATTCAACGCATATGCGTTCACCGTCCCGGCGCAGTTGCTGACCATCACGCCATTCACCCTCGCTGGCACATCCCCCCGCATCGCCGCGTACTCGTGGAAATTGTGGTGCATGATCGCCTCCCCCTGCGTCGCCGTCAGCATCCGCGTCCGCATCCCGATCAAGCCGCGCGCTGGAATCGTGAACTCCAGGTGCACCTGCCCATGGCGATTGTCCCTTCGCACCAGCTCCCCGCGACGGTTGCCCACCAGCTCCATCACCGGCCCCAGGTTCTTCTCCGGCACATCGATCACCAGATACTCGATCGGCTCCAGCGTCTGCCCCTTCGGCCCCTTCCTCGTGATCACGTGCGGCTTGCCGATCGACAGCTCATACCCCTCCCGCCGCATGTTCTCAACCAGAATACCCAGGTGCAATAACCCGCGACCAGATACCTTGAACGTCCCCTTGTCCGCCGTCTCCTCCACCTTCAACGCCACATTGCTCTCCAGCTCCTTGAACAGCCGCTCGCGAATGTTCCGGCTTGTGACGTACTTGCCGTCCTGCCCCGCAAAAGGCCCGTCGTTCACGCTGAACATCATCGTCAGCGTCGGCGGCTCGATCTCCGGCGCCGGCAGCGGATGCGGGTCCAGCGGGTCGCAAATGCTGTCCCCGATCTCCACCGACTCCAGCCCGACCAGCGCGATGATGTCGCCCGCCTCCGCCCCCTCCACCGTTTTCCTGTCCAATCCGTCAAAAACCTGCACTTGCTGCGCCTTGCTCGTCAACTGCGAACCATCGCGCCGGCACACCATCACCTGCTGCCCGCTCTCGATCCGCCCGTTGTGGATCCGCCCCACCCCGATCCGCCCCACGTAGTCGTTGTACTGTATGTTCGTGATCCGCACCTGAAGCGAATGCTCCGGATCGCCGTGCGGCGGCGGCACGTGCTTCAACAACGCCTCGAAAACCGGCACAATGTCCTTCCCCGGCTCCTCCAGATGCCACGACGCCACCCCCTGCCGCCCCGATGCGTACAGCACCGGAAAATCCAACGCCTTATCGTCCGCCCCTAGCTCCATGAACAGCTCGAACACCTCGTCCAGAACCTCATGCGCTCGCGCATCCGACCGGTCGATCTTGTTGATGATCACGATCGGCCGCAGATGATTCACAAACGCCTTCTTCAGCACAAACCGCGTCTGCGGCATCGGCCCCTC
>Ga0315284_10011553_pt1 | contig 12592 bp, 10 predicted proteins | sample YL17G09_16_MG_FD_203696 | JGI IMG/M metagenome (GOLD analysis project Ga0315284, IMG submission 203696) | Sediment microbial communities from Yellowstone Lake, YNP, Wyoming, USA - YL17G09_16 | ecosystem: Environmental > Aquatic > Freshwater > Lake > Sediment | place: USA: Wyoming | collected... | reverse complement strand
TTCATAATCTCCTCACTTACAGGGTGATAGTTTTTTGTTTTTGACAAATGCATTATAACAAAATCCTATGGCCCTGTAAGTAAGTTTTCATCGTTTTTGAAAAAGAAAAAATCGCTCAATTTAGGTTGAATTTATTTCCTATTTCACTCCCCCATATTCAATCCGAGGCCATATTTAATCTGCCCGTAAAGAAGATTGCTAACCCCCTCCGCTAAGACATCACATTATCGAATATGGACGTTGACAACCTACTAAAACCTGACCAACCCTATCCCTTCTTTGAACTCTATCTTAGTCCCGAAGCGAGAAGACAATTCCCCCAAATACTCAATGATTTTCCTGGCTATTTCGGGGGAAGCCAGTATTGGGAGGCCTCGTTGGGAACGCGGTTCGGTAACCCGGGTTATGGGGTAAAGTTTCAGATCGGCCAGCTTCCTCTGCACCCCAAAAGAACAAATACCGATTACAGAGCCTAACACCGGAGCAGAGTTGTAACCACCAGGTGGGTTCAACGGCTTAGGCATGGCATCCCGAGCCTCAAAAGCGTCAGTCGTTGTTGCTCCACAGCTTCGTACCTCAGGGTTGTATCCCGTTCTCCAATAAAAATCTGCCGGCAGCCTTGTTACTGTACCACTCATTTCGATAAAGTCTCCCGGATCATAAAAAATTGGTTTGTCCTTGTAAATTTCTATCCCTCTAAGTGGCGCATGGCTTCCCTCGACGATAACGACATCTGCCCCAGCCTCAATGCATGACCGGGCGAAGGGTGGCACGAACTTCGCTGGAACACTCAAACCTCCCGAAGGATCCCATTCATGACTGTGAAGGTGCACAAGCACCCAGTCAGCTTGTCTCCTTGCTTCTCTGATGGCCTTCACATTACTCTCAACATCATCTTCGTCTGCTACAGTGGTAACCCCCAGCTGGTCTCCTTCTATAACCTTATAGACTGTATTATGAAGCCCTGCCGGATTGAATAGCCATACTTTGTCAATTTGAGTCACCCACCATCCAAGCTTAAAGGCAAGTTGTTTCAGGGTTTCCATGGTATTGCCATCAACTATATAATCGAAGCGAAGCGGGTTAAGGCCAGGTCTCCCCTTCACATCACGCCGCATCTCCCCTGCCTTGGCCGAGCCAACAAAGGATGAGCACATGGATACTAAAGCTACACGCCCCTTCGCCGTCTCCAGGTAAACCGGTTCCCTTGCCTCTCCCAGGTTCCTGCCCGTGCCTGCATGAGGTAAGCCAGCTTCATCTAGAGCCCTCCACGTGGAAAATAGACCTCCGTAAGAATAATCCAAGGAATGGTTAGAAGCAAGCGAAACTATGTCGAAGCCTGCCCACTTTAGCTCTTCGACCACATATCGCGGTGAGCGCATCCATGTCCACCCAGACTCGGCAGCCGGATATAGTTCAGCTCCGTCATAGTCGTGTATCAGCGTTTCCAAATGAGTATAGGCGACGTCAGCAGCGCGAATTACTTGGATCAGGGAAAGGAATCTTTCTTCCTTACTTACTGATATACGTCTGTTAATAGCAGTATCACCAGTAATAGCTATAGTGATATCCTTCTGCATTTCATCACCTTCCATATCCGTTCTTTTCTATAATAAATCTGTATCCTCCTAACCCTTTGGAGTCCTGCGCTGTCCTAACATCTTCGAACGAAATTTCCAAAGAGCAACTTCAACCTGTCGGAGACGGTCTGTTTCATCCCAGGATGGCAAATTCAGTGAAAAAGCCGGGACCCGTCCCTTTTTATCAACAATTATAGCTTCATCAATCACATGTCCATTAAAAACCCTATAACTGAGATCATCCGATCAACGCTACGCGAAATTGAATCGTATGTCTAAATCCGAGCCGTACAATTCGTACCGAGGTCACCCTTCCGATAATAATCAAGAACCCCTCAATTTCATTACAAACCCTTTTCTCAATGCTAATAAAATAGCTTAGTCAATCCGTCAACATCTTGAAGCCTCTCTAATTCCATGACAGTTGAAATAATCTTCTCCACTTTTGCTTCTGAGAGAATGAACCTCACATTTCTGAATTTGTCAAAAATCTCTTCATCTGAAGCATCATCAGGATAAGTACCTCTGGGTCTTTCCACCTCAATAGTGTGCTCTTTCCCATCTTTTGTTCTGACAGTCATTATACAAGGACAGTAAAAAGGAGGAAGCGCCGAATATCCTGTCTTACCCTTCGTCTCTGTTAATTCTCTATCAGGAATCACTTCAACCTTCCGAGCCACCTCTGCAACCTTCTCATCTCTTAATACGTCTAACGAATAATCCTCCGGACGAGGCCTACGTCTATATTTTAAAGCAAGGCTTACCATATAAGGGATACTGAATTGAATTTCAAACTGAGATTTCACCGGCACAGGACGCCACGACCCACAAATGGCGTTTTCTTCCTCTGATACTTTTGCCACTATTTTCTCTACGTTATTAAACCCCATATTCTCGTCTTTCTGCATTAATTTGAGAACTGCGTCAACTGACGAATGAGTATGTATGCAGCCCGAAACCAACTTAATCCTTCCATATTTTGTCCACCATTCTTTACCCAGCTTATGGGTCGCCATCTTAATATCATAGTCAGGATCCGAGTAGCACTTAAGATAACCTCCAACGTCCGATTCAATTATCTTAGATGCACCCTTTACACCATTCTTAGCCATATATGCTGCAAGGATCCCTGTCTCCCCTGCTCGCGCACAATAAAATATTTTATCTCTTATACCCTCGCGAAAGCCTTGAAAAGTCCCTGTTCCAGAAGCTCCAGCTAATCCATAAGCCCACGTCGTTTGTTCTTTGTTTAGCTCCAGGAGCTTACAAACCGCCGCGACATGACAGAATGGATTATAAATCCCTGAATGATAAAATCCACGTTTAAAGTGCACCGTCTGTGGATTAGTCGCAGCAAAGGGTCTCCAACCAACTTCATATCCGGTTACAAATGATGCTATGATTCTCCTCCCATCACTAATTTTTTCTTTTTCAGCTACTGCAATAATGCTTGTCACGCAACCAGGAAAGCTCATCACAGGACCACCGTTAAGTTCTGCGCTTTCCCCAGCTGCAATATTCGCCATAGCCGCGCCTGGGCAAGAAATCTTCCTACCCAAGCGCCATATTGTAGCCTCCGACGACTTATCCAATTCCAAGATACCAGAAAGTATATTCTGACTATCTTCTAAACGAAAGCCACGTAAAACATCTCCAATGTAATCTAACATCAGAATCTTTGCTTTATGAACAATATCTTTGGGAATATCTTCATACTTCAAATTTACTGCAAATTCGGCCAATGTCTCCGTACAAGTGCTTTCTCTAGTCATTTTTCCCTCCTTTTCAAAACGTTCATGTACAAAACTTAGATCAATCTGAAATTACGCTTTGAAATCCATTAACACCTCCTTTCTTTATGAAAAATATGTCTTAATCGAAACCTTTTCAACCCTTAGCTTTTTACCTCCTTTTTGAACCCATATTCAAACTTCGGCTTGCCTGCCCGCTGTTCCACCATATTCACTCTCTTCTCTCAAGCCTCATCTTTCCAAGCTAGCCTTACGGAGGATATACTGCTCATCTCGAAGCATCTCCATCCCATGGAGGCCGACTTTCTTCCCGCAAAGATTGTTTTCTACGTGCAGGAAAATCCAAGGGCAATCCTCCAAAACTATTTTCTCCTGTAGCCTTTTATAGAGCGCACGGGCCTTATTTGGGTCTACAACAGTAACTGCCTCATCTATCAACTTATCAGCTTCGGGATCCTTATAGAAAAATCTATTCGAGCCCTTGGGAGACCAATTCGAGCTATGGAAGAGAACGCTGCTGATAAAATCAGCGTGACCAGTGCGGGCCCCAACGGTGATCATGAACGCATCTTCTTCTCTTTTTCCGGGCTCGCGCGATATCGCAGATATGTAAGTGCCCCATTCCCAGGTGATCAGCTTACACCTCACTCCTATCTTCCCCCAGGCTGCCTGCAGATATTCCCCTATCTCATAGTCCATCAAATATCTTCCTCGAGGGACTGCCAAAACCATGTCAAAGCCGTTGGGGTAGCCTGCTTCAGCAAGAAGTTTTTTTGCTTTTTCAGGATCGTATGGATAAACATACACGCTTGAGTAACCGAAAACACCCGGGGGTACGATACTGTCAAGAGGGGTCACATGCCCTTTCAAAATCGTATTCACCAAGGTTTTTCTATCAATCGCGTGATTTAAAGCCTTCCCGACCTTTGGATTCCTAAAGATGGGTCTCAATTGGTTAAGGCCGATATAGACCATCGTTACACTCGGCTCGCTTATCACCTCTAAGCCCTTTCCAGCTTTCACAGCGTCCACATCTAGCGGTGAAAGCCCCCAAACAAGATCAACCTCACCGCCCAAAAGCATCATGGTCCTTACGGAACGATCAGGCACAATCCGAAATATGAGCTTGTCAAAATACGGTAACCCCTCCTCCCAATAGCCTTTGTTTCTCTCCAGGACAATCCGTTCCCCCTGGATATATTCCTTTAGTATATACGGGCCGGTACCAATTGGGCGATTTCCTATTTCCGCAGGTGATATTGACTTTATCTGAAGAGGACTAACCATCTGCATCCCAGCAAAGGCAAGGTTATTCAAAAACGGTGTATACGGTTGGCTAAGTTTAATGCGTATAGCATAAGGGTCGGCTATATCGACACGTTCAACAAATTTTAGCATGTCGGTGCGCTTAAACCGCCCCGTCCTGAAAAAATCGAGGTTTATCTTGGCCGATTCGGCATTCCAGGCGGCGCCATCAGTGAATTTAACCCCTTGTCTCAGATTCATTACCAGTGTCTTATTGTCTTCCCAATGCCATTTCTCAGCAAGACGAGGCACGATGTTGAAGTCCTTGTCGAATTCGATCAAATGGTCTGTCACATGTCTTATCACAGAATAATCGACTGCTGTAACACTATTTACCGCAAACAAACTCTCAGGATCATTCGGTATGGCCACCGTCAAAGTACCGCCCCGCTTAGCTGAGAAACTGCTGACCGAAACAACCAAAATCAATGCTAACGGCAAACCCCAAATAATATGCTTCTTTATTTTTTTAAAAATCATCATCGTTTCGCCTCCTTTCTTCCCGTACTTTTAATTGCGTTGTTCCTGAAATCCTTTGGCTTACTTTTGTTCAACTTCCTTTCAGGATTTAAATTTACCTCTTCTTACCCAACCAAGTACTTTCTTGATCTGTCTAATAATTTTCCCAGTATCCTGTGTCGAGATATCCATATTATATACGGATGCGGTCACCCGAAACTAAAACCTGGCTAAACCTATTCCTTGTTTGAAGTCTATCTTGGTGCCGAAGGGGGGGAAGACAATTCACCCACATGTTAGAAGTTGCATTTGCCCTTAAACCGTGATGTTATTTGCCCTCCTTTACGGTCACTATGGAGACCAAGGTGGCTGATGAAAAATTCGCTTGTCAGTTCCAGGTTGCTCTTGGCCATCGTAATCGATTAAGAACTATGTACACTACAACCAATGGAGTTCCGAGGACGTCTTCTTTGTCATCCAGATGAAGGATGATGCTCTTTATGATAAAATCGGAGAACAAGAAGTTCCTAAGAAATCCGTGTGCGCAAAGACGAACTCCTGAGTTACGAGTTCAGACCCATCGACAAGTGTTCCTGTCCGTCGAAACGTATCGAAGTCGACGACCCGGAGAATGGGAGAATCGCAGTGTTTCTGACCAACCATTTCACCTCAGAAAAAACTTGACGTACCAGAACTACATTCCTTCTTCCTTTTTGAACCTATATTCAAACTTCGGTTTGCGTGCCCGCCGTTCTGCAATTAGATTTTACAAAGTAAATTCATGATTTTTGTAACTTTTGGTAGCTCATCAAGCCTTTTAAGTAAATCCAAAGATTCGCGAATCACCTGATCCGTAAGACTCCTCTTGCCGCAGTCGCTATATTTTTCAAATAGCTCATCCCAACTCAAGGGATTTGTAGGATCACCCTTTGGTTTTCCAAGGCGCCTTGAAATTTTGTCCCCGTTGTTAAGTTCAATTTCAAGCAGCGTGAAACCCTTGCCCAATGACTTCCGATCTTGTAATTCGGGATGGGTATAAACCTCTATTTTCCTCATCAATGACTGGATCTTAGGATTTCTCGCCTTTTGGTCCATGAATTGCTCAATGCCCGCTTTGCCTTCAACAATTGAAACCGCAATGCAAAACTCCATGCTAAACTTACCCTCAAGACCTGTTTGAGGCGAATGATAAAGCAGAGTAACAGGAGCCCTATAATCTGTCCCACACCTCACCTTTTTAATTTCATCGGGTTCCAAGGCTCTTTCCCTTTTCAGATCTAAGATCATGTCGATCGCGGGATGGGTTAAAGAGCAGCTGGGATAAATCTTAGGAATAATTCCCGGAGAGATAAGGTCGAAAGGATTACCTATCTGATCCGTTATGCTTTGCCAATTGCAATTCTCCCTCCCACAGAATAAATCACAGAACCCCTGCTCAGCTTCCAAGACGCTCGGATGGGCAGTAAAACCCTCCTGGGCTAGTTTAGCGGCCAAGACCCCGTTATGAGCAGCCTGTCCCACATGAAGTGGTTTCGTCATTGTCCCAAGATTCATTCGTATTCCACTCGCTAAAGAGGCAGCAATGCCGAGTGCCATTGTCGTCTGAGTTATGTCTAAATCTAGCATCTTCGCACTAGCCGCAGCCGCCCCCAAGGTTCCCAAGGTAGACGTAGGATGCCAACCCCTCTCATAATGCTCAATATTGACTCCTCTGCCCACCTTTGCCTCCACCTCAAACCCCACAGCATATGCGGTTATCACATCTTTCCCGCTCTTATTCAACTCTTCCGCCAGCGCTAAAATAGCTGGAAGAATTACGACCGAAGGGTGCCCACGCAAGGAGTCATTATCATCATCCAGATCCAATGCATGACCAAGAGTCCCATTCGCCAGAGAAGCATTCAATGGTGATGTCTTAAAACCCGCTCCTATCACACCTGATATCGGTTTGCATCCCTCCAATCGCACAAGATTAATAATCTTCTGACTTACCGGCTCTGGAACACCAGCAATCATACATGCCAAGGTGTCTATTATCGCACGCTTAGAGAGCTCGACCCCATCCCCTGGGATATTCTTAAATCGTGTATCTACCACAAACTGGGCAACTTTCTCCGTAGTTCTCAATGAATCCATTAGCTTACCTCCTTCCGAAATATAGCTCCGCTTTGGCAACGCGCTAATTCCTGTCCTCTCGTCTCCCTTTGATTCCCCTTTTTTCCGTCCTTCCTATGTCCAAATACCGCTTTAGCGGCCCTTACCCCTTACATTTCAACATTTATGTCAAGCAATGGCACATGCTGTTGGTCCCCGTATAGATCATTTTCCCCTGGGGAACCAGCTGGTTTTCTCGGAATCGCTATTTTCAACAAGCTCCCTTCATCAAACCAGTAAAATACTCTGATGTCGTTTGTCGGAATGCAGTACAACTCTGCGATTAATTCCTTGGTAATTTGGTTAGACCTTTTCACTTTCTGATAGATATCCTTGTTCTTGAATATGAGATCTAGTCCCACTTCAAAAGGCCCCGCATTCTTCGTCCTGATCAGGTTACAGAGTTCCCGTATGTTTTTGCTTTTCATCTTGGTTTAGCCTCCTTCTTTTTAACCCACTCAGCCTACTTGGTGAACGGCGATGGGGAATAAAGCACAAGGATCATCGACCACCAGAAGATGGTGTATATTAAATTCATAAGCCTTATTTTGAAACTCCAACGGCGAAGACATAAATGCCATATTCCCGCAGGATCTATTGAGACTTCCCGGGTAATCCATGTGATGGAGCCTTGTACCAGCAACAAAATGGGCAACGGCATCCGCTAAATCCTGTGTCTTGGCAACCACCTCAGTGACGATCCCCAACTCGTGTGACTTCGTCTTTACAACGGGCTCCCGCTCACCCATAACGCCGTTTTTCCCATAAACGTGGAAGTATATCTTATAATCCTCTTTGGGAACATCCTTGAAGAAATCATGTGTTTTCGCAATGGTGTCTTCCAAGCACCAGTCGATAATATCGATCATCTCTTGGCTTCGATTGCCCCCAATAATGATGGTTCGATACCCGACGAATGCAGCTCCTTCCAATTTCAGGGTATACTGATCCGCCTTCTTAAAACGGGTTCCGGACACCTTGACCACCCGATCATTGAGCTGCTCGAACTTGGCGTCCGAGGCATCGATGGCCCCACCCGGCCCCTCGATGTAAACAGGGTTTCTTTCCTCATACGCACAATGCTTGGTAACGGATTCTACCGTAGCTTTCGATTCTAGATCAGCAGGTTCTATTAAGAAGTGGTCCTCCCTGAGTATTCCGAAGACTGAACTCCTTCTCCCCCGAGCCCGCTCAATACACTGGGATCCGCATTCTAAAATCTTTCCCATGTGATGGGCTAATCCTTTATCAAATCCCTTCAACATCGGCAAGGCGCAGCCGGCCATTTCATCGCACGCTCTTCCTGCCAAAATCACCTCTGCCCCGGTCTCAAGGGCCTTCATGATGGGCTCCACACCCATCTGTGCTACGATTCGAGTACTTCGATCGATCTCCTGCACTGTCAAAGGTTTCTCAGGGCCCAAGGGCTGTATCACCTGCCGTTTTGCTTCTCTTTTGAGCCATTCCTTGTCGATTTCCGCACCGATCGTTGCTACCTTAAATCTTAGATTCCTTTCCTTCGCAAGTTCCCTGATTACGTTAAGGAGGAAGTTTAAATGAACGTTCGCCCCAGAGCCGCCAGCCGTGGTTAGGATGACTGGGATCTTGTTAGGGATGCCTGCCGATAGAGCAATATCCAAATCTATTTTGGCTGCAATTTTCGGTATATAACATACTCCTTCGCCGAGATAATATGGACCGGGGTCGGTCGACCCGCAATCGTAAGTGATATAATCGGGACGTTTACGCCCAATTCCCGCTAGAAAAATATCCTTGTCAAATCCATACCCAAGACACCCACCGCACACAATCTGTCTAATCTCCCTTTGAGCAACCATTATGAATCACCTCCCTGTTATGTTTTAATAGGTCCTTGTGTACGAGAACAATCTACTCTCATAGAATGAGAAGAGGATGGAGCTTAGAAATCTTCAAGCCCCCATTCCCATGCCTCTTTCAAAGCCTCACCCTTCATTCAATCCAGGCCTTACGGAGGATATACTGCTCGTCACGAAGCATCTCCATTCCACGAAGAGCGGATTTCTTGCCGCAAAGATTGTTTTCTACGGTCAGGAAAACCCACGGGCAATCCTCTAAAACTATTTTCTCCTGTAGCCTTTTATAGAGCGCACGGGCCTTATTTGGGTCTACAACAGTAACTGCCTCATCTATCAACTTATCAGCTTCGGGATCCTTATAGAAAAATCTGTTCGAGCTTTTCGGAGCCCAACTCTTACTATGAAAAAGGATACTGCAGCAGAAATCAGCGTGACCCGTGCGAGCCCCACAGTTCAGCATAAACGCGTCTTCTGGCCTTTGTGCTTCCGGTCCGAGGGATATCGCCGACATGTAGGTACCCCATTCCCAGGTGATCAGCTTGCATCTCACCCCTATCTTCCCCCAGGCTGCCTGAAGATATTCCCCTATCTCGTAGTCCATCAGATACCTTCCACGAGGGACGGCCAAAACCATGTCAAACCCGTTTGGAAAGCCTGCTTCGGCCAGAAGTGCTTTAGCTTTTTCGGGATCGTATGGATAGACGTATACGCTTGAGTAACCGAAAGCGCCCGGGGGTACGATACTATCGAGAAGGGTCGCATGCCCTCTCAGAATGGTATTGATCAACATCTTTCTATCAATCGCATGATTTAACGCCTTTCCGACTTTTGGATTCTTGAAGATGGGTTTCAACTGGTTAAGTCCAATATAAATTAGCGTTACGCTGGGCTCACTTCTAACCTCTAAGTCCTTTCCACCTTTCACCGTAACCACATCCAACGGGGAAAGCCCCCAGACAAGGTCAACCTCACCGCCTAAAAGCATCATAGTCCTAACCGAACGATCAGGCACGATCCGAAATATGATTTTGTCAAAATAGGGCAACCCCTCCTCCCAATAGGCTTTGTTTCTCTCCAGTACAATGCGTTCGCCCTGAATATATTCCTTAAGGATATATGGACCGGTACCAATCGGGTGAAGTGCCATTTGTGCGGGTGACATTGATTTTATCTGCATGGGACTTACCATTTCCATAGCACCAGCAGCAAGATTGTTCACCAATGGTGTAAAGGGTTGCATGAGTTTAATGCGCACAGTGTAAGGGTCGACTACTTCGACATTTTCAACGAATTTCAGCAAGTCGCTGCGCTTAAACCGCCCTGTCCTGAAAAAATCAAGGTTTGCCTTGGCCGCTTCCGCATTCCATGCTGCGCCATCGGTGAATTTGACCCCTTGTCTCAGATTCATTACCAGCGTCTTATTGTCTTCCCAACGCCATTTCTCGGCGAGACGAGGAACGATTTTGAGGTCCTTATCGAATTCTACTAAATGGTCCGTTACATGCCTTATGACCGAATAATCGACTGCGGTAGTACTATTTATCGCTAACAAACTCTCAGGATCGTTCGGTATGGCCACCGTCAACGTCCCGCCCTGCTTAGCTGCAAAACCGCTGACCGGAACAACCAAAACCAATGCTAATGACAGAACCAAAAAAATTGTTTTCTTTGTTTTCTTGTGATTCATCACCGTCTTGCCTCCTTTCCTTCTCCCCCCTTCTAGAAGTGGTTTTTATCTAAAAACCCATTATTCAGAAAATCCCTTCAACTTACCTAACGGCAGCCTAACACATCTATCTCTTTCATTCAACCTTTTCAACATATATTGCTCTTTTCGCGCCCCCCCTTTCCAAATAAACCTTATCCGAAAGCGAGAGGCTCCATGAGTGGGTGAATATCCTTGAGCTTGTCGAGCTCAAAAACACAATCAGTGATGCGTTTCACTCGTTCCTTATCTAATACTACCGATGCTACTCCTCGAAATTTTTCTACTATCTCTTCGTCTGTCATGGGGTTACGGCTATTCCCTTTTGGATAGTCTACCCTGCAACTAAATCTTCGACCATCCTCCATCCAAATATGAGCGATCCCCGCATAGATAAACTCATCCAACTCAGGACTCGCTTCAACTGTGATCTTATCCATAAGCTTATGAACCTGTTGACTCGTTAACTTTTCGACCGAATATTGGCTGGGGCCGACAGCTCTATCTATGATAGCCACGGCCACAACATAATAAAGGCTATGATCTGCTGTTTCCTTATCTTTCGGATGGCGTTTAGCTTGATCACCCGTATGCTCTGCCGTACGTGTTGGAACTTCTATTCTAACCTCCCTAACCTGCTCTGGAAGGATGTTATGCTCCTTAACAAGTTTCAGGACTGCGTTCAATGCACCTTGGGTCGTATGCTCCGCAGCTAGGCTCTTCTGATCTGTGTCAAATATGGTTGGCCGCTCTCTTTTTCTCATTAATATTTCCAGGTCAAACTTGCCGTCCATAATCGTCTGAACAAACCCTTTATTCCCTTCAATGACCCGAGTCGGACCCGTAAACCCCTTCTGAGCCAATAGAGCAGCTGTAATACCTCCTTGTGCTACATAGGGAAGTCCGATGTTCTTTGTCATGTTGTATGTTTCTCCTGCGGCATCTATAATATCCAGTGTCGCACTATGCACACCGGCTATACCGAGCCCATTTACCAACTGTTCTTTATTAAGCCCTAAGAGTCTACCGGCGAATAATGAAACCACGAATCCTGCGATGGTCGAATAGTGCCGTCCTCTACTTCCTAAAGGAGAAGCGTAGGTAGCGTCTATAAAACGGCCTGCCAGATCATAGCTCAATATGATAGAACTAATTACATCTTTACCACTTGAATACTGGCGTTCCGCAAGTGCTAACGTAGCAGGGATAAATTCATCTGGATGGATCCCATACCTCAGCTTACCTCTTAACCAGTAGGTATCATTGTAATCCAAATAGCGGACCATCGCCCCATTTGCAAACGCGGCGTTAGCGCACGGCACTTTAATCCTACTGCCAATAACGGTTGATTCTTGTACCCCTCCCTGTTCCTTCACGAAATTGCGAACAATCTTACTCGAATTACCCTGCGAAGCCCCGACACCACAAGCAAGCGTGTCCAACAAAGTTCTTTTTGCGGCGTGAACCTCATCACCACTCAGGTTTTCGAACGCGAATCCTAAAGTGTACTCAGCTAGTTCCTCGCTAATAGCCATATTGATGCCTCCTTCTAATGTTCTCCTTGGAGAGTCGTTAAAACTCGTTTTTTGTCTTCGTGAATGCTTTGGCTTCCGTGCTTGTTGATTGCCAATGAAAATTCAGTTTGCGATCCTATGCAAGCGTTAAATATTATCAAACCTAAATTGAGCGATTTTTGTTGATTTAGCAATAGTTTCGTTCATAAAACACCAAAGGAGGCCATTTCCTCCAAACATTGTTAGCTATTATGTAGGATGAAACGGTCTGTCAGGACATTGCCGA
>Ga0315284_10011552_pt1 | contig 12593 bp, 9 predicted proteins | sample YL17G09_16_MG_FD_203696 | JGI IMG/M metagenome (GOLD analysis project Ga0315284, IMG submission 203696) | Sediment microbial communities from Yellowstone Lake, YNP, Wyoming, USA - YL17G09_16 | ecosystem: Environmental > Aquatic > Freshwater > Lake > Sediment | place: USA: Wyoming | collected... | reverse complement strand
CGCCGATCTTGACGAGAAGGTGAAGGCCGCGTTATCGGAATTGAAGAAAGGAACTGATTTCGTATTCCTGCACTTCAAAGGCACCGACGTGGCAGGGCACGACGGAGACTGGAAGGCGAAAGTGAAATTCATAGAGAAGGCTGACAAGGCGATAGCGCCCGTCCTCAAGCTGAAGGACACGATTATCGTCGTCACGTCGGACCACTCCACTCCTTGCATTCTGAAGGCGCACTCCGCCGACCCGGTGCCGATAGTGATCCACGGCCCCGCAGGGATGATACGGCCGGATCACATCGGAAGATTCGACGAGGTGTCCGCATCCCACGGCGGGCTCGACACGCTCAGGCATGCGGACGTGATGCCGATCCTTCTCGGCTTGCTGGGAAAGGCGAGGATGTTCGGGACATGACGCGTCTGGACGTAGACATCGGCTATGACCTTATTCTAGGCTGATTCCAGGATAGATATGGTCAAAGAAAATCAGAACGACGGGAAGTCTGCTGCATCTTCAGGATAAAGGCTACCGGCGTCAAGGCGAAAGAAGACCCTATCAGATGCCCAACATCTTTTCGATTTCTCCTTTCTTGTCCCAATTAAGGTTCCACTGTGCTTCGTGATGAGTAGGGTGCTTGACCAATAAACCTTCTTTTCTCAGTTCTTCTGCTAATTCAAGAATTCTTCCTCTTAGATGAGATGGAAAACCTTTCTGAAGATTGCTCTCTGAAGTGTGATGCGTTCCCCAGCACCCTCTTATGTGCAGTTTTCTTATAATCCGCAGTTTGATTTCCTCATCTCTCATCGCTATCCCTGTCTAATAAATATACATTGCATGCATACTTTTTAATATCTATCATACGTATAGGTATCATGCCAGAAGGAAAAAGCATTTACCTTGAGATATTCGGAGAGAGCCCATCAGTAAAGGTGCTGGACTTCTTCTTAACATACGAAGGATTCGATTACTCAAAAACAGAAGTTGCGAGAGAGGTAGATATATCTAGGATTACTATTGAAAAAATTTGGAAGAGTCTTACCCAGGAAGGGATCATAGTGAAGTCCAGGACCATAGGCAAAGCAGAGCTATACAGATTGAATATTGGAAACTTAACAGTCAAACTTTTGCTAGATACAGGCTTAAAATTAGCCAAACTTAGAGCAGAAAAGGAGATGCAGACTACTCAAATAAAGATGAAGGTTAGGAGAACGTAACCCTCTGTCATCTATCAAATTTTTCTTCACGATAGACAATTCTAATAGTATTACTTTGCTAAATGCATTTGTAAACAAAATAAGAACGATACGTCCAAACGCAAGGATGTTGAAGTTCAGAACCTGAACAGGAAGTCCATGTCCCCGAAACGAGAGAGCAGGTCGAGCGAGATCGGATTCCTGTTGAGAGAAAAAGCTACGTCGATGAATGAGCCGTCTATCCTGTCCGCAAGGCGTCGGAGATTCCTGTGCAGCGAGAGGGTGAGCCCGTACTTGCTTCTCCATCTCCTCTCGTAATCGAGCTCTTTTCCGTCGAAGATATGCTCTGCGATGCTCGCCCCTGCCTCCTTCGCGCAGAGAGAACCGAAGACGAGGCCTCCGCCCGTCGTGGATTTCGTCTGTCCGGCGGCGTCGCCGACGAGGATGACATTCCCTTTTTGTGTCGACGTTCTCGGCCTCACCGGTATCGACGCATGGAAATCACGGATGGTGTCGCCGGACTTGTACGGCAACAATTCTTTCCTGTTGAAGAAATCATTCTTCGCCCTCATCATCTTCGACGGATTGTTAACTCCGAATCCGACGCGAGCCGTCCTCTCGTCGACGGGAACGATCCATCCGAAAAATCCGGGAAACGCCTGATTGTCAAAAAACACCTCGACAAGGTCCCTGTGCGCCACATCGGCGTTTGTGATTTCCGCCTCGTAACAATAGACGAAACGTTTGATAATTGGGAACTGATATGCTGCAGCAGTAGATGACGCCACGCCATCGGCACCGATGATGACCTTCGCACCGATCGACCCTTCGGACATCGATAGATTGTTCTGCCTGAAGGATGTCACACGATTACCAAGCCTCAGCTCTGCGCCGCTGGAAACGGCGTGCGAGACGCTCCTCTCATCGAAGATCTGGCGGTCGAAGACGATCGCTTTCTTCTCCTCTAGCTTCACTGTGAGGTCCTTGTTCCTGGAATGGAACACCGCGCCATGAACATAATTGAGGATCGCTTCGGAGAATGGAACGCCGGTAGAACGCAAGCCGGACTCGGAACAGATAGACGTGCATCGTTTGAATTTCCCGACGACCGGATCCTCTTCGAGCATCACCGTCCTCAGGCCGCGCTTCGCGCACTCCGCTGCGGCTACGCCGCCAATGGCGCTGCCACCCACTATGGCCGCATCGAAGAACTCGCTCATGGCAAAGGATGCGCTGGCAAAATTTAAAAGAAGGTTAGGCTCCGCTCAAAAGATAAGCCAATTTTATGGACCTATAATAAGTATCAATGACCACCCCCTGATCGTTCCAGGATTACGAGGTCTGAGCGATTAAGACAGAGGGACTACATCTTGCCGCTAAATCCCATTCACGTTAAATCAAGCGAATTTATGGATCCCCTCAGTTCGTCAACCATCTTCTTGAAAGGAGGCAACCGTGCAACCTGATTGCCGAGTTGAGATTGATAGTATGCCTCGGCCTGCGCTAGCCTATTTTCGTCAAGCAGCTGCTCTTTTCCTCTGAACGTGATTTTCTTGTATTCGACTTTCTTTAAGAAGATCACGGAGACTCTTTTCTTGTTGACCTTTGCCTTCGTAAGAAGGTACCATGCATCGTAATAGTCCCGCACCCGCGTTCTCTGCAGGAAGCTCCTCAGCTTTTCGGCCGCGATTTCCTCGAGTGAGTAGGCTTTCACTGAAAATTCTTTTTCGTAATACGGATTCAGGATCCTCTTCTCGGCCGGTTCTTCAACGATAATCTCATTTGGCCCCATGTCGATAGTGATCGTGTTCTTGTTTCCTTTGAGGCCGACAAACTGCACTTTGATGTCTGTGAAGTGCCGTTTGCTGTTAAAGTCCTTGATACGGAGGGTTGCGTTGTATTCCGTTCTAAGATAGTCTAGCGCATCCTCTAATGCGGTTCTTATCTCAGCTCCGGCGATCTCTTCCCTCATAGTGAAGTCCAGATTCTCCGAATACCTGTAGTCAGCGAAGTAAACTTTTCTGATGGCCGTCCCGCCCTTGAATATGAGATTCTCCAGGAGAAATGGCGTATTCGCAATCGAATCGAGCAGCAGGGATAGGAAATAATCCTTTTCGACGACCGTCCAGCTTATCCCGTCTTTTTTAGAGACCTCCGTGATGATGTTCGGCGATATCATGCTTCCACCCTCAGATCAGATCTTGCGATGTTCTCAATCACTCGCCATTTGCGGTTTTTTTGCCCTGTCTTCGGACCGCCTGTGTCAAGAAGGCAGTATCCACCTGCGACCTTTGCAAGCAGCCTTTCGGTATTCCTCGTTTTGATCTTCAACAGATCCAAGATATATCCCAGGCGCTTTAATGTTGCCAGATCGTTCATGCGAACCGCATACGCATACAGCTTCTCGTAGTCCAGCTTCTCACGGAATGCTTTCGCGACGTCGGTTAGGCCTCCGCTGTATTTTGGGATGAAAAGGCAGTCCACGACCGTTTTTTCCTTCTCCGATATGTTGAACTTCAAGTCTCCAATCCATTCTTCCCTCGTCCCGAAGAAACGCCCTTTCGAAAGGTGGATGAAACAGTAATCTTCCGCGTGAAACCGGAGCGGCCGCTTCTGCTTTGCTGTGACGATATATGTTGTTCTGCCGACCTGTTCAGTTATACCGTAATAGTTCAGAGCGGATGCAAAGCCGACATAATACGGGCTTGCCAGTTTCCTTGCAATCACGTAGGGGTGCGTGCTGTAGCTTGCCCCGGGGCCGGATTCCAATGGCAATATCAAGTACTTCCCGCGCTCTACTCTCTCGATCCATTTGTTCCTTGTAAGGCCGAACAGCAGTTTTCTAAGCCTCCCTCCTGTTATGCCAATCGCTTCTTCAGCGTCCTCTATCGTAAAAATCTCCGAACGTTTTTCGGCACTAATTGTAGAGAGGAGTCGTGCGCCCGTCCGGCTCAAGCCTTTTCTTGCGACAGTTACTTTCAATGATTTAGATGAATTCATATAATTACCTTTAAAGTAACTATACTCAGTTAAAGATTTAAATTGATACAGTTCCTTATAAAGTAACTATAATCAGTCAAATAATTTAACATCGTAACTGAGAACTAATTCTTCAGATATTTTGTTCACATGGTTATCCCCCATTATCGCTGAACAAATCGCAGCTGTTTTCATGCATAGACGTCGAAAATTCTGTTTATAAACAAAGAGAGACAGTAGACTTCGGGTGATTTGATACGAAGAGAAAGAACCAATTAAATAGATTCGTGTTATTTGTATGTCGTAACGCGGCTGTAGTCTAGCCTGGTTAAATGCTGTATTGAACAAATACAGTGTTCCGGAGAGGACGTTGGCCTTCCAAGTCAACAACTCGGGTTCAAATCCCGACGGCCGCACTCTTTTTTAATCAAGCCATCCTCACACTAACGGTGGCTGATTGACAAAAACTAAACTGAAACGCGTGCTCGGGCTGTTCGACACCACGGTCGCCGGGATCGGCATCATACTCGGTGCTGGGATCTACGCTCTCATAGGCAAGGCCGCGGGGATAGCGGGCAACGCGATATGGCTGTCGTTCGTGATCGGGGCGATCGTCGCCGGATTGACGGCGCTCAGCTACGCGGAACTGTCGTCCGCGTTCCCGAAGGCAGGAGCGGAATACGTGTACACCGGCAGGGCGTTCGGGAAGCGTGTCGCCTTCCTGGTGAACTGGCTGCTCGTGGTGGGCACAGTCTTCAGCGTGGCGACGGTCAGCTTGGGATTCGCAGGATACCTCGGCTATTTCATCGACCTGCCGTTCGCATTGTCGGCGGCCGCGCTGATAATCCTGTTCACCGCCCTGAACATCTATGGCGTGAAGGAAGCGGTAACGATCGCGAACATCGGATCGGTGGTCGAGGTACTGGGCCTCATCATCATCATAGCGATAGGCCTGCCGCACATAGGGAGCGTGGACTACCTGCAGGTGCCGACCGGCGGATACGTCCCCCTGTTCGTGGGGGCGTCGCTCCTGTTCTTCGCGTTCCTGGGATTCGAGAGCATACCAAGGCTGGCGGAGGAGACCAAGGACGCGGAGCGCGTGATACCCAAGGCGACGCTGCTCTCGCTCGGGATATCCACGGCCATGTACATCCTCGTCGCGATCGTGGCGGTCAGCGTTCTGCCATGGCAGCAGCTCGCGGCCTCCGACGCGCCCCTTGCGGACATAGCGAATGCCCTCGTGGGCAGCAAGACAGGGATGCTGCTGGCCGCGATAGCGCTGTTCGCGACCGCGAACACCGTGCTACTCATGCTCGTGACGACCACGCGGCTCATATACGGGATGTCGGCGGGTGGGTCGCTGTTCCGCAGGTTCGGGAACGTGAGCGAGTCAAGGAGGACCCCCTGGGTCTCTGCCCTGGTCCTCGGCGGACTGTCGATGGTCGCATTATTCATGGGAGATATCAGCTTCCTAGCATACAGTGCTGACTTCTCGGTATTCTTCACGTTTGCAGTGGTCAACCTCGCGGCGCTGTGGCTGCACTACAAGGAACCTAACCTCAGGAGGCCGTTCGTCACCCCGAGGCTCGGCAATTTCCCGATCGTCCCGATGGCTGGTGCGGTCAGCTGCGTCATCCTGGCAGCCGCAGCGGGGATCACGGTCATAGCGATAGGGATCATCTTGGCCGCAGCGGGGTGGATACTGTACGAATTGTTGAAAAGGGAAGGACTGGTGAAAGGATAGCTCTGCTTTTTTAAACGCGAATGAGTATAGCTGGCGTGGCAATGGAAAAGAAACTATTAGTGATAGCATTCCTACTGGCGATCGCGCAGCTCTCGCTGGCGCAATGCATCAGCACCAACAGGACGCTGTATGTCCCCGCGGTAGTCAACGAGAACAGGAGCGAGATGGTCCGGATCGGGGTGGAGATACGGCCGGGCAGTGGAGAGGCGTTCACATCGATATATCCCGCCGTCGGGTACGACACCCAGGGCTCGGAGCGCACGGCGGCCGCGATAGCTTTCGCGGCGACAGGCCGGAACGACTGCGACGCGATAATGAGGTTCATGGCATCGAGAGGGGTCGACCACGTGGACGGCCCGAGCGCAGGAGGCGCGATGACAGCCCTCCTCCTGTCCGCGCTCACCGGGAAGGAGCTGAGGAACGACTTCTCGATCACAGGCACCATAGAGACCGACGGATCGATCGGACCTGTCGGCGGAATACCCCTGAAGGCCGAGGCGGTCGCGAAGTCAGGCATCCCGCTCTTCATCACTCCGGAGCTCTCCAGCAGCGACAAGATAGGCCTGCTGCTGGTGAAGAAGGAATACAACATCACTGTGGCCCAGGTGAAAGACATCGACGAGGCGTTCAGCCTCATGACCTCCACTTCGATGCCGGAAGAGAGACTGGTGCTCAGCCCCGAAGGAAGGCAGGAGTATGGGAATGCGTCGCTGGACCACTGGTACGCCTCTCGCCTGTTCGCGATGGCGAACGGCATGGCGGAACGGGCGGAGTCTCGCCTGAACGGATCCGACCTGGGATTCCGGGCGAATTTCGAGTCGAGACTCATCAACGCGAAAGAGGCATTGGCCTCCGGGCAGATGTACACCGCAGCCAACATCGCGTTCCTTCTCGCAATAGACGAGGAGTTCGCGAACTTCACCAAGGATAACGTGGCGAGGTCCTACAAAGAGACGGAAAATTGCCTTGATGAATTCACTGTGAAGAATACGACGCTCCAGAATTTCGAGGTCATAGGCCCGGCCCAAGCGAGATACTCCTGGGCCGATACGAGACTGCCGGAATCCGTGCCGGAAGAGAACGGATTCGTGTCATCGATGTTCCAGGCATATTATGACACCCTCAACGCGAAGCAATGGTGCATGGCGGCAAAAGACCTCAATGAGTATTCCTATCCGGGCGAAGAGACAGCGTTCAATGAATCGATACTGCATAATTACGTGGATGATGTCCTGACCAACATCACGGACATCTCGCCGGAAGTTGGCGTCAATTCTGACATAGACTTCCACCTAGAATCGGCGGAAAGGTCTTTCCAGACAGGGATGTACGTCGCTTCACTCGTGGATGCCGCATACGTCAAGTCGTACCTGGACATGGAGAACATCACGGCCAATGAGAGCGAGACCCTTCTCCAGGAAAGGCTGTTCATGAACTACAGCCGCATCTGGCCGCAGGCGATGATCAATCATGCGAAGACGATCGCCGCTAGCGACAGGAGTTCCGCGCTGAGGATAGCGCTGCTGGCCTCCAATATGGATGATTACTTCGGGAATGTCACGGCGATCGCATCGGACAGCCTGACGCCGCCGCTCGTTATCGGTGGAGAGGGCAATGAGACCAACGGACGGGCCCAGCCGAGACTGGAAGAAGAGCAGTCCTTCATCATGCGATTGGCTGGGATTGGCGCATTGCTGCTTATTGTATTCTGGGCGTACGGGAGATCAGGGAAGAAGAAGCGCTGGCGCAAGTCAACTACCACCGATTAAAATCGGTGGCTTGCTCGACCGATGTGAGGAGCAATAGGCTGGTTGACAGCAGCCCCTGAGTTTGAATTGGTGTAACGATGCAAAATATTCTTGGAAGCGTTGAGGTCTGCATGGAGGACAACTCCACAGACTTTGCAAGTGAAGACAGAGCCTTGCCTCTGCCCTCGTCTCAGGCTTCCACAGACAGAACAGGTTTTGGAGGTGTCTCTTGCAGGAACGAACTCGACAGCAACACCGAACTCCTCTCCTTTGTATCGGAGGAAGCTCTCAAGCTGGTAGAACGACCAATTAGAAAAGAGCCAGTTCTGCTTCTTTCTATGCTTGGCGTTCCGTATCCCCTTCAGATTCTCCAAAACGATTACTCCGTCTCTTCCTGCACTTTCAATCAGCTTCTTGCTAACGCAGTGGTTCACATCCCGCATAAACCGTTGCTCGATGCCAGAGACTTTCTTCAGATGTCTTCTGGAGCTTCGAGTGCCTTTGGCTTGCAATCTACTACGCAGGTTAACATAACGATGTTTGACTTCCCAGATGTGGGTGCTATCATAGAGCCATCCATCGGAAGTGGCAATCAGATTGTTGATTCCTCTATCAACCCCGATTGCTCTTCCAATCTGTTTGGATTCGATGGACGGTTTCTCGATGGAGATCATAAGCCTGAGTTTGCCATCCTTGCATCTGATAAGGTTGCTTTCTTTGGCTTGCCATCCAACGAACTTCTTGAAGTAATCGGGAACTGCAATCTTGACTTTGGCTCGTCCTTTGGTTGTGAGAATACTAGCGATTCCTTTACTCAGATTGATAGTACAGCTTCTCGAATCATAGTGAATAGCCTTACCCTTGAAGACGGGTTTCTTTCCCTTCCTCTTTATGGCAGTCTTCACAGAAGCACAGGCATATTTGTTGGCGATGACAGCGAGCTGAGCAGGAAGAGCGAAGTCCTCTCTGAGCTTCCTGTAAGTCTTGTGATGCATCCTGAAGGCGTTGGTGTCTTCATGTTCGTAACAGGAATCAACGACAGAGTTCTGAGCCAACGTCATCTTATCGAATGTTTCATTAATAGTAATCCTTTGTGCTTTATTTTCAACCATTACCGTCTGGATGGTTTTCATCATATACATACTTACAATAATAAAGTATTTAAAGTAATAGGGACAAAAAAGAATACACGCAATTCCTCCTCCGATTGAAATCGGAGGTCTCCTTGCGAGGGATATTATGATCAAGGAAATGTGCGCGCAGTTCACAGCGAAGCCAGAAGGAACGCGACCAGCCCGATAGCGACCGCGTAGAGAGTCTGCTTCCTGCCCCACCTCAATGTTTTCAGGCTCTGGTCGTTCCATAAACGATACGCTACGTTCAGGAGCATATAGTCTGTCGCGAGCACCAGCAGATATGCGGGCTTGCCGCTGAAGAACGTGAAGAATGGCATGATGGACATCGCGACGCCGAGCAGGTAGCAGAGTATCGCAATAGACGATGCGAGTTCCGCTCCGATCATGATCGGGAGCGTCCTTGCCTTGACCTTCCTGTCGCCAGGCATGTCCTCTATGTCCTTCATCACTTCCCTGCCGACTCCGACAAGGAACGCGATCCCCGCGAGGCAGACCGCAGGGCGGCCGATCTCTCCGAGCAATAGGCCGCCGAACACGAATGGGACGGCCATGGTGATGGCGATGAACAGGTTGCCGACGAACGGCAGATGCTTCAGCGCGGTATTGTAGAGCACTGAAAGAACAGTGAGCGCAAGGACGACAAGGAACGCCGCCTGGTTCAGGTACATGAATGCGAACAGGTTCGCGAGGATGAAGCTGGCTGCGCCGATGAGCAAGGCAGCATCAGGACTGACATCCTTCCTGACGATCGGCCTGTCTTTCCGCCTGTTGATGAGGTCGGCCTTGACATCGAAATAGTCGTTGAGGGCGAACGCCCCGAACTCAGATAGCACGGAGACTAGGAAGCCGATGAGCAGCGCCGATGAGAACGAGAGGTTCCAGCCGGACAGTATCGCGCCCACGAAGACGCCTATGCCGTACATCAGCCCGTGCTCCAGGCGCACGAGCTCCGCGAAAGCGTTCAGGCCCCTGATCTTGAGATGCATGCCTTCACTTTCGCTACCGTCTTTTGAATGTTTCGCCAGTGGCTGCCTTCCCAGTAGACCTGGCTGCAGGATGAGCATTTCCAAAACGTGTTCGTTGTCCCCAGGATGCCGGCGGGGATGATTCCGCTGACCTCGTCCAACTCGGCCTCGTGGACAGGCGCGCCGCACTCGGTGCACAGCGCCTTCTTCTGCAGGGAGCTCAGCGGGATGCCTGCTTCCCTGATCACGTATTCGAGCTGGTCCTCCACCTCGATCATCTTCGACGGGATGAGTATCACCTTGGCGCCGGTGGAGACGGCGTTCTGCGCCATCTCCTTGTCCATGGTGAGGAGCACTTTGCCTTCCTTCAGCGCCTTGTAGATGATAATGTCGTCGTCTATCTCGTTCGGCGCGGGGCTCTCGCTCTCGATGCCCATGATGCGGAGCCACCTGCCCAGCTTGATCAGCATTACATCGGTGAGGAACATGTATACATTACTCATCCATAGTATATATACTGGCGCCAGCGGATGCGCAAAACTATAAAACAACAGCATCAGAGTAAATGTCAGTGTGTGAATGGTAGTGTGGGCTCATGCTGAAATCTATTGCTCTCAACAACTGGAGGTCGCACGACACCACCACCCTCAGGTTCGCGAAGGGGACGAACATAATCATCGGCAGGATGGGCGGCGGCAAGAGCAGCGTCATCGACGCCATCTGCTTCGCGCTGTTCGGGACATGCCCTGCGATACAGGGCAGGAGGCTGAAGACCACCGACTTCATCAGGAACCGGCCAGACGAGCAGCCGCAGGCCGAGGTCACCCTCGTCTTCGACCACAAAGGAAGCGAGTACACGATCACGCGCAGGATAAAGCGCAAAGGGGTCCCTGAGGCCGAGATCCGGAAGAACGGAGAGAGGATGGAAGGTCCGCAATCCGAACGAGTGAGCGACTACATCCATCATCTGATAGAGATAGACTACGACCTCTTCACCAGGGCGATATACTCAGAGCAGAATCGCATCGACTACTTCCTCCAGCTCAGGAGCGGCGAGCGCAAGAGGCAGATAGACGAGCTCATCGGCATAGACAAGTTCGAGACCGTCCGCAAGAACGCGACGACGGCAGTCAGCAGGCTGAAGACGATGAAGGCGGACAAGGAGGCGTTCATGAAGACCTCCGACCCTTTGAAGGTGAGGAAGGAGATCGAGGAGCATGACGCCAAGCTCTCCGAGCTGTCCAAGGAAAAGGCCGGGATAGCGTCGGACCTCTCCGCGGCAGACAAGAAGAGGAAGGAGTTTGAGGCGAGCATATCGGCGATGTCCAAGGAAAGGGACATTTACCGCAGGCTCTCGGAAGAGAAAGCGGGAATGCAGCACACACTCAGCATGCTGAGGAAGGATGTGGAGTCCGCGCCCGCACTCGGAGACATGAGCGGGATCAAGGCGAAACTGGATTCTGCTTCTTCGGCGAAAATGTCGCTGCAGAAGGAGCTTGACGCTCTTGACTTGTCATACAGGAACTTATCGTCATCAGCAGGGAAACTCCAGGCGGAGGAGCAGGAAGCGAAGAGGAAAATGCAGAAGAAAGAGGAGCTCGCCGCCAAGGACAAGAGCCTCCTCGGCAACAGGAAGATCGATGACATCCAGAAGGAACTGGTGGAACTCGAGAGAAAGAGCACAGACCTGCTTTCCAAACTGGCGAATGAGACCGCGGGGATATCGCAGCTAGAGAGCGCAGTGAAGGAGCTGATGAAAGGGACAGCGAAATGCCCAGTCTGCGATTCTGAGTTGACAGAGCAAAAGCGCGGCGAACTGCTCGACAGGAAGAGGGGCGCAATCGACAATGCCCACGCCAACGCGAAGGAAGCGAACGCCGCGATAGACCAGAGCAGGAAGGCGATGCAGTCGCTGAAGGAGCTGGCCGACAACGCGAGGAGGACGCAGGATCTCCTGGAGCAGTACGCAGGCGTGGAGACACAGCTGAAGGAGAGCGGATCAAAGTCCACGGCGGCGAGGAAGGAGATCGATGACCTCAAGCTGAGGAGAGATGGGCTGTCGAGGAGAGTGAATTCCGCCGCAAACGATTACATCGAGCTCGCCAAAGTATTCGAAAGGATAACCGAGATCGACAGCAAGAAGAGGAAGATGACCGAGATCAGCGGGAAGCTTCACGCCATCGAGACGGACCTCACGAAAGTAAAGTTCGATGACAGGGCATGGGACGAGATGAACCGGCAGCTGAAGGACGTGACGGTCGCCCTCGCGGAAGTGAAGGGGAGAGGGGACAATGTCTCCGAGGCCGAGAAGTATGTCTCGGAACTGATCAGGGAGAAGACGGCGCGCCTGCAGGAGACAGAGAGATATGCCGATGAGGTGAGGAGATACTCCGCAGCGGTAGAGGAACTGCAATTGTTCTCCAACGCAGTGGTGGAGACGCAGTACGCCCTGCGGGAGGAGCTTATCGATGCTGTGAACCAGGCGCTGTCCGAGGTGTGGACGGCGGTCTATCCGTATTCGGATTACAGCGTCATCAAGCTGCAGCCGTCGGAGTCCGATTACGAACTGGTGTTCAAGATCAACGATGAGTTCGTCAGCGTCGATGGGATCGCGTCCGGAGGGGAGCGGGCGCTCGCCTGCCTCGCCCTGAGGGTGGCGTTCGCCATGGTGCTGACGCCGAACCTCAGCTGGCTGATACTCGACGAGCCGACGCACAACCTCGACGAGGAAGCGGTGAAGACATTGGCCGAGACGCTGCGCGAGCACATCCCAAGAATAGTGGAGCAGACGTTCGTCATCACCCATGAGGAGAACATGAAGGAGGCGGCGAGC
>Ga0315284_10011551_pt1 | contig 12594 bp, 12 predicted proteins | sample YL17G09_16_MG_FD_203696 | JGI IMG/M metagenome (GOLD analysis project Ga0315284, IMG submission 203696) | Sediment microbial communities from Yellowstone Lake, YNP, Wyoming, USA - YL17G09_16 | ecosystem: Environmental > Aquatic > Freshwater > Lake > Sediment | place: USA: Wyoming | collected... | reverse complement strand
GGAGATGCCGGTCCAGAAGAGTCGACGCTGGTGTTGCGGACCACGATTGAAGCCGGGACGGAGCAGCCCGTTCCTCGCGGAGCGCGTCGATCATCGATGTCAGATCGGCGAAGACACGATCCAAGCCGACGGTCTCGGCGGGATACAGCCCGGCCAGTTCGTCCCGAAATTCGCCGAGCGGACGGGAATAGACGATGTCGAAATAAGGAGAGACGAGCTGAAAATGATTGCGGCGGAAGGAGAGACCCCCGTCGGCGCCGGACTCTTCCAGAAACCGCCGGACGCGGACGGGAAAACTGAAGGCGAGCGGCCCCATGGGAAACTCGAAGGGGCCGCGGCGGAAGACGTAACTCGTCCCGCCGATGTGGGGAATTTTTTCGAGAACGAGGACATCCAGGCCCGCCCGGACGAGCTTAACCGCGCAAGCCAATCCGCCCAAACCGGCCCCGATGACGATCGCGTCGATCATGAATGCTCCCCGGCCTCCTACAATAAATCAAGCAAGCTCAGCGTTCAAGCCGATAATAGCCTTTCGAGCCTCGAAATGTCCCCGAACGCCCTTCACTCCAGATCGGGTTTGAAGGACCGTCCCTCGTCGCTCCTTCTCGGCGCCTCGGACCTTACGCTTTTCGTCCTTTACCAGCTCGCAGTTTTGTGGTCGGCCTTGATGGTCTCTGAAACCTCGGCGTCCGAAAACGGGAACCTCGAAGAGCGCCTGCGGGACGGCAAACCCTCATCACGTTCCGGGCGTCCGTGGACGTTTCGAGGCTTGTCGCGCAGGAATTATCGACACGACAAAATGTTTTATATTCGGGGGAAAAATTCGAGGCCCGCGATTTTGCGGACATATTGGTCGATGTCGAACTTGCGGCGGAGGCCTTTGTCGTTCATATAACGGACCATGCCGAAAATCGGCCGATCCTGCCAGGGCCGGTCGTGCTTGCCGAAGCACCAGGCCACCCCGGTAAAGCCGTTCGGGTCGCGGCCGTCGAGCTCGTATTTATCGTTGAGGGCGAGGGCGGTGGCGAAGGCCTCCTCGGGGGTCAGGCTCCATTCGATGATCTTCTTGCCCCAGTACATCCGCATATATCCGTGCATCTTGCCCGTCACGACCATTTCCCGCTGGGCGGCGTTCCAGTAGGGATCGTGGGTCCGGCCGGCCTCGAGATCCTCGCGGGAATAGGCGGCTGGGCGGGCGTCGCCGAGATGGGCCTGGAGGGTCTTGCGCGCCCAAGCCGGGACGGCCTCTTCGTAGTCCGAATATCCGGGATTGTAATGAACGAAATTCAGGCTGAGCTCGCGGCGGACGATCAGCTCTTCGAGATACGCCTCGCGGCCGGGGCTTTCGGTTCCGGAGACCTTCAAGGCAACGGCGAGAGGCGAAATTTGGCCGAAGTGGAGATACGGGCTCATCTGCGAAAGATAATCGAGGGTCGGATTGTTCCGCAAATCCTGAAAAAGGTCGAGCTTGTCGCGGAGAAACGCCTTCAGCTTTCGCCCGGCCTCCTCCGCTCCGCCGCGGAAAAACGCCGACCGGCGGACCGAGCGGTCGATTTTGAGCCGGCCGAGCACGGCGTCCACGTCCTCGAGATTCAGGGATTCGAACTCGATCTTCATCGAATCTTTCGCCGGCTTCCGCTCCCGCAGAGGGACGAGGTATTCGGGGAGCTTTTTCCGCACCTTCGGCCGGAAGCTCGCGGCCGCATATTCCTCCTTGGGGGAGGCTTCCTCCACGGGGATGACGGCGTCGGTCTCGACCTGGATGAGCGAGCATTCGAGTTCTCTTGCCGCCGCCGCCCGCCACGCTTTTTGGATTTTCAGATATCCCCGGTCGACGACGACGAGCGAAGCGCGCCGGGCGAGCTCGACAACGCCCTTTTCAGGAGAAATCGCCTGGACGACAAGCTGAATGCCCTTGGCCGCCAGGTCGTGACGGGTTTCGTGGAGCCCCTCAAGCATGAAGGCATAATGGCGCTCGTTGGCCCCGGGAAATCGGTCGGTCAGGCCGAAGAACGCCAGGCAGGGCGAGCGCCTCTCGTTGGCCTGGCGGACCGCGTATTCCAGGGCGTGATTGCAGGCCGCCCGCTGGGAGGCCTGCATCCAATAGAGGACATAGTCGCCCGGGCGGGAGTCCTTGGCGTTAAGAGACTTGAGGCGCTCTTTGTGGATCATGGTCTCTTTCCTCAGCGACAGGCGAAGGACACGATTTCGGCGATCTCGCGGGCCCGGATCGGGCCGGGAATTTTCCGGACGGTGCCCGCCTCGAAATCAACCAAAATCGCCGCGAAGCCGGCCCCGAACTCGATTTGGAACGACTGTCCATCGTCGAAGGCGGCGGGAAAACGAACCTCATGCCCCCGAGCGAAACCGCTCCATCGCACCCGGGCGATCCGGCCCCGCCGCCCGCTCGGCCCTTGAAGATCGGGATCCCGGTAGATGAGAATCCCCTTCAACCGTTCGGCCAGGACGGACGACGGCAAGGCCCGGCCGAGCTCATCGAGAGGCGCCGAGCAGGGGGCGCAAGCAAGGGTTTCGACGTCGATCAAGAGCAGGACCAGACGGTCGACGCGGGAGGGCGGGCTTTGCCCCGGAGAAGCCAAGGAGAGGAAGGCCATGACCGCCGCGATCGGCCAAACCTTCCAGCCCGCGCGCATGGCGATGTCTTCCCTTCTCACTCGAAGACCATCCGGTATTTTTTCAGAGTGATGCCGTCGTCGGCCCGGACATATAGAAAATTCCGGTCGTCGATATAGAGACAGTGGCTCGGTTCGGGGAGGACGAACATCGTTTCGACCTTGCCGTCCGGATTCAAGACGAAAACGTCCCGGCCCCTGTTTTTGGCCCGTTTTCCCCCGAGGGCGAACGTCCGTCCCCGTCCGTCCACGGCGATGTCGAGAACGCAGGTGTCCTGGGGCAGGGCGAAACCGCCGATCATCTTCGTCTCGACGGCCTTTCCCCCGAACAAATTGGCCGTCCACGACATCAGGCCCGCGGCGTCCCATTTCTCGACCTTGTCTTGAAACAGAAATCCCAGGGTGAACACGTCGCCCGTCCCGGCGGCGATATTGACGGAGTCGAGAAGCGGACCGTCCGATTTGGTCATATAACGGACTTCGCCCTCGACTTCGCCGCGCCGGTCGAGCAGAACGATCCTCCCCGGATCCTGGAAATTGCTGACTACGACGGCGACCCCGCCGCCCGGCCGGGACTCCAAAGCGTCCACAAGGCCGGAAAGCCGGATGGTTTTGCGGAAATTGAGATCCCGGTCGAAAACGCAAAGGCCGGCAACGGGCTGATCCGAGGCAAAGACATATTCTTTATCGACGGCGAGCCAGCGGGGCATGGAAAATTCTCCCGGCCCCTGTCCCTTGCGCCCGGTCTTTTTCAAAAGCCTGCCTTGGGCGTCGAACTTCTTGAGGGAGAAGTCCAGGGCGTCGAGAACATAGATCGCTCCGCTCTCGTCCACGGCCACGCCCGTCCATTGGAACAGTGTCTCCTCGTCCGGCCCGCCGATCGTCAGGACTTCCTCCAGCCGGATCTTCGTCGGGGTCTCCGCCGGCGGGGCCGGGAACGCCGCGGCGGCCGTCCAGACGGCCGCCGCGGTCAACCACATTCCGATCTTCGTCTTGGTCATCGTTTCGCCTCCCTCCCGGCCTCAGTGTTTCTCGAGATAGGGCTCGATGTACTTTTTGCAGAAGGCGTAACCCCCGAGGCAGTATCCGAAGGCCGCAGGACCCCCCGCGCGGACGTAGGGATCCGTGAGGCAAGCCCAGGCCGCCTGTTCGCAGATTCCCGCGTCACCCTCTTCCTCCGCCCGAATGAGCGTCCCTCCCGCTGCCGCTGCGATCAACAGCAACGCGACCGCTTTCGCCGGCCAGGTCTTCCGGAAACTCATGGATCCCCTCCTCATCTCTGGTACAGAAGCGGCTCGACGTAGCGCTCGCAAAACGAATAGCCGACGACGCAGAACGCGATTTGAGGGACCAAGCTCGCGCCCAAGCTCAAGAACCCCGAGGCGATCGCGTCGGCCAGACAGCGCATGGCCACGTGCTCGCAGAGGCCTTTCTCGGCTTCGGCCTCGGAGAAAACGGGCCCGGCCGCCGTTCCCAGGAACGCCGCCGCGAGAATGAAGGCGACCAGGCGTTCCGACCATTTGAGTTTTTTTAAAAGTTTCATTTTGGAACCTCCTTCCGGAGGTACTTAATGCAATGGACGTGCCAGGACGGCGGTTCTGCGCGGTCGAAGAAAAAAGGCAGACGGCATCCGACAAAATGATCGAATTGTCCGCCCCGGGGATCGGCGGAGCGACCCGGGAAGTTGACGCCCCGCGGGCCGGGCGGCGCCGCCGCGTCAACGCCCGGCGACGCCCCGATTTTGCCGATAGACCGCCTGTCGGCCTGGTCCGAGGCCGAATATCGCCCGGAAAAGTTCCCCTTGACAACGTTTAAAGCGAGGTTTATAAATACCTTGGAAGCTGCCAAGGTTTAACGATTGGGATAAGCGAAGTGGTTAAGGTCTTGATTTTTTCCCCCCATCCGGAAGACCGGGAATATCTTTTCAACCTCGTTCGAGAGGGGGGCCTCGTCTACACCGCGTCCGAGGCCGACAAGGCGGCTTCCCTTCTGGCCTCCGTTTCGTTTGCGGTCGTCATCTTGGACCTCGACACCGCGGACCATCCGCTTCTGAAAGCCCATTTTCCTAAAATCCCCGGTTTGCTTTTCGCCGGCCGCGACGAAGAGAAACTCAAGGAAACGATCCGGACCTGGCCGGGCGACCGCTTCGTCGACTATCTCCTCGTTTCCGGAAATCCGCTCGACGCCGCCCGGGCCCGGCGGTGCGTCTCCACGGCCCTCGAACTTGCCGGCCTCAAGGACCACGTCGCCGATATGGCTTCATCCAAGGCCTCGGCCGAACGGAAACTGCATCGGATCTATGCGGAGATCAAGGACCTGGGCGGGGCTTTGACGAACGGCTTCCTGCGGGAGATAGAGAAACGAGACGCGATCCAAGCCCGTTATTCCTGGTTCCTGGCGCTTAAACAAAAAATCGAGGATATCCTTCGCAAGCTCTATGCCGCCGACGATGTCTCCCATCTCCTCAGCAGTGTCCTCGACATCAAGGACATCGTTCGCGTCTCCGGACTTTCGATCTACATTCTCGAGGAAAGCGAAGCCCTGGGCCGCTACCTTAAACCTCTCGTCTGGGACGACGCCTACCTGACCCATGCCGACTTCTCCAGCCATATCACCCTTTTCGACGCCCGGGACTTCGCCGCTGAAGCAGCCCGCACGGGCAAGGCCGTTTGCCTCGAGAATCCCGCCGTCGACCCCCGTTGCGCCCGGCGCTATCTCGACCTCCTCCGGACTCCCCTGCGGAGCCTGTTGTGCCTTCCTCTCAAGCACGAGGCCAACGTCGTCGGCGTCCTCGAAGTCTATAATCGAGGCGACGACGGGACGGGAGAAACGGGATTCACCGAGGAAGACCGCCGGATCCTCCGCGGCTTGACCGAGCACATCGCCATGGCCATGACCAAGCTCAACCTTATTCAATACGATGCCCTGACCGGCCTCCTGAGGCCGGATCCCTTCTTCCAGAAAGTCATGGGAAAACTCGAAATCGCCGCCAAGCGGCGCCAGGGGACCGGATCGTCGGCCATGGTCATGGGAGACGTGGATTGGTTCAAACAATACAACGACCGCAACGGCCAAGAAGCGGGCAACCGTCTGCTTCAAGAGCTCGGCGGAGTCCTCAAGTCGGCGATCCGCGACGGCGATCTCCTCTGCCGGTACGGCGGCGAGGAATTCCTCTTTTTTCTCACCGGAGTCGCCGGCCTCGAAGAGGCGACCCTCCTCACCGAACGCATCCGGAAGACCGTGGAGGAGCATGTCTTCGAATTCGAGCAATTCCAACCCCGCCACAATCTGACCATGAGTTTCGGCGTGACCATGATCCCCCGCGAAAGCGTCGGAACGGCCGGAACGGCGGCCAAAACTTTTCTCAAGACGATCGCGGGCGAGGCCGACCTGGCCCTGGCCGAGGCTAAGGGCAAACGAATGTCCGCTCTCAAGATGAGCGAGAAACTCATCGTCAAGAACCGCGTCTGCGCCTTCGTCCGCGAAAAGGCGACGATCATAAGCAAGACATCCCTCTTGAAGAGCCCGGCGGAAAAAGCCTACGTCGAAAAGCGGGCGGATCCCCGCTTCTTTACGTCGACGCTCTGCCTTTACCGCGAATCCGGCGGCCACAGAGTCGCCGGGACGATCGACCTCAGCCTCGGCGGGGTCCGCCTCTCCTCCGAAACGTCGCTCGCGCCGGCCCAACCGCTCGAACTCTTGCTCGTTCTCGGAAACCAAGCCCGGTCCCTTCGCGGCGAGGTCGTCCATGGCCGCCCGGCCGGGCCGACCGCCGTCTGCTACGACACGGGCATCCGCTTCTTGGACCTTTCCGCGGAAGACCTCGCCGCGCTCGAAGCCTACTTCCGTTCCCTCATAAAAAGAGAAATCCCCCTGGCCTGACGGCTCAGGGGGATGGCTGTTACGCTTCGAGTTCCTGGACGATCGATCTCAGATAACCGGCCGGAGGGGTGATCCGCTTGTAGAACGAATCCTTGAGGCGTCCGGCCAGGGCCTCGAACGACCGGAAATCGTCGTCGTTCGACCAATTGTCCATATTCAGCTTGTCGAGGATGTCTTTGAGGACGGCGAGGTTGAGGATCTCCCCCGTATACTTCGGCAGGGAATACGCCTCGCGTTCGCAGAGCTTGACCGCCCGGAGCAGGATCTTGCGGAGGATTTCCTGGTGATTGATGAGATCCTGCTTCATGAAAAACTGGTCCTTGGGGGATTCGGTCTGGCCGAGTTTTCCATAGAGCTTGCGGGCTTCCTCGAGGATATGACCGACGGCCCGGATCAGGGATTCGCCGTCGAGGATGGAGCGGTCGCGGTTCTGGAAAAAGCTGATCTCGCCGTTGTAGTCGGTCGGCTCGGACTTGCGGTATTTCTCGAGCGTCTCGAAGACGGCCTGGAAGTTGAGCTCCTCATAGACCGCCCGGCGGTCCTCCGCCTTGGGCAGGAAGGCCTCGGGCTCGGGGAAGGACGTCTCGGCCGGCTTCTCGTTTTCGCGCCGGACGAAGTCCACGAGGAATTGATTGATCTCGGGCATCTTGAACGAGGCCCGCGGTTCCTCTTCGATGACGAGGGGGGCGGGCTCGGTAAACGGTTCGGGGCCGGCCGTCTCCGAGGCGGAGGCCGCGGGCGCGGCTTCGGGCTCGAAGGCGGGGAAAATCTCGGGGACCGGCTCGGGCTCGACCGGAGGTTCGGGCTCCGGATGGGAAGGGGCCACGTCTTCGGAGGCCGGAGAGGCCGCGGCCGGCGTCGTCTCGGCGGGGGCCCCATCGGCTTCGAGCAATTCCTTGATCCGTCTGAGCTTCGAGAGCTCTTGCTCCAAATTGACGACGATCTCGTCTTCGGAGTTCGTTACCGGCTCTTCGGTGACGATCCCGTATTTTTCGCGGAGCTTAGTCCGGAGCTCGGCGATCTTCCCCTCGGCCTTGTCGCGGACCTCGGCCAAGCGGGCGATCTTGTCGGCCACGATCCGGAGCTCCTCCATGGTCAGGGCCGTCATCCGCTCGATGTCTTTCTGGTAGCCGAGGCTCTTATCCAGGTGCTCCCGAATCTCGGCCTGGTACCCGTCGCGGGCCGTCTCGAAATCGGCGATCGCGTTCTGGTAATCCTTGATCGTCCCGCGCTCGCGGGCGAATTCCTCCTCGATCTTCAGGAGGCGGCGCTCGTGCTCTTCGCGTTCGCGCCGGATCGTCTCCTCAAGATCGCGGGAGATCTCCTCGCGGCGCTTCTGCAGCGCCTTCTCGAGGTTGGCCTCGATTTCACGGATGATGAGCGTCGATTCGCCTAAAATGTTTTTCGAGGGCGTCATGTCTTTTCTCCTCGCGGGCCGGGAGAGGTCCTCCTCTTCGGGCGATTTTCGCCCGGGCCTCGCATCCTTTTCGAGTCCAGTGTAGGCGTCTGGGATGGGCTCTTCAATCACCCCTCCCGACGAAAGCGGGGGGGGTTTTTGACTCCCCGCCCTCCCCTCTGGGGGTGAGGAGGGTTTTGGCGTGGAAAAAACGCCCCGGCCGGTATACAATGGGAACCTCATGAAGGGCCGACACGTTCTATTATACGCCGAAACCGGAGCGGAGGTCGAAGGCCTCCTTCAAGCCCTGGACGGCGCGGGCGTCCGGGTCGTCTCGATCGGGCCGCCCCCTCTGCGCCGGCGCGAGCCTTGGCCCGACGCCGACGTCGCGGTGTTCCTTTTCGCCTCTCTCGGCGAGGCCGAGATCCGCCACCTCAAGGAAGCCCGCTCCCAGACCCCGCCGCCCTCGGTCATCGTTGCGGCTCCCCCGTCGGATCCGAAGGCCGGGATCCGGATGATTCGAAGCGGATTGGCCGACCACGTTCTCGGCCCGGGCGACCTCGCCGGCCTTTTCGGCGCGGTTCGCGGAGAGCTTCTCCGCCGCGGGCTTCAGGAGCGCAACCTTCTCTATCTCCGCGACCTCCGCCGTCTCAAGGCCGAGCAAAGCCGTCATCTCCGGGAAGCCCTCCGGCTGGAGGAGATCTACGACGCCACGGTCGAGAACCTCATGACCGCCCTCGACCTCCGCGACGTCGAGACGTTCGGCCATTCCCAAACCGTGGCCAAGTACAGCGAGGTTCTGGCCAGGATCCTCGGGATCGGCGATCCGGAGCGGCTGGCCCACATCCGGACGGGCGCGCTCCTCCACGATATCGGAAAAATCGCCATTCCGGACAGCATCCTGAAAAAGCCGGGGCCGCTCTCGCCGGAGGAGTGGGAGAAGATCAAGCTCCATCCGACCCTCGGATTCGGGCTCATCAAGGAGATCAAGCTCGTCCCCGAGGTCGGGCGGATCATCCTCGGCCATCACGAACGCTATGACGGGACGGGCTATCCCAAGGGATTAAAAAAAGACCGGATTCCGCTCGAAGCCCGGATCTTCGCCCTCGCCGACGCCCTCGACGCTTTGACGGCCCATCGTCCTTATCGGAAAGCGCGGGATTATCCCACCGCCGAATCCGAGATCGTCCGCTCGCGGGGGACTCAGTTCGATCCGGCCGTCGTGGACGCGTTCGCGTCCCTTCCGGTCGAGCGGTGGGAAAGGATCCGTTTCGAGACGACCTCCCGGCTTCCCCCGATGGAGGAATTCTCCGAGCTTCTCCGGAAGGTCAAGCGATAAGCCGCGCCGCCACGACGCGAGGCCGCGCCCCCAGGTCGAGCGAGACCTCGATCTCGCCCCAGCGCCGCCCGAAGAGGCCGCGCGCATCGTCGGCCTGGCCGCAACCGATTTCGAAAGCGAGCCGGCCGTTCCGTTTCAAATATCGGGGGGCGCCGCGGACGATCCGGCGGACGATCTCCAGCCCGGTCGGCCCGGCGACGAGGGCCCGGCGCGGTTCGTGGTCGCGGACTTCCGGAGCGAGTTCCGGCCATTCCGCCTCGGCGAGATAGGGCGGATTCGCGGCGATAACATCCGCGCGACCTTCGAAACCACGCCCTTTCAAGGGCCCGAATCCGGCGCCATGGAGAAAGGTGATGTTCCCGGCCCCGTGGCGTGAGGCATTGGCCTCGGCGATCCGGAGAGCGCGGCGGCTGATATCGGTGGCGATGATCCTCGCCGCCGGCAGTTCCAGGGCCAAGGCGATCGCGACGCAGCCGCTCCCGGTGCCGATCTCGACAATGAAAGGATCCCTCGGCGGACACAGCTCGATCACCCGTTCGACGAGAAGCTCGGTCTCCGGACGGGGAATAAGGACCGAGGGCGTCACGGCGATAGGGATGGACCAGAATTCCCGCTCGCCGATCACGTAGGCCAGCGGCCGGCGGGTCCGGCGCGCCTCCACGGCGGCGAAAAAAAGGCTTTCGTCCCGCGTCGGGATCTCCCGTTCCGGAAAGGCGAGGATCTCCAGCTCGGTCAACCGGGCGGCTCGACGGAGAAGAAGCCGGGCTTCGAGAGCGGGATCGGACTCGGGAAGGCCGGCGAGAACCTCCGCTCCCCGTTTCAAAAGATCGCGGACGCTTGTCATGGCGGGGCTCCAAGCGGATCAGTCTCCGCCCCTCCCGAGGCCCTGATCCAGATGCCGCGACTGGGCCTGGAGGACGAGTTTTTGGAGGATCGGATCGAGGTCGCCGTCCAGGATTACGGCCAAATTGTGGAAGCTCTCATTGAGGCGGTGGTCGGTCAACCGGGACTGGGGAAAATTATAGGTCCGGATCTTTTCGCTCCGCTCCCCCGTCCCCACCTGGGCCCGCCGGTTCTCGGAGATCTTGGACTGTTGCTCGGTCCGGGCGATCTCGAGCAGCCTCGAACGGAGGACGCGGAGGGCCCGCTCCTTGTTCCGGTGCTGGGACTTCTCGTCCTGGCAGGATACGGTCAGGCCCGAGGGTTTATGAGTGATCCGGATGGCCGTATAGTTGCGGTTGACGTTCTGGCCGCCCGGGCCCGACGATCCGAAGGCTTCGATCTTCAGGTCCTTGGGATCGAGCTTGATGTCGACCTCGTCGGCTTCGGGGAGGACGGCGACCGTGACCGTCGAGGTGTGGATCCGCCCGCTCGCCTCCGTCCGGGGAACGCGCTGGACGCGATGGACGCCGCTCTCGAACTTCATCCGGGAGAAGGCCCCCCGGCCCTGAAGGCTGAAGACGACTTCCTTGTAGCCGCCGATCGGGGAAAGGCTCGAATCCACGATTTCGACCTTCCAACCGCGCCCTTCGGCGTAACGGGCGTACATCCTGAAAAGATCGAGGGCGAACAGCGAGGATTCGTCCCCGCCGGCGCCCGCTCGGATCTCCAGGAAGACGCTTTTTTCGTCGAGGGGGTCGCGGGGGAGCATCAGGACCTTGATGGCCTGGGCGAGTTCGGCCTCTCGGGCGGCGAGGGTCCGCAGCTCCGCCTCGGCCATCGACCGAAGCTCGGCTTCCGAGGCGCCGTCGGCGAGGATTTCGCGGGCCTCCCCGATGCCGGACCGGACTTTCCGATATTCCTCGAGCTTGGCGATCAAAGGCTCGAGATCGGCCCGTTCCTTGGAGACGTCCTTGAATTTAGCGGAGTTCGCGATGACCGCCGCGTCGGCGAGGCTGAGGGTCAGGTCGCGGTATCGGGCCTCAAGGGCATTCAGTTCCGGAATCATCGCCGCCCGGCATCGCCCTTATTTTTTAGGCTTGACCGCGGGGTATTTCTTGCGGAACTTTTCGACCCGGCCGGCGCTGTCGATGAATTTCTGCTTGCCGGTGAAGAAGGGATGGCATTGAGAGCAAATCTCGACCCGGATCTCCTTCTTGGTCGATCGCGTTTGAAAGGTGTTGCCGCAGGCGCAGATCACCGTGCAGGCGTCGTAATTCGGATGGATATCAGTCTTCATCGGTCCATGCTCCTCAAAGGTCAAGGCATTATAGCAGAATCGGGTCCGTTCTCAAAGGACGGCGCGCCGCGGATCAATCCTGTTGGGCTTTCCGCTCGAAGGCTTCCCAATCGATGACAAACCGATAGTCGTCGAGGGCGGCCCGGACCGCGTCCCGATAGGCCCGGCTATCGAAGTACGCCTTGACGTCGCGACGGAGGGGCAGAATCTGTTCCGCGGCGGACCATTCGTAGATTTCGCCTTCCGCGGCCCGGAGGCAGCCCAGGTGGACGATCCAGGCCATCTGCTTGATGGGGACGTGCTGGAACGTCCGGTGGATCGCCCGGACCTCGGCCTCCTTCTCCGGATCGGCGAACCGGAAATACCGCGAAAAGAGGACGGCGTTGTGGTAGAAAGCGGGAAAAGCCAGGAGGCCCCCCTTATGGAGGATTTTCCCCAGGTAAATGAAAGCGTCCATGACCTTCCGGCTCATCCCCAAACCGGGATGCCGCTGGCCGGGCAGCATCCCGCGCGCCTCGGATATCGCGGCCAGGGGATGTTGAAGGGTCAGCCATTCGAAGACAAGGCAGGCAAAGGACGGAAGCGGGGCCGGGGCCAGACGCTTTCCCTGGGGGGCGAAAACGCTTTCCTTCATCTTCAGGTCGACGATCAGACGATCGGGAGATTTGGCTTCGACATAGATGCGGAGCCGCTGGAGGGGAAAATCCGATGCATCCAGATCGAAGGCCAGAGGCCAGAGGCCGCGCTTACGGGCTTCCTTCGCCAGGCCTTTTTTCTCGAGAACGGCCGCGACCTCGGCAAGGGTAAACCGCCCGAGAAAAAGCGAGGTCCCCCTTTTGTCGCCCAGCGAACCGAAAATCTCCCACTCCTCGACGAGCGGTGTCCGTCCCCAGGGCGAATCCGTTCTCGTGTCCTTGCTCATTTCGTTCCTGAAATCGTCGTCCCGCTCGCCGCTGAAATTTTAATCGATTTCGGCCGGCGATGGCAAGAAGGAGGTATTTTTACGATCGAACGGCTCTTCCGACTGGACATCGCCGCGCCATAAGCTCCTTTCTCCCTCGAAAAGAAAAGCGTTCGATAGTCAGGGAGCTATGAATGGTTGGCAACTGGATTGTTTTTATAAAAAACGAGCGTGTCGTCGCCGAGCGTCACCCGCCGGACACAG
>Ga0315284_10011550_pt1 | contig 12594 bp, 12 predicted proteins | sample YL17G09_16_MG_FD_203696 | JGI IMG/M metagenome (GOLD analysis project Ga0315284, IMG submission 203696) | Sediment microbial communities from Yellowstone Lake, YNP, Wyoming, USA - YL17G09_16 | ecosystem: Environmental > Aquatic > Freshwater > Lake > Sediment | place: USA: Wyoming | collected... | reverse complement strand
TTAGTTAAGAAAGGAACCCATCCACCAGCTTCTGTAATAGCCTTTTCTCCACCCACTACTCCTATCGCGGCCAAAGCCTTTGTTGCTTCCTGAGAAGGGCGGACTATATTCTGTAATGCCTGTTTCATACCAGTTACTGATTCTCGGGTCTGGATACCTTGAAGAGTAGCTGTTGTAAGAGTAGCGAGCATATCCGTGTAGGAAACTCCAACGGTATGCGCCATAGGAGCTACACGACCAATTGCATACGCTAATTCTGCAAAGGTAGTTTTTCCTCTCATTACTCCAATGAACATTGCATCTGAAACATCGATAGCTTCAGAAGAAGCAAGTTCAAAGGAGTTTATCATTGTAGTAAGACCGTTCACCGACATTGCCGTGTCGGTAACTCCAGCAATCGCAGCCTTGTTCGCTACATCCAAGAAGTCAATAGCCTTAGCCGCCGAAATAGCCCCATTCTCTAGAGTAGCTACCCCAGAAGAAACTACCTGATAAAGTCCTTTTGTCTGTTCCTGATAATTTCCTCCATACTTTGTCATAACATTAAGCAGTTCCATACCCATCGCATCCATCTGCTTAGTGCTATGTTGCATAAGAGTATTTACTTCTGTTAACCCATACTGAAATTGGGAAGCCAGCATAATACCAGCCGTTAAAGGAGCCAGCATTGCAGCCCCTATTCCCAATAATCCAGCCCCGGTTGTGAACAATGCACGGGAAGCCATCAACTGATTATTCAGATGAGCAGACGCAGCCGCAGCCCCGGCCAAGGATCCAGCAATCCTACCCATAATAGCACTCGCCTGATCACGAGCAGCTATTAGAATCCCAAGACCGAAGTTTGTGTTCATCATCAGCGTCGCCCTCTAGACCCCGTTTCTGGAGGAAGTTGTGCTTTTGCTTCGTCCTTTATTTCTTGAATACGCTCCAATAATCGTATCCTCCAAGTTATAGGAAGACTAAGAGCTTCAAGAAAGCTCATACAAGCATAGTCGCCAATGGAAAGTATGAGACATTCGTCTACGAGTTGTTCCATTGACCCCGGCGACAGAAACCTAGCTATGTCTTCCAGTATCTCTAGGTTCTGTCCGGGAAGAAAAAATCAGCAGTGATAGGGATATTGCCCGTGAACTCAGCTTGACAAGTGTTACATGTTCCTGTGATTGCGGTATCTACTCCGGGGCTCAGCTTATTAACTGCTTCTCGGATAGCCAGACAATCAGCAGCCACAAGTTTCTTAATCCGATCAAGGCCAACCACGTCTCGGTTGTTTCCCCCAATCTTCTCGAGGCATAGGTAAATCTCATATGCCATCATTTCATCAGGGGTCTTCTTCATCAGATTCATCATCTTGTGTTCATCAGCACCGTTGAGTTCTCTCAGTTCTACTTCCCAACCAGACTTAGGGAGCTTTATCTTACGAAGGGCGTCCGGGTCTGATTTTGTGTAACCAAGTTCCGAGAGATTAACCTCTTTGCTGTTAACACTTCTACACTGAGAACAAGAGAGTTGGAAGGAATATATGTCTCCGTAGGATATCCTTCGGATCGCCAGCAAGAGTGACGTCCGATCTCCTCGGGACATGTTCATCAACTCGTCAGGTGTAGACCCTTCAACACATGAAAGAAGAAGTTCTTCGATAGCCCGACCAGTTCGTAGCTTTTCTGGCTGACGCAAGACAGACTCTTCATTTGCAGTCATCTCCAGAACTGTTCTCTTTGCCCCAGAAGGCAAAGTTACTTCCATCCGACTACGGCTCAGCCCTGCATCCAGAGTTTCAAGGGAGACATTCGAGAGCTTTACTTTGTCTTCCTTTTTGTCCATCGTTGGTTTGTCCTTCGTAGTATCCATTGTTTTTCTCCATTTTCTGAAACATAGAGTACTTCTAGAATCTGGAGAGGAGGTTCACTTTGCTGTGTGTAACCTCCCCTCCAGTAGTTGGATTCTCCTGAACCCTAGTTGAGAAGCTGGAATCCCTCATGGACCAGCACTAGATGCTCAATGTGATGTTCACTGGCACTGTTGTCCCAGTCATCCACACCAAACTCGGAAGGCCATGCAAAGGAAACTTCCCAGCTTCGTCTTACCTTCCCGGTGCGGTCTTTCTGACGAATGACAACCCTTCTTTTATACTGAGCTCCATCATCAGATCCGGAACCCTTGCGATGGTCATAAATAGTCTGCCACCACGTATAAAGGTCCTCATCATCAGTCTCTCCGCGCTCGAGAGTGATATCACCGAAGTTAGCGAGTCCTGGACTCTTGTGGGCAGTGATCTCCCCACCTTCATAGTACTCGATAACGTCAGCTTTTCCAGTAAGTCCCGTGCATTTTGCGAAGGCCGCTTTGACAACGCCGTCAATAACGACCTCAAATGCGAACTTATGGAAATAGTTCCTGTCAGTAGAAAGTGTAGGCGGCATCGTTACGAGGTCACCTCCTCAACTATTCTTCCGCCATCCCATTGCGAGATTCGGAAGATAACAAATTCGGCTGCTCTCGTAAAGCAAATGCCGATGTCGCAGACCAATTTTCCTGCATCTATCTCAATCTGTGAGTTGTTGGTATTATCACAGACAACATAGAATGCCTGATTCGGGTCTCCAGTGCCTCCATCATAGAAAGCACCTTCCTGCCAGAATCCTCGGAGAAGCGCATAGACACTGTCCCGGCATTTCCGCTGAGTGTCTTCATTGTTAGGCTCAAAGACAAGCCACTGCGTCCCCTGAAGAATTGATCTTGCGACGTTCTGGAAACAGCGTCTTACAGAAATCTGCTGCCAGTTCGTATCGTAGGAGAGTGTACGGTTGCCCCATACAACTTCTCCAATTCCAGCTTCCGACTTGATAACATTGATTCTGGCAGGATACAGAACGTCTCTAGTTCCTCGATCGATTGCTCTCTCAAGACCGAGCACATCCATAAGCCTACCATCTTCAGTACCAGCCGGGGCTTTGAATACCCCCCTCTTCATATCAGTACGGGCGATAATTCCCGCAAGATGTCCTGAGGGCGGCATCAGACGTTTCAGTCTAGTTGCAGGGTCCTGCTGCAGAGGCCACGGATAGTAGATCGCTGCTTCTTTCGTGTTAAACCCGGCAGTTTCCCTTACATACTCTTCAATCTCCATGGCATCCATACCAAGAGGAGAGTCAAGAATTCCGAAGGCAAACTTATCGAACTGTTCCACAAAAGTAACGACCCCTTCATGGACAACCTGATCAGTGAATCCGGGAGCAGCAACGAGGCTGATATCGTCCCGTCCACCTAGAACCCATAAACCAGTAGGTCCCGCCGAAGAGCCTACTACATCGGTCTCATCAAAAGAAGTAAGACCATTATCTCCACCTGTCAAGACCACATCCCCTCCCGTTTCGGAGGTTTCTTCAGGTCTGTCAAGAGGAGGAGTAGTCCCACTATCCAAATCTTCAACCACGATGTAAGCAGACTTGTTGTTGACCACAGTTTCACAGAAGAACAAACTCGTGTCATCCATTGAGATGTTTTTATAATACTCCACCTTCACGCCCTTGTAGTAGACCGTAAGGTCAAAGGTCGTATCAGGAAGATCATAACCATCCTCAATAACAACAGAGAGATCGTTTCCCCAAAGACCGGGAGAGCTTGCGGAAATCTTCAGCGTGTCGACAGGTATAGCCTTCCTATCCTTGATAGTAACAGTGGCCGGATCCGCCTGTGCAGTAGCCGTGTCCTCAATATCCGTGTAGTGACACGTCCTTACAACAAAGCAGCGTCCTTCCACATACTTGAAGAAGTTCTCAACAGCATAGGCCAACTCATAACCTTCGACATATGATCCGAAGATGCGCTTGAACTGATTGAAACTTGTGATCAATACGCACGAGCCAACGGGTCCCTTTTCTGCCACGCCTACGAATCCGACGGTTGTGGAAGCAGCTCGACGAATACCTCGTATCCGACTATCTACTTCCTCAACTGCAACTCGTGGGCTAAGGTATTCACCCATTAGCCATCACCACCTTTAGTCTTTTTCCCCTTGTCATAAGGCTGAGAAAAAACTGGTTTGGCGTCACTCACAGGTTTCTTCTCCTTCTCCGGGATGACAACAAGGTGTCCTTCTCGAATAAGTGCCTTAACGTGGGGAGAGTCTAATTCCCTCTCCGTCAGAGAAGCAGTCTCTTTGCTCCTGATATACAGGGGCTTTACACTGCCTTCAACATTGACTGTTAGAAGGGTCTTAGCTCTGTTCTTGACTTTGGTCTTCACATAGTCACCTTCTTCTTACCCCTATACGGTATGCTCCTCTAACAAAAGCTCACCGTTGAGGGTAAAGAGCCTGAGCACTCGATTCTTAACCAGTGTACCAGCAAGCTCTATTCCAGGATAGACTCTCACAGCGAAAATCGTACCCATAAGGGTCATCTGGTTCAAATGTGAAACACTCTTCTGAAAAAACGATCTCCCAACGCTATTCACAAAATCCATATCATACTCGTAAATCTCAGGTGTTTCACCATCGTCGGAAATAATCTCATTGTATTCATCTTCAGCCCCTACTGAGACATACTTGTTAGCCTCCACAAAAGCCAACAGTTTCTCATACAGAGGCATTGTTTCATAGACCTTATCCGTAATCACCACTAGGTTGAACCTCATATCCAGAAAAATAGGGTTCTTCCTCTGGGTATATGTTGGAGGGTCTGGTGTCATATTCTTTATTGGAGTTTCATAACCCTCTTGTCTATAAAACATATTCCTAGACAGCATTATGTTTTCAATGACCACGACCGGAAGTTCTGCAACTTCGTAGTATGGATCATAGTTTATCACAACACGCTTCTTTTGTACAGCATCATCCTCAGTAGGGAATAACCCTGTCCTCAACAGATAAGCCAGTTTATATATTGAAGCAGTAACCTGAACTAGAGATTTATCAGTCATACTCTCACCTTTGACATTACTCTGATGAGAGCGGATGAAATTTCTCGTATCATAGCTTCCTGAGTACCTCTATCTTCTATAGGTGGTCTCAAGAATGGCCTTGCAGGAATATGTATATATTGTGTTCTGGGAGAGAGAACAAACCCTCTAGAAGCTAAGTATGTCCACATGTCAGCAGTAACGGGGATTAACGCCCCCTCTTCTAAGATAATTGCTAGTTCTACAGTTTTGAATCCACTGTGATGTACCTCTCCTCTAAAAACTCCCACGAACCATGCCATGTATCCAACTTTCTTATGCTTGATACTTTCCAGAAGCTGTCCCTGCTCTATCAGAGGCCTGTCATTACCCTTTTCTTGAATTGTGAACCAATGCAAAGGAGTAAATGGCTGACCACCAACAGGCTGACCAGATTCTATTCCCTTCTTTATAGTCCTTACCAGAAGCAAACAAGCCCGTTCTTGTCCTGCATCCAAAGCCTTCTGTAATCTCATTGAGAATGTATTAAACCAGTCTAGACATCTTTCCCATTCTCCAGTAAGGGTTACAGCCCCTCCAAAAGAAGGAATTCTATTAGACCCGCCCCCAGAGACTCTACCCATCCCAGGAATAGCTCCACCGTGCTGGATCCTAGAACGACCACCTGTTGCTTCCCGTCCAAGACCGCCAGTAGCACTATAGACTTCTCTTCTACGAACGGTACGAGCACCAAAACTTCCTGCTCCTCCACCGATAGCTCTAGGAGTTCTTACAGGAGAGTACCCATACCCATAGGTTCCACCAGAACCAGCCATTACACTAACCCCCTTTGCTTATCTTCATACACCAAGAAAATAAGCTGCGGTTTCCCAAAGTAATGGGCATGATGCTCTACTGAAAGTATGACAGCGTCAACAGGTGCTCCTCCAACAGTAACAATCCTATCCCCTGTCCTGAATGTTCCTCCACAATCCTCTAATATTTTCTCCATATCCCCTGCTTTCACTACAACGTATCCATTATTGGTAGGACTATCTCCTCCAGCCGTAGGACCAAGTTTTCTATCATCAACAGGGACCCACTGTCCTTTTATCACAAATACTGTAGAATCATTATTAAGAGGTTCCCCTGTTACCGGATGTGTATTCTCACTACCCTTATCCAGAAATTCAATAACAACATCTACAGGATTAAAGAGTTTGGGGATAGCTGGCATTATACCCACCCCACATATCTCGGCCTGAGCTCCCTATACTTGAACAGAACACTGTCAATAATATTTATTCCTGTAGCTTGTAGATTTCCCAGAGGCACTGTCCTATATTCAATAGAGTGCTTATCTGTAGCCTCACGCTGCACCCTTGTGTTCATATCAAGTTCCATCTGCTTAAATGCGTCTTCCAAAGGGTAATGCAGAGCAGTTAAGACCAGCATCCTACAGATTTTTGTGATATCATATGGGGTTATTCTATTAGGTTGTGAGATCGTAGCGGTAAAGTCCCATCTATCCCCAATAGTATGATCTGCATCATCCTCAAATTCAATAAGAACTCCATCGATAACCTCCACAGGACCAGCTAACATTGCCACATTCTCTGTGAAAGTAGTCCCACCGTCAGTAGAAACCTTGTAAGTGTTTACCGTTTCTATCCCATCCACAATAATAACTATTTCAATATCTTCTTCCCCTGTATATGTCCCAGAAGAAGTCAAGTCGTCTATACCAGAACCCGTAAAAACAGGAGTCCCAACCAGAGCTGGAAGAAGTATTGGATCTCCAAGGATAGTATACCCAAACCTCCCAACCAGTTCTATATTATTCTTTCCTTTAGGAAACACTTCTCCAAGAGGTCTAGATATCCTTGGATTCTTACGGTCGTCAGGAAAATCCTGGTTATATACCGTAAAATTCTCTAATGAGATTTCTTCATCTCCAAACTTTATGTTTTGAATGCTGATGATAGGAATGTAAACATAGAGTACTTCCTGACCATCACCATCCAAAACATAAGTCTTTTTCCTAGGTTCGAACCACATCCCTGTAAAATCGTCAATAAATAGGGAGACCTCTTTGATATGAGCAGTAAGGTCAGCATCAGAGGCATCCTCTTCGGAAACCCCATGACTTCTAAACCATTCTACACTGCTATACATCTCAAGATCTCCCTTTGTATTCATTCCCAGAGATACTAGGCTCCAGAGCTCATTGAGTTAAGCCCTATAGCTGATGCGGGACCCGCTTTCTTGATAGGCATATCCTTCTGGAAGAGAGCTATCCCTTTTCTAGTCTTAAGTGTAAGGAGCCACTTATAGATTCCCACATTGGGGGCAAGAACTCCTGTCTGTAGAACATTAGCTCTCACCACAATGTAGAAGGGATTCCCCTTTGCTTTTGATCCCCATCTTCCAGCTCCGAGATTAACGTAAAGGCGTTCTATAACCACAGGGGTTTCAGAAGTCTTATTCTCTAATACCGGAGATTCAGGTGGAGTATCTTCCTCAGAATATCCCCCGAAATCCAGAGAGTTAACCACAGCTTCTACAAGGTCATCTTTACTGAGTTTCTCAGGATTACCAACAGGAAGATTATGCTCATCCACAAGAGAGACAAGAGCAACCTTTGTCATCTTCCTGATACTCTGGGGGGTTAATGTATCCAGCTTAGGCATAAGTTACACCGTCCTTCGTATGATTACCCCGATGAGACAGTCATCAGGTTCCAGTTACCCCACCAATTTCCGGAATATCGTAGGCAAGGACAAGCCCATCATTAATGGCGAACTGGAAATCGTTCTTTGTGGTCATAACGATCTCGTGTACGCCAGTCTTGATCTGCTTGAATCGCTCGATTGCCATACCGTACTCGATCCCGAAAACCATGTTGGTAGGATTGATCAGCAAGGCATACTCATCAGGGATAACCCCGATAGGCTCAATAAGGACGCCCTGATAACGCGCCCTCTTGTTCTGATCCAAGTAGGCATCGCCCATCGCCGTCTCCCTTCCTTCCAACTCGGCTCTATACCGAATCTCAGTATTAGGAGAAACGTAGAAGCGAAGAGCATCCTTGTTGGCCTTGAACCACCTAGGCATCTGAATAAGCATGTCCTTCCAGATTGGCATATGAGAAACATACGCCGAAGCATCAAGAGTGTTACCTGTATCGTTCGCTTTGGTAATCCACCCGTCGTTGATGCTAATGAAGTCATGATCTCCACCGGGAGCCACTCCTTCATCACCGTTCCAGCCTAAGTCAAGAATATCGTTAGAGTAGGTGATAGCAAACTGCCTGAGCAGAGTACTCTCGAACCCCTCTTTCTCAATATTCTCTTCAAAGACCTCTTCCTCGATGTCGATCTGGAGCATCGTCTTGATTGCCACCAGAATATTCCTGGAGAACGTGGCAGTAATTGGGTTCGCAGGATCCACTCCTGGTTCCTTCAAACGGAGCTGCCTTCCAGGAATATTGAACACATCGATGTGCCGCTTCTCGCTGAACATCGGGATAACCTGAATCGAACTGAAGAACGGATCTCCTTCTGACACGATGTACGTGATAAAAGCATCCGCGTCCTCAGCCGACAACTTGCCACCAGGGGAAGTGAGACCAATATCAGTGTAGTCAATTGATCTCTGAATGCGGCGAAGTTTCTCACGTCTTAATAGTTCTGTAGCGTCCATGAAATTCCTCACAAAGATAAAAGGATCAGGGCAAGCCCTAATTGCGTCCCTTTATCAGATTTTCTCTCAGAGATTTTCCGACTCCAACGGTCTCATATGGAACCTCGTCCGCGTGTCTACGGTTATCAGGATCACCCTTCTTGGTAATCCCACGAGCTTCCTCAACGGTCTTCACACGATCGACCACGCTGGTAACAAGCTCCGCCAGTTTCTCAACTGTGGTTGTCAAAACTCCCAGCTTTTCGTTAAGACCGCTGATTTCCTTGGTGACTGCTTCATTGGGATTGCCGCCCTCAGTAGGGAGAACTACGGGAGTTACATCGGTTGTCTTCTCGATTTTTTTGAGTGCCTCTTCAGCAGCCTCTTTTCGAGCAGCAGCCAGCTTCTCCTCAAGTTCCTCTTTAGTGAGAGTGACTTTTCCTTCTTTTTCTAGCATAGCTAGTGTCACCTCGAATAATTTAGAATTCCCTCCATCAACTGAGAGGGTTAAGCTGTACGCTTGTACCAGAGAGGCTTGCATTGCATTAAGAAAAGCTGTTACCGACGTTGTGAGAGCGGTCTGCTTCTCTGTCAACGTAAGTTCTCTGGAATACATGATGTTGTCCACGACGTACCACAACAGGTAAATCAAGTCAGTGTAGCTAAGAACAAAGGCCATAAGATTCTTAAGAGAAGCTTCAAAACTGTACTCTGTTCCAGCAGCCTTCACAATTTCCTGTAGTTCTTTACGCCGTGCTTGCTCTTCAAGATTTGACAATACCTCTGCTTTTGTAATACCTTTCGGTAACTTAACAAAGGGAAGTGTCAGTTTCTCAAGAAAAGTCCCGAGGGACTTAGGAGCAAGTTCTCCTGGATCTACATCCAGAATGGATTCTCCTGACTCGGTTAGATGCAAGCCAAGATGGGTTAGTGCCTCGTCTGCCTGACCAGCAGTCAGACGTCCCTCACCTAAGTCATTAAAGACTTTCTTAGTTGCGTCCCTGACGCCTCGGGGATTAACAACCAGTTCATCTTTCACAACATCGTGGTGGGGATACTGGTACGCTTTTATAGAATCTAAGTGCTCGCTAGGGGAAATAGAGGCAAAGCCTTCACTATAGAGACCAAAGTCAATTCCCTCAGAGGAAGTGGCCCTCATCTCTAACCTTCGTATAGCACCTTCCTCATCCCACGGAAGTTCCAGGGTCTTAACCTCAGTAGTTCCTTCTTCTTCAACAACTTCTACATCCTCAGCAGTAGCATACCCGGCAAGGGAAAGACCTTTAAGGTCTCCATCTTTAATCTTATTCCAAGTAGTTTCACTAGTTACCTGAATAGTAACAACCCAAGTCCCAGGTTTTTCTCCAGGGAATTCAGAATCTCCACCCTCTTTAATAAGATAGCTTTCCATAACATACCCTTCCCCGGGAATAAAGTTATGGTTCCTATCAACATTATTAGTTCTTCCACCCCGGAGAAAATCGGCAGCCATAGCCTCTACAGTTGCCTTATCCATATAATCTCCGTGAGCATCCGTTTCGTCAGGGGTGTAAACAACACCCATAACTCTCTTCCGTTCCTCATCCAGTTTTGTTACCCTGACTTGCTTTTCAAAACGGACCATTCCCTCAACATCTGGAGGAGCCTCTGCCTTTGCGATGAATTCTCTCATGTTAGCCCCGGCATTCACGATAGAGATATACTCCACGATCGTGCCCACAAGTTTTCTCTTCGCTCCCTCTGGGGCTTGATCTGCAGTTATCTTCTTGGAAGTTTCGCTCATGTTTGCATCCTCGGCAGGTAGAGAGGCTATTACTCTCTAGTATTACAACATCCTATCCCCTTTGTAAAGTGCCCTAAACCAAATATCCCATCACCTATCATTCTTTTTCATTGGGAGTATTACTTGTTTCCTCTTCGATAGAGGCTTTGGGGGGTTTTGGTTGCAATAAATCCAAAACCCGTTTTTTTATTTCGGCCTTGAGTTCTGCAAGGGCTTTTCCACGAAACTGTTCCGGTATCGTGATATCTCCCTGTAGTTCTGCCATCCCAAATACTTCCATAAGTACAAGAGCCTGTACCAACGGGAACGGGTATTTGATATACTCCGCATCCGGAAGTACGATATCTCTACCAAGAATATCTGATGCAGTAGCTCGAGCAGTGGCAGGGGAAATAACACCTGTTTGAGAAAGAGTGTTAAGAACTTCAGACATAACCTGTGGATCCGAAGCCCTATACTGCAGACTCTTGAACTTGTGATAAATAAATCCCTTCAAAGGAAATATCTTCCGATTCATAAAATCATCGAACTCAAAACGTTCTACATCAAACACCTGAGCATTCACAATAGAAAGAGCTGCCTCAGCGGTATTTCCTTGTATTGCGATCTTTCCATTTCTCCTAGTAACAAATAAATGATTAGGAACTTCAAAACAATAAACCCGTCCGGTATACTCTAATTCTTCTATATTACCCCTTTCCTTCCTCAATTCACAAATATTGTAAGATGACCAATTCAATCTCCAACAGTCTTTTCTATTTCCACTAGCAAGATAATGTTGAGATAGCACAGTTCTCATACCTAAAAGAGTAGCCAAGAACTGAACATCATCAGCTAATTGTCTACTAATTGTAGAATAATACCCAGAGTTCCTCCCAATCCTATAATCTCTAGACCCATCCCCATCATTAAGAGATTCCCACAAATCCCAAAGCTGAGAAGAAGAAGCGTCTTTGAACCAGATAGGAAGATGTTTATTTTCTGCTCCAACACCAATATTCTCTCGACACCACGTCCAGAAACCCTTATGATTTATCCACCATCTGTGAATATTTCCAGAAATAGAATGACCAAACTTAATCGGTAGAGAATCCAGAAATTCCTGTATCTCTTCAGAGATCTCACCATCTTTCTGTGAGAGACCTACCTGATAAGCATGAGAATGTACTTCATGTTTTGAGTCTAAAACATACCCCTCAGAGACCAAATAACCCACAAGTCTCATGAGTTTATCTTCAGGAATAACAAAAGAATCTTCCTTCCAGGAACCCTTTTCTTCAGCCTCAATAGTAATATCTTGGATACCTTCTCCATCAAAAGCTACTTGCGGAGATGTTAAAAATTCAAATCTATCCCAAGGAATACTATCCGCATGATATTTATTCCAAGTCCGATCTCTTCTCCTATCAGTAGTTCTAGTCCACACATCATGGTCTCTAGTCACTAGAATATCAACCTGTTTAGAAGTAAAATGGATCAGTTTTTCTGAAATAGCATAAACTAACTTCTTTATAGGAACCTCAAACTCAATAGTCTTTGTCTCTGGATTATAAGTAGCAATCCTTTCTCCATCAATAATCTCATCAACCGTTTTCCATCCAACTTCGGTTAATGTTTCAGTATCATCAGAATAACAAGCTCTGTTATAATCTTCTGACTCACCAAGTAAAATCTTAGGAAGTCGAAAAACCAGTCTCTGTTTATTTCTAGACTGAATATCATATCCACCAAACAGCATATCATCCTTGACTGTTTCTACAAGAGGCTTTATCTCAACACGAATAGCTGATGCTCTACCTTCATCGAAAACAGCGGCACTCACATCCATAGGCATAGCTTCCAAGACCAATGCTCTGAATGGCTTCTTATCTCCCTTACCTTCCTCCAACTGTTTCTTTAACCTATCCATTGAATCAGAACTTAGAACTCCACCCGAGACCAGAATAACAAAAGGTATGAACATATTGTTGTCAAAATATGTGAAGTTCAGTTCCTCAGCTCTCCTTGCGCCAACCGCTGAGAGAAGACCACCTAGCCATCTAGGTGCGGGGTATACACTCCCGTCGTCCAAAAGTTTGAACATATAAAGCTCTGTTGCTACCTCCTCTTCCTTTACAACAGTTTTATCCGGAAAGACTTTACCATCCTTGCAACTTATATTTCTTGGATCCCCAAACTCTTTATACCACACGCTTATCTGCCCGTTAGAAACCCACACTTACCGTCTAAATCTCTTCTTACGAAGAACA